>Ga0209087_1002231_pt1 | contig 10951 bp, 4 predicted proteins | sample S_130805_EF_Meta_FD_187321 | JGI IMG/M metagenome (GOLD analysis project Ga0209087, IMG submission 187321) | Freshwater microbial communities from Lake Simoncouche, Canada to study carbon cycling - S_130805_EF_MetaG (SPAdes) (version 2) | ecosystem: Environmental > Aquatic > Freshwater > Lake ...
CCAATGCCAGGCAGCGCGAACCCGAACTCCAGGCCCTGTGGGCCCAGAAAAATGCCGAAGGTCAGAATCTCTACGAACGGCTGAGCCGCGGCAATGCCGGTGAGGTGTTCACCCTGCACGACGGGCCCCCCTATGCCAATGGGGCCCTGCATGTGGGCCACGCCCTCAACAAGATTCTCAAGGACATCATCAATAAACATGCCCTGCTCAAGGGCCAGAGGGCCCAATTTCGGCCCGGATGGGACTGCCACGGCCTGCCGATCGAGCTCAAGGTGCTGCAGGCCATGGCCGATGAGGAGCGCCGCGCCCTGACTCCCCTGCAGTTGCGGCGTCGCGCCCGCGATTGGGCGCTGGAGCAGGTGGAACAACAGAAGCGGGGTTTCCAGCGCTGGGGCATCTGGGCCGAGTGGGAGCAGCCCTATCTGACCCTGGATCCCGCCTATGAGGCGGCCCAGATCGGCGTGTTTGGCCGCATGGCCAAGGGGGGCCATATCTACCGGGGCCTCAAGCCGGTGCACTGGAGTCCCAGTTCCCGCACGGCCCTGGCGGAGGCCGAGCTGGAATATCCCGATGGTCACATCTCCCAGAGCGTCTATGTGGCTTTTCCGGTGGTGTCCTTGCCGGGTGCCCTGGTGGCGCCGCTGCGCATGGCCGGTATCGAGGGGTTGACGGATGCCGGCCACCGCGAGCAAGTGTTCGTGGCCATCTGGACCACGACCCCCTGGACCCTGCCCGCCAACCTGGCGGTAGCGGTGAACGGCGACCTGGAATACGCCTTCTGCCGCGACCGGGGAGCGGCCCCAGAGGCTCCCCGCTACCTGCTGGTGGCCCTGGGCCTGGTGGAGAGCCTGCGCCAAACCGCCGGCTTGGACCTCGAGCCCCTGGTGACCCTCAAGGGCAGCGAACTGGCCGGTATCGAATACCGCCATCCCCTGCTAGATCGCACTTCGCCGGTGCTGGTGGCGGGCGATTACATCACGATTGAATCGGGTACGGGCCTGGTGCACACCGCCCCCGGCCATGGCATCGATGATTTCAACACCGGCCGTCAGCACGGCTTGCCGGTGCTTTGTCCGGTGGATGAGGCCGGCATCTTGACAGCGGAGGCCGGGCCTTTTGCTGGTTTGAATGTGCTCAAGGATGCCAATGGCGCCATCATCACGGCCCTACGCGAGGCGGGGGTGCTGCTGGCCGAACAGCGCTACGAGCACCGCTATCCCTACGACTGGCGCACCGGTAAACCGACGATTTTCCGCGCCACCGAGCAGTGGTTTGCTTCGGTGGCGGCGTTTCGCGAACAGGCCCTAGCGGCGATTGAGCAGGTGAGCTGGATGCCCGCCAGTGGCCGCAATCGCATCGAGGCGATGGTGCGCGACCGGGGCGATTGGTGCATCTCGCGTCAACGCACCTGGGGGGTGCCGATTCCGGTCTTTTATCACCGCGAAACCGGCGAGGTGTTGCTAGAGGAAGCCAGTTTGACCCACATTCAGGCGCTGGTGGCCGAGCATGGTTCGGATGTGTGGTGGGAACGCAGCGAGGCCGAGCTGCTGCCGCCTGGGCGAGCCGCTGAGGCCGACCAATGGCGCAAGGGCACCGACACCATGGATGTCTGGTTTGATTCGGGCTCCTCCTGGGCGGGGGTGCTGGGGGGACTGGTGCCTGGCGTAACGGTCGCCAGCACGGGGCTCAATTATCCGGCTGATCTCTATCTGGAGGGCTCCGATCAGCACCGGGGCTGGTTCCAGAGCAGCTTGCTCACCTCTGTGGCTGTCAACGCTAAGGCCCCGTTCAAAACGGTGCTCACCCATGGCTTCACCCTGGATGAGAAGGGGCGCAAGATGAGCAAATCCCTGGGCAATGTGGTCGATCCGGCCGTGCTGGTGGAGGGGGGCAAGAACGAAAAGCAGGAGCCGGCCTACGGGGCCGATGTGCTGCGGTTGTGGGTGAGTTCGGTGGATTATTCCGCCGATGTCCCCCTGGGGCCCGGCATTGTCAAGCAACTGGCGGATGTCTACCGCAAGGTGCGCAATACGGCCCGCTATCTGCTGGGTAATCTGCATGATTTTGACCCCACTACGGATGCGGTAGCGATTGCCGAGCTGCCGCTGCTGGATCGCTGGATGCTGCAGCGCACCGCCAAACTGATTGATGCGGTGAGTGCCGATTTTGAACGCTATGAGTTCTATCGCTTCTTCCAGGCCCTGCAGAACTTCTGCGTGGTGGACCTCTCCAACGTCTACCTGGACATAGCCAAGGATCGTCTTTATGTCAGTGGCGCCGCTTCCTTCCGTCGCCGCAGCTGCCAGACCGTGCTGCATCTGGTGGTGGAACGCCTCGCCGGCCTGATCGCGCCGGTGCTTTGCCACATGGCCGAAGACATCTGGCAGAACCTGCCCTATCCGGTAGCCGAGGCCTCGGTGTTTGAGCGGGGCTGGCCTGCGGTGCCGCAGGAGTGGCGCAACCCAACGCTGGAGCCGCCGTTGGAGCAAATCCTGGCGCTGCGCACCCTGGTGAATCGCCAGTTAGAGACCTGCCGACAACCCCAGGGCGGTAGCGGCGAACCCCAGGGGAGCGCCGAGGCGATTGGTTCCTCACTCGAAGCGCAGGTATACCTGGAATGGGCCCCAGGCGAGGCGAACCAAGATCTGCGCCAGGCCCTCGCCCTGCTGGAAGCCAGCCCCCACCCGGAGGTGGACAACCTGGCCGATTGGCTGCTGGTCTCGGCCCTGCAGATTGGCGGTGAGACCCCCACCCAGCCCCTGGCAGAGGCCACGGAGGACGGCCTCACCGTGCGAATCGCCAGGGCCAATGGTCAAAAATGCGAGCGCTGCTGGCACTACGAAACCGACATCGGCCAGTTCTCCGCCCACCCCAGCCTGTGTGGCCGCTGCGTGGCGGTGCTGGCTCAGCCCAACAACCGCGGCAACAGCAACCCCGAGCGCTCCCGGTAGGCATCAAAGCCGGGATAGCGGGCGAGGGATTGGTCCTTCTTACGCATATTGGGCAAAAACACCGCCAGGCCAAAAACCGCCAGCACTACATAGGGCAGCCAGTGCATCGCCACCATGGCGAAGGAGAGATAAATAAGCACCTCGCCCAGATAGTTGGTGTTGCGGCAGCGGGCGAAAAAACCATCCTCGATCAGCCCGGGTTGCAGCTTGAGCACAAAGTGCTTCTGGGCATCACTGGCGAAATGCAGGAACACACCCAGCAGATTGATGCCAATGGCGCCAGCCAGCAGCGGCAGGGGCGGCACCGCTCCAGAGGCAATCAGCAGCCACGGCGCCAGCCAGTACAGACCCAGCAGCACGAAGAGCACAATGGCCTGGGGCCAGCCGATGGCCTGCTGCCACTGGCGATCCGGGAAAATGCGCTCCTTCAGTAGCCACAGCACCCCATAGGTTCCATGGAGCGCCAGGTACACCCAGGGGCCCACCGAAAAATTGCCATAGGCCAGCATCAGCCCAACAACCACCAGGGATGTCAACCCCTTGTGGAGGTTGATCACATGGCGTATCTGCATGGGTGGGGGAGGGAGAGGACAAGCTAGAAGAGCCTGAGGGGTGTTCGTTATCCGTTTCGCTGGAGCTTGGGCACAAATCTGCAACTAGAGAGCTTGGATCACCCACCGAGCTGAGGCTTGGATTTTGCACGATTTGCTTGATCTCGGAACACGATTGTTAAAAATTGTAAATAACTGATGAACTAAGAATGAAAGCCTTGAATAAACTGCTTAAATGATAAAGTATTAATCAAAAACAAAATGAACAAAAAACAACTAAAGCTAATTATCATTTTTCTGGGATGCATGGCGCCATCCTTCTTTGGCTTAGGTATAAATAAATCAGTGCTAGCAGCTGAAAAAGTTGAGTGTGGTGCGGGTGCCAAAGTAAGCGTAGTCAATGGCGTGATTGTGTGTGAAACTGAAAAGCCAGTTCTAGCAAAAACTGACTGTGATACATATAACTATAAAACCGAAGTAGTTAGCGTGTATCATTCAGACCTAACAAAACTAACGCAACTCGTAGAAAACAAGGGTATAGACTGCGCCAAGGTAATTGGTACGCTTGACAATCCAAAATCAATTATCATAAGTGGGCAGGAAACTTATCCTCTACCAGACAAAAATCTTATATATGCAAAGAATCCAATTAAACCACTCCAATTGCTAAAAGAAGCAATAGCCAAGTTAGACAATCCCTTAGAGCGTGTCAATATGGACATCTGGGCAATTGAACTAGCAAGTGCCGATTCAGCAAGACTCGCAAATGTAATGGAACAAATCAATCGAGAGATAGATCAAACCCGATACGCTATGCAATTAACCTTTAGAGAATTAACCAACATGGGACGCGAAATTACAGTTAATCCCGAGCAAAGAAGTGATACCAGACTTACTCAACTTATTAATAAAACAGATGTTAGCGGAGATCAAAGACTATCCTTAATGGACATTTTGTTTCGTATTAATATGGCCAACATAGCACCACCTCAGTCTAGGCATGTACAACCAATTACGTATGCCAAAAAAAGCATTGATATTAATGCTGAAAATACTAAAAACCAGAGGCTTGTGTATGATACAGCAGCCAGTCGTTTATGTAATTTTTTAGTTAATAATAATTCCAAGCCTCAACTGTTTGCTAGATTTAACCAATACGAAGGGGGAGAAATTAAAAATTATGAGATGAGAAGTATTTTTACCAACGATCCCATTCCGCCTTTTAGGCGTCCCTTCCAAAGATTCCAAGAAATAGCTCTACATCAACGATTTAAACCAACTTCTCGGCCAAAATGTAGTGACGGTCATCTCACAGACTTGAAATTAAAATTAACAGAAAGAGAAGAGGATAAGAAAGAGATAGATTTTGTGTGGGTTGCGGGTCAAGAATGGATTAGAAGACAGAATACACTTTTAAACTATCTAGACAGCATTAAGAATGGAGATGCCATAAGAATAAGTGAATCCGCTGCAAAGCTAGACTCTATATTGAGCCCTATTGTTGATGCCCTAAATCTTGATGTTGAAGATTATTTTATAAAGCCTACATTACAACGTATCAAGGAGATAGTCGGACGTGATCGCAGTGTCGAATACGCAGAAGTTGGCAAGATAAGTCTATCAGGCCTTAATGGTATGCAATCGCAAGTGACGTCGGCTAACACAAATAGTCTAGATGAACCTACACCCCTACGCCTTGATAAGTTAATACAGGATGCCAGTGTAATAAACGATAGTACAAAAAATCTCTTACCTGGATCTTCTAAAATCCCTCTTCCCACTGGATTAAATGCACTCGATCCAGCTAGTGCCGTTTCTATTCTTGCCGCTCTATCTAAGGAGGATCAACGCTGGCGGACTATGTCGAATGGTATTGATTTTTCCATCACACCAACGGTACTACGTGATCGCACCTCTGCCTTATTAGATATAGATTTTAAGAAAGCAAAGCCTGAAAAAGAATCCGTATCAATTTCAGATAAAAATCCCTTACGTGCACCGTCTCAGACATCTGCAACTAAATTAACAACAAAAGTACGAGTCAACGTCATGGATCTGTTTGCTCTCTCTAGCCTTAATAATCAGACCACAATAACTGGACGCCGCTGGAATGTACCGATTGTAGGTCCCATCTGGGAAGGCATCTTTGGCGATGTACCCGTGGTTGGAAATCTCTTAAGTCCAAGGCGGCCACCAGTCAATATTCAACACCAAACAATCATGATAACTAATACTTTGATTGTCCCTTCAGCGCAAGGTCTTTTGGAAGCTAATCCAGAATTAGTTAATCTAGGCTTAAGTAATCCATGATTTATTAATATTATAAACAACTATTCAAACCCAATCCCTTTCCCGCAGCCTGCACCTAGAAAGTGATAGCAGTACAAGATCGCTGAAACCCTGTAAACATCCTTGGTACAACCGACTAGGTTAACTCTTTTGTAAAAAAATGACAAATCAAGCATTTTCCACTTCAGACAAAAGCCTCTCTTCCAACCAAGAAGAGTACGATCCCAAAAAACAAAAATGGTTTGCGTGTCTTCAGCGCTGGATACCCCGCCTGCTGGGAATTGTTCCGCTGGCGGTGTTGACATCTAGCCTGATGAGTCAGGGCGGGATACAATTTGGAGTTGAAATGTATTTAATTTCTCTTGCTTCGGTGTTTGTCTTATTATTTATGTATATTGTAGTTTATGTATTATCAGCGAAATGTGGCCTGGATTCTGATGTTCATATTAAGCCCGAGGTTTTAAACAACTTTTCTGATAATATAATTAATTTCTTTTCATTAAAAAAAGAAATTAAACCTAGAATATTAAATAATTTCCAGTTTTATGGACGAAAAATCTTGAAGAGATTTACTTTAGTTCCATGGACCCGACAAGAAACCGATGTTCCCCAGGCTAAACCGATTAGCTCGAATAATAATTCTGGCGATTACCGACAAAAGCTGATTCAGCAACTCGCTGACATTAGTCTGTCTTTAAAGGGGGTATTTCTGTATTTATGGTTTCTAAGAATCCAAGTATTTATAGCTTTAATCAGCGTATTATTGTTTCAGACTGGCCAAGTCAATGATATCGTTTTAGCCATTATTCTAGATCGTGACTGGCCGGCATTTTTGTTTGCCATTTTATTTGCATTTTTGCTTTCCCTATTGCTCTGGCACACATCTAGGTATCTCACTTGGGTCGTGCCAGAATTAAAAAAAGGAAACCAAAAACTATCAGGTTTATTTTCACCTACAGCAGAAATGATTCTCCTTTGGCTGGCATGGTTTAGCCTGGCACTATTTACGGTTCCTATTGCTGAACAGGCCTATGGGCCACTGAAGCTTTTTGGTCTTAAACAAAATGATAATAACTATCTGTGGCATATCTACTTTCTGCTTTTATTTCAAGCTGGAGTTATTTACCTTTGGCGAAAATTTGACTTTCCCAACCCCACATGGACACCAAAATTTCGCTGGCGGTTCATTCGTCTGTATGGAATTGGTCTTATTCTTCCTCTCCTTTTTAAAAATCTGAAATCCTATGAGATCCCTGAGCTTGTCGGATCCCTGGGAGTCTTGTTTTGGGCACTTTCGACAATACTAATTGTGACTTCAGTTATATATCAATTTAGTACATTAACTGGCATCCCACTGTTGTCCATTTTAATTATTGTGGCATATTTTGTGAATATGAATAGATTTAACGATAACCATGCCATAAGGCTTAAAAAGCATGATCACTCTTTACAAAAAGCACGTCAACATAGTTTTATAAAATTGCCAGACGTGAACGATAAGTTTGAAATGTGGATTAATACACCTACTATTATTAATACTAGAGACGGCACAAAGAAAGGTCCTACTATTCGTGAAATAGCCGAACAATATCAAAATGACTGTAAAAAAAATGATCCACAAAGTAATTGTGAATATCCTATATATATTGCATCTGCCCAGGGTGGTGGCATCTATGCTGCCTATCACACTGCGAAAACGTTCCAGACTATTACCGCCAAAATACCAAATTTTAGAAATCATCTCTTTGCCATTAGTTCTGTTTCCGGTGGAAGTTTTGGCTCAGCTATTTATGCTAATTGGTTACGAAATTGTAATTATAAACAAGATGAAATTGATAAAGTTGATAGTTTCTTCGATCGACCTAGAGACCCATTAGCGCTTATTGTTAGCTCGATGTTTTTTGGAGATCTGTTTCAACGATTTTACCCGATTCCTGTGGCAGCTTGGGACCGTAGTCTTGGCCTTGAATTAGCATTCGAGCCTAGAAATAAGGAGATAGCAGATAAATCTTATAGTTCTAATTCTGAATCGTCTAAAACTGAATGTATTAATCTTAGTGAATCATTTTATGAGACTCAAGATGTAAAAGGACCTTTCCCTTATCCTGATAAAGATACGAGCATGGGAAATTCTTATCCAACCCCCTTTTTGGTGCTTAATACGACTGAGGTTGATAATGGCCGTCGTTATTTAATTTCTCCATTTAGAATAGATGCTAGATACACAGACGCTGATTTTCATGAACCATGGCCTGCAGGAGTTGAAAATGTACAGTTTAGAGACATGGCTTATAGTACAGCAGCTGGTTTAAGTGCTCGTTTTCCATTGATTAGTCCATATGGCTTTTTTCCTGAACAACGTGTTCGTCGTTTTATTGATGGTGGTCTTTATGACAATTCTGGCGCTATTACAGCTAATGAAATTAAATCATCTTTGCAAAACTTTATCAATAACGAATATACAAATAAAAAAAGTGAAGAATCGTTATTTAGTCTCGAACAATTTTCTATTCTTGATAAAAATACGGTTGATCTAAACTCAAATTATTCTAATCCTGAACAGCTTGCTAAAAAAAGCAAGTTTGAGATTTTTGGTTGGACGGCTTTGACTTCAGTCTTTTCTACACGGGGATCCCGTACAGGAAACGCTGTAGATAATTTTTTGACCAGTGGATACAGTAGGAATGAAAAGTCGAATCGTAAGGTGTTGATTGAGAAGGAATTTCTCCTAGCTGGCATGCCTAGACCCTTGTTTTCAATACCATTGGGATGGAAACTTTCTTGTCAGGCTCGAGCTTTCATCAATGATCAGCTGCAACTAAATAAAACCATTCATAAATTTATACCTTGCGAACTAAAAGATGAAATCATGATGAAAAGAGAGCCCAATCGTGACAGACCTCTTTATGATGTAACTACAAAAATTACAAAATCTTACTCAGAAGAAGAACAGCATCTTTCGTTTTCAATCTTTGAGTTAATTAAAAAAATTAAAAATGACATTGACCCCATATACAATGAACCCACGACCTATGAACATAATAGACCTATGACTATAATATTAAATCCCCGCCCCCCTGCCACTAGCAAAAGGCCCGCCAAGTCCACCCAAGAAGCTGGAGCCAATCCACTCGCTGCTGGCGCCAACAAATAGTGATGTGGATCAACAAGCCTCCAGAGGGCCATCAATACTATTTGGCGCTACCATTTATCCAAGCCGCCTAAAAGGCAGCCAAGGAGAAACACCTTTCCCAAAAGTCACCGCGAGCATACATAGGCGAAGCCTGGCGAGAGGATTTCTTCTCTGGCAAGCCCCAACTGGACCTGTTGACAGCTTGATCAACCAGCCGATCTTGCTGGCAAGCACCAAATCTGGCAACCAGGGATCCTTGATGCTGTTCTATTAATGCTGTTCTATTTACGCTGATCTGGTTGCTCTCCTGGCCTCACCCCCACTCCTCGGCAAACACCCGCCGCACGATTTCGGTGACTTCGGCAGCCATGCGGGCATCGTGGCGCACGCCGGCGCCGGGGGCCGTGGGGATGCGCAGGGCCAGGGCGAAGCTGCGCTGCCGGGGTGGGCCGCTGCGGCGGTCGCTGAACTGGGCAAAGGCGGCGTAGGTGAGGGCGTCAATGGAGCGGTCATTGGTTTCGGCGCCATAACCCAGCTTGGAGAGGATCACAGGGCTTGCCACCGCATCGACCAGGCCCAGGTTTTCCAGGGCCGCATCGATGTAACGGGCGCTGTCGTGGCCCAGGCCCTCCACCACGATTCGTAGGCTGGTCCATTGGGCGCCAGCAAGGCGTTGATCGGGCCCCAGCTGGCGGTGCCAGCCCACCAGGGTCAGCAGCCGCACCAGATCGGCGGCGCTGACCAGGTTACGGCTGCGGGGCGGTTGGCGGTAACCCACCAGCACCCCCGGGGGTCCGACCAGGGCACCGTTTTCGATGTAGCTCGGTGTTCCGTAGCGGCCCATCAGCACCAGGCTTGGGTTGGCCGTCAGCTGGCGCAGCCATTGCTGCACGTTCGCCTCTCCCGGATTCACCAGGGTCTTGAACAGGGCCCCCAGGGCATTGGAGTGGCCTGGCGATTGGGCGTCCTTTTCGTAGCTCACCATCTGGCGAAACAGATCGCCAAAATATTCACCTTGAGAATCGCCAAATACGTTTGGCCCGATCCGGCAGTCGCCGATCGGGGTCATGGGGCTGCGGCGGTTGGCCTGGCAGAGCACATGCAAGGCCGCAGCGATTTTGGTGGCACTCCAGAACTGCACATTGACAGCGTTTGCCTGGCGGCCATACCAGCGCACCCGCAGGGGTTGGTCGGCGCCGAAACTGCCGATGGCAACGCAGGCCTGGGCCACCTCCTCGCTGAGAAACTCCAGGCCGCCAAGACCCTCTTCTCCCGACAGGATCGCTGCAGCCTGGCCCCGGGGGGGATAGCTGCCAAAGCCGGGACTCGGCGCCGGATAGGGCACCAGATCTTGGGGAACCTGCTCAAGGTGGCGGGCGTACATCGGCACCGAGGCGGCGAAAGGCGAGCCGGCCAGCCCCCGATCCAGCAGGGGTAGATGGTCGTCACTAGCCAGGCCTTGCGCCTGCAACTCCTCGCCCTGCCGCCTGAGCTGCCGATAGAAGCTGGTGGGAGCCGGGCCAGGGCGGGCCAGGGCGGCGCTTAGGGCTGCCCTGGTGCGAACGCCGATGATGCCGTCGGGCCGCAGCCGGGCCCGCCGTTGGAAATCCCTGGTCGCCAGGGAGAATTCCCTGTTGTCCGCTGCCGTGATCGGGCCGGCCAGAAAGCCCAGTTCAGCCAGTTGCCTTTGCTGTTCGAGTCGCAGCGGCGCCGATGGGGGTAGCGCCGAAGTTGCCATTGCCTAGGCGGCCCTGCTGGCGGCCAGCGCTGGCTGGTCGCTGCCACGGCGCTCGACTTGCAGGGCCAGTTCATCGAGGTCGGAGGACTCCAGGGGCAGGTCAAACCAGAAGGTGGTGCCCACCCCGGGTTCGCTGGCCATCTGAATCCGGGTGCCGTGTTTGTCGAGAATGCCTCGCACAATGGCCAGGCCCAGGCCGGTGCCAGCCTCGGTGTGGACGGCATTTTCGACCCGGAAAAACCGTTCGAAGATCCGCTCCTGGTCGGCGGGGGAGATGCCGTAACCGGTG
>Ga0209087_1002234_pt1 | contig 10938 bp, 10 predicted proteins | sample S_130805_EF_Meta_FD_187321 | JGI IMG/M metagenome (GOLD analysis project Ga0209087, IMG submission 187321) | Freshwater microbial communities from Lake Simoncouche, Canada to study carbon cycling - S_130805_EF_MetaG (SPAdes) (version 2) | ecosystem: Environmental > Aquatic > Freshwater > Lake ...
AACGACGTGGCGAGCAAGATAGTGGAGCCGATATGCCGAAACGGCATACGCTCACGCGAACGTCTGGTGTTTACCTTAATCGGCGGCAGCATACGTAGAGTGTAGTGGGGGATGGCACACTACACCTATGCCTCGAGCCACTCGCGCCACCGACCTCGGGATCCGTATCGGGCGGTTTGCCCCTGGCCCAACCGACGGAATCACCGATGTGGCGGGTGTGCGCGTTGCTGCCACCACCATTGTCAAGGGCGATGGCGCGCTCGAACGTGGCGCTGGGCCGATTCGCACCGGCGTCACCGCCATTCTTCCCCGCCCGCTCGCTGAGATGGGGCATCCACTCTTTGCTGGCACCCATCGGCTAAACGGCAACGGTGAGCTCACGGGGTTGGAGTGGATTCGCGAGTCTGGTCTGCTCACCTCGCCGATCTGCCTCACCAACACCCACTCTGTTGGCGTCGTGCACGACGCGATGATTGCCTGGTCGTTGGATCACGTGCGAGACGCGCCACCATGGAGCCTCCCTGTCGCTGGTGAAACCTGGGATGGCGTACTGAGCGACGTGAACGGTTTCCACGTCACAGCTGCGCACGCACAACAGGCGCTCGATGCTGCAGCTGCACTACCGAACGGCGCGCCGGTGCCGCGCGGCAATCAGGGTGGTGGGACCGGCATGATCTGCCACGGATTTAAGGGCGGCAATGGCACGGCAAGCCGCAAACTCCCAGCAGAACTTGGCGGATACACCATTGGGGTGTTCGTTCAGGCAAACCATGGTCGCCGCCACCGACTCACGCTGCAGGGGAAGATGCTCGGTGCTCCTGGCGGACCACTCTCCGCTGAGCACTACCCACTTCCATGGGAGACGAAGGTCAGTGCTGCACCCAAGCCCGATGATCCTCGCGGCGGTGCCGGCTCCATCATTGTGATCGTGGCAACGGACGCGCCACTTCTCCCGATGCAACTTGATCGTCTTGCGCAACGAGCGGTGATCGGCATCGGCCGAGTTGGCGGCGTCGGTGAACACTCGTCAGGCGATCTCGTGCTGAGCTTCAGCACGGCGAATGGGCACCTCCCATCAGAGGACCTTGAGCCGAAAGAACCGTTCGAAGCGTCAATCACGATGGTGATCAACGCACACCTCTCCGCCCTCTTGGAGGCGACTGCTGATGCAACGGAGTCGGCAATCCTTGACGCGCTCTTCGCCGCCGAAACGATGAGCGGTGTTGACGGCGCCACAGCCGTGGCTCTCCCACTCGACGTTGTGCACGCCGCGCTGGACTAAGATCACCTCATGAATCTGCCGAATCCTCTCCGCAGCGATGAGTGGCCACAGAGCGTTCGCCTCATCGCCTGGGCCGCACTTGCAAGTCTCGCCCTCGTCGCCATCATGGCTGGGCTCGGCGTCATCACCGCCCTCTTCTCGGCGCAAGGCCCGCTCCTCTACGCGCTCGCCGGCGGGTGGCTCCTCGCGGCGTTGGCGGACGCGCCAATTGATCGGCTTGTTGCACGCGGCTGGACCCGCACACGGGCGGCGCTGCTCGTCTGGATTGCTGGTGCCATCCCCGTCATCATCATTGCGATTGAACTCGCGATCGCATTCGCCCGATCGTTGGGCGGCATCATCTCGGGGCCAGAGCCAACTCCGGCAGACGTTGGCGTGATGGTTGAGCGACTAAGTGCCCTGCTCGCCTCTGTTGGGCTCACCGTTGATCTCGTTCCGCTGGCAACAACGGTGATCCTTGCGATTCGCGAGGTGGCAACATCTCTGCAATCAAACCTTGCAGCCATAGCGGCAGGCGCTATTGGCGCGCTCGGCCCACTTATCTTGGCGATCGGCATTGGCATCATTCTGTCGGCAAACCCTGCCCACCTTGACTCCGTTGATCAGCTTGCAACGCGCGGGCGAGTGCGCAGCGCCCAGCGCTCACGAAAGATTCTCGAAGAGATCATTGCGCGGTTCATCGGTCGCCATCTCGCACTCGGGTTTGTCTACGGCGTGGTCGTGTATGTCGGCGCCACGATTGCCGGCGCCGATGGACTTCTCGCCGCAGTGCTCGGCGGTCTCGTTATGGCGATCCCATCGATCGGCCAGGGTGCTGCGGTGCTGCCACCACTCGCGCTCTCGATTCTCGCCGCCGGCCCCTACGTTCTCCCTGGCTCGGCAGTGATCATCGTGGGTTGGCTTCTCTGCGCTACCCAGCTCGCACCACGACTGATGAACGGCGTGCTGCGCCTCTCGGGAACTACCGTCTTCGTTGCCGGCAGCATTGGCGGGCTCGTGGGTGGCGTCCTTGGGGCGATCTTCGCCCTGCCGGTTGTTGCCGCCGTCGCCGCAATTCGCCGTGATGAGCCCCCAGTAAGCACCAGCACCGCGAAGCGAGCCACAAGGCGCAAGCGCCGCTAATCCACCCCGCCACTCCGGCGAGGAGTAACTCTGCACGGGTGTAGCCTCTCGGCATGCCTCCTGCACATCGACGATCGCGAATCGCTCCGGCCTGGCGTGGCCCGTTTCGCCATCGCAACTACCGACTCTTCTGGTTCGGGCAATTGGTCTCACTGGCGGGCACCTGGATGCAGTCCATCGCGCAAGCCTGGTACATCACGGAGCTCACGCATGAACCGGCGTGGCTCGGCATCATTGCCGCCGCGCAGTTCACCCCAGTGATGATCCTCGGACTCTTCGGCGGTGTCCTTGCTGATGCGCTCCCAAAGCACCGCGCACTGATGGGGACACAGGTCAGCCTGATGACCCTCGCACTCCTTCAGGCAGTGCTGGTTGCTACGGGGCTCATGACGCTGCCACTCCTCATCCTCATGGCTGTCCTGCTTGGTGTAGTCAATGCCATCGACATGCCTGTTCGGCAGTCGTTCTTTAGCGAGATGGTTACCGAAGATGAGGTGGGTCGTGCCGTTGCGATGAACTCGGCGATGTTCAATGGTGCGCGCGTGATTGGCCCAGCGATCGGCGGCGTGCTGATCGGCGTGATTGGTGTCGCTGGATGCTTCGCCGTGAACGGCGCCAGTTTCCTTGCGGTGCTGCTGGCGCTGCTCTTCATGCGCGCCGACGAGCTGCGACCAGCGCCGCGTACCCCTCGTCCGCGAACGGTCGCTGACGTGTTGGTCAGCCTCGCGGAAGGTGTGCGATTTGTAGCACGCACGCCGCTCATCGCCCTCTGTGTGTTTGTGATCGGCGTGGTCTCTGGTGTGGCAATGAACTTCAACGTGATCATTCCGACGCTCGCCCGCAGCGTGCTGCAGGTTGGCGCACCTGGCCTCGGACTGCTCATGGCCGCTATTGGCCTCGGATCGTTGAGCGGGGCGCTCGCCGTTGCCATGTTGCGTCGGCCGCGCACCGTGGTAATCGTTGGCGGAGCTGCAGCGTTGGGGGCCCTCTCCATTGTGGCTGGCCTCACAAGTGGGAGCGGTGCACCGTGGGCTGCTGTTGTCACCGGCATTGCACTGTTCGGTGCAGGCTTCGGTGCCATTGCCATGGCCGCTACTGCGAACGCTTCGATTCAGACCTCTACACCACCGGCACTGCGCGGACGAGTGATGAGCGTCTACACCACGGTCTTTGCTGGCTCAACGCCGATCGGGGGCCTCGGCACAGGTGCGGTGGTGTCACTCATTGGGGCACCGGGCGCGCTCATCGTTGCGGGTGGGCTGGCACTGATCGCCACGGCGTACGCGGCGGCGCGATGGCGGACGATTCTGTAGTTAGGGGAGGCGTACGCGGCGCCAGGAACTCTCGTTCCCAGCCGCATCAATCAGGCGCATCTCAACAGTGACACCACGCATCAACAAGACAACCTTCCCGCTCGTGGATTTCATGAAGGGGCCGATCTCAATCTCATCGCCAGCGGCAAACCTGAGTGGCTTTTCATAACCAACGCGTACCTCAATGGCAACGGCGCCAGTGCCCGTGTCACTGCCAATAACCGTTAGGAGATACGGCGGTGGGTTTCCGTGCGATGCCCGACCTTCGCGCACGCGCACGCTGCTGATGCGCGGATCGCTGCGGTCGCGCCCAGCGGCAACCGCGAACGGCGTCCGCTCTGAGCCACCAACAAAGCGCATCCACACGGTTGAGCTTGACGTGCCAAGTTGCGGAAGGCGGGTCCAGCTGCGCACCTCGCGGAGCGTGTACGTGCGTGCGTTGTGGAAGGTCTGCCGGTCTGCAACCTCAATGGCGCGTGCGCCCGTTGGTGCGTAGTCGCGCAGGATCTGCAGCGCAAGGTCGGCATCAAATGGTGTGCTCGCCGTGGCGGCAGCCAGTAGATCGCCAAGCGTGAGCGCTGGTGGCGTTGGCGTTGCTGGCTCATCACTTGGAGATGCTTCGACGTCACCGCCCTCGCCATCTGTGGCATCGGGGCCTACGGATGCATCAGGACCAGCCTCGTCGCCCGGATCTTCTCCCGGATCAGGCTGCGGCTCTTCCTCAGCAGGGGCGGAGGCATCAGGATCGAGGCTCTCATCAGGCGCCACGCTCTCATCCGGCGTAAGGCTCTCGTCGGCGATTGGATCTCCGTTGGTCGGCTCTTCGTCGGCCGCGGCGACTAAGCCAGTACCCCAGCCAAACGTTCGCGGCGCGGCGATGGAGCCAACGATCAGGGCGACCAGGGCTGCAGTCGCAAGCCAAGGGGTGCGCTGAGTCCTCTTCATGTTCTTAGTCTGGCAGGTGTGCGTGCCAGCAGCGTGGCACGGTTGCGCCGAGCGGGCTCCTACTTGAGCGAGGCGATCAGGTCGGCAACGAAGCGCGGACCATCAACCTTCATCGGCACTCGTACGAGTGGCGGGGTGGCATCCTTGCCGCCGTTGCGCTCTCGCGTCTCGCGGGCGTCGGCTGCTGGGGCCATCCAAGCGCGTCGATCAATGATCGTTGCGCCTCGGGTTGGGCCGGTGGTGTTCACCTCCACGGCGCGATCAAGCCACTCGGTCATATAGGTGGGGTCGGCGACGATGCCGGCGGCGAGCGGATCATGCAGTGGGCACTCGCGCGTGCCGAACGTTCGCTGATAGACGTCGAGGTAGTGGCTCAACACCTTGAGGGCAAACTTCGAACGCACCGAGCCGAGTGCCTCGATGTCGGCAAGCTCCTTGGTTCGAAGTCGCGTGACCTGTGTCACATCTAGACCGACCATCGTCACTGGCCACTCTGCACCGAAGACCAGGTTTGCCGCCTCAGGGTCGTGCCAGATGTTCGCCTCGGCGGTTGCGGAGGCGTTCCCTTCGTGGGCGATGGCGCCACCCATCAATACGACTGAGCGCACGCGCCCAGCAAGCTCTGGGTCAAGGCAGAGGGCGAGGCCGAGGTTGGTGAGTGGGCCAACGGCGAGCAGATCAATCTCTCCAGGCATCTCGCGGGTAAGGCGCAGGATTTGCGAGACGGCATCCTCTGCAATCGGTCCACGCTTAGGTTCGGGCTGGTTAGTGTTGCCGAGGCCATCTTCGCCGTGTACCCACTCGGCGGTGGCTAGCGGTTGCGCCATCGGTCGGCGTGCGCCGATGGCCACCGGCACGTCGTCAAGGCCGCAGAGCTCCAGTAGACGGCGGGCGTTGGTGGCGGCAAGGTCGGAGGGGATATTGCCGTGCACACTGCCAACGGCGAGTAACTCAACGTCGCTGCGCCCAGCAAGGTGGAGCATGGCGATCGCGTCATCGATCCCCACGTCGGCGTCCAGCAAGATTTTTCGGCGGTCCATAGGGGGGAGAGTGTACGGGTTTCGCCTCCCACCTGCGTGCCTGATGCGCGGGGAGCCCCTGCTACGATCGCCCAGAGTTAATCAGAGAAGGCGAGGGGATCCATGCCACACCTGGCGCTCGTGGTGCACTCGTATGTCGATGAAGACCCACGTGTTCGTCGCGCCGCCCGCGCCGCGGTCGGCGCCGGCTGGCACGTCAGCATCATCTCCCTACAGCGCCACGGCGATCCTGCACGGGGCGAACTTGATGGAGCCCAGCTCTACCGGCAGCCCGTTCAGCGACATCAGGGGGCGGGGATCAGCACCTACCTGGTTGAGTACGGTCGCTTCGCTCTGCTGGCCGCCCGCGAACTACTCCGCATTGACCGCGAGCGGCCGATCACTGTGGTGCACGCGAATAGCGTTCCAGACTGGCTCGTCTTCGCAGCTCTCCCGCTGCGTCGCCGACACCGCATCGGCCTGATCCTCGATCTTCACGAGGCGTCACCAGAGCTCTTCCGCATGCGCTTTGCGCGATCGTCGCGCTCACTCCTGACGCGAGTGGCTGCGCGAGCAATGGTCTCCCTGGTCTCGTTTGCTGAACGGCGCTCCATCGCTATTGCTGATTGGGTCTTTGTCACCGCCCCTCGCCTGCGCGACCGTCTCGTCAAAATCGCCCCGCGACGCGCAGATGCGGTGGAGGTGCTCCTCAACGTTCCCGAGACGCAACGCTTCGCAGCTGCTGCGGCGAGCGATCGGACATGGATGTCAGATGGAACACTGCGACTGATCTATACCGGCGCACTCACGCCAATCTACGAAGTAGACGTCATCATTCGCGCCGTCGCGCTTCTGCGCACTGCACCTGCGCCACTTCCAGTGCATCTGGTTGTTGCGGGGCGCGGTGACCAGGAGCCCGCGCTTCGAGCGCTTACAACGGAGCTCGGTATTGCGAGCGCGGTGGAGTTCCTGGGCCGTGTGCCATTTGAAGCGGTGCCGGCGCTCGTTCGCGGTGCTGATATTGCGCTGGCACCAACGCGGCTCGATGAGTTCACCGACCTCTCGATCTCCAACAAGGTGTTTGAAGGAATGGCCAGTGGCCGCCTCGTACTAGGGACGCGGCTCAAGACCCTGGATGATCTTGTTCCTGAAGCCTCGGTCGCACGCTACACATCGGGGAGCGCCGAGGAGGCGGCCGCAGTGATTCGACGACTTGCCGCCGATCCGGACGAGCGAGCGAGCCGCGTGGCCGCCGGCCTCGCGGCAATTCACGCGGGCCTCAGCTGGGAGGCGGCTGGCGCCGCTTACGTGCAGCGACTTACCGCCTTGCTGCCGCCGCCCGTCGACCCTCGGTAGCCCAGGAGCTCTTCGGCACCGGCTGCTTCGGCGGCCGCTCGCCGAATCGTCGCTTCCACTCACGTCGCCCCGATAGGTAGCGCGTTACTTCAAGGTCCGCCGCCTTAATCGCCGCACCACGCAGCCAGGTGCGATGCAGCTCAAAGCACTTCTGCGCCCACGCATCGCCATGTGAATCGCCGCTAATGAGATGTGCGAGCTCATGCAGCGCGGTCCCCTTGTCGTACGAGCAAAGGAACATTTCCCCCGTTTCAGTGATCACCCAACCAAACGGATGCGACGGTTCACGCCGCGTTCCGGTGTGGTCGTGAATGCGCACCCACTCAAGTTTGCGCTTGGCGCGTGCGGTGGCTTTTGCGAGGAGCTCGAGCGTTGGGCGCCAGTTTGGCCATGCGGCAACAGTGAAGCCACGCATCGGACGAACTTCAAAGGGGAGGTCAAGCGCCCACTTCGGCGCCTCGGTCCAGCGCCCGGCGATCTTGACGCGATACATACGGCTCATGAGATCACCCTATCGCGAACCCCATATCGGTGGCATATCACCAGCCCGTTAGCGAAGGGCGCTGGCCCCAACGGAGCGCACACGCTTCAGGAAGGCGCGGGTGCGTGGGTCTCGTGGTGCCTTGAAGATCTTCTCGGGGGAGCCCTGCTCAATGATTCGTCCGCCCTCGAGGTAGCAGATGCGATCAGCGACGTCGGCGGCGAAGGCCATCTCGTGGGTGGCGATCAACATCGTTGCACCGCCCTTTGCCAAGGCGCGCAGCGCCTCAAGCACATCGGCAACCAAGACCGGATCGAGTGCGCTGGTGATCTCATCGAGCAACAAGACCTTCGGCTCCGTTGCAAGTGCGCGCGCAATCGCGACGCGCTGCTGCTGCCCACCCGAGAGGCTGTCCGGATACGCATTCGCCTTGGCGGCAAGCCCGAGCTGCTTCAGGAGTGCGCGGGCACGCTTCTCTGCCGCAGCGGCGGTCAGGCCGAGCGCCACGCGTGGCGCAAGGGCGACGTTCTCAAGCGCGGTGAGGTGCGGGAAGAGGCTGAAGCCCTGGAAAACGATGCCGAGCTGACGTCGCGTGGCATCCGCATCGCGGTCATCAGCGTTCACCACGCGACCGTCGAGCGTGATGCTGCCGGCGTCAATCGGCTCAAGGAGGTCGGCGCAACGGAGCAGGGTTGACTTACCCGAACCCGATGCCCCAATGAGGCAGACCACTTCGTGCTCGGCGAGCGTGAGGTCAATCTTATCGAGCACCAGCGCGCGACCGTAGCGCTTCGAGATGCTGCGCAGCTCTAGCACTGGCGCGGCTGCCTGCTTCGTTGCCTTGCGCGCCATTAGCGGGTGCCCCCCTGCTGCGCCGCACGATCCTTGGCCGCGAGTCGATCAACGAGGCGCGTCATCGGGATCGTGATCACCAAGAAGATCAGCGCGGTCGTCATAAGGGGCGTGAAGTTGAAGTTGGCCGACTTCAGGATCTGTGCCTGCTTGAAGGCCTCAACAACACCAAGAATCGAAACAAGCGCCGTATCTTTCTGGAGGCCGATGAAGTCATTCAACAACGGCGGCACCACGCGTCGCAGCGCCTGTGGCAGCACGACGTAGCGCAGCGCCTGGAAGCGCGTCAAGCCAAGCGCCCGCGCCGCCCGCTCTTGCGACGGATGAATGGATTCAATGCCGGCGCGGTAGACCTCGCTCACATAGGCGCTGTAGATCAGTACGAGCGTCACGAGCGCCCAAAAGAACGGCTCCTTCGGTACGCCAGGGAGGCGCAGCGCCGGCACGCCGAAGCCGAGCACATAGATGAGCAAGATGCTGGGCACGCCACGGAAGAAGTCGGTGTAGATGGTGGCAAAGATGCGCAGCGGCGCGAGCGCTGGGCTGGTGATTGATCGGGCGAGGGCAACCAGGAGCCCGATCGGCAGGATGAGGATCTCTGCCAGCACGAAGAGTTGGATGTTGATGGCGAATGCGCCGATCACGTCGGGGAGTGAGGTGGAGAAGTAGGTTCCGTCAAAGAAGGCCTTCTGCACGAGTGGCCAGCTCGGCGACGATCCAATGGAGAGCGCGACAACGGTCGCGACCGCGAGAGTGCTGACGACGGCGACGAGGGTTCCCTTACGGGCTGACCTCGCCGCCGTCATCGTGCGATTCGCTTACTTCAGGACTGGCGCGCTCGCCTTGTCCGCGATCCACTCGGTGAGTAGTGCCGCCAACGTGCCGTCGGCCTTCAGGGCCTCAACAACAGAGGAGACACATGCGGTGAGGGGCGAACCCTTCTCCATCACGATGCCGAACTGCTCCTGTGCGCCACCCTCTGAAGGGAGCTGCCCAACGATGATGCCGCCCGTGAGCTGGGCATCACGCATGTAGAACGCAGTTGGAACGTCGGTCACGATGCCGTCAATGATGCCGCCATTCAGCGCCGCAACAGCCTCGTCGTTCGTGTTAAACACGGCCGGCTCGGTGTCTGGCTTGATGACGTTGGTGATTGCATCAAGGCTCGTCGTGCCGATCTGCGCGCCAAGCTTTGCCGTCTTAAGGTCGGCAATGCTCGTTGCGCCAGCGATTGGCGAACCCTCGATCGTCACCACACCCTGGGCAACGTCGTAATACCCGGAGCTGAAATCAATTGCCTCAGCACGTGCTTGCTTGATTGAGACCTGATTCAAGAAGAGGTCGAAGTCCTTTGCGCCAGGCGCGAAGGATGCATCGAAGGTGGTGTGAATCCACACAACCTCGTCAGCGGTGAATCCGAGCTTAGCGGCAACGGCGTACGCCACTGCGCCTTCGTAGCCCTGACCCTTTGCTGGATCATTGTTGTAATCACCGGTCCACACCGTCGCGCCCTCGTTGCCACCCTGGAACCACGGGCTGTAGGCTGGGTTGTCGGTAGAGAGAGTGAGCTTCCCAGCCGTCTTCACGGCGAGCTTCTCCTTCACGCAGGAAGCGTCCACCGATGAGGTTGGTGATTCTGTTGCGCCGCCACAGGCGGCGAGGAACATCGCCATCGCCATGACCACGACCGCCATACGTGTGGTCTGGCCGATTGCGATGCGTGAGCGCGTTGTGCTCATATCCATACCTCCTGTACAGCCGCTATTGGCGACGATCTGACACAGCGTCAGTGCGACGGTGGGGCGGTGATCGGCGCGCGGCGCGCCGTCGACGTTGTGCCCCCACGAGCGGAAGGATAGCAGGGGGGTGCTCCTGGAATCCGATCTATGCGCGGGTAATCACCACTGGAGTTCGGCGGACTGCACCATATCGCTCAGCGGCACTGCCGCGATTGATCGCTAGGGCGAGCCGCCCAGCCGAATCGATGTAGCAGAGGGGTTCCTGCTCAGGTACGTCGCCGAAACGGTTCGCCCAGACGGTGGTCAGCTGCTTGTCGCCGACGCTGATCTTCAGCGGCTCACCGGCGGTCAGGGCGCCGATTGACGATTCAATGGCCTGGCGGTCGCCCGTTAGCACCAGCGTGCCGAAGCCATCCACGATGCGAACCGAGGTGTGCAGCACCCCGTCACCAATCTCAATCGGCAGTTTGGTCGCTGGAACAAGGTCGCTGGGGGAGATCGGCGTGCCAAGGTCGCCAAAGGGGACCCCCGCCGCGAGGTGGGCCGCTACCGGTGCAAACAGATCACGCCCGTGGAAGGTGTGCGAACGACTTGAGCCCCACCAGCGTTCGTCATCAAGGATCACCGCCGCCAACGCGCCGCCAAGCGCCGCCGCGGCCGGCAGCAGGAGTCCGTTGTCTGGGCCGATCAACACATCCCCGCGACCGCAGCGAATGGCGATCGGTCGTCGCTGCGTGCCAACGCCAGGGTCAACCACGGCGACATGCGCACCAATCGGTAGGTGCACGAGCGATTCAACGAGTGCCTCAGCCCCCGCCTCAACGTCGTA
>Ga0209087_1002235_pt1 | contig 10937 bp, 10 predicted proteins | sample S_130805_EF_Meta_FD_187321 | JGI IMG/M metagenome (GOLD analysis project Ga0209087, IMG submission 187321) | Freshwater microbial communities from Lake Simoncouche, Canada to study carbon cycling - S_130805_EF_MetaG (SPAdes) (version 2) | ecosystem: Environmental > Aquatic > Freshwater > Lake ...
CCTGTTGTATTTGTATTTCCAGCAGTTCTACCTACTGTAGTATTAGTAGATATAGCACCGCTACCCTTACCAACAGTAAGACCTGATATAGAAGCATCAACAGGAGCAGAAATAGCACCTGTATCGCTAATGGTGACTAATGAGTTTTGAATTAGCTTACCTGTGGTTGCATCAAAGCGAGCAAGTGCATTATCTGTAGCAGAAGCAGGGCCTACAACATCGCCTAATGCTCCAGCTTTAGAGGCTAAAGTTTGAACTACGCCACTAGAATCCTTGTAAAAAAGTTTTCCATCGTTTGTGTTTATGGCAAGTTCGCCAGCAACTAAGTTACCAGCCGTAGGGACATTAGTAGCCGTAGCTGAATAGTAAATCGAAATTGGTGTAAATCCGCTCTGTGCCATTTTAGTATGTCCCGCCAAAAATGCCTGTTAAGGCTGTTAGTGTACCAACATTATTAATGTTGTTTGTTGCCATGTTTAATGCTCCTGACATAGGAGTTTGACCATCTGCCGAAACAGACTGAGTAAGGGCATCAGCAATGTTTGTCATTGTTGTATTAGCCCAGCTACTTGTAATAGTAGTACCTGTGACTACTGGGTTGCCTGCTGGGAGGTTATATACTCCGCTACCGTTTCTACTCATTTTGATTTCCTTATTGCGCTGCTTGGGCAGATTGTTGCATTAATAGTATTTTAGCTAATTTCTTTGTTTCTTCAGGGCTTAGTAATGATTGTTTTACTTTTTGCGGAATAACTTGTTTACCTTGTTGTTGCATAAGTCTGTTTTGCATAAAATCTGACAAAACTGCTTTTCTAGCGGCAGGGCGAACTCCTAACGCAAGTGCAGCATTAAATGCGCTTGACCCTTTATCCTCTCCACCAAGTAAAGAACCACCAAATGTTAATCCAGCCGCAGTTGCGTCTAATGGGCTAATTCCAATAGTTCCACCAATTCTTTCTGGTGTTTGCGATGCTTTTGGAAATGCTTGACCAAATTCAGCAATTTGTTTTAATTCACCGCTTAAAGGTTTTTTAGCTTGTAAACGGGCAGCAAGTTTTTGGGCATTTACTGTACCAGTAGTAGCGTTCATTGCTTTTTCTACTTCATAAGTTTTGGCAATGGTTTGTCTTGCTTGCCTAAATTTATCAAGCAATTCTGTTTGTTTGGTATTGGCTAAATGATTTTCAATAGTGTTTTCAAGAACTTGGCTTGCATCTTTGTTTGCTTTTGCAAGTGCAGTATCCCCTTTTCTAAATGCTATATCAGCATCATTTCTTAATATATTAATTTTAGAAACAGCAGAATTAACATCAAAATTAGGTCTTTTTAAAGAATTAATAGTTTTAATAATTGGATTTGCCAATTCATCAGGAAAATCTTTTGCGGCTTGCATTGCATCTTGATAAGGCTTGATGTTATCCAAAGCCTGAATAAATTTAGGGCTAGTTTTAACTGTGCCTGATAATTTTAAATTTTCATATGCTTTTCCAGCATCACTTCTAATTGATTTAATTAAATCAGAAGTTAAAACTGTATCTTCGGGCAATCCTAATGATTTTTTAGCTAATTTGTCAGTAATAGCTTGGTTTCTAACGCTTGCTTCTTGTAATGTAGAGGCTTTACCAGCAACGCCTTCTAACAAACGATTTACTATTCCGCCACCAGCTTGAGTTGGAGGTACTGTATAACCAGCTTGTCTTGCATTTTCAATAGCTACATTCATTTGTGGAGACATTTTTGTGCCACGAACCATATCTGCTAACTTTGATGCGCCAGCACCTAACACAGGAAAAGCACCGCCAATACCGCCTTGAATAGCCATATTCTGACCTTTGGCTTTAATAAAGTCTTGTTCGCTTAATCCTGTTTCTTCTGGTGTAGCTAATCCTGAAAGAACACCAGCCCTAGCGCCTGTTCCTATTTTTTGAGTAAAACTAGGAATTTGACCAATAGTACCACCGCCACCAGCCATAAATGGTGCAACTTGGCCTACCATGCTTCCAACTTGTGAAGCAGTTTTACCTACCCCACCCATTTGTGCTTGTGTGCCTTGTTCAATTTGATTAATCATATTTACAGGTATATCACCTGCATTTGAACCCATTAATTTAGATAGGGCTTGCCCAATTCCGGCAGGCGCTTTAGCAACGCCTGTAGCAATGTTTAAAGGTAGTGCAGTTGTACTAGTTAAGGCTTGTTGAACATCTCTTGTAACACCTGTAGGGGCAGAACCATAAGAAGATGTATTTAAAGGTATGCCTTCAGGACTATATTGAATATCCTCAGCGCCTTGAGTGTACATATTTCCTTGCTCAGGTTTAGCTTGTGCGGCTCTAGCCCTAGCGCTTGCTATAGCTATTGCTTGTTGCTGTTCAATAGTTAAATCAGCCATTTTTTACCTTTTAAACAAAGCTTTTTCTGAAGGAGTCATATAACCCCATGTTGTTTCGTCAATCATGCTAGGTCTTTCAATATTGCCAGCTTGAGCAGGAGTAATTTCTGTTTTAAGTGGTTGAATTTTATTAATCACATATTCTGGAATTTTTTTCCGTTGTTCACCATAAGAATTTACAGTAAATCCAGTAATTAAATTGCGTTGTTTTAATGCTTGCTCACTTAAAACATTATTTGTAACTAACAAAGATTTAATATCATTAGGGTTTGGTGCTAATTTTTCTAATATTTCTTGGTCCCTACCGTTTAAGACGCCTAATTTATTTGCTTCTTTAGATTTAAGCGTCATTGTGTAATATGCAGCTTCTAAATTAGCTCTTTGAGTTGGATTTAAAGATGATAATTTGCTGTAATCAGTAAGAATTTTTCTATAACTGTCAATTGCATCAATAGTGTCTAAACCACCTTGAACTCTTGCAGAAGCATCACCTGTTAAAGGAGTATTTGCTTCAGCCATATATTTACGAGCATCTTTAGGAGGCAATCCAGCAGGAGGAACAACAGAATTATTGTAATCTGCAAAAGGATTTACGCCAGCAGCAGGCATTGTTCCTTGCATTGGAGGTTTTGCGAGAATTGGAGAGCCTGGTGCAATGGTAGTTGGTCTAGCTCCACCCATAGAAACAGAGCTTCCACCGCCATATCCACCAATGCCTTCATCAGCTAATCTAGCAGCAGATTCAGGGGACATGCTTTTTGGTAATCTTTGCGTTTCTTTAGTTGGGTCATTTGGGTCACGAACTGAAATATAACTACCAAGGTCATAATGCAAAGGAGCACGATATTTAGCGCCACCAGAAGCAATTTCAACAGATTGACCATCCATTCCTGGCATTACAAACTTTTCACCTTCACTAAGCTTCATACCTTCAGCTAATTTAGCCGCTAAAGGTTGTAAGAAACGGTTAGAAGCAGCAAATTGCATAGCTTGACCACGAGTTTCAGGTTTTGCCATTAATTGCTGGAAAGTGCTTAATGCTTGACCTTTTTGAACACGCAAAGCCTCAGCCAATTTAGCTTGCTCTGTATCAGCACGACTACCAACAGCTTGCCCTGCCAATATATTAGCCATAGGGTTTAATTGTTGTGCCCAACTAGGTGCAACATAATAGCCACTAATCATTTGACCTTGTGGTTGTTGCATACCTTGGGACATAAGCAAATCAGCCAATTTTCTTTGGCGGCTAACATCCTGTAATTCAGGATTAAAGTCCATTGCTTGTTGTTCTGCTGTAAGTGCCATAATAATTCCTATGCCAATAATTTAGCTAAATTTGCTGGTTGTAATGTTGTACCACCTGTACCAGAAACATCTAAACCTGTAGCGTCTTTGCCTTTTAAAGCGGCAGCTAATGGATTGCTAAATGTAAATGGGTTTTGGTTCATTTGATAATAGCCACCAAATTGTTCTGGCGTAGCTTGTGCAAAGTTTTGTGCTGCTTGTTGCGCCCATTCATTTGCATTAGGTATGTTTTTTACGCTAATATTTTTACCAGCACCTGTGCCACCTTGATTTAAAAGGCTTGCAATTTGTTTAGCACGACTTACATTTTTTAACACTTCAGTAGCTGACATTCCAGCTTTTGCTTGCAAAGACTCAATGCCTGTACCAGCTAATTCTGTAGGGCTGTAAGAATATGCAAGGTTTTGAGCAATAGCTTGTGGGCTTAAACCGCTAGATGCCATTTGAGCCATATCAGCAGCAAGAAAATTATTTAAACCAGTAGCTGTTAAATTCTGCTCAATAGCAGAAGAACTAAGCCCTTGTTGGGCTAAATTGTAAGCATCAAAAGTTTCAGAATAAGGAAGTGCTTGGGTTACTGCACTAGCGCCAAGCTCTCCTACTGTACCTGCGGCAGCAGCAGCAGCACTAGCAGCAGCAGCTTCACTAATTCCATAACCAGCAGCTAAATTTTGCGCAATAGCGGCTTGACTTAATCCTTGACTTGCAAGGTTAGCAGCATCAGCAGCCATAAATGTAGCTTGACTACCTGCTATGCCTTCAGCACCTAAAGCAGCCATAATTTCAGGAGCAAAATATAGTCCTGTGCCAGCAAGTGCAGCAGCACCTAAGGTAGTCCAGCCACCAGGTATTTCTCTGCCTACTGTTTTATCTACTTCGGCTAAACCTTGACCAATAGCAGGGCCTGGGTCAATATCAGCTAAAGCACCTAATACTCCACCACCACCACCGTCAGTACCTATAGCACCTGAAATTGCATCAGTAACGCTAGAAATAGGATTGCCACCACCAAAAGGGGTGCGCTTGCCGTTATGCCAGCCTTGATGTTTATTGAAGTATCTTAATATGCTCATATTTAGAAAAGACTTGAATAATCTGCATTATTAATAAAATTTCCAGCCGATGTTGTATATCCGCTACCATCTAAAGCATTAGAAATTCCTGAATTAATTACTGCGCCACTAGCGTCATAGCTAATTGGGCTTGAAGCACCACTATTTAGCCAGTTATAAGCAGAACCGCCTAGTCCTAATAAACCAGTACCAGCATTTGCCGCACTTCCTACGCTACCAAGAATATTTCCTATTCCGCCAGCACCTAAAATAGCGCTTGAACCTAATCCAAACAAACCACTTTGCAAATTAGCTGTTCTAGCATTAGCAGCGTTTTGTTGTGCAATGTCAGCAGCACGGCTAGTAGTGTAAGCACCCATGTAATCAGGGCCTGCAACAGCAGCTTGACTGTATGGGTTAATGTAATTAGGCGCTGCCAAAGACCTAATATTGGCTGCTTGAGTATTCTGTAGTTGCTGTGCTTGCAAACCAGTATTCATGCCTTGCACTTGTGCGCTAGTTAATAGGTCATTAGTCTTTTGACCTTGTAATGTCATAGCACGGTTATAAGCCTCAGTACCAGGGACAATTCCTTGGTTGGCTAACTGTGCTTGTAAACGCTCATTACTTTGCTCAATTTGTGGCTGTAAGCGTTGCATAATAGCGTTACTGTATGTTTCGCCAGGGTTAATACCATACATAGGGTTTTGCAAACTTTGTTGCAAACCTTGTAATGAAGTGCTTGTAAGGTCTTGCAATGGTTGGCTTAATTGTTGGTTAGCTGTCCATGTAGGGTTACCTTGAGCATCTACGCCTTGGGTGTAGTTCAATGAACCATAAGGAGTATTTTGGTTAATACGGTTAGCTTGCGTAGCTGCTTGTGCGCCATACAAGTTACCCATAGTAGTCGCTTGTGCGGCTTGAATATAAGGGTTTGTAGCAGCATTAAATGGGTTTGTAGTCTGCCCTGTACCTAAAGTAGCAGTATTAGGATTGCTTACATTTGCGCCCATTATTGGCATTGCTGTAGGTGCGCCAGTAGTGTCGTAATTAGATGCTTGCATAGGTGCTGCGGTGCTAGTTGTTCCTAATGCAGAATTTAAGCCACCTGTTGCAGGCGTTTGGCTTGCAAGGGTAACTGGTTGCATAGCATTTGCAGCCACTGATTGTGCTACTGTTGGCGTAAAATTATTAGGTAAATTTCCTGAAACCCAGTCTGAAGAAGGCGGTGTATATCCTCCACTAGTAGCAGTATATGTTTCGCCTGTTTTTGCATTATAAAAAGGACTCATTACAGAAGCTGCAGGGCCTGATGGTGGCGTAAAACCATAGGGATTTGATGGCGCACTTTGCCCGTCTTTGGGTATACCCATGCCACCTTGAAAAACTGTTTGTCCGCCCATTACCTTCTCCTATGCCCATTTACAATATTCTGGGCGCATTTCTAAAATGACCAAATCCCCATCATCGTGTGCGTCAGGGATAAAGGCAACATCTTTGAAACCAAGGTGTCGGTCTAGTCTTAGGGCTTTTGTATTACTCCCTGCAACTGTGCCAATTATAACCTTTAATTTCAATGTGTTAAAAGGGTAATTAAAGACCTCTTTGAGGAAGTCTTTAGTTGCCCAATGCTGCCCTTCTGACCCTACATGAATCATGCAAGATTTACCAAAAAAACCACAATAAACTACTACTGCTCTAATCTGTCCATCTAATACTTGACCTAAATAATGTGCGTCATTTGAAGTAGGCATTTTATGTTTAATAGCCCAATCTTTAAGACTTTGCTGGTTAAGCAATATCAAACGACACCTCCAGCCTCCATTACATAATCGGTAGAAGCCCAATGCAATTCAATTCCTCTGCTGGCAGCATTAAGGTTTACAGAACCTGTATAGCCTATTCCTGTAACGCCTTGCCAAATCTTTGTAGTAATTAAACCACCAGCCCATACTGCGTTATCCCATTTAGACGAGTCCCAAATACCTTCTGTAAGCGTATTAGGGTTAAATGACACAGCACCTAATTGAGATTGAGTGTCAAAATCCACGCTAATACCGCATAAAACACTTGGTACGCCACCTGTAGACTGTAGAATAGGTCTTACCATAGTAAATCGTTTTAACTGCCCAGGGGTGTCAAAATAGCTATATGCTTGTTGTGCGGTTGCGGTAATATTGCTTTCATCGTCAGCAAAGCCGTCATAAAAAATACCAACAAAACCATCGCTACCAAAGTGCATATCGGCATCGCCTGACACTTCCCAACAATAACCTTGAATATTTACAAATCTAGCCCAAGACTTTGTAATGGTGTGCATTACATATTGCTCTACTCCATTAGGAATAGGAATATTAAGAATAAGCATATTTTCGCCAGCAAAATAGTTAATTTGCCAGCCAAATTCAGCGTAATAAAGACTTGCAGCTTGTGAAACTGCAAAGTAAATCTTGTCTGTAAGATTTACTCTAGGGTCTAAGCGGCTAGACTGCAATGCAGAAGCAAGAGGCACTAAACCATCTTGAGTCAGCAATAAAAGGTCGCCAGACCATTTAAAAAAGCACCTACGGCTAAAAGTTTGACCTAATTGCCATACACCTTTTAATTGCCATGTGTCAGCATTATCAGGGTCTGTACCGTTATATACAATAACCTCGCCCATACTAGTTACAAATACTGCGTAGTCGTCTGCACCTTGTCCAGCGTCAAGTGTCCATGTGCCCATAGCTTGCAAATAGCCTGAATTACGGGCAATACCGCCAAAATATAGCGGTGAAGCAGGGCCACCAATAGCGTCTACATCTAAATACCAGCAAGCTAATGTGTCTTTTTGCGTAAAATATAGGCGGTTTTTAAACAAATTCACATTAATAAAGGTGTTACTGTTTACGCCAGTAATGCCAATTACGGTATAAGTACCTACTACTGTAGCGTTAGCCGCAGGTGCGGTAGCCATTGTGTAAGTAAAGGTACTAGCCCCTGTTACATCAATTACATAAGTGCCGTTGTAATTAACTTCTGTAGCACCTGTAATAGTAACTCTATTGTTGTCTACTAAACCATGCGGTGCCGCTGTAGTTACAGTTGCAGTTAAATTACCTGTACCACCCCTAGTAATAGTGCTAATTGTTTGGGCAGTAGTGGTTGTTGCTACATAAAACCATCTTGTACCGTCATAAATCATTACAGGGTCTACACCATTGCAAGCTACTAAAAACTTACCTGCGGTGTTGCTTAAATTGACTGACTGAAGTTTGTCGCTAGTAATACCAGAAAACGCAATGGTAGCTGGATTAGCTTTTGTTTCCCAAATGTTTGTACCAGCAGCACCAAATAGCTTATAAGTGCCTACTTCGGTGTAATTCATTAGCGTATTTATAGGGGTTGTTGCTTGATTTAAGTATGTTCCTACTACGGTAGCATTAGCACCAGGCGTAGTCGCCATGTTATAAGTAAATGTTGTAGTGCTAGTAACGGTAATTTTAAATACACCGCTATATGCCGCAGGGGTTGTGCCTGTAATAGACACATAAACACCTGTTGTTAAACCATGCGCTGTAGCGGTTGTTAAAGTCGCTATTGCATTTACATAAGTAATGCTACTAATGGTTCTAACGCCAGTAGCAGTAGTTAAAATAGACGATACGCTATAACCCTTACGCATAGTGACATCAGTAGGCGTAGGATACCAATTTACTAACTGCACAGCGTCAATAGGACTCATGTTTGCAAGGGAGTCCCTAGCGTTCCAGCCACCAATAGGTGCTGGCACAGAGGCTGTTTTAGCTGTGTTTTGTTTTGCTCGTTGTAATAGCATTATGAACCATAGCCTGTGTCAGGAATATTAGCGTAACCAATTAATACCTTACTTGGGTATGGCGCAAAGCTAAGGTTAGGAGCGCCTTTGTCATTAGCTTTAGCAATGCTTAAAACACGCTGATAATCTTGAGAAACGACTGTAGTGTCAAAGCCTTTAATGCCCCAATATTTCATTTTGGTAAACAAAACCATTAAACGGTCATCAAAAACTGTAGTGTCTGAGTCGGCAGTAAAGCTATTCTTTACATCACCAGCAGCGCTTCTTGCCCAACCTTTACTTCTGTATTCCCAGCCTAAATATTCATTAGTATTCATTACAGGCCAAATTTGGAATTGGTTGTCAAGAATACGCCAGCGTACTCTAGGCCCAGTTGAAATATAACCAGACTTTAACCATTGCCATTGCTGTGCAGTTTCACCTCCCAACATTTCCCAATGTTTGGATTTGTCCCATTGAGTGCGGTCAGTAATGGTTTCAAAGTCGGCAGGTAAGTCATAAGCGGTTTGAGCGCATACTACTGACTGTACGCCACTACCAGTAGCTATTTGGCTCATAACAACTACTTTTGTAGTGTTATTTGCGGACACTACATAAGTGTCTTGTGGAATGTTATAGCCTGTTAATTGCCATTGGCTATCAACAGCGCTTAAATCTGTGCCCGCCTCAAAAGTCAAGTTATACGAACCATTGACAGTTGTGGCGTTGGCGGTTAAAGACTGTGTATAAAAGCGGTACTGTACCTGCAATGCTTGCCAATCATACTCTTTAAGAAGGTCATAACCAGCGCCATTCATCAGCGCTAGAATTTGCTGAACATCTTGAGAAGTATTGCCTACAACAAAAGACGGCACAGCTAAGTTAAGCTCTGCTGCTGTTTGTTGCACCATTTGGAGCATTGTTTGGGACATATTAAGCCTCTGCTACTTTTGTTTTGCGTGTTTTGGGAGTTTTTTCCGCAACAGCCGCAAGTAGCGCTGACATCTGCTCTTGCATAGCAGCCAGCTTCGCATCTGTTTCTGCCTTGATTTTATCATTTTCTTGGCGTAATGCTTGCATTTCTGCTTCTCTTTGTGCTACTTCGGCAGAATCGTTAGCTAAATTCAAAAAAGCCTTGGCTTTTAAGCGGAAATTAAATGGTGACATTCCTGCCACCATGCCAATACGCTGTAATTGCTGGTCAGAACAGTCTGCAATAGACTCTACTGTTTGAAACTTGAGTCCACGCAATTCGTCAGCTTGGCTACGAGTAATCTGAGGCCATTGGTCTAAAGGCGTACCAATAACATCTTCGTGGTTTGCTACTTGGTTTTGATAATGTGCCCATTGACGAGGAAAACGCTGTTTATGGGACTCTTGGGCGTATGTGTCAATTTCTGTCAAATTATCGCCAGGAATCATAATACGGACAAAATCAAATTCTTTAAAAATCGGTCTACCAGCTTCGTCTGAAGCCATGTCTTGCTTAACGCTTTTTTTATAGAATTGGACTGCTAGTCGTGCATCTGCACCTTGTACATCGCTATCAATAGCCATTTTTAATGCTCCTAAGTAGTTAGGGGGTTATAAAAAAATAAAAGGGACTCCCCTTGTGAGGGAATCCCAGTTTTGTACTACATCTTCAATTTTTAGACTGAAGCCTTGCTAAACCAGCCGTAGTCACCTGAAGCCATTGTGAATACTGGGGCTGCATAAGTACCAGCAGAAGCAGTTGCTACAAAAGTAGTCGTATTGACTGAGCAAGTTGCTGTAGAAGCTGTGATAGCCTCGCCAGCTTTTGCCCAAACATAACGCTTACCGTCATTTGCAAAAGTTTGTGTACCAAGTGGGCCAAAAGTAGGAACTGTTGTACCGTTAGCAGCTAATTCTGTAACAGTTTGAGTGTCTACGAGGTCTGCACCTGCGATGGGTAGTGTTGTAAATGCCATGATTTATTTCCTTTATTAATTAATTAGACTATTAAAAGTAGGGGTTTCCCCCTAGCTTTTAGGTTGTCAATAAGCCTTGTAGGAAGCTGTTAGAAGTTGTCAAGTTACCAGCCCAACCGTAGAGCTTCACGATTGCGTCTTGGTTAATAGATTGACGCTCACCACCAATAGGTACAAAGTTACGCTCTTTGTGTGGGCGTAAGAAAATGTAGTTGGTGTTCAACATATACATATAAGTAGCTGTTTCTTGTGAACCATAACCGCCACCAAGTACCACATCAGCAGATGTACCGCCACCGTAGAACTTCAATGAAGCGAAACCAGCAGCACCAGACTCTTCGGAAGCAATACGCTGAATAGACTGCAAAGCGTTTACATACAAAGAATACATAGTGTTACCAGCAACAATCAAGTCAGCTTTGTCTGTACCACGAATCTGCTTA
>Ga0209087_1002236_pt1 | contig 10936 bp, 13 predicted proteins | sample S_130805_EF_Meta_FD_187321 | JGI IMG/M metagenome (GOLD analysis project Ga0209087, IMG submission 187321) | Freshwater microbial communities from Lake Simoncouche, Canada to study carbon cycling - S_130805_EF_MetaG (SPAdes) (version 2) | ecosystem: Environmental > Aquatic > Freshwater > Lake ...
CATTAAATAATCAACCAAGTTGGGGTTGGGATTTCCTACAAAGTCAGATTCTTGATGAAAAATTAAAATCTGGCAGTAATTTTAAAAGAAAAATTCTTTATTGTGTTGTTGATACTATGGCTTATCCGACACACACTGCATTAACATCAGATAATCAATTTGTCGATAAGAAATATTGCAAAGATTTTACAGTAGATAGTACTCAAGATGATGGACACGGGCACGGTCATCATGTTTCAGGTATTATATTAGGTAAACATCCGCAATATAAACTTGGTGTTGGCTATGTTAATGGTGTTAATCATGGGGATTTAATTATGGCACAAAAAGGATTAGGGGCTAATGGTGGTGGATCAACACAAAGTTTAGTTAATGCTATAAATCACGGATTAAATGTTTGGAAAGATAATTTTAAAGATTATTTATTGGTGTTTAATTTTTCTTGGGGTGCAACAACAGAAAATAATGCAATAACAAAAGCTATAAATGAAGCAATAAATAATGGAGCATTTGTTAATGCTGCTGCTGGTAATAATGGAACTGGTTTATTATCATTTCCGGGGGGCTTGCAGAATGTCATTTCTTGGGGTGCACACGATAGTAGGGGTAACAAGGCATCTTTCTCACAATATGGCAACACGCTGGTCGGTATTGCCCCTGGTGTGCAAATTTGGTCATGTTTTAAAGATAATAATTCTTATGTTAGTTGGGATGGTACATCAATGGCAACACCCCACGGAACAGCAGCAGTTGGATTATTATTAAAATACAATCCAGATATTAAGAATCAGAATGATTTAAAAGAATACTTGGTAAACAATCTAACTGATGGTGGTAAACATGGTAGAGATGATTGGTATGGTTATGGGTATCCAAAATTCGATAAATTATTTAAGTAATAAGTTTTGGTTGGGGTTATTTGGCTTTTATAAATTCTTTAAAAGTTATCCAGCCCCAATCAAAATATTTTTCATTCACATATTGTGGTTGATACATAAAAGGACAATCTTTTCCAGATATATCAAAATGGCGATGAACATCATCCACTGTTAGGTTATGCTTTTCAAATAAATGATGTAATAATTCTTTCACATTATTTATGGTTTTTCCCCAATCATTGTCTATATTTACACACATTTCAATACCAATGAAATAATCATTAGGACTTCCGCCTTGGGGAACTAATGCTTTTCTAACTGGTAGATTGCTTTTTCTTTCTCTATCACCAACGTGGTAGGCAACTTCATTATCTGGTATTAAGTAAATTGTTTCTTTATCATCAACAACATAATGAGTACAACCTATTTTCCAATTATTTTTAAAATAATTCAAATGAGAGGCAGCCCCAGCACCACTTCTAGTATTAGCAGTCCAATGAACTATAATACCCTTCAATTTCTTTAATGGTTTTTTTGGGCGTTCGGGGATAAAATTTTCAGTAATTTTCATTTTATATATATTTATTATAAATATTATGAAATAAAAAATTTTGATTTATAATATTTTTTTTACTAATATTGATATTTATAATTAAAAAACAAAATAATGGCAAAAACGATAAGATTAACGGAGAATGATTTACAATTAATCATTAGAAGAATAATTAATGAAGCAAATGAAGCAACTATTGCTCAATATAAACAAATATTTGTTGATTCAGGTAAGATTAGCGAAGAAGTTTATGACGAGATTGTGTCAGCTGCTGGCGGTAAAGGTGCTTATATTAAATGGTTATCTGCAAGAGTTGCTGAAAAGAAAATTCTTGAAGAAGATGTTTACAAATATGAGGACTATTTCAAATCATTTGATGATGCAAAAAAATCAAATGCAGGTAAAGCATTTTTCTCTATATTAGATATTAATCAGATTAAATCTAGTCGTGATATTAGAGAATTTGAAAAAGCAGCAATTGCTTTCAAAGAAAAAGGTATTGAATTTGGTATGGATGATGACCTTGGTAATAGTGAGAATTTAGTTTCAAAAAATGATTTATTGAAATTAGATGCTGCTGGAATTAAGTTACTAGGTCTTGTTGATGGTTATCAAATATTTAAAATATCTGACATTTCAAAAGAAACGCATAAGGTATATTGTGATATTTTATTTAAAGCTCAAAAAGGTGCTGAAATTAAATTCTGTACTTTTGGACATGGGCATTATAGCAGATATTTAAAAGACTACCCCGGGTCAGCATACTACTTCATATTTAATTTGGGTGATCCTATGGCACCTTATCAATTCCATTATGAGTCAAATCAATTTATGGATAGAAGAGACCAACAAATATTTTAAGGTATTTAAAAATAACTTAATTAAAAAAAAGGAAATCATTAATCAATGGTTTCCTTTTTTAATTTATACCCCTCCATACTAATCCATTTCCCAATGATACTCCCAACAATATATACGGGGACTACAGCATAGTTATGGTTAAATAGGTTATCCAATGAATAATATGCTGTACACAATGATGTCAAGTTAATCCAAACAGAATTAATCAATAGTCGGTTTAACTTATTTTCATAGGTGTATTTTATTTCCAATGTTTTAAAAATATTAAAAACAATTTGAAATATAAAAATTAAAATATATTCAAAAATCATTACTTTGTTATACGAAGTCCAGCGCCAATCGAAAAGTCTGGGTTTATTGGGTCTATATCAAACTTAATAACAATTTTCTTAAAGTCAAATAACCCCCCGAATTTAATTCCAATAAAACTCTTACTAAATTTTGGAAATGAATATGATTTGCTGCCATTTAAAACTGCCAAGTCATCAATAAACTGATAATTAACAACTCTACTACCAAAACCAACTGAAATAAATGGTGAAATAAAGCCTATACGTTGGCCATAGCCAGCATAAACCCTATAACCCTTCTCTATATCCTTTAATCGCTCATCATTCCACTGGATGGCATTCTGTATGTTAATATTGGAATAAAATTCACTATTATCTAGGTTTGGTCTAAACATAACATCTGCAATAAAGAATTTATTTTCACCAATTGTGGTAAATAGCCCATAAAGTCTTGTTGATTTGGATAAACCAATAGTTCCATTGAATGGTTTAAGCGGTGCATTTGGTATTCCTGTGTATGTTGGGGAATATTGGTGATATCTCCTAGTATCTCTACCAATATATCTGGTAATTTGGTTTGGATTATAATATGGGTTGACATTATAAAATCCATTATCCATAAATCTTGGATTTTCTTGAATTATAACAACATTTGGCGTTTTAGGTGCAAATTTTTCATTCCTAATGCTTTGTTTTTGCCTCAATTCTTCACTTTTTGACATTTCTGTCTTTTGTTTGGAATTATCTTGCCCAATAACCATTATTGGAAATAATAATAAGAGTATTAAATTTTTCATATGTAGTTTTATTATAAATATGAGTAATTAAAGCAATAAAATAAATTAATTTTAATAATATTAATATTTGTAAGATATTTATTTTATAAAAAAGATGAAAATAAGTGATTATTTGACAATTGTTATACCATGTAAAAATGAAAAAAATGTAATAATAGACTGTTTAACTTATTTGGATAAACAAACTGATATTTTAGGAACAAATGTTTATATTTGTGACTCATCTAATGATAGAATTACAAAAAGTTTGATAAAATTAAATGAATTTAATAATTTGAATATCGAAATGCTGTCTGGGGGGTTACCTGCGAAGGCTAGAAACATAGGTTTTAAACGTTCAAAGACAATTTATACATTATTCTTGGATGCTGATGTTTTTTTGAAAGATAAAAATTTATTATTAAATTGTGTGAATGATTCATTAGATAATTACTTAGATTTGCTTACCGTTAAATTTAAAACATTAAATGGTAAATATGATTTTGTTTATTTTATGCTTGATTTTTTAAGGAAAATGGTTTCAAGGATATCCCCATTTTGTCTAGGGGGATTTATGTTTTTCAGAACACTAAAATTGCGTGAATTGGGTGGATTTAATAATGAATGTGTTTTTGCTGAAGATTATGAGTTAAGCAAAAGAGTTGAACCAAAGAAATTTAAAGTTAGCAAACAATATGTCTACACATTAAACAGAAGATTTGAATCCAAAGGTATTTATTATATGGGTAAAATGCTTTTTAAGTCTTTTATAAATAGGAATAATCCAGAATTCTTTAAACAATCACATAAATATTGGGATTAATATGAAATTAATTAATGTTGCAAAAAGTTTAATCTTGGAGGCATATGCAAAGGATGTTTTGGTTAATAAGTTAAAATTAAGTGATGAGGCCGCTGATTTCTTTGTTGAAAGATGTGGCAAATTGGCTGTTATACTAGTAAACAAAATCATTAAAAGTGAAAAAGAAACCTTGAATACATTAGATATGAATGATGTATTTACATCAGCTGAATCATTAAACAAAACTTACCGAAGATATTATACAAAGTTGGCCTCCATTATGGACTGGATTAAAATTGGATTAAATGGTAATTTAGGTGAACATAAAAATGATAATTTTGAAACATTATTTAATGAATCAGTAAAATGGCATAATGAATTAGGTGTGGGTGATGGTGAATATAATTATAATGAAGAAAATGACGTTATATTAGATTTTAGAGATAGTGATGGCATAGGATTTTACTGGGTAGATTTAAGCACATCAAGGTGTACAGAAGAACAAAAAAGAATGGGTCATTGTGCTTCAACTAGGGGAGATACTTTATATTCATTAAGAGAAACAAAAAGAATAAATGATAAATTTACATTAAGTAAAAGTCATTTAACTGCTGCAATTCAATGGGGGGGTAGTGGTGATAAAATTTTACAATTAAAAGGTCAAAAAAACTCAAAACCAGCAGAAAAATATCATAAATATATTGTTGAATTGTTAATAAGTGATAAAATTGATATTGTTGGATTTGGTTCTGAATATGATTCTGCAAGTGATTTTAAAATATCAGATTTAGGTGACGAATCACTTAAAGTGATAATGGAGAAAAAACCACAATTATTAGATATCTTTTCAAGAGTTGAGGCATACAAAAAAGGTATAATTAAAGAAAAACCAAATACTGTTTTTGATATTACCATTAAAAACCATCACTATAAATATTTCTTGGACAATTTTGAAAATTCAGATGAGAAGTTTTTAGAAAAAGTGTTTAGTGGTGATTTATATGATATCTCTGGTTATTCTTGGGAAGATTTTGTGCATTATACAGATAGTAGTTTAGAACAAAAAATAGAAGATTATGTTGATAACATCTATCGTTCAAAAAAATGGAGTGCAGATGATTCTGAAAATAATCAAGATGAATTTTATGATATGGAATTAAGTAAAAAAATAAAAGAAATAGATGATGAAGATTTGCAATCAGTATTGATACAAGTATATAATGCATATTATAAATATTATAGAGGTTTATTTGAAGAATATGGTAATGTATTGGACTTTAATGATGAATATGTTAAAATTCGTATTGATATATTAAATTTTTATGAACTTAAAAACTATCCTGATTTGGCAACATATACTAAGTTGGAAGATTTATTTTTTGATGCGGCTACTGAGGACCAAATAGATAAGCCTAGAGTTAATACTAATAGAATAAATGACCCCTATCCAAATTACGAGGATTTTGAAGATAATTTTTATGAACTATGTTCAGAATATAATATACCAATTAAAAAATAAAAAAATAAAAAAATATGAAACTATTAAACTCTTTAAAATCCATAATTTCTGAAGCAAAGTCTTTGGAAGAAATTTATAACCAGTATTATAGTGATATACCTTTGCAAATATTTACTAGAATTATAAAGGCTGATCCCAAAACAGTTGTTAAAAATGATAAAATAGTAAAAGTTGGTAAATATGCCAAAATATTACTAAACATTTATAAAATTGGTAATATGCCAAATCTTGAAAATTTGGTTGAAGCCACCAGATACTTAAAAATAGTTTATGATAAAAATTTGAGTATTGATATTAAGAATATCAAGCAAATATCAGATTTATATGATATTGTAAAAAATTATATTGTATCTATTGAAACACCCATAAGGGAAATTTTAAAAGAATTGCCAAAAGATTCATATAAACTTCTGCATAATGGAGAAAATTGGGTTGTTTTTAGACCTTTAACGGAGAAGGCAGCAGCCTGGCTTGGCGTTGGTTCATCTTGGTGTACAACTTGGGGTAAATATAGTTTAGACCCAACATACAAGAGTAGAAGCAACTTATTTACAACATACAATTATGCACCAATATATATTATGATTGATAAGAGTGATGAAAAACACAAATACCAATTTCAATTTAAAAAGGATGAATTTAGAGATGTTAGAGATGGTATGATAAATGTTAAAGGATTTTTTATTAAACATGAAGAATTAAGAGAGTTTTATTTTCCATTATTAGTAAATAAAAAAGGTATTTTTAGTGAGGAAGAACAATTTGATAGAATAAATGCTCTATCAGATAAGTTTGCAAGTAAATTAAATGAGGTTAGAATTGAAAAATTAATTGAAGCTGGTATAAGCAATCCAATTGCTTTGGCGTTTGCCAAAAATGACACTTATGACCAATTAACTGATTATGATGAAGATGATGATAGTTTTGTTACACTTATTCCTGATAGCAATATTGATGGTATCACATATGAGGGGTCAAACATTGATTTTGAACTTAGAAGACCTTGCTCAAAGGTTGGGAATTATTCTTCAATTGGAAATTTACAAAATCATATTGATTACCTAGAAGGATTAAAAAGAGATAATAATTTATCTGATGATATATATAATGATAGATATGATTTTGGTGATATTATAAAAGACTATGTGGATGATTATTTTGAAAAAAATAGTTCAGATATAAAGTATAGAAATTACAACTTCCCAACATTAGATAGATTTAAACAATATTTTTTTACTATTATAAGTAATAAAAAGACAAGTTATTTTGATAAAATATTTGACAAATGGTCAGATAAAACATATGATGCAACCATATCAAGTTATAATGGTGTTATAGAAAATGAATTAGATTCTATAAAAAAATATGCATATATAAGCGAATCAGGATATTATTCACGTACACAAGTTTTGAGTGTGAATTCTTATGAGTTTATCCAATATGTTAATAGGCAAAGAATTGACCAAATAACTGATTTCTGTCAACTTTTTGAGGATTATATTGATTATGTTGATATTGTAACTGATGAATGGTATCTTGAGTATGATAGAGTATATCCCTCATATGAAGATATGTATCCAGTTATTGCAGATGTATTAGAAGATGTCATTATAGAAGAATTTGGTTCTGTGGATGAACCAAATGCAGAAATTCTAAAAATTAGAATGAAATTAGTGGAAATAATTGAAAAATATTTTAATGAAAATAAGGACTATAATTGGAAATATAGGGAATATCCCAATATTTTTGATGGATCACTTGTAAAAATATATTTAAATCCAGAAATTGATTTTGATGATTCAACTGTTAAAATTGTATTAATTGATAAGAAAACAAAAAATGAATATACTGGAAATATGCCTATTGATGAATTATATAATACTATGTTTAATTACAAACTAGATTTATTTTTGGATAATACTGATGCCAAGGAAGCCTAAATGAAAAACCCCCAAGCATTAATTTGTCTGGGGGTTTTTTCTTAAAGTAATCTACTTATTTTTTTTGCTAATTCGCTAATAAGATATTTTGAATTATTTTGAAAATATCTAAAATGGTCAAAACGCAAGTAATTTTCATTAAATTCATCTTTTGGTAAAACCATATCTTTTTTGAAGTCAAATCTTGTAATACCTTCTGGTTTTTATAAAACTTTGTGAAATCTTTTTTTAGGGTATCTATTTTCTCTAATTCATCCTCCTTTGGGTTATATGCATGAAATGGTCTGCCTTTAACCTTAGTCATAAATTCTGCTTCATCTCCAAAGTTATAATGTGAAAATGAATCTGTTTTATCTAATCCAGGATATGGTGAATTATTTGTTCCATATAAATATTTACTACCACTCTCCTTTTCAAAAATCATTACAGCATCTTGGCAAAATAGTTTTCCTAATTTTATAATGTTCTCAATAAACTTGGGGTCGTCATTAATATTTACAACAAAAAAAGAATCTTCTTTTTTTTCTTTGGGTTCTGCTCTTACAATAACTTCTTTTGATTCTGCATCCAATTCTTTTTGTTTCTCACTAATATAATTTTCAATATAATTACCTTTAACATTTGTTATAGCATACTTATTATACAACAAATAGGCTTTAAGTGCTTTATTTCTTCCTTTGTTGTCATATATACTTATTTTTGTTAAATCTTCTGCATCATATAAACAATAAGCCAATTCATCCCTAAATGCTGTTATGATTGCACAATCATACTTTTTAGTGAGGCTTAATATCCTGCTTATAGATGCTTCTGTCACAATTTCTGGAACTATTGGTTTGTTAATTAACTGTGAATAGTCAGTTTCGTTCAATAACTTATTAAATTTGTCTATTAAATCTCTCATTTTTTTTATAAATAAATATTACCAATACTAAAATATATGAAAAAGTCTGCTAAAAAGCAAACTTTTTCACATAAAAATGGTTATTTTTCAATAAACATGTTTGTCTGGCTTACTGGAAACCTAGCGACTGGATAAGTCTTTTCGTCTTCATCCTTTTGTTTAACTTCATAATATCCATCATAAATCTTAACTGTTGGTACAGAATTAAATGTGCAGATGATTGTACCCACTGATTTGTTGCCTTCGTAAACTCTAACAGTCTTCTCTGTTGTGTTAAATAGTAATGTTTGCATTGTTTTGTTTTTAAGTTTTATAAGACTTATTGTCTATTGATTAATTATATTATAATCTATAATTAAATCAACATAATATTGGTTTAATATCACCAAAGAATAATTCTGTTTTATTACCATCAAGTAATTCCACTTTAATTTTATTGCTTTTTTTGCTAAAAAAATAATTATTAAAATCAGTTCCGCATTTATTTAAATCACTTTCATTTTTGCAAAACTTGACAAAATAATCAATAATTTCTTTGGTTGTATGATTGCCAAATTGGATATCCAAATCCTTTTTGTTTAACAAGTATTTAAAGCCACTTTTTGTTGATCCTAATATGGTGTATAACTTGTTTGGGGATATGGATATTACAGATGAACTTGTTTTTATGCTAATCAAATTGTGTTTGACATTTGCATATCCTGTAATAACCCCAAACCTATTATACCCAGACACATAAACGTGTTCACCCACCAGCATATTTGTTATTTGGTCAGCAAGATAGTATTCATTATCTTCATATTTCACTAATATCATCCTACAACATTTAATAATTCTTCAGTGTGGTGGTCAAAACCCATATCAGATGCAATAGGTTGTTTATTTAGAATAGAAAGAACCTCTTTCAAATTATATGGTCTAAACTCTGGGTGTCCATCCATCCCCACATCCATTCTTTTGCCATTTCCCAGCCTTTTATTGGTTGGAAGGTGGCAGTGTCCGTGTAAGTGTATAACCCCCTTATTTAAGCCATTCCAGGAGGCTATGGGGTAGTGGCAAAGGACAAATTTATTATTATCAAACTCAAGTTCAACATAGGAGTTAACGCTCATAAATAATCTCTGGATGTTATCTTTGTTTTTCTCAATGTGGTCATCGTGATTTCCAAGAACAAGGTGGATATTCTTGCAAACTAGTCGATTGTGAAATTCTGCTATGCTATCAAACCCACCAAATGACCAGTCGCCCAAGCATATTAATATGTCATCTTGGTTTACAACTGCATTTATGTTGTTAACAATAGCGGCATTCATTTTCTCAATTGATTCAAAATCCCTTGTGTTCTCTGTTGGGACTTGACCATCTTTGGTTCTCCAATTGGTTGTTCCCCTACATATGTTATTGTGGTTGTAGTGAGGATCACTAAAAATCCAAATTTGTCTTTCTTTTTTAATTTTTAACTTCATTTTCTTTTGTTTTTTCTGTTGGATAATTCCATTGTTACGTAATTTATTTCATCAGCATAATAACCATTCTTGGGGTTATCTGGATTTGCGTTTATGGCCTCTTGACAATCTTTAATTATATAATGTAAAGCATTAATATCAAGGGATTTTAGTTTCTTGGGGTAGTTTTTATGGTCAATCTGTGGTATCATACTGTGTTGGTTTTAATGTGATGCAAAGATACAAAAAAAATGGAAACAATGATATATTTATAGAAAAAAATAAAAAAATTATGAAAACATTAAGATTAACAGAAACAGAATTAAAAAGATTGGTTCGTAAAGTTATTTCAGAACAATCATTACCAAAGGGTACGCAGTTTGAAACTTACAAAGGTAAAAAAGTGATTTCTTCAGGTGTAGATGGTGGTAATATTAAATTATCTGAAATAACAGAAATACATGAAGATATGAAAAAATTCATAAAATCTCTCCCTAATGGAAGAGTTGTTGGTGAATTGGACTTAGAGCCTGATTACGATTCTATATTTTTCACCCAAGAGTTTGAAACGTCATTATCCGTTGAGGAGTTGGAAGAAAAGTATAAATAATTAATTCAATTAAACTAATTATGAGAACAATAAGATTAACAGAAACCGATTTAAATAGAATAATAAGAAGAATTATATATGAACAAGATGACCAGTCATTCGACCAAATGTTAGATACTATAGAAAAATCAATAACAATAAAACCAAATAGTATTAATAGATTTTCTAAATCAATAAATTGGGGATATACTAATGCAAATATGACATATCCTTGGCGTTATAATATTTCTTTTACTTTTGAAGGCGCAAATAATTTTATTACAATAGAATTAGCTGTTTCACCATCGACAACAACTATATCTAAAGAACTTAGAGCTATTTTAAATACTTACCCAGATATTTCAAAAGAAATATTAGG
>Ga0209087_1002237_pt1 | contig 10935 bp, 7 predicted proteins | sample S_130805_EF_Meta_FD_187321 | JGI IMG/M metagenome (GOLD analysis project Ga0209087, IMG submission 187321) | Freshwater microbial communities from Lake Simoncouche, Canada to study carbon cycling - S_130805_EF_MetaG (SPAdes) (version 2) | ecosystem: Environmental > Aquatic > Freshwater > Lake ...
CAGCATCGGGCGTTCCGCGGCGCCGAGCAGCTTCGCCGCCCGCTCGACCTCCTCGGTGTCGACCGGCGGCGGCTCCGGCACGGCAACCTTCGCCGGCGCGCGCACCGCGGCGCGCCGGGTCCAGACATCCATCGGCACTTCCAGCCCGACCGGCCGAGGTCGGCCGCCGAGCAGCTGACAAAAAGCCTCGTCGAGCAGCGGCGCGACCTCGGTCGGGCCCTTCACCACCGCATTCCACTTGGTCAGCGTCCGCAGCACGCCGGTCTGGTCGACGATCTCGTGCAGCTGCCCCGTCATGCGGCCGATCGCGTGCAGCGGGATCTGCCCGACGAGGGCCAGCACGCGCGCATTGGTCGAATAGGCGGTGGCGAGGGCGGTCGCCGCGTTCAGCATTCCGGGGCCCGGGACCACGCAGAGTCCCTGCGGCGCGCCGGTCGCCAGCGCCGCGCCGAGCGCCATGTAGGCCGCGCCCTGCTCGTGCCGCGTATGGATCACCCGCAGCCGGTTCTGGGCGTGATAGAGCGCGTCGAAGAACGGGTCGTTCTGCACGCCCGGCAGCGCGTAGAGCGTCTCGATGCCGTTGGCGATCAGGCCCTCGACCAGGGCCTCCGCCGTGTTCCGCCGCTCGGCCATGCCGTTTCCCCGTTTGTTGGGGTCATGCTGGCATGGCTTGCGGCCTGTGGGCTACCTCCGGCGCTGCGGCGGCGCGGCGGCCGGCCCGGTCAGGGTGAAGCAGGGGTTGCGCTCGGCGTATTGCCTGAGCGCCGGCGGCACCCGGGCCACCGCATAGGCCGAGCCGAGCTTCGCCCTTCCCTCGGCCGACCAGCTCGCCGGGCGGATGCTGGGGTTGTCGAAGCTGCCCCAGATGCGCACCGGGATATCCAGCGCGAAGGTCCCGGTGGTCGAGGGATCGGTGCCGATCAGCACGTCCATCTGGCTGCGCCAGATGTCGAAGCTGCCGACGCCCGACAGCGTGCCCTCGGCCGTGCGCAGCCGGATCGGCGCCGCCTCGCCGATGCCGGCGCGGATATTGGCGACCGCGAGCAGGCAGCTCATCGGCACCATGCCGGTCGGCCGGTTGAAGACCAGCGAGAGATCCTGCGAGCTGTACTTCAGGATCTCGCGCGCGATGCTGCCCTGGGTCAGCGAGATCACCGCCGAGATGTCGGCGCCGCCGGCCGCCTGCACCACGCGCTGGCCCTGCGCCGCGACCACCACGCGGCCGTTGATCAGCCCGGTGACCGGTAGCGGCCGGAGGCCGAAGGCGAGGCGCAACGCCTCGAGCTCGCCCTCGACCAGCTGGACCTGCGCGTTGACCTGCGCGCCGCCGCCGCGCGCCGGGCGGGCCTGGGCCTGCGCGGTGACCCGCGCGGTATAGGCGGTGAGCGCCAGCTCGCGCAGCGTGATGCCGTTCGGCTCGATGCCGCCATCGAGGCTGATGCGGCTGGCGCGAAGCTTGTGGAAGGCCAGCTCGCCGATCTGCAATTTCGCCTCGACCCGCGGGTCGGGGTTGGGGTCGAGGAAGAGCGGCAGGTCGGCATCCGAATTGTCGCCCGCCTTGCTGCGCAGCATGCGGTTGAGGTCGAGCCGTTCGATCGCCAGGTCGACCTTCACCGCATCAGGCCGGCCGGAGGCGCCCTCGACCAGTTCGAGCAGCGCGGCCCGCACCGGACTGCCGGCGAGCTGGCCATGGCCCTGGGTCAAGCGCCAGAGATCGCCGCGGTGTTCGAGCTGGCCTTCGAGCTCGAGCGTGGCGTCGACACTCGCCTCGGCGAGGCCCGCGAGCTTCAGCGCCTGCTCGACCGAGGGCGCCTTCAGCGTGAGGCGGCCGCGGGCACCCTCGACATTCAGCGGGTCGGCGAAGGTACCGGTGAAGTCGAGCTCGGTGCGGCCGGAGCCGATGCGGATCGCGGCCGGGTAGGGCGTCGCGGTCTTGCGCAAGACCTCGGTCGGCTCGCCCGTGACATCGAGCGTGACCGGCGTGCCCTGCCAGGTGCCCCGGCCCTTCAGCGCGATCCTGGCCGTGGCGGTCGGCGCGGCGAGGGTGAACTCCTCGATCTTCGTCGTCAGCGGGGTGCCGCCGGTGGTGCGCACCACGATCTCGGCGCGGCGCAGCACCGCATCCTGGATCAGCGGGAGGGTGCTGCGGTCGTCGGGCGGCGCATTGGCCGGCGCCGGGCCGGTGTCGTTGGCGCGCTTGCCGAAACGCCAGTTGCGGCGGCGCTGGCGGTCCTTCTCCAGCAGCAGGGAGAAGTCCTCGACCACCACCTTGCGCAGGGTGGGCGGGCCGGCGAGCAGGCTGGCCGGGTCGGCCTCGAGGCTGGCGCGGCCGAGGGTGACCATGTCGGGCCGTGTGCCGCCCGGGATATTGCCGAGCCTGACGCCCTGCACCTCGACGCGGAGCCAGTCGCCGGGCGCGACCTTCAGCCGCGCGACGGTCAGCCGGCGCCCGAGCCCGCCATAGAGCTTGCCGACATCGAGGTTGCTCAGCTCGAGATCGGCGGTGACGCGCGGCGGCGTGCTCGGCACGACCTGGATGAAGGGCGCCTTCAGGGTGGCGCCGGCGAGGTCGCCGGTGACCTCGGCGAGCCGCCAGGCGCCGTCCTGCCGGCCGAGGGTGCCGGTGACGTTGAGCGCGCCCTCGAGGCCCTCGGCCTCGGCGCCGATCAGCTTGGCCGCCGCGGGCAGCGAGGGGATGGCGAGGGCCAGCTTGCCGGCGACGCCGCCATCCTGGCGCGGATTGCCGACACTGCCGTCGAAGTCGAGGCGGTTGCCGGCGACCTCGAGCTTAAGCGTCGCCTTGGCGGGCTGGGCGGCGGTCGGGATGCCCTCGGTGCTGCCGGCGAGGGTGACCGGCGCCTCGTTCAGGCTGCCCTCGCCCTGCAGGGTGTAGTGGCCGTCGGGGCCGGGCGCGGCGAGGGCGAGGCTGGCGATCTTCGCGGTGACCGGCGCGCCGCTGCCGCCGCGCCAGGTCACGCTGACCTGGCGGAGTGTGGCGTCGTCGACATGCGGCAGGGTGGTGAGGTCGAAGCCGCCCGGCGCGGCGCCTGGCGTGGCCGCCGGCCCGGGCTGCAGCGCCAGGGCGGCGTCGGAAAGCGTCACGCCACGCAGGTGCAGCGAGCCGTGCAGCAGGGAGGCGAGTGCGACCTCGGCGCGCGCCTCGGCGATCTTCGCCAGGCCGTCGCCGACGGTGACGCCGCGGGCGGCGATGCCGAGCCAGGCGCCGGGGGAGAGGTGCAGGGTCTCGATGGCGACGGGCTGCCCGAGGGCGGCGCTGGCGCGGTCGGCGACCAGGCCGGCGAGGTTCACGCGCGGCAGCACGGCGAAGAGGCCGATCGCCGCGAGGGCGAGCAGGCCGAGGATGCCGAGAAGGACGCCGCGCACGACTCGCACACCGATTCCCCTTTCGCGGCGGACGCTAGAGGCGGGCGGGCGGGCAGACCAGGGGCGGCGGCGTGGCGGTGGCGGGCAGCGGCGGAAATCGAGTGCCGCGGGGGTGGGTGGCCGCGGGATACGGTTTTCGGACATTCCCCAGGGGTGGGGGGACGGTGCGGGAGGTGGTTCTTGGACAAACCGCGGGCGCGGAGCGGGGTGGGGAGGGCCGGAGGGGTTTTTTCGGACAAACTCCGCGCGGCCGGAAAATTTAGGAATTTTGGCGGTTGAAGCCCTCAAATTGGCTCAAATCGCTTCAATTCTGTCGGGCTAAATTTCTTAGGTCTTGTTTGATTTCAAAGGTTTGGGGCAGAATTTCTTGAGGAATTTAGGGCTTGTGCCCTGCTGGCGCCGGCGTGCGCGCGCGGAAACCCGGCGGTGAGGGGCTGCGGATGGACAGCTTCAAGGAGCGCGGGGCCACCGGGGCGGCCCTGGCGCAGACTAGGCTTGTCGGGGCTGGAGATCAAGGAATATATCCCTTTACGCGTGCTGGTGCCGGGGCCGTGGGCGGCGGCAGGGCGCGAGCGGGGCGGCGGCGAACTCGTTGCATTATCCTGCAATAATGCTGGGCTGGTGGCCTCGGGCGGTCGCGAGGCGCACGCCTCCCTCCCGAACCAGCCTCACGACGTCCCCCAGGCGGCGATTGCGCCCGAGCCACGCGCGGCAGCACTCCACCAGCGACCGTTGGGGCGACGCAGCAAAGCCAATTCGTCCCTGGACGTCCTCACCGCCAACGGGGGTCGGCCCGGGACCCCGCTGCACGCATCGCACCAATTGCCATGCCGATCGACGCCGGATGCGCGCGCCAATCGGCAGATCATCGCGTGTCCTTGGATCGGAAGGTCACGTCACCTTTGCGGTGCTACAGGTCATCGTCATCATAAGCTGAACAGGAAGGTCAAGCTCGGCGAATACATGTATTCGCCACCCTTCATTTTCACGAATCCCTTGAACTCGACATTATTGAGCAAGGGAGATGCCGCATCATCCCACACCTTCCTGATCTTCTGGTCGGTGGGATTGCTGGGGCCCTGCCCGATGACGGGGTCGATCCCCTGCGTTCCCGGCAGAGGAAACCCGGGATTGTTCGCCCAGGTCTGCTGCGTGAACTTGAACTGCTTGGCGATGGCCGAATTATACGCCATGAACAACAATCCCACGCCGCCGGTCGGCAGCAAGGGCGCGACTTTCGCGTTGAACTCCGCCAGCGAACCGGACTCCGGCAATTCGGCGGGGTGGAACTCCCGTTTCACGTCCTCGAACGGGATCCCGCGCCGGGGCATGAGGTGCGCCCGCTCAGCCGGCTCCGGCTCCGCCCCGCCGCTTCCGCGCGGATTGGTCTTCCGGATGTGCGCATGGAAAGGACAGCGGGATCCGGCGTCTCCGACATAGGAGAAATTATTGGCGGGTGGCCCGCCACGCGCCTCGTCCGACAGGGTCACGGGAGTACCGTCCTCAAAACGGCCGACGATCAATGCGCCCGCAAGTTCCCGGGCCTCGCCCGTCAGCCCGAGGACATCGGCAATGACCTGCTCCCGCGCCTTGAACTGCCTGACGTCCTGCTCGAGCTTGCGGAAGATGAACAGGCTTCCGAAGCTGAAGGTGTCCGCGGTTCCCGGGTCCTTCACCAGCGCGGCACTGAGCGGAAAGGCCGGGTCCCAGCGCGACGAGCCGGCGGTCGCCGTTTCCGCGTCGATGTCTTCCTGCAGGAGCAGGGGCTGGCTGCGGCCGTCGACATAGCCGAAATTCTCGATGCCTTCTCCGACTGCGTTCCGCAGCGCCTTGCCACGCTGCGTGTGGACGACCGTACCGCCGGCGTCGGTGATCATCGTCTTGATCGCCACAGCCACCGCGGCGGTCTGGCTTTCACTGTCGGTGCCGACCAGCACGAGCCCGTGCAGGTCCTGCTGGAACGGTGCCTCCCAGGTGTTCACGGCGGGATCGTTGAGCGCTGAGAGGCTCGTACTTGCCTTCATCCCCGCCTGAAAGTCCGGATCGGCGGGTGCTTTGGCCGCAAGCCCGAGGGCCTGGTAGCCCTTGAACGTCAGCGCGAGATGCACGAACGGACCACCGTCCTGGCCAGTTTCCTTGAACCGCTTGCTGTCGAGCAGTTGCCGATGGGCGCTGGTCAATCGCTCATTCGCGAGCTCACGCAGCATTCGCTTGGCGGCGAGCTGCTTCGCTGGGTCGAGCTTGAAGAAGATATTCGCTGTATAGTTGCGGCCATGGCCCTTGAGGATATTGCCTTGCAGGGCTTGCAGCATCTTGTTTTCTTCGGCGGTTGCCTTCGTCCAGGCAAGCGGCGCGGCCAGGTTTATCGCCATTGTTCGCTCCTCGACGCCGAAGCGGTACGTTGCACCTCGACAGCGCTGAGCTTGCATCCGTTGCTACATCTTTTCAACCAGTTTGAGCACCTCTTGATGATCGGATTCGGAACGAGCTGGCCGCCTGACGGGCAGCATCTTTGCGACGGCGCGGGCGAGGCTCGCGGCGGTCAGTTTGATCCGCTCGGTGTGCAGGAGGCTGTGACGGGGCGAGGCGGTCTGGCGGGGGATGCGTCCACGGCACCCGGGCCGTCGTCGCTCATTGCCGTCGCGTCCGGCACGCCGCTTGCTGCCCTCCTTGTGGCTCTGGAGGGTCCACGCATGTCCGACATCTATGCCACCCGCGGCTATGGCAGCCGCACGCTCGGCTTCGGGCGGAAGCCCGGCCTCGTGGTCGTGGATTTCCAGCGCGGCTTCGTCGACCCGGCCTTCCCGATGGGCGGCGCGCCGCTGGTCGATGCCGCGGTCGAGGCGACCGTGCCGCTGATCGCCGCCGCCAAGGCCGCCGGCCTGCCGGTGATCGCCTGCGTCATGAGCTATGACAGCCCGCGCGCCGCGCCGCACTGGAAGGTGGCGCCGGTGCTCGACCTGTTGGCCGGCACCCCGAGCGTGGAGCTCGACCCGCGCATCGCGGCGGCGGGGCCGGACGTGCTGCTGATGAAATCGGCGCCTTCGATCTTCTTCGCAACGCCCGCGGCGGCGATCCTGACGCGGGAGCGGGTGGATACCGTGATCGTCGCGGGCTGCATCACCTCGGGCTGCGTGCGGGCGAGCGTGATCGACGCCTTCTCGCTGGGCTTCCGGGTGATGGTGGCGCGGGACTGCGTCGGCGACCACGATGCGGTCGCGCATGAGCAGAACCTGAAGGATGTCGAGCGGCGCTATGCCGATGTGATCGACAGCGGCGCGGCGATCACCGAGATCGCGGCCTCGCGGGGGCGGAATGCGCGGGACTGAAGGGCCGGAGCCGGTCCCGCCGCGGCCCGTGCCGCGGCAGGACCGGCGCCTCGCTCGGCGCTGCGCTGCCCGTCAGTGCCGGCGGCGCAAGGCGCCGAGGCCAAGGAGCCCGGCGCCGAGCAGCGCCATCGTCGCGGGCTCGGGTACCGCGGCGCCGCTGGCATAGACGAAGCTGTAGAAGGCGTCCTGGGTGTTGTCGCCCGTGAGGCCCCCGCCATCTGCGAAGATGCGGATGCGGTCGGCCAGCTGGCCGGTGAACGCGATGGTCACCGTGTTGCCGCTGGGCAGCAGTATGCTCGCGAAGGCGCTGCTGGCCGCGGCGAGGCTCGGGAAGGTCACGTTCTGGCTGATCAGGCTCCCGCCGTCCTCGCGGAAGGACACGGAGCCGGCACCCACATGGGCGCCGAAGCCCGCGAAGGAGATCGCGTAGTAGCTGCCGAGGCCCAGGTTGATCGATGAATCGCTCGCGTTCAGGAACGGCGCGTTCAGCCCGGTATTGGCCGTGAAGGCCAGCGGGGAGGTGCCGTTGCCCGCGATGGTGTCGTTGATGTAGCTCCCGCTATTCGACGTGAAGCTGATGTCCGTGAGCGTCGCGGCACCGGCGGGCATCACCGCCGCGCACAGGATTGCGGCGCCGAGCAGATGTTTCGAGAAGTCACCTATGCGCCCGATTCCTCTGCTTTTGCGCCTGCGTGGCAGGCGTCCGGCTGGGAAGGAGTATTTCGCAATAATTGCCGACTGCAAGCGGAATTCGTTCTTTGGATCGCGAAGTCGGCAGCCTGCGCGGCCTGAGGGCGGTGCCGCCGCGCCGCCCGGTCCCGGGTACCCGGCGCGGCCAAACCTGTTACCCTCGCGCCATGCTCCACCCCGCCATCGGCACCATCACCCCCTCCTCCAACCGCACGGTCGAGACGACGCTCGCCGCCATCCTGCGCCACCTGCCGGGCGTCGAGAGCTGCGTCGCCCGCATCCCCTATTACGGCAATGCCGAGGGCCAGCCGCCCGACCGCTACGACCTGGCGAGCTTCCGCGAGGCCGCCTGGCTGCTCGGCCATGCCGGGATCGGCGCGGTCTGCTGGAATGGCTCGCGCGGCGCGACGCTAGGGCTGGCGGCCGATGAGGCGCTGTGCGAGGCGCTCGCCCAGGCCGCCGGCTGCCCGGCCACCACCACGACGCTCGCCGCCGCCACGCTGCTGAAGGCGAGGAAGCTCGGGCGGATCGCGATCGTGACCCAGGGCGACCCGGGCTATGCGACGCAATCGGCCGCCGGGCTCGGCGTGGCGCCCGCCGGCATCCATGCCTTCGGCGTCACCGACAACAGGGTCGCCGCCGCGATCGGGCCGGCCGACCTCGCCCATGCCGCGCGCGCCGCCTTCGGTGCGGCGCCGGCGGATGCCGTGCTGATCTGGGGGACGAACCTCGCCGGCTGGTCGGTGATGGCGCCGCTCGAGGCCGGGCTCGGCGTGCCGGTGATCGACAGCGCGGCGCTCGGCGTGCAGGCGGCGCTGGTGCTGGCGGGCGTCGATTGCGGCGCGGCGGGGGCGCTCGGCAGCCTGTTCCGTGCCTGATTATGCGCTGGCCGATCTCTCGGCGGGCAACGGCGGCACGCCGCGGGTGCTGCACGGGCTCGCGGCCCGCGCACCCGAGCGCTTCCTGCAGCGGGTCGCCCAGGTCGGCGTCGAGGTGACGACGGCCGCGGTGCTCGACCGCATCGCCCCCCTGCCCCGCACCCTGCACGAGGTCTCGCCCGGCCGCGCGGCGGCCGCGGGCGCCGCGATGGGCCTCTACCTGCACTGGTCGCCGGATGGCCGGATTTCCGCGATGGTGCGGCAGCAGGTGGCGGCCTGGCAGCAGGCCGGCTACGCGGTGGTGTTCATCACGAATGCGACGCCGCCGGCAGCGGACTGGGACGCGATCGGGGCGGATACCGTGCTGCGCATCCGGCGCGCGAACCACGGCCGCGACTTCGGCGCCTGGCGCGACGGCGCGGCCGAGGCGGTCAAGCGCCTTGGCCGGCCGGAGGAGCTGCTGCTGGTGAATGACAGCGTGCTCGGCCCCATTCTGCCGCTCGACCCGCTGGTCGCGGCCTGGCGCGCCGGCGGGGAGGGCTTCTTCGGCCTGACCGAGAGCCTCGGCGGGGGGCCGCACCTGCAATCCTATGCGCTGCTCGGTCGCGGCGGGCGGGCGGTGGGCGGCATGCTCGACCACCTCGCCGCGATGCGCGACAGCCGCAGCAAGTGGCTGCTGGTGAAGCAGGGGGAACTCGCCCTGACCCGCCGGATGCAGGGCCTGGGCGTGCGCTGCGCCAGCCTGTTTCCCTATGCAAGGCTGGTCGCGGGCATCCTGCCGGAGACCCGGGCGATGCTCGGGCCGCGCTTCGCCGAGCCCGGCGCCTTCGACCGCTTCCCGCTCAACCCCTGCCACCATTTCTGGCGCGAGCTGCTGGTCCAGGGCTTCCCCTTCCTCAAGACCGAGCTGGTGCGGAACAACCCCGGCGACCTGCCGGGGGTGGAGGACTGGCGGGCGCTGGTGGCGGAGCCGGAGCGCGGGCTGATCGAGGAGCATCTGGCAAGCCTCGGCAGCCCGCGGAAACGTTGACTTGGCGACAGGTGGTGGCTACCCGGGCCGGCGGTCTGCGCCCGCGGGCCATGCCCGCAACCGTCCCTCCCCGTCCCCGGAGGCGGTCGCGCGCGACCAAGGAGACGACGCATGAAGGGCATAGTCCTCGCGGGTGGTGCGGGCACGCGGCTGCACCCGGCGACGCTCGCCGTCTCCAAGCAGCTGCTGCCGGTCTACGACAAGCCGATGGTCTACTACCCGCTCAGCGTGCTGATGCTGGCGGGCATCCGCGAGATCATGCTGATCTCGACGCCGCACGACATGCCGCTGTTCCAGCGCCTGCTCGGCGACGGCGCGCCCTGGGGCGTGCGGATCCACTACACCATCCAGGAGAAGCCGGACGGGATCGCGCGCGCGCTCACCCTCTCCGAGGCATTCCTCGCCGGCGATCCGAGCATGCTGGTGCTGGGGGACAACCTGTTCCACGGCCATGACCTCGAGGAACGGCTGCGCGAGGCGCGCGCCTCCGCGACCCAGGGTGCCACCGTCTTCGCCTATCGCGTCGCCGATCCCGAGCGCTATGGCGTCGTCGAGTTCGACGCCAAGGGCCAGGCGCTCTCGCTCGAGGAGAAGCCGAAGCAGCCGCGTTCGGACTGGGCGGTCACCGGGCTCTACGTCTACGATGGCCGCGCGCCGGCGATCGCCCGCGCGCTGAAGCCCTCGGCCCGCGGCGAGCTCGAGATCACCGACCTGAACAAGGCCTATCTGGCGGAAGGCGCGCTGCGCGTCACCCGGCTCGGCCGTGGCTATGCCTGGCTCGATACCGGCACGCATGACAGTCTGCTGGAGGCCGGCGAGTTCGTCCGCGCGATCGAGAAGCGCACCGGCCAGAAGGTCGCGAGCCCCGAGGAGATCGCCTGGCGCATGGGCTTCATCGATGCTGCGCAACTGGCCGCGATCGCAGCACCGCTGCGGAATTCCGGCTATGGCCGCTACCTCGAAGGCCTGCTCGCCAGCGAGGCCAAGCGCTGATGACCATCCTCGTCACCGGCGGCCTCGGCTTCATCGGCTCGGCCGTCATCCGCCGCCTGATCCGCACCACCGACGAGGTGGTGGTGAACCTCGACAAGGAGACCTACGCCGCGAGCCATGACGCGCTCGAGGAAGCGCGCAGCGATCGCCGGCACGTCCACGTCAAGGCCGATATCTGCGACGCCGAGGCGGTGCGCGCGGTCTTCGCCCAGCACAAGCCGCGCGCGGTGATGCACCTCGCCGCCGAGAGCCATGTCGACCGCTCGATCGACGGGCCGGCCGAGTTCATCCAGACCAACATCGTCGGCACCCAGGTGATGCTGGAGGGCGCGCGGGCCTATTGGATGGGCCTCGAGGGCGCGGCGAAGGAGGCCTTCCGCTTCCACCACATCTCGACCGACGAGGTCTTCGGCGCGCTCGACCACGGCGACCCGCCCTTCGAGGAGACCACGCCCTACGACCCGCGCAGCCCCTACAGCGCGTCGAAGGCCGCCTCGGATCACCTGGTGCGCGCCTGGCAGCACACCTATGGGCTGCCGACGCTGGTCAGCAACACCACGAACAATTACGGCCCCTGGCAATTCCCCGAGAAGCTGATCCCGCTGGTCGCGCTCAACGCGCTCGAGGGCAA
>Ga0209087_1002239_pt1 | contig 10934 bp, 6 predicted proteins | sample S_130805_EF_Meta_FD_187321 | JGI IMG/M metagenome (GOLD analysis project Ga0209087, IMG submission 187321) | Freshwater microbial communities from Lake Simoncouche, Canada to study carbon cycling - S_130805_EF_MetaG (SPAdes) (version 2) | ecosystem: Environmental > Aquatic > Freshwater > Lake ...
CGGTTTTCAAATTGTGGGGTCAGAGGTCGAAAATGACTAGATCTTAACGACTTTGACCGACGTAATGTCCTTATCGGCCAGCATCTCTTTCATAACCTCATCTCCAGGCGCCGAATCCAGATTCAACACGCTCAACGCCTTCGATCCCGGCGCACTCCGACTCAGCGTCATGCTGGCAATGTTCACCTTGTGCTTGCCCAACAGTGTCCCGATCCAGCCCACGATCCCCGGGCGATCTTTATTTTCCATCAACAAAAGGAATCCCTCCGGCCGCGCCTCCATCCACTGATCATTGATTCGAACGATGTGAGGACTCGTTCCAAAGAACGTGCCGCTCACCTCTGCCTCTTTCGAATCCTGTCCTGCCCTCACGGAAATCAGCTCCGCATACTCCCCAGGCTCCGCTTGCTTTGTTTCGCTCAACTTCAGACCCAGATTCGCCGCCATCTTGGGGGCATTCACCTCGTTTACATCGCCCCCACCCGCACCAAAAAGAAACCCCTTCAAAATACTCCTCGTAATTGGAGTCGTATCCTCCTCCCCAATCTTTCCCGCATAACTGATCGTCAATCGATCACACCTCGCGGGCGCAATCTGCGACAGTAAGCGCCCCAGCCTGAACCCAAACTCAATCTGTGGCCGCAGTTTGGCCATTGTCCTCGCATCCACGCTGGGAATGTTCACCGCGTTCCGTACTGCACCCTCGGTCAGATAGTCCCGAATCGCTTCTGCAATCTCGATTCCCACGCTTTCTTGCGCCTCTGCGGTCGATGCCCCCAAGTGAGGAGTTAAAATCACCTTCTTGTTCTTCCTCAGCGGATGATCCGCTGCCAGCGGTTCTTCCTCAAAAACATCCAAGGCGGCTCCACCCACCTGACCCGCCTCAATCGCCTTTAACAACACCTCCTCTCCCACCAACCCGCCTCTTGCACAGTTCACAATCTTCACCCCCTTACGACAAAGTTTCAGCCGCTCCTCACTCAAAATTCCCTTCGTCTCATCCGTCATGGGCAAATGCATCGTGATGAAATCTACCTGTGGCAACAGGTCCTCTACCCGATCGATCAGTTCCACCTGCAAACTCCGTGCCTTCCCAGCCGACAGATACGGATCATACGCCATCACTCGCATCCCAAAGGCGATCGCCCTTCGAGCCACCTCTCCCCCGATCCTTCCCATCCCCAAAATTCCCAGCGTCTTTCCATTCAGCTCCGTTCCCTGAAAACTTTTTCGGTCCCACTGACCTGTCGACATCGAGGCATGAGCCTGAGGCAAATGCCGTGCCAGACCCAAAAGAAGGGTGAACGCCTGCTCTGCTGTGCTCACCGTGTTTCCTGCAGGAGTATTCATTACCACTACACCCTTTTCGGTGGCCGCATCCACATCCACATTGTCCACCCCCACTCCGGCACGACCCACCGCACGAATAGTCGGACACCCCTGCAAGACTGCTTTGCTGACCTGGGTTTGGCTGCGCACCACCAGCGCATCGCAACCCTTCAACTTCTCGAGAAGCTCCTTCTCCTTCAGCGTCGGACTTTCAATGACCTCAATCTGCGGACACGCCTTCAGCACATCCACCCCGCTGGGAGAGACACCGTCTGTGACAAAAACCTTATACTTGGCTGGCATTAAAAAGTTCTAGCAGACCCACACCACAGGGCAACGCTGTCTCACCGGTAGATACGCTTGGTAAGGCGGGCTTTTCCTAGCTCGCCTCGCTGACTACTTAAAAACCAACCCAAATAGGCCCCTTTACGGGACAATGGCTTCGACTTTTAGGAAGCCCTTGTCTCCACTATTCAAAGTCGCCTCCCACTGCTCATATCCCGACGGTAAACTTGTCGGCTGTGGATCACTCTTCGACGGGGTTACCTTGCCCGCAAACCCTGCCGGCAAATCGGAAGCTGATTTCACCATGTAGGTCACTCCGCTCCTTTGCAGATAGGTGATCTTCGCTCCCGACCCGCTACTTTCAATCTTCACCAAGGTTCCACCCGCAACATTCGGCACCAAGCCAAAGGCAAACTCCTGCGCATTGCTCCACCCATCCCCATCCGGATCGGCCGAGGCCAGAGCGGTGGCTCCGCTGAATCCATATCCTGCTATCCAGCTTTGAAATGCTGTTAGAGATGGATTCACGGTAACCACGAACGTGTCACTCGCTGTAGAGGTCCCGTCCCCACCCGTCACCGTGATCGTCGCCGTTCCTGTCTGGTTTGCCACTGGCGTGACTGTCACGGTACGGCTCGTGCCGGTTCCACCCATCACAATGTTTGCATTCGGGACCAGAGCCGGATTACTACTACTCGCCGTTACTGTCAGCAACTCCAACGCCGGCACCGAAAAAGCCCGTACCACCGCCATATGCTGCATATTCGTCGCACTGCTGTCGGTGGATAAAACGGGAGATACGGACGACAAGGGGGAGAAGACTCGACTATCAAAAACCAGCCCGTTTGCGAAAGATAGGGATCCAATTTGGACCGGCGCTTCTAGAGCATCTAGCTCCGGTTCCGCCAACACCCAGTCATATGGAGAAGATCGACTGCTGTTTGTGTCTGCGTCCCCAGCCTGATCCACCGGCCGTGGGGCAGAAACATCGACAATCTGTCCCAAAGTTCCCAAGCAGGCTTCGGTGTAGCTGTACGTGTTGCAGTCTCCTCCAATCAAAACATAATCCTCAGATGGCACATTTGCCTTGATGTAAGCAACCAACTCTTGCGCTTGATCGTGACGCTGACTGGAAGATCCGCTGGAAGCCTTCAAGTGGACGCTCACCACCCAAAGATTCTTGTCCCCAGGAATATCGATCCGTGCCCACGCAAACCCCCGATCCCCGATGGTAGTGTCATCCCACGAACCAGATGCAACGATCGGCCAACGGCTGATTACCCCATTTGGGATTCCTCCACTATAGTTGCTTTCGCGAAAATAGTTGAACCCCATTCCAAAAGTCGTATTCACCCAGGCCCGCACCTCGGCCGTTGACGAACTGGCGCCAACATTAAACTCCTGAAGCATGACCACATCCGGCTGCAAACCCTGTAAAATCCGGGTCCCCGGGCCTTCGTAAGACTGACTATTTCCGGATGTGATATTGGCCGCAACAGTTCGGATCGTCTGCTTGGGACTGAAATTGACCAATGTAAAAGGGATAGGATTAATTGCACTCCCAACGGTCACCGTCTGGTTGCCAATATCGCTGATGCTCGGGGCAGCTAACCCATTGACCATCAAAAACCCATAACCCATCCAAATACGAATTAGATAGATCGCACTAGTTCGCATAATAATCACATTAGCCTAAAAATCATTTTTTTGCCCGTTTATTGATGCGAACGATGGATCGCAACTTAATGAATTCAAGCCAACCCACCCCAACGACCACCCCCTTCTTTAATAATTCTCGGGCGGTCCTTTCGGCTTGGCCTCCCCGGGTTTAAGCACGGGTTCTTGTTCGAGCAACTCAATTGAAAATGGAACCGATCTCAACTTCCCGTCCTTTCCCGAAAATATCACGCCCACATACAGCCCAGGAGCCCCAGGATTAAAAAAAAGTAACTGCTCCTGACCCACTTTGAATCCGGTCTTCCCTTCCCCCAAGGGGGTTAGCTTGCCGGGAACCAAATCGGTTTTCGTTGGCTCCGCATTACCGTGAAAAAGATCCCCACGGATTCCCTTCATTTCGAGAGGAAGATATGCATACACCTTGGATGCTTTTTTATCTGGCTCTGGTAAATTAATCGGAAGCCAACCCAGGGAGATCGCTTTTGGGAATTGGGCCGCTTTTGTCGAATCTGGGTTCGCCCCAATATCCACAAACAAGAATCCCACATCTTTCGGATTCACTGAAAATGCGATTCTCTTGTCGTCCGCCCCGGGGGCCGTCAAAACCAACTCATGCTTTCCGCCTGATACCGGCCAAGTTGTGGAATGCTCCATGCCGACTTCCAAGCTGGCAAAAGGCTTCTTGTCCAACATAATGGACTTGAACTCCTTCGGCTCCGATTTGAAAATTAACACCAATTGGGCCGGATCAGGAGCCACAGGCGGAACTTGGGCATGCAGTTTGGAACCTGCAAAAACTAATCCAACGAGCAGAACCAATCTTGAACGTATGTGCATTACCAAATCTCCCGAAAGCCACCTTCTACGTCAAGTCGCCACCCCGGATCCAAATATTGTTGCCCGAAATCTAAATCTCCAAATCTCATCCTTGAAACGCACCTTCCAAACTTGTCCCTGAAAAAAATCTGCCGGGGACTTCCGCCCCTGGCCCGTCTTCAACTCAAATGAAGCAAACTTACGGAGCCAAGTTTACTTTTAACCGGAGGAACTTTTTCAAGTCGCTGCCCTGAACCACCGTGAAGGCCTGTCTTTGACAGCCCGTGGGTACTCCCGTCTGATCCACACCTGCGGAGGAACCGTTCACCGTTGTGACGGCAGCACCAGATGCGTAGTTACCTAGATCAGTAACTACCTCACCCACCACGGTAAGCTTCGCATCATCCACCCGCACAATCGCAGTCAGCACAAGGTTGCCGCCAGTCAATACGGTAGTCGGTTTCGTCACGCTATCGTTCGGTCCGTTCGCACCGAAAGCATACCTCAGAAGCCCTGAAACCCCATCCGCACCAGGCGTGCTGGTCGGGGCCAAAACGGTCACGGTTCGCACAACGCGGATGGCGGTGTTACCTGCTACGTCACTCGCCGTGAAGGAAATCACATAGACTCCAGGCTTGGACGTATTAACAGACCCACTGCTGTTAACCGTGACGGAGCCATCCACATTATCCGTCGCCGTGGCTCCAGCATCAATATAAGACGAGGCCCAATCCAACGTGATCGTCGCCGCGCCACGGAGTGTGATCACGGGTGGAATGGTGTCAGAAGGTGCCGACGTTTCATCTTCCAGAATCTGGGCTGTAGCTGTGGCCAGGGTTAACACCCCTGCCTTATCGGTCGCGGTAATTGTCACCACCGTATCCCCCGTATAGACCGAATCGTCCACCGGAGTCAGGGAGAGCACCTTCGAAATCTCTCCTGCCGCAAAGTTGATCGTCTGTGGCAGGGCCGATCCGTTATTGAACATTCGGCCTGCCGGACTGATGGAGATGTCCACCGCAGCTGCCCCTGTGGAATTCCCCACCCGCGATACGGTCAAAAACGTGATCGAAGGATCGAACCCAGCTCCGTTCTCTAGAATCACCGCCGGAGTGCTCCAAGCGAGTTTCAATCCTGGAGCAAAACTTAGATCCCCAGCCGTCCGAGGCATGATCTGATAAGTGGCCGCCCTGGGTGTTGCCGAACTAAACTGCGCCAAGATACCGGTGACGCTTACTGGATACGCAGGCTCGGATGTTGCCGTCGAGCCATTCTGAATCCGGATATCGATCGTGTTGGCACCCGAATCCTTGACCGTAATCGTGGTGGCCGATCCCCAAACATCTGTCTCCGCGGCATCCTTGGTCAGATCCGCAATTCTTACCAACATCGACTCATACTGCTCCGCCTTGGCCTGAGCCACCGTGATGGTGATCGGCGCAGGTATGGTGGCCACACCCAAATCCACAACTCCGCTGGCCGTTGCGGGCTTGATCTCAGCCATCCCATTATAATCCACCAAGGTTCCCACCACTGCATACTTGTGACCCGCAACCATCCCAAGGGTAAAGGCAGGCGTCGTCGTCGCAGGATAAACTGCCATACCATTGTTCGCATCTTGGATAAAGGATGTCCCGTTGAGAGAGGTTGCACTCGCCGTACAAATTCCTTCCACCGCGACGATCGTGTTCTTGTCGACCGGAGCACCATTCGCATCAATATCCCGGATGTTCGCAATCGGAATCAACACATTCGCCGCCGGCGAGGCAAAAACCGCTTTCAATGTTCCACCGTCTCCCGCTGTCGAAATAGTGAACGGATAAACTCCGTTTCCTGCCGCAATTGTGCTGGTCGTCGGCGTGCTCAGCCCGGCAATATTAATTACCCCAGGATTAGCCTTGGTGATCGATACCCCGTTCAGAGTGATCAGCTGACCAAGCACGGTTGAAGTTCCACCCGCGGCTCCACCGCTCGTGGTGACATTTCCCACGAGCGGCACCCCAAATTCTGTGGGAACCAAAACGCTGACCGAGGTCAACGTCGTGCTGTCCAGCAGAGGCGTCACATTGACCGACACCGCTTGGCTACTTCCACCTGCTGCCCAAATACCTGACAAGGGGTAAGGACTGCTGACTGTGCTGTTCGCCAACGTTACTGCTCCATCCCCATCCGAAGACGCCGCATCCAATGAGGCGGTCATGGTGAGATCGTCAATCGCTAGGCCGGCATCATTTCCAACATCATCGACATCCGACCAACGAACAAAAGCCGTCTCTCCCGGCGCTAACTGCACCGGTAGCATCACATTGCTGAACGTTGTCCGGTTCGAAGCATTATTTCCGTCCAGACCACCATTCGTGGAGACAGGCGCAGGTCCGACGATATTCAGGCCTACGAGAGAAATCGCGGAACTGGCTGTGAGAAAATTGTCCACGGTGATCGTAGCACCATCCACCTTTCCAACTGAACAGGTCAGGACGTTTTGCGTAGTCGTTGAACTCCTCCAAAACTCCGCCGTGAAGCTCACTTTGATACTGTTGATCGTCTGCCCAGTGTCGTTCTTGATCAGGGCACCGAAAGCCATCCAGTTCGATGTTGAACCCAGTACACCCAAGGCCCTGTCCGTCGCACTGGCCGCTCCATAACTATAAACCAGCCCGCTTGCGGTTCCTTCAGTCCCTGCAGAAACTGTGATCGCTGTCGCCGTTGTTCCTTTCCCACCTACCTTGGTCGCATACCAACCATTCAGCGTGCTCGATCCAGCATACGCTCCAAGGCTCGACTGCAAACCTGCCGTGCTCGAGATCGCTCCCGCAATAGTGGCTGTTCCCAGCGCGTCGAAGTTCTGCGTATAGCTGTTCGGATTCAGCGAAATCAGTGAAATATAACTTATCGGCATCACATCCGCATTGGTCACCGTGACCGATACCGTTCCCGCCACCGACCAGTCGGAAGCCGTTGCAGTAATCACAATCGTCTGATCCGGATCAAATATGCCGTCGGTCTTTGGAGTTAAGGTAACCGTCTTGGTTGTCTCGCCCGCGGCAAAGACCACCGATGTCGTTGAAAGACCTAGCTCACTACTATCCGTATCGGTTGTCGTCAGCGTGACAGTCGTGCCACCCGCCGGAGCCGCTGCACTTAAGGTTACATCCAATGTTAAATTCGCCGCACCTTCCGCCACAGTTGCCGTGTTTAATCCAGCAATTGCCATCGTCACCCCGCCGTACACCACCACTCCCGACACCTGAACCGTCTTGTCAGCCGCGCCCGGAGAGGTGATCGTAACCAAGTTCGTACCCAAACTCCCCACTGGCGCATTAGGGGCGATTCGAAACAGAACCGCATTCGTCAGCGCTCCGGCCGTTGGATTCAAAGTCAATGTGTTCGTGTAAGTCGATCCTGCGTCGGAACTGAGCTGGAAATAATTCGTTGCAACCATGGTTACATTGCCCGCCAGATTCGTTCCAGTGATTGTGTTTGTTTTGGCTGCAGAACCTACCCCGTTCGTTCCGATAAAGCTCCCAAGATTAGTCGTGGTAACGGAAATGACTGGCACCGTCACCGACCCACTCGCGGTGAACGAAGAAATGGCCCCACCACCGCTGATTCCAATAATCTCTGCGTTATAGGAGCCTGCCGCCAACCCAGCCTTTAACCGAACCCATACCGTGCTCGATCCTAGAGTGCTACCGTCAGAAAAAGACAAAGTAGCAGAGGAGCCGAATCCGGTGGTCGAACTGGTGGTCGAAACCTCGTAGCTCGTCGATCCGCTGATCGTGACCGATCCAGGAAAACCGGTTAGATTCGCCGCCGACAGAGTGAGCGATTGGGCGGTCGAGGGGCCCGCTCCGATATAGCTTAAGCTGGTCAAACTGGCGGTCGATGGAGTGATCGAAGGCGCCGCGGCCGATGTGGTTAGCGCAACCTGCGGCTGAGAACTTGCACTTGTTCCCGCGGAATTGTAGGCCCGCACCTTATAGTAGTAGGTCGTCCCCGCACTCAAACCGGTCACTGCATACGTAGTAACATTACCGACATCAAGATTACTAAAGTTGGGAACAAAGACGGTGACTCCACTGTCCGTCGCCACATCCAAATAATATTTTGTCGCACCCGAGGAGGCCGCCCAGTTAGCTGTGAAACCAGTGGTGGTATTTCCAGTTGCTGCAGCGACAACAGGTGCGGCAGGAGTGGTTTCTGTTCCATTAATCGTTCCTCCAATATCCAATCCGTAAATTCCCGCAGCACTTGAACTAAACCCCCACCCACCCGTAGTTGTTTGACCGCTTGCATAATAACGAATCGTAACTGTGGTGCCTGCTGGAATACTCTGAAGAGCACTAATTCCAGCGAGGCTGATTTGCGTTAATGCCAGTGACGTAGAAATCTGACTCTGTGGAGATCCTATTAGAATAAAATTTGTTCCATCTATGCTGTATGCAAATTGATTGCTAACCCCTGGGGTGGCATAAAAACTCGACGTTCCAGCGAATTTCGCATCGATTGTGGAAAGTGACATAGTTTTCCCATCAACAGCAGAAAGAGTGAATTGGAAATAATCTGTATTGGAAGTTGATATGCCATTATTTTGAAATCCTTGGGTCCTGAATGAATTTGAAGCTGCGCTCGCAGCCGCTCCTGAGCCTCTAGTTAACGAGCTGGAACTATCTAAACCTGCGTCATAAACATCAGCTGCAGAGGTTGCAGGACTAGATTCACCGAAAAAATCCCATGCTGCTAGCCTCGCCGCACAAACTTCATTCACTCCCCCCACCCACCCTGCAACGATTAGCGCGACACACCATTTTGTGAATCCAAAGTTTGAGTTGCCGAGTATGTTTTTCATATTTTTATTTCCTGAGACAAGGCGTCCGCACCGTGTGATTGGCACGCGCACCCCGCACAGTACACATGCTCTGTCTTTGCTGAGGCATACTCAAAACCTGCTCCTCAATGGCTTAAAAGCTAGGAATTTTTTGTGACAATATTATGTCACATATTTTGAGATAAAAAAACAAATTATAATCTATCCATCAACACTTTATATTTGATTTTTTGGAAATATATTTATCGTTTCCGTGGAAAATTATTCGCATTCTCGGTCGCTTATCCCTCGATATCCCCTTTTGCCTATGCCTCCTTAAACCCCTAACCCCTTAACCCCTTCTCCGCGGACCCTCCTACTTAAACGTCCCAACAGGTTTGTTCGCACTTTTCGGATCCACCACCCAAACCGCCACACTGGAAGCAACCACGTACTTAGTTGAACCGACTGTATTTGTTAAAACACCAGTTCCGTTCGTATCAATCGCAAGAAAAAAATTGCTCATCTTGGAATAAAAACCTTTCGGAGTGACCAAACCCAAATCCCCATTTCCGCCGACACCATTCGTAAATTTCGGCGGCACCTCCAAAAACGCAATCCCGCGTGTATTTTGAGCACTCGTCCCCGTCGAGTTGGTTGTCGTCATCAAAGTTAAAAAATTCAAATCCGTTTTCCCAGTATTGGATGGATACTGCGAGTACTCCGCGTAAAATGCATTCACGGCTGTCTTAATCGATTCCGCCATCGCCGACACCTCCGCTTTCTTGCCCGCCTGCATCGCCCCGTTGATCGCCGGCAAACCCAACCCCGCCAGCAACCCAATGATCGAAATCACCACCAGCAACTCCACCAACGTGAACGAGTCGCTTTTTGCCTTTGGAAATTTGTGTGATGAAGTTATGTTCATAACTATGACTACACCCACTCTCCCCCCTTTCCACCAGAAAAATCCTGCCAAAAAAACCCTCGCTACAGATTTAAGACTTCAATCCAGAATCCACAATCAAGAATCCAAAATTTTCAACTCTCCCTCATCCCTTAATCCCTTCACCCCTCTCCGCACCACGGCCGCCTTCACCTTGATCGAACTCCTCGCTGTTATCACCATCATCGGCATCCTGGCAGGCCTCACTCTCGGTGCCGCGGGTGCCGTTCGCCGGCACGGTGCCACCTCCACCGCGAAGGCCGAGGTCGCCGCCCTTCAAGCCGCATGCGACCGCTACTATGCGGATAACAGTGCCTACCCTATCGGCACTAACAGCCCCACCACTGTCACAGCCCCGGCAGGCGGAACAGTTCTCTTCACCAATCTGGTTGGCTCTGCCAATTTGAGTACTGCACCGACCAGCAAACGCTACTTCGAACCCAAACCCGCCATGGTTTATACCAACACATCCCCTAACTATTTTATTGATCCTTGGGGATATGCTTATGGCTACAATTGCACCACAAATACCGACGGAACTTGGAACCCACCTTTAATCTGGTCCACCGCAGGCCAAACAACAGCTGCAGGAACAAACAAGTGGATCACCAGCTGGCCAAAGATGTAAATAATTATACACTAAGCTTTTATATCAATAGGTAACTTTTTCAATATTCACATTTTAAGCTTGTGTTGACATTGTAAATCTGAGGTCTATATACGTTAATCGTGACCTGCTTTACTCCCTTAACCGCGTCTGCGCCCTGCATAGCTCTTTCTGAGTCGCCGAAGTTAAGAGCGAAGCAGGGTCACGCTAAGTTCGCCAAACCCTCCACGTTTAATGCAAAACTACTTTTGCGCATTCTCACTTCCTCACCTCGGCACAATTCAAAATCCAAAATCCAAAATCGCTGCCTCGCCCCCTCAATCCCTTCATCCCTTAACCCCTTCATCCCTGTCCGCACCATGGCGGCATTCACCCTCGTCGAACTCCTCGCCGTCGTTGGCATTATGGGTCTTCTCGCCGCCGTCGCTGTACCCGCCCTCAAAGGCCTCACTGGGAGCGGAAGCCGA
>Ga0209087_1002241_pt1 | contig 10930 bp, 10 predicted proteins | sample S_130805_EF_Meta_FD_187321 | JGI IMG/M metagenome (GOLD analysis project Ga0209087, IMG submission 187321) | Freshwater microbial communities from Lake Simoncouche, Canada to study carbon cycling - S_130805_EF_MetaG (SPAdes) (version 2) | ecosystem: Environmental > Aquatic > Freshwater > Lake ...
ATTAGAAATCTTTATAGCGCTTATTATTACGACTTTTATTGGGATGATCTCCCTAACTTATTTTGGAAAACAGTTCTTATTGTTAGGTCAAAATTTACTTGAAAGAATACCTATAGTTCGCTCAATTTACTCAGGTGTTACTCAATTTACTAAAAGTTTTCAAGAAGAAGGATCTGCAAATAAAAAAGTTGTTCTAATTGAATTTCCAAGACCTGGAGCTTGGGCAGTAGGTTTTGCAACCAATGAAACTGGAAAGCCTATATCACCAAAGATAAGCGATAATTTAACTAGTGTTTTTATACCTACAACACCAAACCCAACTAGCGGATTTTTAATTTTAGTTCCTAAAAAAGATTTAATCTTCTTAAACATGAATTTTGAAGACGCCATGAAATTTATAATTTCAGTTGGAGCTGTAGGCGAGTTAAAATAAAAACAATCCTTAAAACTATTATCAACCACAATTAGTTAGGGTTATTTTAATAGTACGATGATTATTTAATTGTCTGGCCCATACTGAAAATTGGCATGTACAAAGCGACCATTAAAACTCCGATAATTATACCAATAACTACAATCATAAGCGGTTCAATAATTGTTGAGAGACCTTTAACGACGGTATCGAATTCTTCTTCATAATAGTTTGAAATAGATTGGAACATTTCCTCCATGTTACCAGTGTTTTCTCCAACAGAAGTTAACTGTGCTAACTGCGCTGGAAAAATATGTTTTTCATCGGCAAACAGTTTTGACAATGAGTCTCCAGTTACAATTTTTTCAGAAATACGATTGATTGCATAAACAAAAACAAGATTATCAGTTACAGTTTGAGCAATCTTCAAAGTCTCAACAATACCAACGCCAGCTGCTTGTAAATTTGCCATGATCATTGTCATTCTAGAAATCACAGCTTTTTTAATTAGTTCTCCAAATAAAGGGATTTTAAGTTGAAACTTATGAACTGCAAATCTAAACGGCTCCATATTCTTCATTAAGTATTTAAAAGCAAATCGGATACCTATGAAGACAGCAATCATTACTAATATATTTGGCCCGCTAGAAATAAATCGACTTGCACTTATAATAAAAGAAGTTGCTGCTGGAAGTTTAACTCCCATAGAGCCATACATTTTCTCAAATACAGGAACCACTTTCCACAACATGAAAGCTGTAATTAATGTAGCAACTGTAAATAATGTTATTGGATAAAATAGTGCACTTTTGATACCTGCAACAATCTTTTGGTTTTTTTCTTGAAGTTCAACTAGTTTTTTCAAAAAATCATCTAATCTTCCGCTAGCTTCACCTGCTGATATTAAATTAATATAAATATTATTGAATACGGTTGGATGTTTACTAAAAGCTTCCGTTAAACTTAAACCAGCATTTAAATCTTTACAAATTTGCGATGCAACAGATCTCATCTTTGCATGGGTAGTTTGGTCTCTAATCATTGAAATAGATTCTAAAATAGGCAAACCCGCTTTAATCATTGTTGAGATTTTTTTTGTAAATTGAACAAGTTCTTTAGTTGGTATTTTTCCAAAAGGACCAAAATTTAAGTGAATATTTCCTTCAAAAAAAATAATTGGAGCATTGCTTAAAGGTATCTCTTTTGGAGTTTTATCTTTTTTAGAACTTTGTTTAATAGATATTACAATAATCTTTTGATTTTGAAGTTTAGCTGAGGCTTCTTTAATATTACCGCCATCAATTTCTCCGCTAATTTTCTTGCCAGTTTGGATTCCTTCAAAAGCAAAGATCGCCATACTATCCAGCGATAACTAATGTTCTTTGATATTCTTCAAAAGAAAGAACACCTTGTTTCATTAAGTCTCTTGCAATCTCTTGCATGGTCACAAAACCATCTTTTTTTGCAGCGGCTAACAATTCAGACGTTCTACCATTTCTTAAAATTTCCTCTTCAAGTGCTGAAGTTTTTTTCAAAACTTCATAAATACCTTTTCGACCTTTGTACCCTGTGTTGTTGCAGTTAGAGCATCCTCTACCTTTTTGAGAAGAAAAAGTTGATAATTCTTCTTCTTTGAATCCAATATCTAGCAACATTTGATCAGTTACTTTTTCATCAATAGTTTTGCACTCAGAACAATTTTTTCTAGCAAGTCGTTGCGCAACAATTAAAGATAAAGAGGATGCCACCATAAAACTTGGCACACCCATACTTGTTAATCTTGTGATTGTTGAAATAGAATCATTGGTATGCAGTGTGCTTAATAACAAGTGACCAGTTAATGCAGCTTTAACCGCAATATCTACAGTTTCTCTATCTCGAATTTCTCCAACTAAGATCACCTCAGGGTCTTGTCTTAAAAAAGATTTTAAAATTTCAGGAAACGTTAAACCAATTTCATTATTAGCCTGAACTTGTCCAACTCCCTTTAAGTAATACTCAACTGGATCTTCAGCTGTTAAAATATTAATTCCAGGTTTATTAATTTTTTTAATACAAGCATATAACGTTGTACTCTTACCGCTACCCGTTGGACCTGTAACTAATACCATTCCTTGCGGCGATTCAATTGCAGATATTAATTTCTTATAATCATCTTCTTGAAAGCCTACTTGATCTAACTCTAAGTCAGGACTTCCTGCTAAAATACGCATAACTACACGCTCACCATTTTTACTTGGCAATACGTTGAAACGAACATCGATTTCAGTGTCATCAATGTTTCTTGGATTTGGATTTTTAAATTGCAATTGACCATCTTGTGGAAGACGTTTTTCAGAAATATCACAGCCTGATATTATTTTTAAACGAGTAACAATAGCATTGTAATTATCCATCAAGTATTTCGTGTATTGATCTTGAACCGTTAACACACCATCTTTTCTAAATCGGATGCGTGCCTCATCATGACGAAAGTGTTCGATATGAATATCACTCACGCCCCCCAAGAAAGCTTTTTGTAAAACTTCATCAACGAAGTTAACGACATGACTTTCGCTGTTACCTGTTGTCTTAATAGTAGAAGGTTTAAATGAAGTAGCTGCTCTCACACTAGAGGATGGTCCAATATCTGCAAGATTTGAAATTGATTTAAATCTAAATGCGTTATCTAAATTAGAAGGCTTTGCTACATACATCTCGATATTATTTCCAGTCATAGTCTTTAATTTTCCAGCTAACATTGTTTTAGTTGGATCAAGAATTGCAATTTTTAAAACTTTACCTTCAATTTCAAAAGGTAGAATTTCATTTTGGATAATAAAATCTTTTGGTAATTTATTTAAAGCATCTGCTTTAATACCTTCTTCAGTTAAATTAATTTTTCGAAGGGCATAGTTTCTTGAGATTGCAGAAACTAAATCATCTTCAGTAATTTGATTTTTTTTTAAAAGATAATCAATAATTCCAAGTGGAGTTTTGCCGTTAGAGCTAAATTCCTTTTGAGCATCTGCAATATTCTGCTCATTTAATTTCCCCATATTTTTTAGGAAATTAGAAAGTTTAACGCTAGTTTCTGGTGATAATGTCGGCATGTAAATTAAGAACTATTATATAATAGTCGCTGTTATAAATACAAGAAGTTGAGTTTTGTCGTCTTGTTTATTTGTACTCTTAAATAAATTTCCAAGAACTGGAAGGTCTCCTAGTAATGGAGTTTTGTTAACAGAATTGCCTTTTGTTGTCGTGTAAACCCCACCAAGAACCGCAATAGATCTGTCATCTATTGTAATCTTCGATTTAAAGTTTTGCTTATCAATAGGAGGAGCACTGTTAGCTGCAGCTGTTCCTGCGCTATCGTTGATTAAATCAAGATCTAATAAAATTTTACCATCACCAATAATTTTTGGTTTAACTTTAAGATTTAAATTCGCATTTACAAATAAAGTGCTCGAAGCAATATTGGCACCACCTGCAACAGTGTAAGGAATTTGCTGACCTTGAGTAATAATTGCTTCCTCACCATCCATTGCATAAACTTTTGGATTAGAAATAGTCTCAGATATTCCTTCAGCTTCTAAAGCATTAATTTCAACTTTTAATCTGGCCATTCCAAGTCTTCCGATTATTCCAATTCCTGAAGTTCCAGAGAAAGAAAAATCAGCCAAACTTCCAGCCGCAGTTCCAATAGCAAGTCCGCTTGCAGCAAGTCCTGTGCCTGAAGTATCTGTTGTTCCAGCAGCTACGCCACTTGTACTACCTGTAACACCACTAATTTGTTCAGCGCCATTTTTAGCCCCTTGGTTTACATAGTTGGCACCAACTCGAGCGCCTAACTTTCTTTCAAATGTGTCTTTAGCGTTAACGATATAGGCTTCAATTAAGATTTGTTGTTTCTTAACATCAAAAGTATCTAAGATGGACTCAACTTTTGACAGCTGTCGTTCAGTTCCAGTTACAACAATTTGATTATTTTTTTCATCTTCAACAATTTTTAAATCTCCATCCAAATCATCTTTTGAAATAATTTCTTTAATCTTAGCAGACATGTCTTTGCTAGTTTGGTAGTAAATTTTAAAAACAGCAGAATCTTCTAATGAAGAATTTGGATCAGAAGTTGCATTTGATCGATCATTAAGTGAATTTAAATTTCTTTGTCTAATTTTAGTTGCATCAATTTTATCTTTTTCTAATTGAAGATATTTACTTTTAGTATGAACGGTAAGCAGTTTAGAAGAGTCATCCACAGACATGACTAAACCTTTCATATCAAGAACTGCATAGACAGCAGCTCCCCACTTCACTTTGTCAAAATCTAAAGAAACTGTGCCATCAACTTCTTCTCCAATAATAATGTTTCGATTAACAAGAGATGCAAAAAGTTTTAAAGCAGCATGGATGTTAATATCATCCATTTTTATAGTTACAGGTGCGCTTTCTAATTTTTTTATAGGGGCATTAAGATCTTCAATTTTAATTGGAGCAGCATTGCTCTTATTATTGTCTGCGCCTTTTGAACCGTAAAGATTTGTTCTTCTCGATGCTGAAGATTTTTCATCGGTATTAAGTTTTAATAATGAGGTTTGTTGCTCAACTAATTTATTAGCATCGTCCTTTAAATTTTTTCCAGTATTTGCAGGATTTATATTTTCAACACTTAATTTTGCACCTCGTTCAGGATCTTTTGCAAGTTCAGGACCCGATCTGCAGCTAAATAAAGATAAAGATAAAAATAAAACTACAATTAAAAGACTTATTTTTTTAATATTTGAAAAATTCATTTATCTAACGTTATTTACTTTTTTAAATTTGCTGGAGCATTAATTTCAAAAATAAATTCATTATTATCTTGTAATACGATCATTCTATTTTTTTCTATTGAAACAATAACTCCATTTTTATTGCCCAATTTATCTCCCTCACGTACCATAATTTCTTTATTTCCAACAGCAACAATAGCCATATTATTAGAATTTATTTTATAATTTTTATCATTATTATTTATGGAATTTGTTTCCTTAGCTTTATTTGGGGATAAGGCAGTTGCCTTTAAAATATGTTTTTCTAAACTTTCATTAACAACTGAACTGCTACTAAATTCATTATTACTTTTTTTTTTAAAAATCGCAGGTTCTTTAGTAGAGCTATCAGCAGAACTAGACAAACCATCGCGTGTTAATCTCTTTGTAAACGGGTCTCCTTGAGCAAATCCATTACTGGAAATAAAGGTTATTAAAATCGTTGTTAATATATTCTTAATCATTTGGCTGGAGGTCTGTTAGGGGCTGTAGGGGCAGGTCTATTCGTATTTGCATTGATATTAATATTTACCAATGGTGCTCCGCCTGGGTTAGTACCAGCTGGTGTAGTTAATGCAGCTATCTTTTCTTGATCATAAAATTTTTCACCATCTACTGGTTTTAATATCAAGTTAATAACAAATAATTTAGTAATCGGCTCCCTAGGTATTCGCTTAGGTGCATTAGCATTAGTTGGGTAAATTCTTTGTAAATCTTGATCTGTTATTGTTGAAATTTTTTCAATTTTTGCATCTTCAATAATTTTATTGTTTGATAATTTATTTACAAAATTAATAATACTTACATCATCAATTGAAACCCCTTCAATTTTTATCTTCTTTTTATCAGCAAGTTCAAAATTAATAATTCTAATATTATTTGGGACGATGTTTTCTAAATTTTTAAACAGGGTAGCGTTCGTTAATTTATTAGATCCAAATAGGTTTAAATTTTTAACTTCCTCATCATACTGCGCAACTGATGCAGCGGGTTTTTGATTAGCTCCCCTTGCTGCTCTCATATTGTTGTTAGCGACATTAGATTTAATGAAAGTATTGTTTTTAACAATTGTTGGTATCTTTGAAATTGCAAGATGTCCGCCGATGACAATTAAAATTAATAGTGCAACTGCAGTAGAGGTTTTATTAAGCAAAGTGTATTTTATACCAATTTTAGAGTCGATTGCATCTGGCAGTAAATTATATTTAAATTTTTCTAAATTTTTATTTTTAAGATCAAATGGGTTTATTTTTCTAACAGCAATTCCAATTGCTTCTGAAATTAAAGATTTATTGGGTAGGGCATTATAATTTTTAAGTGACTTACTTGAAAATTCTATTTTATTTTCAACATCAAAAGATTCAATTTTAATATCAGTTAATTGTTTTTGAATTCCAATTATAAAATTATTTGAATTTGGATAATTGCTACTTAAATAAATTGTTCTAACAGCATTTGTTTCATGCTTAGTTTCAAACTCAACTAATGCATTTTTAATTTGTGAGGTTAAACGTTCAAAAATTTCATCCCAAAAACCAGTGCTAATATCACTCACTTCTTCAATGGTTTCTAATAATACTTTGTCAGCTTCAATAATATTAAGAGGCATAACACTCATCGCCTTATGTGAAGCAATCGCTATATTATTTTCTCCGTTGCTATAATTTAAAAAAGCAACAGGTTCATTAAAAATTTCATCTCCTAAAATCATTCCAAGAGCATTCAGCTGCGTTACAGAACTGATATCAACTAGAATAGGATTTAGTTTACATTCTCTGATTGCGTTTAAATATTGATCAATTATTTTTTTCTCTGCATAAAAAATAGAAATTTCCATCATCTCGGAATTAGAAACGTCATCAGTAATTTGATAGCTCAAATTATAATTCTCCATATCCTTAGGCAGAGCATCAAACTGCTGCCAAAACATGCCAGTGTTAACAGCTGCTTCTAGATCTTTGCTGTCCATTTTTGGAACCATTAACTGCAACATACGTGCGCTTTCAGCAGGAACGGTAAGAGCTACGTCTTTTGTTTTGATATTATTTTCGGAAATAAATTCTTTTAATTTTTCAGAAATTTCTTTTGTATTAGCTATTAAATTATCATCAGAAGCGGACTGGGCTAGTTTGGAATAGAAATAGTTTTCAATTTTCCACGTATTTTTTTTTCTAGAAACTAAACAAGCTTGAATTTCATCTTTTTTTAGAACAACTCCTATAACTTTTTCATTTTCTGTTAAAATTTTTCCAACGAAATTAATAATTGGAGTAAAAACGCCAGAGGAGTTCTTGCTTAAAATAGACATAAATTTTGAATTTTATGTATAGCAGTAAATTATATAATTTACGTAATTAAATTTACGTAATTAAATTTAAAGTTGTAATTACTTTTTATTCTCCAGCCGCTGTAAATTTTCCAGTGCAGTTTAGTGTTGTGTTTTGTGAGGCACCACCAGTTTGTGCAGAGGGAACATTTTGTCCTCCGCAATTTAAAACGATATCACCCATTATTTTAACCGCAGCTCTTCTTTCTTGAGCTACAAGTGAAGTGCTAAAATAATGATAACCTAAGTGATAAATAGCAAGGACTAGAATAATTAAAATAATATTTATTTTATTTTTTTTCATGTTTTTAGTTTTTAATTGTTAGAAGAGATAATTATAATATTAAAAATCTAAAGTTAAAAGAGTTCCGCCTTTACCATCCGTTGCATGCTCATACTTAACATTCTTACAAATAGTATTAATAAAATGTGTCCCTAAACCTCCAGATTTTACATCGTTAAGATCTCTAGGCTTAATTAAACTTAAATCCACTTGCTTTCCGTAATCTCTAATTTTAACTGTTAAATTACTACCCTCTACGATCTCAACTTGTATTGGACCATTCTTCTTCATCTCGTAAGCGTATTTTATGATATTTTGTGCAGCCTCATCAATTACAAGAATTATGGAGTCGATATCTAAATTTGTAGAAATTGTTTGTATATGTTTTTTAATTTCTGCTCGCAGGGTTTTTAATTCATTTGGATAAGCAGGAATTTCTACAATCATATACTTTATCTATCGATTAATTTTTATATTATAAAGGTTATATATAATGAAATTACTTTTATATAAAAATCAAAAAGGCTTTTCAATTATTGAAGCGATTACGGCTTCAGTATTATTGATTACAGCAATTTTGGTTTTTTTTACTATTCAAGGTAGGCAACTTACTCAATTTTCAAATTTTAGAGATTTAGAAAAAATAGATTATTCTGCCAATGGAATTTTTGAAGAGTTGGAAGCGATTAGATCTAACAATGGACCTATTGGAAACTATTCTGATGTTAATTTATTAAACACTTCAACAGATCCTATCATTACAAATTTTAGAACTATATTAAGTGATAACTTAGGAGACTCTGTTTCTGGCGATGTGAGGCAACTTACAGTCACATCAAGTGGCACAGGCGCTGCAACAGTATTCACTGCAAAGGTTAGAATTAAAAAAGGAGATATTGATCAAACCTTAGAGAGAAAAATTTATTAAATGAAATTTAAGAAAAAAAATATAAGAGGTCTTTCTCTTACTGAAGTATTAATTGCAATGACTATCTCCACTTTAATATTTTCTGCTGCATATCTGATGTATGATCAATTTAAAGCAAGTTTTGAAAGACAGCTTAGCTTGAGTGATTTGCAAGGAGAGGCAAGAGTTGCAATGTTCAACTTGGATCTTGATACAAAAAAAGCAGGGTACAGTTCACCAAATACTTTACCAGTAAAAAGACCCGTTCTTACACCAACAAATTCAATCTCTTTTTGTTATGATGAAAAAACAGTTCGAAAAAGAGTAGTCTACTCTCTTAATACGACTGACAACACGATCACTCGATCAGTTTATGAGTTAAATATTACTTCAATTACTGATCAAACAAACAATTGTAATCCTGACGGAATTTCAACAACAACTATAACACCAACTACGACGACAGTTGCTAATAGAGTAAATTCTTTTTCAGGAACTATTCAAGGCAATGTAATTATTGTTAAAATTGGTTTGCAATCAAGCACAGGTAATGAAGATGAAACTTATAATGAAAGATTCTTTTTAAAAAATTATGACAGATGCTCGCCGGTTGCAATCACTAGTGGTTTAATTTTGAATTTTGATGCTTGTGATGAAATTAATAATCCAACTAATCAAACAGCATCACAAAAAGTTTGGTTTAATAAAGGAACTGGTGGTTCTACTTACAATGCGGAATTTAAGACTCACAACACAGCAAACGGTATAGCAGTTTCAAACAGTGGCACCCCCATTTATACTAGCAATGAAGGTGCAAGTTATTTTTCTACTCGAAGAAACAACCCTCGAAACGCAATACTCACTAGAGATTTTTTTACTATCACTCCAATCCTAAGAAGAAATATGAGTTGGGGTGTTTGGTTTAGAACACAAGATACTTTTAGCAATAACCAAGGACACTATTGGTGGGGCAATCCAACAATTATAGGGCATGAACGTCCCGGAGTTACAATAAATGACTGGGGAATATCAATGAATGGCGGAAGAATATGTTGGGGTTCAGCTTATGCTACTGCTAACGCGACTACTACTAATAGGTTTATTAATAATTTAGATGGATCAACCGACCAAGCATTTTGTACATCTAATAATAATTATAATAATGGAAACTGGCGTTACTTAGTTGTTACACGTACTAATGGCGATAATTCAGTTAATGCAAGAAATTCTGAAGTAAAAATTTATATAGATGGTAGTGATGTACAAGCTTTCGTACTTCCTTATGGAAATCCTCAGATTACAAATTCTACTGCAATTAATTCAGGTGACCGAGATATTAATGGTGTAATTGGAATAGGGGCTAGTGATGCTTCAACGACCGGATGGAATGCAGATATTGCTATAGTACAAGCTTATAACCGAATACTTTCAGCAGATGAAATAATTAGAAATTGGAATTCGCAAAGAAGCAGATTTGGTTTGTAATGAAATTAATGAAAATTAAAAAGAATTTTAAAAATCAAAAAGGTTTTGCATTAGGAATAGTCGTTATAATTATTGCAGCCTTTATCATTATGACCAGTGCCTTTTTCGTTTATGATGAATTGGAGCTTGGAGTATATAATAATGCAAAAAAAGATAGATTAGAAAAAGCGTCTGTTAATTTAGGAATAGATAAGGGGTTTAAATATCTTAGAGACACTTTAAATACCACTAATTTCAGCACTCTAATTTCAACAACCAATATAACAACTATCACTAATAGTATATGCGCAGCAAACATAGATGATGCTTCAAGTTATACTTACCAAATGCGTGTTCAGGGTCTAACAACAGACCTCACCTTAGATGATTATAATAATTATGGTTATGAGTACTTTATAAGAAGAACTACAATTGATGATAATAATATGGATTACACAATTATATCTTGTGCAATTTTTAATGAAAATGCTTTTAACTCTGGAACAACCACAGCTGTTGCCTATACAAGTCTAAATGTAACTACATCAAGAACAGAAGGAAGCACCCCTGTTGTTGTTATTAAACGCATGGGTTCAGGGAATATTGCTTTTTAAATGAAAAAAGTTTCACCAAAAGTTTTGATAATTGAATTAAAATAAAGTAATTACTTAAAAAATTAATAAAACTTCCATCAAAGATGTCGGCAAGAAAAGTAATTATAATTTTTTTTTTTTTCTTTTTT
>Ga0209087_1002243_pt1 | contig 10929 bp, 14 predicted proteins | sample S_130805_EF_Meta_FD_187321 | JGI IMG/M metagenome (GOLD analysis project Ga0209087, IMG submission 187321) | Freshwater microbial communities from Lake Simoncouche, Canada to study carbon cycling - S_130805_EF_MetaG (SPAdes) (version 2) | ecosystem: Environmental > Aquatic > Freshwater > Lake ...
CATCTAATGGGGTAGTTTTAAGAACACAAGTTAGTGAAATTAGAGCAACAGGACGAGACACTATGGGAGTTTCAATGATGAAAGTTGCCAAGGGTGTAAAAGTTGTTGCGGTAGCAAAAGCTGTGGATGTTGAAGAATGAGTACTTCACGATCAAGTAAATCAAGATTTCAAGCAACACAAAGTATGCCTACTTCAAGAGCGGGAACAAAAAGATCTCGTTTAAGAGTTTCTTATATAAATCCACTATCTGTTATTAAAACAACTTTTATTATTTCTTTAGCTTTTGGTTTAGCTTCAATAGTTGCACTTATTATGCTTTGGTCAGTTGCAAAATTAAGCGGCACAATTGATTCTGCAACTGGATTATTAACAGATATTTTCGGTTCAGGTGGCGCAGGATTTAATATTGTTAGTTTGTTATCTCTTCCAAGAATTATCTTTATAGGAAGTGTTTTCACAGTTTTCCAAGTTGTAACTTGGACATTACTTTCAGGAATAGTGTCAGTAATTTATAATATGTTTGCTGAATACGTGGGTGGCTGGGAAGTAACCCTCACCGACGATCTTTAAAAAGCTCCGTCAACCAAATCTTTTTGAATAAACATTCTTAACGGATCCATTCTTAAAATTGCTGGTGGCTGACTTAATAGGTTTGGTAATTCCTTCATCAAATCAGCAAACGCATTGGCTTTTCTATGATCTTCAAACGCTTCTGAACTGGTAAACCATTCAACTAACCAAGCCACATCTTTGTCTTCAGGATCTAGTGAAACCACAAACGCTTCTGTTCCTGGTTCTTGTTCCAAGTTATCGGCATAACGATTAACAGCATCAAGAAGTGCTAAACGGGCACCTGGATGAGAAACCAGACGAACCACCATTCCTAAACGTCCAGGAAGAAGTGCGTCTACACCATGTTCATTTGTTGTCATACTTTAATTTTGCCTTAGTTAGTAGAACTTCGCACCCGGAAGATGAAGTTTCTTCGCAGTTTTACGTAATATTCCAGCAATTCCCTCTTCACGTTTAATTTCACCAATTCTTCGGTAGTAATAAGTAGGAGTTTTTCGAGGATGACGTTTAAGAGCTAAAGGATTCTTTTTAACTTTATAAGGGTTGGCGCAATATTCTAAAACAGGTTTCAAGACTTTATCCCATCTAAATTCCTCTCTTAATCTCAAACTATTTTCTTGAGCACTTTCTAAATTAGGTTTATCAAGTAACTCAACGATTGCTTTAGCTAAATCTTCAGCATCTCTTTGCTTAACTACTTCTCCACATTTTTCTTCATTTACAACGTCAGCAAAGTAATCACCTTCAGTTGTAATTATTGGTAAGCCAGCCCACAAGTAATCAAGAATTCTAGTTCTAAAACTAAATTGAGTTTCTAATGATTTGTAATGAGTAGAAACACCAATTGTGGCATTAAATAAATAGTTATGTCTTTGGTTGTAATCAACCCATTGATCATTAAAGAAAACATTCTTATTTAATAAACCAAATGAATTTGCTAAATCAATAGCTTTTTGAACAATTTTGTTAACTGGCACATCTGGATTTGGGTGTTTGCCACCCATGAAAACTAAACGGATATTAGGAATTGAAGTTTTAACTTTATTTACAGCTTCAATAAGCGTTAGGGGATCAAACCAGTCATAAACTCCACCACCCCATAAAAGAATTGGGTCATCTTTTTGTATACCTGAAAAATTAGTTAAGAAAGGATTACTTGTGGTTGCTGGATCATCATTACTTATTCCAAAAGGAACAATGGTTGTGTGATTTTTTAATTCAGGGTCTTTGTCATATTCGGTTGGATCTATGACATTCCAAGCTGCCATGTGTGATTGCCATAAAGAAACTTGATTTGGAGAAGCTGCCAATATCAAATCACTTAAACGCATTTGTAAGCCAATAGATGCAGCAGTTACAGATAAAACGGCACGTCTGACATACATGCTGGTGTTTGCAGCTGAGCCTAAATATTCAATATGTAGTGGGTCATACATATCTGCAATAAGAAACTTTTTACCTTTACGTAATTGTCTAAAGTGCTCTAAAACAATTCCTTGATAAATAACAACATCAGCCCACTTAACCCACTTTTTGCCATTAGTTGTAACAACTTTGGCACCAGAAACTATTTGTTCACTTGCCTCATTAAGACTTAGTAAAACTGTTTCATTTTGTTTTGAAACCGCATCTGCAATTGCTGCAGCTCTAATAGCAGGACCAGCCATTGATGGACCTAAACGATCAGGAGTGATGACTAACACTTTTGGTGTTGGCATTTACTTACTCCTTAAGAATGCTTCGCGTTCTAGGTAGGCAATATCAGGATAGTTGGTGATAATTGCATCAATTCCTCGTTCAAGACAAAAACGCATATCTTGAGGCGAATTCACTGTCCACACAAAGATTTTTTTGCCTTGATCTTTAAACTCTTTAACCAACTCTGGTCTCTTGAGTAATAACTCAATTCCAGGACCTACAATTTCAGGATTTCCTGGATTTGGGTACAAATGCAAAAAAGGATAAGACTTCTCTTTTAGTTGCACCCTTGGAATTAAAGGATTTAACTTAGAAAATCTCAATACAGCTAAGGGATTAAAAGACATTAATACTATTTTTACCCGCTCATGCCGATTTTCATTCAACTTTAATTCAGTTAACAACTCATTTAATTTGTGTTCCAAAAGTCCGTGATGTTTAGTCACGTGTTTAGTTTCAATTGTGAGCGTTAAAGATTTATCAGAATCTAGAGCCAAGGAGATAAATTCTCTTATTGTCATAACTTTGGCTTTGGTTTCTTTACTTGAAAAATCAAGTTCCTGAAGTTCTTTTAAAGTTGATTTAGAAACAACTAAATCACGATCTGCGACCCTATCTGTTTTTCTATCATGTACACCAACAAGTTCTAAATCCTTAGTTAACCGAACATCTGTTTCAAAACCATCTACATTTTGTTTCAAAGCTAATTCGTAAGCAGGAATAGTCATTTCTGGTTTATAACCAGAAGCTCCACGGTGAGCGATTATTAAAGTCATAAAGACTAAATACTAATTTATTTCTTTAGTTGATTTTTGATTAAGGCTAACTCCGTTGCCAAATTTTCTATCTGGCGCTGCTTTTTAGAAATATCTGTTGAAAGTAAGAATGTTAAAAACAACGCAATTAATAACGCAATACTGAAAAGAAAGTTTGCTGGGATCTCAAAACCAAAAGTGCTTGCGATTTTGAAAACTGTTTCAGGAAAAATCACTGCAGCAGAAGAAAACAATGCAACAAGTAACCAAAGAATCGCGTACCTTTCTTTTAGGCGACCTCGTCTAATTGAAACCAAAACTAAACCAATAATTATAACCGCCAAGATGATTGCCGCAATCGGGTTATTCATTATTTATCCTTTCTTGGCTTAACAGTAAGCGTAGCGATAATTACTAAAATACTTCGGAATAAATACAAAGTTGAGCGAAAAATATTCTGGCTAGGCATCCCACCTTGTCTTTCTTGCATAGTTACTGTAATTTCACCAATCGTTAAGCCTTTGTCATGAGCCATTATTAATGATTCAACAGTGTCGGCTAAATATTCTGATGGGTAATGGTCAGCAAATATTTCAATTGCTTTTTTATTTGCCCCACGAAATCCAGAAGTGACATCTGTCATTTTTTTGCCAATATGTCTTGTTACTGAGTCTTTTAATAATCCCATGGCCAAACTTCGCACAAATGAAACCTTGTAGTCAGAATTTCCAGCAAATCTTGAGCCAACAACAACATCTAATTCATTGAGTTTAGAAACTATTTTATTTATGTATTTTGGTTGGTGCTGTAAATCTGCATCAAATTGAATTACTTTTTGAAACCCATTATCTTTGGCATACTGAAAGCCTGATCTCATTGCTGCACCCACACCTAAATTGAAAGGTAACTCTAAGAGATTAATTTCTTTATCTAAAACAATTTGGGAAGTTCTGTCTGTGCTTCCATCACTTACCACCAATACTTGATTGCTAGGGACTTCTTGGAGGAGAGCATCCAAAGTTCTACCTAACACCGCTTCTTCGTTGAATGCGGGAATAACGACAAGGAGCGATTTATCCACAAGCAATGATTGTGCCATCTCTTTCTTAGGTAGGTTTATCAATTAACTATAAGGATGAAAGTAGCATTGAATTTGACATGAACCAACCTTTATTGCACGTAATGATTCCTGTATATGGCGATAGCCCCTATTTGGAAGAAACCTTAAATTCTGTAGTGAAGCACTTGCCTGCCAAATTTCCCATAACCGTGATTGAGGATTTTTCTAAACAATCAAAAAACCAAGAAATTGTCAAAAGATTTGCGAGAATTCAGTACGTTCAAAATGAAGAAAGATTAGGAATAGCTAAAAATTTCAATAAATGTATAAATCTAAGTGCTGGAATGTTCACGCAGATAATTGGTTCTGATGACGTGTTTTTAAAAGAAGTTATGACAGATATAAAGATGGATTTACTCATGGATCCCGAGCTGTCCATTATTATTAACGATGTAGAAGTGATTAATAAAAACGGTAATAAAACCTTAACTTTAACCGACAGCATAAAACACATTCTCAAACCTAAACTGCGGAGAAATCTGACCGAAAAACAATTTTTGAGATCTATGTCAATCGGGGATTGGGCATATTTTCCCAGTATTTATTGGAACACTGAAAATACAAAGAAAATTGGATTCTCGGATAAATTTCACTCCGCTATGGATTTGGCAATATTTTATGACATATGTAAGACAAAATCAAAAATTTTAATTAGCCAAGAAAAAGTAATTCAATATCGAAGACACAAAAATAGCGCTTCTGTTAAATATTCCTATTCACAAGATAGGTATAGAGAGGAAATGGAATGTCAAATTAAGGCCTACAATATTGCCAAAACAAATAATTGGAAAACGGAAATCTTATTATCTCAACTCTCCTTAACTATTCGTCTCCATATGATGTTTAAAGCGATTATTATACTTGGAACTAATTACTCATTATCAAAACAAATTTGTTTACTTGCTTTAAAGAAGTTACCGAAATAATTTTATTGTAGCTATACTCAAAATTCTAAGTTTCATCAGAATTAAACTAAAAGAACTTAAATGTTTGTTGGTCTCAGCCAACCAAATTCTTATCAACATAAACGAGGACTTTACACACGTTAGGTCATCCTGATATTTCTTTCTGTAAGAATCTGATGAATTATTGACATAATTTACTGTGTTATTTGTTAGCGTGGCAAAATTTCTTAAATAAGAAACCTTAAGCCATGCCACATAATCTTCATAGACTGAGTGATTTTTCGTGTAGGGGAACAAGTTGGTTTCAAGTATTAGATTACGCGGCACAACCACACTGCTCGTGATAATTTGATTTCTAATAATTAATGAGTTAAAGGTTTTTAATTTTTTGGTCAGGATCTTATTTGAAGTATTTGCATAGGGAATTCCAGTTAAAACAAATGGTAAAGCACTCTGAAGATGATCTTCGCGCCAAGTATCATCAGAGTCTAGAAAAGCAATTACGTGACCTGAGCTTTCTGCAATACCGATATTTCGGGGTTTGGCAGGTCCTCCTGAATTTCTATCGGTAAAAATTATTTTGGTGTCTTTATCTCTAAAATTCTTAAGTTGGTTTCTAACTTCTTCTTCTGAATTATCATCTACGATAACAATTTCAAGCCTACCTTCGTAAGATTGGTTTTTAATTGAACTAATAGCCTCTCGTAGGGAGTTCGGTCGATTGTGGTGAGGGATGATTACACTAACAATCATTCTTTCTTGTAGATTTTTCATAGACTGAACAAAAGAATTACCATCTAACTTCAAATAATGTTGTTTTTGAGATTCATCGATTAATTCTCCACTTTTATAAACAAGAGATTTAATGGACTTTGGGCTTACCAGGAATAAATACCGTAAGAAAAGACTTAGAAATGAAAATATAAAAAATAGAGGTTTGATACGTAATTTTAACAAAAGAATATCTAGCTCTGACCGAAGTAGATTTATGGATGATCTTTTGCGTAGAACATTTGTAAAATCATAAACAACTAACGCTTCATCTATATAACCGAACGAAAAATCTACACTTAATGCTTTTAACCACAAGTAATAATCTTCAGCAAAACGCACATTAGAGTACCCACCCAATTCAATAATTTTGGAAACTTTGAACATCACTGAAGAATGGGCTATCGGATTTCTAATAAGAAAATTCTTAAAGAGGGTAGAGCCCAGAGCCCGACCGCCTTTTCGCATCAAACCAGATTCTCTATTGAATTCAATAATGGCAGTGTGAATTATGTCCACATCACTTTTCTGACTAAATTCAATTAGTTTTTGGACTCTGTTTGGCAACGAAATATCATCAGGGTCTTGTCGAATCAAAAAAGTTGACGAGATTTTGGAGAGACATAGATTTAGAGCATTTCCAAAATCTAAAGTTAGAATAGAAAACAAAATTAATTTTTTGTACTTAACGCGTTCGAAAAAATCTTCGATTATCAAATCCTGCACGGGTGACAGTAATCCATTTTTCAAAAGCACAATTTCGTCAGGATAAACTGTTTGAATTTCTAGAGATTTTAGAGATTTAGCCAATAGTTCCGGGTCATCACTCGGGGATACAACTAAACTAATTGCGTAGGTATATGAGATTTTTGGGACGGTAGTCATCCCAACATTTTCGCATTACCTTTAAAGACTTGGAGTAGGCGCATTAAAGAACCAGTCATGTTTTTCCAAGGCGGTTTGGGCAACCAACTGTTCCAGTGGAGCTTTGCTAAGTATGTAGAGATACAAACAGGCATGGCCTTTAAATTCTCAGACTTTTTGTTAAAGGTCAAACTACCCAGAGTTACAAAAAGAGATTTGGAATTAATGGAACTGCTCGAAAATTCAGATCTGATAAGTAACATCGATTCTATATACCGGCTAACTTCTCTAAAGCTAAATAAAGACAAGAAAAATCTAATCGATGATAGCAACTTTTTAAATATGAAGAATTTTTACGGATTCCAAAATTATTTGGGTTTCTTTCAGTCTCATAGATATATAGATGAGATCTGGAATACTTTAGTGGCGAATATTCAGAAGTTAGATGTATTTAAGAGCTTAGACGAAAAAGGGAATCACAATTATATTTCAGCTCATTTAAGGCTAGGAGACTATTTGCTCGACAGTAAAACTTCTAAGCACCACGGAGTTGTATCAATAAATTATATCGTCGATGGTTTAAAAAGTCTTAGAGATCAAACTAGTATAAGTAAAGTGAAAATTGTCACTGATTCTAGTAAATATGTCTCAGAATACGTTGAAGCTCTAAACCAGCAGAAATTTAGCGTTGAAGTCATATCAAGTGATTCAAAACAAGATTTTCACACTTTAGTAAATTCATCCGGAATTGTAATAAGTAACAGTTCTTATTCTTGGTGGGCAGGTTATTATTCAAACAAATTATTTGGAACAAAAATTGTCTCACCATTTCCATGGTTTAGAGATATTAGTATTGAACCCAAATTTTTAATCCCAAGTTCTTGGTTAAGAATCGATAGATAATTCAAAATATGTTCACTCTAGGAATCTTATTGATAGCAACTGGTGAATACTCTAAATTTGTACAGGCATGCGTAGAATCGGTGGAAAAGTTAGATCACCCGTATAATGAAATTGAATTCCATATTTTTACAAACGATTTAGACCTTGAGTTGCACACTAAATTTAAGATTCACATTCATCAATGGAATGAAACTAAATGGCCTTATCCTACGTTATTAAGATATAAGGCAATTCTAAAAGCCACAAATTATTTACAGCATTACACGCACCTATTTTATTTAGATGTAGATATGAAAGTAGTCGCACCTTTGCCAATGTTGATTCATGAACACCTTTTAGCTATCGAGCATCCTGGTTATGCAAAAGTGCAGAATAAACCATTTGAGAAAAGAAAAACGTCTACCGCTTTTTATCAAAAACAATCCAAAAGTGTCTATGTGTGTGGAGGAGTGCAGGGCGGAACCACACATCGATATCTATCCGCCATAACAGAAATAGATAAAAATATTGAAATAGATTTAAAAAACAATTTGATTGCAAAGTGGCATGACGAATCACATTGGAATAAATATGTGAACGAAAATATCGAACAGGCAGTTATTCTTGGGCGGGAATACTGCTGGCCCGAGGAGTGGGTCACAAATAAGAACCCCGGCAAAATCATTGCCTTAAAGAAGGACCATGCAGCAACAAGAAATAATTTCAGCCTAAAATCTAAAGTGAGATTTTTACTCAGTGAAGTCAGAATGAAGTTGCACCGACCAAGGAGTTACTAACCGAGGCTCATCCAGATATGGGTTATTCGATAACCTAGGGCTTCTGTTTGTTTTATTTTTGGGCCTATAGCTCAGGTGGTTAGAGCGCATCCCTGATAAGGATGAGGTCGGAGGTTCAAGTCCTCCTAGGCCCACGATTGAAAAATCAACGAAGTGAGATGATTAAGTCATGGCAAAAACACTAGGTGCGATTCTTCTACTTGGAACCGCTGCTGCAATTGGTGCTGTGGTTTATCGCGCTGTATTAGAACAACGTGCAGAACAAGATCTTTGGACAGATGCAGCATTTGATGCATCTTTAGATCTTGGTCCTATTTCTAATTTGGCGTAAAAAGAAAAAAGAAATATCCCGGGGGCATAGCTCAGTTGGTAGAGCACTGCCTTTGCAAGGCAGGGGTCAGGGGTTCGAGTCCCCTTGCCTCCACCCGGAAGAGAAAAAACAGAAAAGGAAAAAATAAATGTCAAAAACATTTGCAACATTAAAAACAAATCTAGGCGACATCAAAATTGAATTATTTCCAAATCATGCACCAAAAACAGTTAAGAACTTTATTGGTTTAGCTGATGGCACAGGCGAATGGACAGATTTAAAAACAGGTAAGAAAGCTGATAAAGCTTTATATGACGGAACAATTTTTCACAGAGTAATTCCAGGTTTCATGATTCAAGGTGGAGATCCACTTGGAAGTGGCCGTGGTGGACCGGGATATCAATTTGAAGACGAATTTCATCCAGAATTAGGTTTTGATAAACCTTATTTATTAGCAATGGCAAATGCAGGACCAGGAACAAATGGTTCACAATTTTTTGTCACAGTTGCCGCAACTGCTTGGTTAAATCGTAAACACACAATATTTGGTGAAGTTGCCGATCAAGAAAGTCGCGACGTAGTTGACAAGATTGCAGCTACTCCAACGGGTGCAATGGATAAACCAAGTAAAGATGTTGTTATCAACAGCATCGAAATTTCTTAAAACTTAAGGTTTAAAGTTGAACCAGACACCATTAGAACCGGTGTGTGTAAATCACTCAAATCAAGTAACTTATGTTCGTTGCTCGCGATGCGAAAAATACATTTGCACCGATTGCATGAGATCGGCTTCAATTGGTTATCAATGTCCAACCTGTGCATCAGATTCAACGCCTGTAATTAAAGGAATAAATAGAAATAGATTTATTCCTAATCAAAAAAACACTCCCATTACAAAATTTTTAAGTATTTCATTAATTGTTGTTTACGTTGCACAATTCTTATTAGGCGATATTTTAATTGTGAATTTCGCACTTTTTGCCCCAAGTGTGGCAAACGGTAAATGGTGGCTATTGATAACAGCAGGTTTCTTGCACGGCTCAATTATTCATTTACTTTTTAATGTTTACATCTTGTGGGTCATTGGTTCACAATTAGAAAGTATTGTTGGAAACGTTAAATTTATTATGATTTATTTTGTAAGCCTGCTTGGCGGCTCTGTTGCCTCATATTTGTTTTCACCTTTTGGTTCTTATTCAATAGGGGCAAGTGGAGCTATCTTTGGACTGATGGGAGCGATGCTTGTTGTTGGAAGAAAAAGAAACTTAGATATTTCTCAAATCACAACTCTGGTTGCAATAAATGTCGTAATTGGTTTTGTGCTTTCAGGAATTGATTGGCGTGCTCATTTAGGTGGACTTGCTGCAGGAGCATTTATAACTTGGGTTTTAATTAACGCCACTTCGTTGAAAGAAAAAAACCAACGATAATAAAGCCAAAACCGATTCCTATATTTGCTGCTGCACTTAGAGAAGACATCCCAGGAACACTTGTTCCGGCAAGATAGAAAGTAATTACATATAGCAAGCCAATTACGAAAAAGGTAACCATCAAGGGAGCTAGCCATCTAGGGCTATCAAAGTTCACTGGTTCCTGGGCAAGTTGTTTGTCATGAACTTGACCTAATGCAGTTTTCTTTCGCTTCTTTGATATTGGCATCTGTTTCTCCAAGAAATCTATTAGGCCTCTAAGGCTACACAAGTCTTACTACTAACCTTAATTTGTGCATCGTTTTACATCCAAAATCGCAGCAATCGTTGCTTTTGCTGCTGCCGGATTTCTGCTTGCCGCAAGCACACTTACAGCTAATGGCAGCGACATCCGCGTTGAAAGACCAGCTCAATTGAGAGACTTAGTACAAAACGAAGCCAACAAAATAGATAAATTAGAAAACAATTTAATTGATATTCAATCTGAAATTGAAAATATTACCAACGGAACTGTACGATCAGAAATTCAATCAACTCAAGTAAAAATTGAACAACTTTCACCAGTCGCAGGTTTTACTTCTATGGTTGGCCCAGGTTTAGTAATAACACTTAATGATGCTCCCCAAGTCGATTTATCAATTCCAGAAAATGAACGTCCCGACGTGAACGACTTATTAATTCATCAAGAAGATGTGCAATCTGTCGTTAACGCGCTGTGGGCAGGTGGTGCTCAAGGAGTTAGCTTGATGGGCAAACGCGTAATTGCAACATCAGCTGTTAAATGCGTTGGAAATACTTTGTTATTGCACGGAAAAGTTTATTC
>Ga0209087_1002244_pt1 | contig 10927 bp, 5 predicted proteins | sample S_130805_EF_Meta_FD_187321 | JGI IMG/M metagenome (GOLD analysis project Ga0209087, IMG submission 187321) | Freshwater microbial communities from Lake Simoncouche, Canada to study carbon cycling - S_130805_EF_MetaG (SPAdes) (version 2) | ecosystem: Environmental > Aquatic > Freshwater > Lake ...
TGCCCTGCTCGGCTTCGATCTCCTCCCAGCGGTCCAGTAAGAGGTGGTGCACGTGGGTGCCCTCTGGGATTAGGTCGGCCCGCACGCCGAGGTGGAGCGAGAGGAAGGAGGGGGAGGGTTTGTAGCGGCGGCGCCAGGTGCGCTCGGCGGCGGGGGTGTCGGCGCCGTCGATCAGGGTCTGGCTGGGCATCCCGCTGTCTTCTCTGGAACGTTGGCCGGCGCCATCCGGATCCCCGAAGGTGTCCCAGCGGGTGGCGTTGCTCACCACGCGGCGGGCGCGGAGCTCCTCGCCACCGGCCAGCCGCACCCCCACCGCCCGGCCTTGCTCCAGCAGCACCTTCACCACCCGGGCGCGATAGCGGATCGCGCCGCCATGGCGCTCCAGCCCCGCCACCAGCTTCTCGGCAATCACCCCCACGCCTCCCTGGGGGTAGTTGATGCCGCCGGCGTGGCGATCTGAGAACACCATGCCCGCATTGATCATCGGCGTGCGATCGGCGGGCATCACGCTCCAGCAGAAGCACTCCATGTCGATGAAGCGCAGCAGGTCGGGGTCCTGGATGTGGGCGCGGGCCACCGATCCCACGTTCACCGGCAGCCAACGGGCCAGCCCCAGGCAGGCCAGCGGCGCCTTGAAGAACACCTTGGCCAGGTAGGCCGGATCCTCCAGCGAGAGCAACGGCATCGCATCGAGGCAGTGGAACACCTGCCAACAGGTGTCGTAGAAGGCGCGGATGCCCTTGGCTTCATGGGGGAAGCGGGCGGTGAGGTCGGCGATGAAGCCTTCGTAGTCGCGATCAACGGCCACGGTGAGGCCGCCGGGCAGGTGGTATTCGAGCTGGGCGGGGTCCGGGATGGTGGTGCAGTGCTCGCCCACATCGGCTAGGGCGCGGGTGAGCAGGTTGGTGTGCCCCTTCTGGCCGAAGCCAAAGATCATCGAGGCACCCACATCAAAGGTGTAGCCCTGCCGCTTGAAGCTGCCGCCCGAGCCCCCCGGAATCAGGTAGCGCTCCAGCACCAGTACCTTCGCCCCCTTGGCGGCCAGCTGGCTGGCGGTGACCAGCCCGCCGATGCCGGAGCCGATCACGATCACGTCCCACGATGTCGGTGGCTCGATGGCGGTGGGCCCGGAAGGGCCCGGTTCGGGATCCAGCGGCAGTGAGGGGAAATCGGTTGCGGTCAAGGCTTGGCTGCCAACCGATGCAGCCTAGGAATCGGCCTGGCCTCCAATGGAAGAGGCCAGGCCGTGAAGGAGTCATACCAGACGGTCGGCGTCGCTGGATGGCATGGCTTGCTGCAGGATTGACCAGGTCCTTGCGGGCCCGTTCATTCACTTATCGCTCAGCTCAGACGGGGGTCTGTCGCCAACGATTGGATGGCGATCCAGCCACCCTCGGCGAGTTCGGCCCAGTCGTTTTGGTAGCGGCCGCTCAAACGAACCTTGGAGCCCGCTGCGATGCTTCGGGCCACGGAGTTGGTGAGCCCAGCGCCGGAACGGACTTCAATCGCGGAATCCTGGATGCGGAGCATCGCTTCCACCATCTTGTTCACGGTGGTGGTTGTGGCGACTGGGGTTGCCACCTTCACCGCCGCTGTGGTGGCAGGGGTGGTGTAAGAGCCCACCTTGGTGGGTTCACCTGACTCCCCATCACGGTTGCGCAGGAAGAGGAAGGCCAGGGGCAATAGCAACAGGGGCAGCAACCAGGCTGGGTTAAATCCTGAACCACGCTTCGGCTCAGCGACCACAACCTGATCACGCTGGCGCTGACGATCACGTTGGGCTACCGGAGTGCGATCCTTAGCAGTGCGATCCCTGTTGGACTCGACAACGCGATTGGTCGGTTGATTAGCGGGGGTTGTGGTTGCTTGGGTGGTGGTGACCACCGGGGCAGCTTCCACGAACTGGCGGATGTTCTGGGAGAAACCGCAGTTGAATTCGAAGCGTTCGCCGCCCTTGGCCAGCTTCAGTACCACGTGGGCACTATCGCCGTCAGCAGGTTGGGCGTCGATCACGTTTTCCACGGAGAAGCCACGCTTCTTGGCCAAATTGATGCAGGCATCCTTACTGGCTTGCACCATGTCATCTGCCAGGGTTGCGGCAGAGGCGGTGGATACGTTGAACAGCAGAGTGATGCAGAATACCAACGAGGCCAAGGTGGCCATCAGGGTTCTGACCTTGCGGTGGCTCATGGGAGAAGTGGGGACTTCCATTGGGATGGATACAGGAAGAACTGGATAGGGCCAATCATGAACGCCAAGGGGAGGATCTCACTTGGGTGATTAGACCCCATAGAAATTCTGGCCGGAGTTCCAAGTTTGTCTGCGTTTCTTCAGAGTCTGATCAACTTGTTTCTGTGAAGATGATCACGACTTGGGGTAAGCGACTAGGACGGCAGTGGGTTTCCATCTTCGCCAAATCGCTCCACGGCCACCACTTCCTTGCGCAGGGTCACCCGTTGGGGGTCGCGGTATTGGCTGTGGTCGCGGTGGATGCGCACTTCTTCCACTAGCACCAGCTCGGTGCGGGTCACGATCCGTTCTTCGAGGATCGGAATCACGGTGACATCGCCTTCTTCGCGCACTTGAGGAACGGCGCCGGTCACCACCTGGTTGATCGGCACGTGCTCCACCCGCACGGTTTCGCGCTTGAGGGGGTCGTCGACCACCACCTCGCGGGCTTCCACCGATTTACTGATTCGCACCCGGCCGGTTTCGACCCGCTCGCGGGCCACCTCGAGCCGCTCCTCCACCACCGGGATCACCAGACCACGGGCATCGCGCACGGTGTCGGGGAGCATCCAGGTGCCGGCCCCCTTCCAGGTGAGATCGGTGAAGGGGAGGCTGATCTGGGAGCCATCGCCCCGGCCCAGCAATAGCGTGTCGATGCCGTTGTCGTTGCTGCGCTGCAGGAGGCTGTAGGGCTCGCCGTTTTCACCGACGACTACGAGGTTGTTGTTGGTCTGAGGACTATCAGAAGCGGTCACGGCGGAACTCCTGGGGCTGGCGGGGGCGGAAGGCGAATGCAGGACGACGGAATCGTCGGCAGGGGACGAACCGACACCCAGCAGGGCGCGCAACGTGCGGCGGATCATTCCGAATCAGGGAGAAAAGAGGGGGCCCTAAGGCCCCCTTAAGGATGCCCCAAGGGGCCGTGTGAGGGGGAGCTGGGGCCGAAGCCCCAGCCAGCTGAGATCAGCCGCGCTCGGTGGAGTGAACGGTTTCGATCACCTTGCCATCAGCATCGACACGCTCGGCACGCACATCGGAACGACGCACGGTTTCGGTGACGGTTTGACCCTTGGTTTCGGCCTGCTTGCGGAGGTTGACTTCTTCGACAACCTGGGCACGCTTGCTGACAAGGGCACGCTCGTCGAACTCAGAGAGTTCGAACACGCGCTCTTTGAAGGCATCTTCCAGGGCAGCGCGGTCGACAGCGCGGCGCTGAACGGTGACGGTCTCGTCCACCAGGTCGATGGACTTGGAGACCTTAGCCTCGGAAACAACGTTGTAGATGCGCATACGGCCGGTTTCGACCTTCTCCTTGCCGAGTTCCACCACTTCTTCCACCACTTCGAGCACGTTGGGATCGCGCTTGGCGTCGATCAGTTCAGCCTTCAGCTCGGGGTTGCGGGCCTTGAGGGTAACGGCATGCTCGCGGATATTGACCGGCGTGTTGGCACCGATGATTTCGGCGGCGCGGGCTTCGCGGTCGAGGGGCACCTGGGCGGTGAGCAGGGTGCCGCCCTGGCGGACGCCTTCGAGGTAGATGCCGAGATCGGGCTCAGGAACCAGATCGGAGAGGGCACGGAGCTTGGGAGCATCCGAAGCGTCGTCGGCGCTCAGCAGATCGAGGGCATCGCGGTGCAGACCGGCGGCAGCCAGATCCTCAAGGGCCTTGGCGGCGTGGGCATTCTCGGCAAACAGACCGATGACGGTACGAGTAGCCATTGGGTGGTGTTGAGTGAGGGAGAACGATGTTGGGGCACAAGGAAAAGGTCGTTCTGAATGAAGTCAGAACAACAAGATCCTTCGGTTTTTCTGGATGTGTAGGGATCCGTTAACCGGGTTTCGGTGCACCAACCGGCGCAGTTGCGCGCACCTTCGAACCCTATTCGCCTGGCCAAGGCCTGACAAGTGTTCTGGAAAACCTTGCTTTGGTCTTACGGCAACCTGATCAACTGGGTGCCATTGCAGTGCTCTGTAGCTTGAATCACGCTCCCATTCTTGCCGAAACTTTCGTGACTGGCTTGTGTAGGCAATTCTTCGCATCTGATGTTCAATTCTGATCGTGAGGCTTATGCACATTGTTTTGTGCATCACCCTGAAGCGCATGTGCAGATACTGTCTCCGATGTCGATGTCGCGCGCTTACCCATCACGATGACGTCCCAGGTCTGGGCCGCTGCCGATCCGCTCGTCTTGGGCCACCTCCAGGTTCAAGGCCAGTTGGCTGTTTCGTCTGCGAGCATGCATTGCAGTGTTCGCCGCCGCCAAGGCCCGGAACCGAGTCTCGGCGGAAACGGCAGGATTCAACCGCAGGCGGAAGCTGGTGGCCACCAGGGCTTCCAGATCCCAGCTCTCGGAAACGGTCACGGCAAGATCCCTCTTAACGTGCTGGAGGCGAACCCCACGCTCGCGGGTCTGCATGGCTTCCTGTGCGGATAGCGCGCGTCGCCGCTAAGGCCCACGCCATGGTCATGGAGCACAAAGGTGAGGCAGTCATTGGTGTGGCACGGGGAGGCTGCGTACCTCCAGATGGGCACGGCCAAAGGGGATGCGGATCGCCAGGGGCCAGCGGCAGGATGACGTTCTCGGCCCGGGTAGCCGCCGCCAGAGCGATGGAAGATCCGGTTGCTTGGAGCATGAGGCAGACGCCGGGGTCCTGCAGTGGCCCAGACACTCCTGAATGCGCTTAAGACGCTCATGCCTGTCCCTTGATTGCACAGAACCGAAGCTCAGGGATTGTGTTGAATGTCCCAACATCGGTTGAATTGTAAAAAAAAGCCCCTCCGAATCGGGAGGGGCTTTAGTCCCCTCGGATGGGGGGGGAAGGGCTGGCCAAGGCGATCAAGCGATGGCGAATTTTGCCAGGGTACCCGTGTACTGGAAGCCGATGACCGCATCACCGCTGGCTTGGTAACCGGGGACGGCATCTCCCAGCACCAGGAAGGTGTGGGCCGAGGCGCCGGCATCAAAGGTGACCAAGGCGGACCGGTTGGCGCCCCAGGCTTTGGCCCCTGCAGCCGTGAGGTTTGTGGTGAGGGCCGTGATGATGGTGGCGTCGTTGTAGGTGGCGAGGGCTGCCAGGTTGCGGGTGGCCATTTTGGCGGCCGTGACCGCCGTGGGCCCATCCACCACATCGCTGCCAAAGGCGTAATCGCGGATGATGTCGCCACTGAAGCTGGTGGTGTTGCTGGCCTTCAGCAGGGAATCCGCCAGCGCGAATTGGAACCTGTCCGTCCCGGCACCGCCGGTGAGGATGTCGGTGTCGGCGCCACCATTGAGTGTGTCATTGCCATCACCGCCATCCAGGCTGTCGTTGCCAGTGAGTCCCGAGAGAACGTTGTTGGCTCCGTTACCGGTGAGGTTGTTATTGAGGGTGTTGCCGGTGCCCCGGATGGCGGAGGCGCCTGTAAGGGTCAGGTTCTCGAGGTTGCTACCCAGGCTGTAGGTGAACGAGGACTGGACGGTATCAAGCCCCGCGGCGAAGTCTTCGCTGATGGTGTCCGTAATTCTGTCAATGATATAGGTGTCATCACCGCCACCGCCGATGAGGGTATCGCTACCGATGCCGCCATCGAGGATGTTGTTGGATCCGTTTCCGGTGATGAGGTTATTGAGGCTGTTGCCGGTGCCGCTCGTGGAAGCTGACCCAGTAAGGCTCAGAATCTCAAGGTTTGCTCCAAGGGTGTAGGAGGTGGAGGCTTGAACCGTATCAATGCCAGCATTCAATGCTTCCTTGACCACATCGGCGGCGTTATCAACGAGGTAGGTGTCGTTGCCCGTGCCACCGATTAATGTGTCCGCGCCCATTCCACCATCGAGAATGTTATGGCCTGCATTGCCGGTGATGAGATTATTGAGGCCGTTGCCGGTTCCGTCAATGGCCGCTGAACCACCAAGGGTGAGATTTTCGATATTTGCACCCAGTGTGTAGGAGGTCAAAGTATTCACCAAATCGGTGCCCGCATTGGGATCTTCCTGAACAACAACATTTGTATTGTCAATCATATAAGTATCATGGCCAGCGCCACCAATTAAGGTGTCGGCTCCAGTGGCGCCATCCAGTTTGTTGTTGCCACCATTGCCTGTGATGACGTTGTTGAGAGTATTGCCTGTGCCACTGATGTTGCGAGTGCCTGTGAGCACAAGATCTTGATATTGGCTGGCAAGTGTGGCCGTTGATGATGTGATCAGTGTGTCGGCAAAACGGTTGGAGATGGTTGTGGCATCATTGCCTGCCAGATCCTGAATAACGCCTGTGGCTTGATTGCCGGCAGGGTCGGTGTAGGAGACGCGGAGATTGCTAGTGCTTGCGGGTGCGGATCCAGCAAGCGTCAGTATGACGCGAGAAGTGTCGCTCTGGTCGAGCGATAGTGTATTGATTGCCAGGGTTTTTACGTTGTTATTGCTGTCGATGGCTTCGACGACAAATGCAGAAAGCGGAACGCCCGCGGCAATGACGTTTTCGGAGAACTTGAGAATTACAGAGTTTCCCTGGTTACTAATGCTGACGATCGTTGGCGGTGATGCATCGACCACGTCCTGGTTTCCAGAAACGACGACTCCTCTAGCCCCTTGAAGATCGGTGTAGGTTATGGCGACCTTGTAACTGCCAGCCCCGTTGTTTGGCACCAAATAGGTGCTTGAATTGGCATTGGCGATTTCAATGCCGTCCTTGAACCACTGGTAGGAGTAGTTGGGATTTTGTGAATCGCCCTCGGCATCACCAGTCACTAAAGGAGCGTTTAAAATGGCCCCTGTTTGGAATACCCCACCAGATGCGGTGATGGGACCAGGGGAGCCGAGATCGTTCTGACCGAGCACAGTGACCGTGATCCTGTGCGTGGTTGTGTCGTCGAGTTCTTTGATGGTGAACACCTCGATGCGGCTCTCTCCAGCCGGCAGCTGCTGAGCGCGCTGGTCGACCATGTAGGACCATTCACCACGGGTGTTGAGGGTCAGTGAGCCATAGGCACCGTCAAAGCTGCCCGCGATGAAGCCTTGCACTGCATCGTCGACAGTCCCAAGCTCCAGCAGCCCCTGAGCCGGCATCGCACTGTCCTCGGAGATCGCGCCAGTGAGGTCGCCGGCAAATCCCAGCACCTTGAAGGGGCGCATCATGTCGTGATCTTCATGCGACAGGATGTGGCAGTGCCAGATGTAATCACCGGGCCGATCAAAGTTCATGATCACTTTGAGGGCCTCACCGGGGCCAACCCAGACCGTGTCCTGCAGACCTGTATCTTCTGGCCTCAGGTTCTGGATACCGTCGAGATCCGTGCGGGTGTCGATTAAATCACCCAACTCATAGCCCGTCGCCGCACCAGTGGTGGGGTCGAGAGTTGGAACCGAATAGTATCGACCGAGCACCTCGAACTGGCCGAGGTGAACGTGCATCGGATGGGCGTCGGCGGTGTCGTTATAAAACTCCCACACCTCCGTGTCTCCAAGATTCACCATTTCCGTTACCGGAGCATCCCAACCCTGGGGACCAAAGACGGTTTCACCATTCTGATTGACGGCTGACTCAGCTGTGCCAATCATCGGCATGATGCGGCCGAACTGGTCCTCGATCTCGAAGATGCCCAGCTTGCGCACCTTGGCATCAACTTCGCTTAGATGAGTAATATTGGCATTGAGAATTGTATTGTCATCTAGATTATATGTTCTGACTTGGCTCAGGTCAGGCGCCGTCGGGTCGAGCGGATCTGCCGCGAACTGAAACTCCATGATGTTGCCAACGGAATCATCCGGCGTTGCAGCAACAACCGGCACTTGAACGCCAAAATCAACATCAAACCCGGGTTGCAGGCTGCCATCAGGGTTGAGACCCTTGAACGGCTCCCAAGAGGCGCCAACGTTCAAGAGTCGAACATGATCGCTAACGGAGATGTTTGGGCTGGTGAAATCAAACAGCAGCTGCAGCCGGTCGGCCGGGCTGAACACGATCTGCTCACCCTGTTCATCCATGCCATCGCCATCCATAATGGTGATGGGTTTTTCGAGCAAGCCACCATCTGTTCCGAGAAGGGTGACCTTTGCCCAGGGGTTGTCAAGCTTCAGGACGTAGAATCGAGAATCCGATCCATTCACCATGTCGAATTCGACCTGGCCCTTGCCAACTTGGGCATGGGGCCAGGCGACGCCATTGACCATAATCGTATCGCCGTAGTATTCAGGTACAGCGGTTGGAAATGGCCCGCTGTAACCAGGAGGCAATACGGCATCCACGGTATCGGTCGTGCCGGGCAGGGGGTCCGATCCCGATGCGCCGGGGTAGTAAAGCTGGCCGTCGGTGGAGAAGGATCGATCGGCAATCAGCAGCGAGATACTCTCGTTCGCTGCGTTGTTGAGAGGCAGGTGCGGCAACACGCCGGCAGCCTCGAGATTGCGCCGATTCTGGTCCTCAATGAAGTAGCTGCCCTCCAAACCGGCATACACATTGAGCCGCGTGAGGCCCATGGTGTGATCGTGGTACCAAATCAGGGAACCCTGCTGGCTGTTGTCGTAGGTGTAGGTATCGCTCGAGGTCATGGCCATGCCCTCCATTGCATTGAGCCCCGACTGCGTGAAGCCGTCGGTCGGATAGCCGTCGTAAATGGCTGCCGAGTGGCCGCCGTGCAAGTGGGGCACCGTGGCCACCATGGAGGTGTCCACCGAGGCCGCCCCCATGGCCATCCCGCTCAAGATGCTGCTGTCCACGGGCAGGAATGGCCCGGAGGTGGGGAGGTCGTTGATCCAGGTGACCTGAATCGGAACATCACTTCTGGTCAGGAAGGTTGGGTTGTAGTTGGCGTTCGTCCCCATCCCTGGCATGGTCATCCCTGGCATGGTCATGCCAGGCATCCCCGCCATGCTTGGCATGGCTGAACCAACAACGGTGCCGGATGGATCCTGGTATTCGTAGACCCATTGGGTGGTGAGCACTGGCGAACCGTTGGCATCAACAAGCGCCATGCCGTCCGCATCCAGGAGCCCCATGTTGAGCGCAACCTGGGTCTCCCTGATCGTGTAGGCGCCGCCGCTGCGGGCATCGATCACGAACGGTTTCGGCAGGTGATTGATGAAGCTGATCGCAGAGCCAGCCGGTGCCGGCATGTAAGGCGCGGCTGCCGCCGCCGCCTCGATGGCCACGCTGGTGCCGTTGAGGCTGATCAGGTGATGGTCGTTTTCTGTGAAGGCCGCGGTGGCGGGTGTGGTGCCGCGCAGCAGGGCCGAAAAGATCTGGCCTTCATCACCTCGGGTGTCGGAGGCGCCATTGAGCCTGTGATCGATGGCATGGCCGATCTCCTCCAGCAGCACCGCCTCGATCTCTGTTGCCGTGGCGCTCTGCAGCCATGTGCCATTGAGATAGATGCGTTGATCCCCCTGGGGTGTGGCGCTGGCGTAGGCGCCGTTGATGCCGCTCAGGGAGGCGCCATCGAGGATCTCGAGGTTGATGCCCAGGCCGCTGCCGCTGAGGCTGCCCTGCAGGGCGCTGGTGGCGTCGGAGCGCTGAGCGCCAAAGACCTGCTGCACCAGGGCGTTGTAGGCGTTTGAATTGCTGGCCCAGGCGGCTAGCCGGCCCTCCACAAGGTTCAGGGCCTCCTGCAGGTTGGTTTTGTTGCTGATCTCTGTGCCGGTGAGGAGGAGCTTGGCCATGGGTTGGTACGGGGGCTGGCGGCAGCCCCCCCCGAAGGAAGACCGGCTATACATCTAGCCTACATGGCATGTACGCACTTGGCAAGCTTGGGTTTCAGCGCTGAAGAAAGGCGGAGAAACGGGTAGGCCTTCCGAAGGCAGTGCCGCTGCCCGCTGAGCCCACAGGGTGCTGATGGATGCCGATCAGCCATGGCCAGCGCCAGGTCCTGCCTTCCTTTGCGGCTAGAGGTATTCCTTCCGGCGAGCGAGTCCTGTGGCAGTCCCGTAGTGACCGTGCTGTTGGGTCCAGCTCCCGTTGCGGCGCTCGAGCGATCGCATCCTGAGGCCCGGCTCGTCAATGCGGCAGGTCCCTGACGTTGGATTGGCTGTCCGCGCCGGGGGCTAGTCGCTGGGGAAGCGGCGAGGCGAACTCTGGCTCCGGCATCAGGGGCCAGTCACGGCAGCCCGCGGCGGCGCCGGCAGTCGGCTGCTCACCAGAGCGGCGGCCGCCACCAAGGCCGTTGAGGTCCACAGGCAGGCCTGCATCCCGCCCAGCATGAACATGCTCCCGGATAGCACGGTTCCCACCAGACGGCCGGCGGCATTGGCCATGTAATAGAAGCCCACGTTGAGGCTCACCGCTTCGGCATCGCTATAGGCCAGGATCATGTAGCTGTGGATCGAGGAATTCATCGCGAACACCACCCCGAACACCGCCAGACCCGCCACCACGGCCACACCGGGCTGCCCCACCTGACGCCAAAGGGCGATGGCGATCAAGGCCGGGATGGCGGTGAGCACGGCACTCCAAAACTGCACAGCGGCCACCCCTGGTGGCGCCGACTGCCCCCAGGCCCGCCGAAGGGCCGCCGCGGATCCCTGCACGATCCCGTAGCCGATCACCCACAAGCCCATGAAGCCGCCCACCTCCCAGAACCTCCAGCCCAGGGCCGCCTCGAGGAACACCGGCAGCGCCACCACGAACCACACATCGCGGGCGCCGAACAGGAAGAAGCGCGCCAGGGAGAGCACGTTGATGCCGCGGCTCTTGGAAAACAGGGCGCCGAAGGCGGGCTTCTGCTTCA
>Ga0209087_1002245_pt1 | contig 10924 bp, 14 predicted proteins | sample S_130805_EF_Meta_FD_187321 | JGI IMG/M metagenome (GOLD analysis project Ga0209087, IMG submission 187321) | Freshwater microbial communities from Lake Simoncouche, Canada to study carbon cycling - S_130805_EF_MetaG (SPAdes) (version 2) | ecosystem: Environmental > Aquatic > Freshwater > Lake ...
ATATGGAATACATAAGGAACTTTCATTGGAAGTTAAGATGTTAAGTATGACAAAGAAACTGCTACCTGATGCCTTATGTGCCTTATATTCTAAACAGCATTGTAATTCTAAAGTCCTAGCAAATATCAAGGGGTTTGTTTCCAGATTACAGGGCAGTGCAATAGACTATATGCAGAATAGCACATTTCTAGAAAAGAAAACCATGGTGAAAATAATTGAAAAGTTGCGTCGCATGAAATTTATAGTAGGTAATTCTAAGTTAAGTCCTTTACCATCTGTAACATATACTCCAGATAGTTTTCTTCATACTCTATGCTCAATAAATACTGCCAGAACTAAGCTTATACCGGAGTTCGCTGGTAAAACACTTGATACAATTCACAGCCAATATCCTTGCTATATGACAAATGCATCTTACTTTCCAGAGTCCAATGATATATATTTACCCTGGGGAATGTTACACTATCCGTTTTATTCAGATAAAGCTTCTAAAGAACAACTAGGATGGAATCATGGTGGAATAGGAGCAATCATATGTCATGAAATCACTCATGCATTTGATTTAGATGGATCTATGTTCACATCAAGGGGTCAATACAAGGAAACTTGGACACGAAAGAGTCGTCGTTTATTTAAGGCACGCACTCGAAAGGTATCTAATTTCTTTGGATCATTTACACATTATGGAAGAAGGATAAATGGGAAACGAACGCTAAGTGAGAATTGGGCGGACTTGGGGGGCGTTACGATTTCCTTATATTGTCTGAAACGTGAATTATCTGAGCTAAAGGCCAGTGATGCTCAGATAAAAGAGGCTTATCGCAATTTCTTCATTTCGTATGCGTCTTCATGGGCAACATTATATAGAAAAAAGTCGCTCTTATTTTCTATTAGCAAGGATGTTCATGCACCAGAAGAGGATAGAGTAGATCGCATAGTCCCGCAGTTCCAGGAGTGGGTAGATGCGTTTGATATCAAGGAGACTGATCCGCTATATTTAGCGCCAGGGAAGAGGTTAAAGTTTTTTTAAGGTAATACCATTAGATGTCTGATTCACGAATTCTAAGTATTCGCAAATCAGACAGTATAGATGATGCAGATATCATGTTTCCTCTAGTATTTTTCGGAGAAAAATATGGCTATTCTCTTGAACACATTTTTAGACCAATTCACTCGGGACCAGAAGTCAATTTAGGCACATATCCAGATACCTTTCCTCATACAATTCAGGAATATTATTGGATTAAGGCAGGCGAAGCAGGCGTAAGTCCATGGATAGCATTAGGTAAGTTACAAGGTGATCTTTATTTCTTATATACGGCATATATGGTTACACCATCGAATACATTTGTAAATAATGGTCACATGGATTTATGGGTATCTTCGCGTTATACTGATATAATACAGTTTGCAATGGATACTGCATTTTACAAGGATTATATTTCAAATACTAGTAATAGATAATGGAAATTGTATTTTTGATTGGTGTTTTATGCATTGCGTATGGTCTATTTGTATATCCGTATCGCAACGAGGGATTCCAGGCAGGTATGCCCGGTGTAAGGTGTGGTGTAGACTTACCTACTTGCCACCATGGCCTACAATGTATGAATGGATTTTGCGCTTCTCCTAGCAAGCCGGCCTTATTATATAATCAGTTACCAGTCTATTAGCGAGGTAAATTTCTCATTCTTATTCAGATGAGATTACTATCAGTTGTATGCATAGCTTTAGTTATTGCCTTAGGCATTCTTTTAATGATGCAGTTTTCCAGGGGTAGTAGCTATGCTCCGAGAATGAGTGGTGCTTCTGCTAAGCTTCCTTGCTTAGCAAATAACCACTGCCCGATGGGTCAGAAGTGTGCAAATGGATTCTGTTCTGAAGGATTTGTTACTCCTCCTCCACAGATAACTGACATGTCTTCTTGCACGGCCAAGGAGTGTAATGGTCTGAATGCGCCGTGCGCCAGGAAGGGGGCTCCTTGTCCTGAAGGAACCTTCTGCCAGGGTAATAATTGCATAAATATAGTGGCTGCAGATCAGGGAGCTGCATATAGTCAGATTGGAATGTTACTTGATTAAGCAGTGTTACCTGAGAGATCTGTGGCAGCGCTTGTAGCTGCGCTAGTAGCTTCGCTTGTAGCTGCGCTTGTGCCTTCGCTTGTAGCTGCGCTTGTGCCTTCGGCCGACTGCTTTCTCTGAATAGCCAGATCAGGTGCAGCACCAAACATCGCACCCCAACCCTCTGATGATTCCCCGGATACTGGGTTGCCATCAGAGCCTGAGATTACAGGACCCTTCTTTGCACCACGAGACTGCTCCTGGCGCTGCTCGCTTACAAACTTATCACGTGCATCCTCATTGTCCTTATAACGCTTCATGAGCGTATTCAGCTGATCCTCTGCGTATTCCTGATCCTGGACCTGATGGGGCTTAGGATCCCAGGGTAGCCACTTACCCACCTCACCCAGGAAGATATTGTGGATAGTATCATTACGCTGGAGCTTCTTTGACATGGCTACGGCCTCACCGTGTGTGCCAGTTACTCCCCGGACCTTCAGCCCACGAATACTAGTTCTGAATTCATTCTTGGCAAAGAATGCCTCCTCGAGCTTAGTCTGGTTCTTAAACATAAAATCGTCATAGGCCTCCTTGATCGTTGTCTTCTTGATATTTGCGTCGTTTTCCTTCACGTAGGCTGTGTAGGACTCCAGGATGTTGCCAATATTTAGGCGAGACTTACGGCAAAGGGCTGATGCTTCTGCAAGTGCAGATGCTGCGACGCCGCTCAGATCTGCTCCTGATGCATCCATCTTATCAGACTCCTTGGTTAACTTTTCATTAATACCCCGGACAATGGAAACTAGGAAGGTCTCTAGGTTGCGAATCTTATAGTCGATCTCATATTGCTTTACGAATTCACCGAAAAAGAATTGATCCTTGCTGTCGAGGATATTTTCCGGGCTCAGGAAGGATAGGAGCACGAATTTCTGACTGCGAATTTCCGGATCTTCCTCTAAAAAGTCCTCCCTTGGTGCAGACATTTCTATGACTCTTCATATGAAATTCTCTTAAAGTATCTTACGCACAAAAAATCTAGGGGACAAGTATAAGATGGACTTTTCTCTTGGTGACCTTTTAACCTCTGTTCTTAAGTACCTAATTGAGGGTCTAGTGGTGGCCTTCGTGGCCGTGCTAGTGCTCAACCCCAAGAAGCCCAACTTTGGTGAGATCCTCACCATTGGCACGGCTGCCTTTGCCACCTTTGCCGTGCTTGATACCTTCACCCCCTCCATTGCCGTGACTGCCCGCCAGGGTGCTGGCTTCGGTCTGGGTGCCAACCTAGTGGGCTTCCCTCGCGTGTAAGCACGCAAGGGTTTGCCGGCAAAGCCGGTTCCCTCGCGTGTAAATCGCTTTTTAGAAAAAAGCCAGCAAAAACTTACCAGCAAAAAGCCAAAAATATAAACAAATTCATTCATTGTCTTCTTAAGGCAACTAATGAATTTAATAAATGAACCGTAATTTTACAGTCTTGTTCTTAGACCTTAGACGTGATCGCCTTGAACCTTTCTTACCACCTCCAGATGCAGCAGGAGGCGCAGCCGCAGCAGGAGGCGCAGCCGCAGAAACCTTAATAACAATTGCCGAAATGTTATCGCCGCTTCCAAGTATAAGTGCATTATCAATAAGATCATCAGCTAATTCCTTTGGGCTCAGCTGCTTGTTTGTATTTATCCAGGTAGCCACTTCTTCACGTCTTAGAGGATCACCTGATACATCCCATACTCCATCGCATGTAATTACAATATAATCTACTGTATCCCTATCATAAATGGTAATTTCTGGTTCATTTGATACTGGTTGTTTATTTGGAGAAGCTAGTTTTCCATTTTCTTCATACACCTTACAACGAGTATCTCCAAAAGCCCTTGACACATTTATACCACATCCTTTATCTATATGACCACCCAGTTTATCATAACTATATCCTGCAGCAGCTATGCGCTCTTGTTCTACTTGATTCGTTTTGGGATCGTGATCTTCTGTTTTCCATACAACGGCACCATCTTTTATACCAATTGCACGTGAATCTCCTAGATTGACTACTACTATTTTTGTAGGTGTTACAATTACAACAATTGCAGTAGATCCTGATTCTCCTGCTATTCCTTTAATTTGTATATCAAGTGCTTTATAGAAATTTGGTATTATTTGTTTTAATGATTCTTCAGGTATACCCTTAGGAATTCGTTTATTTAATTCATTAATAAAATTTGTTTGTAAATACGTGGAAGTTTCTGAGCCACCATGCCCATCAAATACTGCAGATACATACCACTCCATATCTGGTAATTTAGCATTTACTATATGAGAATCCTCCTGGGTTTGACGTTTACCTTGCATACTAGCAAGGCCTGCTTGAGTGCCACCGCCCGATACTTCTTCATTCTCATGGACTTTAGTTTTAATATTAGGTAATTTACCTTGAATTTCTGGCCTGGAAATCATACGAGTAGGAGCAGCAGGAGCAGCAGCGGTAGCTGCGGGATGAGCAGCAGGAGCAGGAGCAGCAGGAGCAGCAGACTGCTGTTGAGCCTGTTGAGCCCCTTCAGCCCCTTCAGCTTCTTGAGTTCTTTCAGCCTCGTCATCTTCTTGAGCCACTTCATTCTCTTGAGACATTTCAACCTCTTCATCTTCTTCCTCGGCACCACTGTCTTCTTCAAGTATCTGCGGAGTCTTTCTATCAAACTTATCTAATTGCTTTCTTTCCTGTAAATATCGAATAATATTACATGATTCACTTAATTGTGCGCTTGGTTCAGTATCACATGCATGGCTTGCATAGGCTTTAAGAATTAATGGATATATATCCTTGTTATACATGAGCCCTTGATTTTCTAGTAACATTCGCTCGCTTTTCGTAAACTTACCCATTTTCCATCTGGCCATTGTTTTATCTGAGGGAAACCTGACCTTAAATGTTCTACTATCGGATACCACCTTAATGTTAGTTTGAGGGCTTGCATTATTTTCAGTATTTTCAGCGTTTACAGGCAGATTGTTTGCAGTATTTTCATTGATTCCCTTAGTAACACTTCTTACTTCTTTTAATTGACCCGTCCCTTCTTCATTAGGCCATGTAACACGCCTTGCAGCAGGAGCAGGAACCGCATTTGCTGCAGCAGGAGCAGGAGCAGGAGCAGGAGCAGGAGCAGGAGCGGGAGCAGGAGCAGGAGCAGGTGCAGGAGCAGGAGCAGAAGCAGGAGCAGAACCAGAAGCAGGAGCAGAACCAGAAGCAGCATTTGCTGTAGCAACAGGAGTAGGAAGTGCACTAGGAAGTGCACTAGGAACTGCGGCAGCGGCGTTTGCATTTGCTTGAGCCTGTAGTGCTAGCCTTCCATTACCAGGGCGAGGAGCAGCAGCAGCTGCAGGAGAAGCAGCTGCAGCAGCAGCAGCAGGAGCCTCAGCAGCAGGGGCAGCAGCAGGAGCAGGTGCCTCAGCAGCAGGGGCAGCAGCAGGTGCAGGAGGAGCAGCAGCATCACCAGGAGGATTTTCAGTATCTAACCCTTGTTCAAGGGTAAATCGTTTAGTGCCTCCACCATGCATCTCATCATCCTTATACACAAGCTGTGTAACCCAGCCGGGATTTACCTTGAATGATATAGTTCTAGTAAGACTTCTCACATCATAGTCCTTTACACGATGCTTAATTGCCTTCGGATCACTGAATGAAATATGAACCATACCACTACCCGTTTCTTCCTCTGTCTTCTTAGAAAAGGGGACCCTCACCGTCTCAACCCTCAATTGATCTAAATTTCGAAATGATCGATTATACACATGATCCTGATTAGGAATAAATCCGAGGACAACTTGTTTGCTTGTATTCGGAATTGCCTGTAATATGAGTCCCTGTAGCGATGGTAATTCGATGGGCTCTTCAGAAACGTAAATAATATGCCCTGGGTATAGTGATAATAGGGACATAATTCCAGTTTCAATTACACCACTCGTCTTATTGTCAGCTAGTGGCCCCATAAAGACTATGTGATTAGATGCATCCTTTTCCATCAGATGAGTTGCCCAGGAAAATACCTTATTCGCAGCATCTTCATTGCCGCGTAAGGGTGCAACTAAATATGTAGGGTGGCTAGTGGTATTCAGAGATCCAGTAATAATATGCGGATCCACTCTGGGTTTTCTGCGTGATGGAATATTTGGACCGAGGGTTTGCTTCCATCTTGACTGAAATTTCTTTAGTGCGGTATGATTTATGGCTGGCTTATATTCTCGGGTTTCCTTTAGTTCTAGTGGCATAGAATACCATCCCTTGGTTTGTTCAACTGGTGCAACTTGTTCAACGCGTGAACCACCATCTTGCAAGCCACCACCTCCTTGCACTGCTGATATATGTGCATTAGGGTTATCCGGAAGAAGACTCACGCGTGGATCATGCCCACCTGAGAACATATCTACTTTAGAAGCAAGACTTAAGAAATCAGTAAAAGAACATAGTATATGAATAGTGTAATAGGCGAGGCCATAGAAAGCACGGTCCCTGATACTCAGACACGAAAGCGTAAGATTCATTGTAAACAGGAGCTCATCATCATGAGCCTTCAGACATTTTATTCTCAGAGAACCGACTTACAAGAAATCATGGAATTATTACAGGGCACGAGTATTATAAGTCTGAGACTGATTGACTGGTTTGTGACTAACTATGCAAAGAGACATACCATTGGATATATTCTGGGAGGCCAGGAATTCATGGTATACATGAGTTATAAGAGTCAGTTAAAGGCGTATTCGAAGAAACTCTTTGATCCCTTTTGCAGGCGTGAGAGAATTATGTTCTCGCTTCCTGGGACCGAGCAATTCGTCACGACGGTGGGTAAATTAAACTTTTTCAGATGGGCCATCGAAAAAAATGTAATTGAATATTTGAAGAAGCATCGTGAGACTGTGGAGGCTGAGATGAATACTCATATGAAGCAGCTCAGCCGATCTCGGTCAACGCGTAATACGACAAATTCGTCAAATGAGACTACTGATCTGCCTACAAGTAAGAGGGTTCGATCTGCATTTCAGACATCGCCTCCGCAGACTCTGTGTAGACGCGATGTTGAAATAAATGTGGGATTTGATTAATGGCGTCTGGTCTTCTTGGAGTTCTTGTTCATCCTTCTCTTCCTTGAACCGCCGGCTGCAGAATTTCCTTCAGCAGCTTTTGCAGCAGCAGCTTCGGCATCTAGTTTTTCAATTACTTGTTTAGTTATATCGGCAGTAGTTCTACCACATTCACTTCTATGTCTCCAGGGGGCTACCCTCCCACCTAATGTCCACCCACATAACCTCTTTTTCTCTAATACTGCAGCATCAACTTGCTTCTTTGCTTTGGCAGCATTACTTGCACCCATCGTTCCTGCTAATCTTGATGCGAAATTACTAACTCTTTGTCCGAATGCTTTAACTCCGTACCTTCTACGCTCGCGCTGAGTATTACCTGAATTAGGCACACCTCCTAATGCTCTTATTCTGGCCGCGGCGGCATTACTATCAGCTTTAGCCGTTTTATATTCGTTAGTAAAAGTACTATATTTTGCCTTTGCTTTCTGTGCTTTTACATAAGCTTCCTGCGCCTCGGCAATGTTAGCATTAACCTTTCTTTTTGTTTGAAATGTCCTGCTTAGTGCAGTATTTGCTGCAGTCATCTGAGCATCCCTTGCTATCTTATACTTTTTAATAACTGCATCTAAATTGGCTTCCACGTAACGGCCAGCCCCAGCTCCACGAGACACATCTACTACTACACTTCCGTCAGTGTCCATTTTCACAGGGAATTCTGGTAGATACGTTATCGGAGTAGCAATAGTTCCTACCTGTTCTGGTAGGCTGTAAGGTGCAGCTACAGTTGTACCTCCTGCTGGTCCAAGTGTAGTAGCCATTTGTTTTCTATATATTGCGTATATTTTTAAAAAGGCCCCAAATATAGAATGGGGGATAGCATAGAACCAATAATTTCCTGGAATGATTCCTTAGAAATTCTGGTAGCTGAAGAAGCCGAAAGAAGCGCGGGTTTATCCTGGCTCCATACGGAATGTGAAAAGTATTTCTCAGTTCATACAAATTGCATTGCCCTTCCGGTAATTATTTTGAGCACGGTGAATGGCTTTTTATCCGGGAGTTCACAGACAATTTTCACAAATCCCCAGGTGTCCTCAATTGCGCTTGGTCTAGTGAGTTTATTCACGGGAGTCTTATCCACCCTTGGTTCGTATTTTGCGTGGGCCAAGAGAACCGAGGCTCATCGTATTTCTGCAATTCAGTATCAGAAAATTTCTAAATTTCTCGCTATTGAATTGAGTTTACCTAAGGCTGAGCGCGTTGCAGCGAAGGATATTCTGAAGATTACGAGAGATCAGATAGAGCGGCTAATGGAAATTTCGCCCGCAGTGCCGGAATTGATCTTAGCTAAGTATAAGCTGAGATTTAAGGATGTTGAAGATGTTTCTCATCCCGAGATTGTGCAGGGACTGAAGAAGGTTATGATTAATAAGTATGAAGAAGTGAAGCTTGCTTTAAATGAGGGTCCAGTAAAAATAAATTATGCGATTACAAATGGGTCTTCTTCTGGCGCAGGGCCATCAGCTGGGCGTAAGTAGGCAAGAAACACTTGAAATTAGTAGGGTTGACAGTGTTTCCAGGCTAAATGGACTCTGGGTTGTGATGACTTGCACAAGCTCAAGCGCAGCTACAGGCTCAAGCCCAGCTACAGGTTCTAGTCTAGCTATAGGCTCAAGCGCAGCTACAGTTTTCGGCGATCCAGTAGAAGCACCAGGCATACGCCTGACTATCAATGCTTCTTTCTTAATTCCTGTTCGCACCTCAACTTCCTCATAAGGCAAATCCTCGTTGAAATATAACTGAGCAGCAATACTCTTTAGCTTAGATTCAACACTCGCAACGGTTCGCCGTTGAAGTCGTGCAATTTCATCCACCTTCTTCTTTGAACTCACGTGTCGCAGTAGATTCTGAGTGTCTTCTGTGGTCCATGGCTTTATCATGCCTTGTTTTTGGTAGTTATACCATCAAAAACAAATCAATCAAATTTTTACTTAATCAAGTGGCTCGCAGTCCCCATTTTCTCCACATGCAGTTGTGCACGACCATGTTCGGGTTATTTTGCCATTCTTATCTGTCTTATAACACGAAGGACCACCACCTCGCCGTGTTTTTCTTAGCCTAGCTACCCTCCTTGTTCGCTTTACCTTATTAGCCTTACGTGTCTTTGCCATATCTATTCTAGCCCATAGAAAACATCGATCTAGAATGCCAGGACTCCTTATATTCCTCTTCAGTCATCTTAGACACTCGAATGCCATCATATTCTGAACGCCACGGGTATTTTACTGATTCTGTCTTTATCATGGGTGCCTTTCTAGGCACATTCTGTTTCTCATCGTCGCCAAGCGGGCTAATAAGTATAAAATGAACTAGATTCTCTTTTAAAGAAAATACGACCTTATCATCTGCTGGATATGATAGTTCAATATCATCGTCGGTTGCATGTATTTCTATTCCGTCAGATAATACAAGATTTGAATACAAAATATAGACCTTGCCTCCATAATATACGGAAATTCCTTTTACCACCCTCAGTGGCGGAGGATCGTGCGAATCAATGTAATATTTAGACATCATTAGGCCCATCTGCCTTAGCATTGTCTTCCTTTTTTAGACCGGACTTCTTCTTTGCAATCATGCTTAGAACTTTCCTCGTCGATGAACCCTTTTTGGGTACTGGAGGAATTGGTCTTATGGGAAGTGGTATTACTCTATATTGGGCGATTACGACCCACCGCGCTGGAGGAACCCAGGGCATTTCTACTATGTAAAATTTATAATAAGATAAAAATATATTGCGTAACATATAATAATAATACACGCAATATCACCCGCATGATAGTATGGTATATTTTGTTGAATATACTGTATCTGAGGCTCTACTACATTTGGAAACTCTCGAACTTCTTCTCTACAATAGAGACAACTACCGGACCATTGTGCCCAGCATTCTAGATGCACGATGAGGCAACAGTCACAGGGTAAATCGGGAACATGGGCGCCATCTTCTTTAAATACTTCAAGACATATTGGGCACTGGGCCATAGCTGCTGATTACCTAGCAAAAAAATCCCTATCTTGGCAGCCTGGAGGTTCGCGAGGATTTGACAGTTCCTATTACCTTTATCCTGGATTTTATCGAATGTTGGGAGTTGAACACCACTAAGCCATATCTCAGCAATGTTTTGAATCCTAACTGTTATAGTTGAATGTGCACAGCGATGGTAACTCTGCGCACATTTAATTGATCATTGAACACTGAGGCTTGAAGCCTGTGTGCTGAATGGGGATATAAATAATTGTGCAACTTATCGTTGTTGCCACGGTCAATTTGCTCTTCGCCAAGATAGGGATAGGGGCTCCGCCCCTAAGACCCCCTATAGGGGCTCCGCCCCTATGACCCCCTATAGGGGCTCCGCCCCTAAGACCCCCTATAGGGGCTCCGCCCCTATGACCCCTATAGGGGCTCCGCCCCTATGACTCCACTCCTTAAGATCCTAGTCCCTAAGATTCCTTTTATTTAACATCCACTATCATGCGACGTGTCTTTTACCTCCGTCCTCTCCTCACTCTCTTCAGTCTTAGTAGCCATTTCTACAATCTCACTTAACGAAGGTAAATTGACATTGCTCCATTCATACGTCCTTACAATCTTAGGAATAGTCATACTTGCACATGCCGCCTTCGCCTTCGGCTCATCAAGGCTAATCATGGTCTTACCATTGGCCTCACTCAGAACCCAATCCACATTAGTCTCAAAGGCATCAATCTCCTCATCCAGATCCGTTGCCATTTTC
>Ga0209087_1002246_pt1 | contig 10921 bp, 11 predicted proteins | sample S_130805_EF_Meta_FD_187321 | JGI IMG/M metagenome (GOLD analysis project Ga0209087, IMG submission 187321) | Freshwater microbial communities from Lake Simoncouche, Canada to study carbon cycling - S_130805_EF_MetaG (SPAdes) (version 2) | ecosystem: Environmental > Aquatic > Freshwater > Lake ...
AGAGGTGTTAATTCCGATGGTTAAACAAATTATTGTTTCAATCGATATCAAAACTAAGAAAATAGTGGTAGATCCGCCGGAAGGATTATTTGATGTTGCAAATTGATCTAATTTCAATCTTTCCAGAGTATTTGTCCCCACTTAATTTGTCATTACTAGGCAAGGCTCAAGACAAAGGTGTCTTATCTATAAATATTCATGATCTTCGGGATCAAACAAATGATGTTCATCATTCAGTTGACGACACTCCATATGGCGGCGGTGCGGGCATGGTTATGTCGCCGGTGGCTTGGGGGGAGGCAATTGATCAAATTACAAATGAAAAAGAACAAGTTGATTTAATCATTTTAACTCCTGCTGGTAAAAAATTTGATCAAAAGATGGCCGCACAATTTGCTGGTGCGAAACATATTGTTTTCGCCTGTGGTCGCTATGAAGGAATTGATGCCAGGGTGGGTGAGTACTACGCAAGTAAAGCAAACTTTAAGGTTCACGAAGTATCGATTGGAGACTATGTATTAGGAGGAGGTGAGGTAGCGGCAATGGTAATTATTGAAGCAACTGCTCGCTTAATTCCAGGTGTAATTGGCAATCCAGATTCATTAAAAGAAGAATCACATTCAATCTCAGGAAATAATGATGATCTATTAGTTGAATATCCAAATTACACAAAGCCAGCTAACTGGCGCGGTCTTGAAGTACCACCAATTTTGCTATCTGGAAATCATGGTGAGATCGCAAAATGGCGAAAAGAGCAGGCTGAGCGTCGTACTCGCCAGTTAGGTAAGGAATAATTCCGACACGCCTACTGTTGATTAGGTACATCTATCTCTTTTAGGGGATTATCCGCCCAGTCGGAGTAATTGATGCTCCAAGATTAGATTTACTTATTTTTAGAAGGAGGTGGATGATGGCAACTGATTACGACACCCCCAGAAAAACCGATGAAGAATTACATGAAGAATCACTAGAAGAGTTAAAAGCTCGAAGAGCTGATGCCCAATCTGGCCAAGTTGATATTGATGAAGCAGAGGCTGCTGAAAGTTTAGAGTTACCTGGCGCTGATTTATCTGGTGAAGAGTTAACAGTTAAGGTTGTTCCTAAGCAAGAAGATGAATTTACCTGCAGTCGTTGCTTCTTAGTAAAACATGTGAATCAACGTGCTCGTGGTGAAGGCCCCAAAGCTGTTTGTAGAGATTGCGACTAACTTAAGCTTTTAGTTAAAGCTTTTGCTTTTCTGCTTGAGATTAACCAGTATGGAGTTGGGTCTTTCTTATCATTTATTTCAACCTTAACTCCAGTTGCTACCCAAAATCGAGTAGCGTTAAAACAAGCGGGATCAGCCTTCGGCCCCCTAATACTTAAGAACTCCTCCTTCTTTAAGGCAGTTACCTTCTTGATGTATTTGCTTTCAATTTTTGCATCACCGACATATAACCAATTATTTATTACTACGATCTCAAGGTGTGATTTTTGCCAGCTATACACCAGTGTGATTGCAAAAATAAGTGAAACTATGGTTGCGCTCAAAGTTCCAAATGGCGCCCAAAATGTTAAGTACAGTGAGGCAAGAATCATTAACGCTAGGAGCCAAAGCCATATTGGCCAACTTATTCGCTCAGCGAATTCAGATTTTGAATTAGATCTTGCCATGAGATAAAGGATACGCTTTACCAATGGGTCGAATTGCCAGCACCACTCCGCCGCCGGACGCGGTAATTCCAAATCGACATCTGAAAGCACCAGCTGCTGGAACACAGATCCCTTCACACTTTGGACATTGTTTTGGTTGTGGTGAATTGCATGAGAGTGGTTTACACCTAGTTGCAATTGCTGGTAGCGGATTAGATCTGACTGGAAAATTTACTGTTACTGACAAACATCAAGGCGCACCTGGATTAGCACATGGTGGATTATTGTCTCTAGCATTTGATGAAGCGTTAGGTAAGTTGATGTGGTTAATTAGAACACCGGCAGTAACTGGCAGATTAGAGACTGATTTCTTAATGCCAGTGCCGATGGGCCGCACACTTTATATTGATGCCAGAATTACTGGGCAAGCAGGTCGAAAGATTTACACCCAAGCAGAGGGAAGATTAGATTCGCCAACTGGGGAAGTTGCAGTTAAGGCCGAAGCATTATTTATATCAGTACCGATGGAGCATTTTATTAAGAATTTAACTGAACAATATAAGGATCATCTTGTGGAGCACCCAGAACTGATGGCTTTCGTTGATCCAGATTTTGATATAAATCCATGACAAAAGTATTAATTAAAAGGCTTGATCCAAGCGTGCCGCTTCCGGCATATGCAAAAGGCGGAGATGCTGGCGCTGACCTTGCGACCAGAATTGATTTTACGATTAAACCAGGAGAGCGGATGTTAGTTCCAACTGGAATCAGTATTGCCTTGCCAAATGGTTTTGTTGCTTTAGTTCACCCTCGATCTGGTTTAGCTATTAAGCATGGAATATCTATGGTTAATACCCCAGGCACAGTCGATGCAGGTTTTAGAGGCGAACTACAAGTTATTTTAATTAATCATGACTTAACTGAATCTGTTTCTTTTAAAAAAGGTGATCGGATTGCTCAATTAGTTATTCAACAAGTTGAGCGAGCTGAGTTTATTGAGGTGAGTGAGTTACCTGGTTCTGAAAGATCAACCGGGGGATTTGGATCAACTGGCTCATGAGTTATGACGGACATAATGAGGATAAAGAGAAAGTTTTATCAGCTTTAGGTGGCAAGCGCGGCCTGATTGATTCTGGGCTACCTTCTTTACTTTTCCTTATAGTTTTTAATATTTCAGGTAAAGATATAAATGCTGCTATCTATGCAGCGGTTGCATTATCGGTTGTGTTAACTGGCTTAAGAGTTGCTCGAAAAGAAACCGTTCAGCATGCATTCTCTGGCTTAGTAGGAGTTGGAATTTGTGCTTTATTTTCAAAACGAAGTGGCAGCGCAGCAGATTTTTATTTACCGGGGCTTTATATAAATGTGGCATACGGTTTGTTATATACAGTTACAAATTTAGTTAAGTGGCCAGTATTAGGAGTAATGCTTGGACCTATCTTGGGTGAGAATTTAATGTGGCGTAAAGATCCGGCCAGATTAAAGGCTTACATAACTGCTGGCTGGTTATGGGTTGCAATGTTTACTGCACGATTGCTGGTTCAGTATCCGCTGTATAAGAGTGGAAATGTTAATGCACTTGGTACTGCAAGATTAGTAATGGGATACCCACTTTTTATTGCTACTGCTTGGGGAACTTGGCAAGTACTCAGAAAAACGCCTACAACTAAAATTAATTAAATAAAGCAGGACTTAAGTTTTTCTTCCGCCTTTGCAGATGCTACAAATAGAAGTTCATCGCCAGCTGAAAATACATCGTGATCCTTTGGCGTAATTACATGGCCGTCACGAACGATTGCAGCAAGGGATGCGTTCTCTGGTAATTCAACTTCAGAAACAGTCCGGCCACAACATTTTGCAGTATCTGGCAAGGTAATCTCAACTAAGTTTGCTTCACCCTTTCGGAATGAGAACAAACGAACTACATCGCCAACACTCACTGCCTCTTCAACTAATGCTGAAATAATTCTTGGTGTCGATACCGCAACATCTACGCCCCAAGATGAGTCAAACATCCATTCATTTTTTGGGTGATTAACCCGAGCAACTACGCGGGGAACTCCGTACTCAGTCTTTCCTAGCAAAGATGTAACTAAATTAACCTTGTCATCACCAGTTGCGGCGACTAAAACCTGACAGCCATCTAACTTTGCTTGGTCTAAAGCTGTAATTTCACATGCATCAGCTAATAACCACTCTGCATTGGGAACGGAATCCATTTTTAATGCTTTAGGATCTTTATCAATTAGCAAAACTTGATGGCCGTTTTCTAACAACTCACGGGCAATGGCTCTGCCAACATTTCCAGCTCCGGCAATGGCAACTCTCATTAGGCACCCTCTGGTGATTTAGAAAGTGATTTTTCTATTGCAGATATCTTCTTATCTTTTGCAAAGACATGCACGAGGTCTCCCTCTTGCAACACAGTGTGTTCATCTGGAAGTAATGCCTCACCCAAGCGGGTAATAAAAGCAACTCTGGCATCGGTATTTTTTTCAATTAATGTAACTGGTTCTCCATACCAACCTTTGTGAAGACTGACCTCAACTAGTTCAACTGTGCCAGTTGCATCACGCCATTCAGATTTTGTTCCATCTGGAGTTAGTCGCCGCATAATTTGATCAGTCGTCCAAAGAACAGTGGCAACTGTTGGAATACCAAGGCGTTGATAAATTTCAGCTCTACCTGGATCATAAATTCTTGCAACTACGTTCTTAACGCCAAAATTTTCTCGAGCAACTCGCGCAGCTAAAATATTTGAGTTATCACCATTTGAAACGGCGGCAAATGCATCTGCTTTTTCAATTCCAGCTTCCAGTAAAGTGTCCCGATCAAAGCCAACACCAGCAATTGTTCGGCCATTGAAGTCAGCGCCTAGTCTTCGGAAGGCCTCACGGTTTTGGTCGATAACGGCAACGGTGTGTCCGGCTTTTTCAAGATCAACCGCCAAGGTCGAACCGACGCGACCACAACCCATTATTACTACGTGCACAAAGTACAACTTACACCCATAGGCTCACTCCTATGGAATCAAACGCTCAAGAGCGGTTAAAAGTGGGTGAAGTAATCGAGGTCCAAATTGGCCCGGTTGCACATGGCGGTCACTTTGTCGCACGTTATAACGGACAAGTTATTTTTGTTCGACATGGCATCACAGATGAGTTAGTAAAAATAAAAATAACATCAGTCAGCTCAAAGATTGCTCATGCTGATGTAATTGAAGTATTAAAATCATCAGAGAATCGAGTATCACCACCTTGTAAATACGCTGGCAGCTGTGGTGGTTGCGATTTCCAACATATTGAAATAAATGCGCAACGAGAATATAAGAGTGCAATAGTAAAAGAGCAGTTCTTAAGAATCGGAAAGATGGATTTAGATGCATTAGGTTTTGATTTAAAAGTTCAAGCACTTGAGCCAACAAATGGATTACACTGGCGCACCCGAATGGATTTCGCAGTCTCACCTCAAGGTGGGATTGGATTCTTTGGTGCTAGGAGTAATGAAGTAGTTGAGATCAAGGATTGTTTAATTGCCGATGAACGAATGAATGTTGCTGAGCTATCGGGTAGAAGTTGGAAATCAGATGCTCGAGTTGAGGTGGCGGTTTCAAGCACAAATGAAATTTCAGTAATGAGATCTGGCAGAAGTATTAGCGGACCAACTCAGATTGTTGAACAAGTTGGTGGTAATTCATTTAAAATCTCACCAGTATCTTTCTGGCAAAGCCATAAAGCAGCCCCTGTCGAGTTAACAAAAGCGGTACTAGCTTTGCTTGGAATAAAAAATGGTGACAATGTTTGTGATCTTTACTCCGGCGTTGGTTTATTTGCCGCTGCAATCCTTAAAGAGGTCGGCGACCGTGGCTTTGTTACATTAATTGAGAGTGATAAAACTGCGGTTACAGATGCACGTAAGATATTTTTAAACAAAGAAAACGTAAAGATTTTACAAGGTTTAGTTGCGCAACAACTTGCAGTTGTTAAACGAGCAGATTTAATATTGCTTGACCCACCCCGAACTGGCGCAGGTGAAGTTGTTATTCAGCAGATGGTGAAATTTAGACCGCGAAAAATTGTTTATGTTGCATGTGATCCAGCAGCATTAGCTAGAGATGCAAAAACTTTAGAAGAGTCTGGTTATAAGTTAGATCACATTCAAGCCTTTGATCTTTTCCCAATGACTCAGCACATCGAGTGCGTGGCTGGATTTTCACCAGTAAAGAGATAGGATTAGCGTTAAGAAATAGAAAGTGGGTGTGGGGCGTTGAGTAAGAACTCATTTAAGGCCAAAACCACACTAGAAGTAGCCGGCAAAAGTTACGAAATTTTTGATATCACTGCTTTTGCTGAAGCCAAGGATCTTCCATTTAGCTTAAAAGTTTTACTTGAAAACCTACTTCGCACTGAAGATGGCGCCAATATAACTGCAGAGCAAATTAAAAAGCTCGCAAATTGGGACCCATCAGTTGAACCTGATACTGAAATTCAATTTACTCCAGCTCGAGTAATCATGCAGGACTTCACCGGAGTTCCTTGCATCGTCGATCTTGCAACCATGCGAGAGGCGATTGCTGATTTAGGTGGGGATCCAGCAAAGGTGAATCCACTTTCACCAGCAGAATTGGTAATTGATCACTCAGTAATTGCAGATTTATTTGGCACTAAGGATTCATTTGAACAAAATGTTGATATTGAATACCAAAGGAATAAAGAACGCTATCGGTTCTTGCGTTGGGGGCAAAGTGCATTTGATGAATTCAAAGTTGTGCCACCTGGAACTGGAATTGTTCACCAAGTAAATATTGAGTACTTAGCAAGAGTTGTAATGAGTCGAGTAGTTGATGGAACACTTCGCGCCTATCCAGATACCGTAGTCGGAACTGATTCACACACCACCATGGTTAACGGCTTAGGTGTGCTTGGTTGGGGAGTTGGTGGAATTGAGGCAGAGGCGGCATTACTAGGCCAGCCGGTTTCTATGTTAATTCCTAAGGTCGTTGGATTTAAATTAAATGGTCAACTTCCAGTTGGAACTACCGCAACAGATTTAGTTTTAACAATTACTCAAATGCTTCGCAAACATGGTGTGGTTGGAAAGTTTGTGGAGTTTTATGGTCCTGGCGTTAGTGCGCTGCCAATGGCAAACCGAGCAACAATAGGAAATATGTCCCCAGAGTACGGATCAACATGTGCAATTTTCCCAATTGATGAAGAAACAATTCGATATTTGAAATTTACTGGTAGGACAAGTGAACAAATTGAATTAGTGGAGAAGTATGCGAAGGTAAATGGACTTTGGCATGATCCATCAGCTTCGCCACGTTTTTCTGAGAAATTAGAGTTAGATTTAGCAACGGTTGTGCCATCTATTGCCGGACCTAAGCGGCCACAAGATCGAATCTCATTAAGTGATGCCAAGAGCTCGTATCAATCTGTTGTACCAAGTTATTTCACAGATAAGACAAACAAAAATAAGATTGATGTGAAAGTAAAGGGTAAGCAAACTACTGTTGCAAATGGTGATGTAGTTATTGCTTCGATTACATCCTGTACAAATACCTCTAATCCATCGGTAATGATTGGCGCTGCCCTGCTTGCTAAAAAAGCGGTGGAAAAGGGTTTATCCAGCAAGCCATGGGTTAAAACCACATTAGCACCGGGATCAAAAGTTGTAACTGATTACTATGATCGATCTGGCCTGACTCCATTTATGGAGCAATTAGGTTTTAACTTAGTTGGCTACGGTTGCGTTACCTGCATTGGTAACTCTGGACCGTTGCCAGTTGAGATTAGCAAAGCGATTCATGAAAATGATCTAGCAGTTTCAGCTGTTCTTTCTGGAAACCGAAACTTTGAGGGCCGGATTTCACCTGATGTAAAGATGAATTATTTAGCCTCACCACCTTTAGTTGTTGCTTATGCTTTGACTGGATCTATGAATCATGATTTTGAAAATGATCCAATTGGAAATGGCAGTGATGGAAAGCCAGTTTATTTAAAGGATATCTGGCCAACTAGTGCTGAAATTGAAAATGTAATTGCCTCATCTATCTCATCTGAAATGTTTACCAAAGATTATGCATCAGTATTTGAAGGAGACCAGAGGTGGAAATCCTTAGATACTCCAACTGGCAATACTTTTGAGTGGGATAGCAAATCTACATATGTGAGAAAGCCACCATATTTTGATGGAATGCCAAAAAATCCCAAGCCAGTTACCAATATTTCAAATGCCCGAGTTTTAGCTGTCCTTGGTGATTCTGTAACAACAGACCATATTTCACCTGCTGGAAATATTAAAGCCGATTCACCTGCTGGAAAGTATTTGGCAGATCATGGAATTGAGCGAACAGATTTCAACTCTTATGGCTCACGACGGGGAAATCATGAGGTTATGATTCGCGGAACATTCGCAAATATTCGCCTAAAGAATTTGTTACTTAATGGTGTTGAAGGCGGCTTTACTAAAAACTTTTTAGCAAATGGTGAACAAGCAACAATTTATGATGCCTCCCGTGCTTATATCGATGCAAATATTCCATTGGTAATATTGGCTGGCAAAGAGTATGGCTCTGGCTCTTCGCGAGATTGGGCGGCAAAAGGAACTGCTCTCTTAGGTGTTCGCGCAGTAATTGCCGAATCATTCGAAAGAATTCATAGATCAAATCTGATTGGAATGGGAGTGCTGCCGCTTCAATTCATAGATGGTCAAAATGCCACGTCTCTTGGATTAGATGGCAGTGAAGTATTTTCAATTACCGGTGTCGAAGAGCTAAATAATGGTTCAACTCCTAAAGAGGTGAGTGTTACGGCCGGTGATAAGAGTTTTAAAGCAAAACTGCGTATCGATACACCAGGTGAGGCAGATTACTATCGCCATGGCGGCATCATGCAGTACGTATTACGCTCACTTTTAAGCAAGTAATCGCATTAATAATCACAACCCTTTAAACTATGAGCATGCTTGAATCAATAAAGTCACCTGCTGACCTAAAAAAGTTAAATTTAGAGCAGGTAACATCTTTAGCTGGTGAAATCCGAAGTTTTTTAATTGAACAAGTATCAAAATCAGGCGGTCATTTAGGTCCTAACCTTGGCGTAGTTGAATTAACAATTGCAATGCACCGTGTGTTTGAATCTCCCAAAGATGTAATTGTTTTTGATACCGGCCATCAAAGTTATGTCCATAAATTACTCACTGGCCGTATGAGTGGATTTGATAAGTTGCGACAACGTGGCGGAATTGCGGGATATCCAAATCGAAGTGAAAGTGAGCATGATGTTGTTGAAAACTCACATGCTTCAACTGCATTATCTTGGAGTGATGGAATTGCCAAAGGTTTCTCACTAACAAATCAAAAAGATAGAGTCGTAGTTTGTGTTGTTGGCGATGGTGCTTTAACTGGTGGAATGAGTTGGGAAGCTTTAAATAATATTGCAACTAGCAAAAATGAAAGATTAGTAATAATTGTTAACGATAATGAGAGGTCATATTCACCAACAATCGGTGGCTTAGCAACCTATCTTTCAACTCTTCGCACAACCAGTGGATATGAAAAGTTTTTAGATTGGGGCAAGGGAGTATTAGAGAAGACTCCAGTTGTTGGACATCCAATATATGAAACCTTGCATGGTGTTAAAAAGGGAATTAAAGATATTGTCGCACCACAAGGAATGTTTGAGGATTTAGGGCTTAAGTACTTCGGTCCAATTGATGGCCATGATGTTGCAGCAATGGAGAAAGCATTAAAAATTGCGAAAGACTATGACGCACCAGTCTTAGTTCATGTAATTACTGAAAAAGGTAGAGGTCATGCCCCAGCGCTAAATGATGAAGCAGAAAAGTTTCATGCGGTAGGTGTTGTAGATCCAGAAACTGGACAACCGCTAAGTAAGAGTGGCAAGAGTTGGACCTCAGTTTTCTCTGATGAGTTAGTAAAAATTGGCGCAGAACGAACAGATGTTGTCGCAATAACTGCAGCAATGATGGGACCAACCGGTCTTGATAAATTTGAAAAAGCATTCCCAGAGCGAACATTTGATGTTGGAATTGCCGAACAACATGCCACAACCTCTGCAGCAGGCATGGCCTTTGCCGGCCTTCATCCAGTTGTCGCAGTTTATTCAACCTTTCTGAACAGAGCATTTGACCAGCTTTTACTTGATGTTGCCTTGCACAAAGCCGGAGTGACATTTGTATTAGATCGAGCTGGCGTGACTGGTGATGACGGACCATCACATAATGGAATGTGGGATCTGGCGTTAACTGGAATTGTGCCAACTTTGCATGTAGCCGCTCCTCGTGATGGTGAGCGAGTAAAGGAAACATTGCGCGAAGCATTAGATATTTCAGATGCACCATCTTTGATTCGTTTTCCTAAGGGAGTAGTAAATCCAGATATTCCAGCATTTGAACGTCGAGACGGAATTGATGTTTTGTATCGAGGTGAGAGTGCGGATGTTTTGTTAGTGAGTATTGGAGCTTTTGCAGCAATTGCAGTTGAAGCAGCGGCTCAGGCATATCGGGAAGGAGTTGGCGTTACCGTAATTGATCCACGTTGGGTTAAGCCACTACCAAAATCATTAGTCACCATGGCTCAGCGTTATAAGAGTGTTGTTGTATTAGAAGATGGAATTAAGCATGGTGGAATTGCCAGCTCAGTTTCTGAACTATTTAGAGATGCGCAATTAAATGTGCCGGTTCACTCTATTGGACTTCCACTTTCATTCTTAGAACATGCCAAGCGAGCACAAATTTTAGAGGATTTAGGAATTACTGTTCAGAATATAACTCGATCACTTGTTGCTTGGAATAGCAGTGTTATTACTGTAGATGTTAAGGAAGAGATGCAACACCCTTTGGATGAAAACGAGCGCCGCAAACCGCTTCGCTAATTCCTTCTCGATCTAAGTAAGGCAAGATTCCACCTAGGTGCATTGGCCACCCGGAGCCAAGCAGCATACAAATATCAATCTCTTGCGGTGTTGAAATTACACCTTCATCAAGCATCATCTTTGCTTCAGTGGCAAGTGCTTCTAGTGCTCTTCTTCTAACCTGATCTGCAGTTGACGCTTTTGAACCTTTTTCAAGTAATGCTAGCGCTGCTGGATTAACTACATTTAAGCCCTGCTCATTTTTTACATAAAATGTTCTTACGCCCTCTTTAACAAACCGTTGCATAGTTGGTGAGATTTTGTAACGAGGTCCAAGATTCTTATTTAAAGTTTCAGATACATGCAGTGCTACACCTGGACCAACTAGTCCTAATAGTTCAAGAGATGACATT
>Ga0209087_1002249_pt1 | contig 10917 bp, 9 predicted proteins | sample S_130805_EF_Meta_FD_187321 | JGI IMG/M metagenome (GOLD analysis project Ga0209087, IMG submission 187321) | Freshwater microbial communities from Lake Simoncouche, Canada to study carbon cycling - S_130805_EF_MetaG (SPAdes) (version 2) | ecosystem: Environmental > Aquatic > Freshwater > Lake ...
CGCCGAGCACAGCATCACCCTGCACGGCCTCGGCAGCGGCCGCCAGGGGATCGTGCATGTGATTGCGCCCGAATTGGGCCTCACCCAGCCCGGCATGACCGTGGCCTGCGGCGATTCCCACACCTCCACCCACGGCGCCTTCGGGGCGATTGCCTTTGGCATCGGCACCAGCCAGGTGCGCGATGTGCTTGCCAGCCAGAGCTTGGCGATGAACAAGCTCAAGGTGCGCCGCATCTGGGTGGAGGGCACCTTGCAGCCGGGGGTCTACGCCAAGGACCTGGTGCTGCACGTGATCCGCACCCTCGGGGTGAAGGGCGGCGTGGGTTATGCCTATGAATTCGCGGGCCCCGCCATCGATGCCCTCTCGATGGAGGAGCGCATGACCCTCTGCAACATGGCGATCGAGGGCGGCGCCCGGGTGGGCTACTGCAATCCCGATGCCACCACCTTCGCCTACCTCCAGGGCCGGCCCCATGCCCCGGCTGGCGAAGCCTGGGAGCGGGCCGTGGCCTGGTGGAGCGGCCTGGCCAGCGGCCCCGATGCCGTCTTCGACGACGAGGTGCGCTTCGATGCCGCCGCCATCGCCCCCACCGTGACCTGGGGGATCACGCCGGGCCAGGGCATCGGCGTGGATGAGAGCGTGCCCACCCTGGAGCAGACCCCCGCCGAAGAGCGCCCCCTGGCCGAGGAGGCCTACCGCTACATGGACCTGGTGCCTGGCGCCCCGATCGCTGGCCTGCCGGTGGATGTGTGCTTCATCGGCAGCTGCACCAACGGCCGCCTCAGCGACCTGCGGGCCGCCGCCACCGTGGCCCGCGGCCGGCACGTGGCTCCCGGTATCAAGGCCTTTGTGGTGCCCGGCAGTGAGCAGGTGGCCGCCGCCGCCGAGGCTGAGGGCCTCGATGCGCTGTTCCGCGCCGCGGGCTTCGAGTGGCGCGAGCCCGGCTGCTCGATGTGCTTGGCCATGAATCCCGACCGCCTCGAGGGCCGCCAGATCAGCGCCAGCTCCTCCAACCGCAACTTCAAGGGCCGCCAGGGCTCGGCCAGCGGCCGAACCCTGCTGATGAGCCCCGCCATGGTGGCCGCCGCCGCGATCACTGGCCAGGTGACCGATGTGAGGGAGCTGGTGGGAGCTGCCGTGGCTGTGAGCCCGCCCTGAACGAGAGCCGGACCGACCCGTTCCCTTCCTTTCCCGCCGCTCCGATGAACGCCCCGTCACCCGCAGCCGCCAGCGCTGAGTCCGCCCAGCCGAACGACATCGCCGTGGCGCCAGCCCCGTTTCCGGCCGGTCCCGTCCAGCGCCTCCAAGGCCGGGGCGTGGCCCTGGTCGGCAACGACATCGACACCGACCGGATCATCCCGGCCCGTTTCCTCAAGTGCGTCACTTTCGATGGCCTGGCCGAAGGTGCCTTCGCCGATGACCGCACCGAACTTGCCGGCGCCCATCCCTTCGATCGGCCCGAACACCAGGGCGCCACGATCCTGGTGGTGAACGACAACTTCGGCTGTGGATCCAGCCGTGAGCACGCCCCCCAGGCCCTGATGCGCTGGGGCATCCGGGCGGTGATCGGCGAGAGCTTCGCCGAGATCTTCTTCGGCAACTGCCTCGCCCTGGGGATCCCCTGCCTCACCATCACCCCGGCCGATGCCACCACCCTGCAGCGGGCGATCGGGGCCACGCCGGCTGCTCTCCTCACGCTGGATGTGGAGGCCCTGCGGGTTCAGCTCGATCCCAAGACCAGCGATGGCACTGCCGCCGCCAGCACTTCCCTCGACCTACCCCTCCAGTTGGCCGCAGGCCCCCACAGCATGCTGGTGAGCGGCCAATGGGATGGCACTTCCCAGTTGGTGGCCCACGACGCCGAACTGCGTGCCACGGCCTCTCGGTTGCCCTATCTGGCGAGCTTTGCGCCCTGAAGCGATGCGTTGATGGTTGGTTCAGAATGGGCGGTTGATGGGTCCCTGTGCAGGCCCAATTGCCGGATCGGGTCCGATCCCGCCAGGCTGGCCTCCCTGGCGGGAATAGGGCACAAACGGCAAGCCAGTGCCACCAAAATTGAAGTCGTTGAGTTTAACCCTTAGGCCGCCCAGTCCGTCGTAGGGGCTGTAGAAAACGCCGATTTCGTAGGAGCGCCTTTGCCAGCGGAATTCCAGGTAGGAGTTGGTGATTTCGCCGTAATTGGGTGAATTGGGATCAACGTTGTAGCCAATGCCGCCGCTGAACACCAGTGGTCCTGCAATCTGCTGGGTGAGGCCGATGCCGATGGTGCCGAGGTCCACGGCCCGGTCAAAGCTGAAGGGGCTGCCCCCCTGGCGCAGGGTGCCGCCGCCAGTCAGGGTGAGTTCCGTGTAGTCGAAAAAGGGTTTCACGAAGTGGCCCAGGGTGAGCGTCGGGCCACCGGTGAGGCCGATCGTGTTTTGGTTAACGCCGCTGCCGTAATAGGCGAAGGTGCCAAGCACGTTGGCCCGCAGCCACAGGCCGGGCACCACCGGTTGTCCCGTGTTGGCATAGGCAGCATTCACCGTGAGGGGTGCAGGCTTGCCAATCCAGAGGGGGTAGTTCAGGTTCGCCGAGCCGATGCCGCTGAAGCGCCAGGAGTCGGCCAGGTTATTGGTGGTGAAGTCGTTGCCCTGGAAATTACCCACCCCCGTACGCCAGAGGTAGTTGCCGCTCAGTTTGCCCCAGGTGGGCAGTAGGCCCGTCTGCTCCAGGGAGGTGCCGTAGGCCGAATACACATCCTGCTCCCCCAGGGTGCCGTTCCAGGTGCGGTAGCGGTAGGCGCCGAAGAGACGCCACTTGCTTTCTCCTAGCAGCGGCAGATTCACGAGGCGGTTGAAGTCGCCCCAGCTGCGGGTGCCGTTGGCGATGTTGTCGGGATTGAAGGTGGACATTTCCAGGGTTGCATCGGAGTTGAAGCCGAGCATTTGTTTCCTCAGGACGGCCTGAAGACCGAACAGGTCTCCTGCTTTGGTGGGCTGGGAAACGCCGGGTGCATTCGCTGACTGGCCCGGTAGTGGATAGCTGTCCGTGTTGCCGTTGATGGCCCTCTGGGTGAGGAACTGGGGCTGGATTCTTAAGAGTCCCGTCTCGCCAACCCGCACGGGAATGTTGTAGCCGATGAAGCGACCATTGCGGTCCTCCTTGTCGGCTCCCAACACCCAGCGATTGTCGACATCCTGCTTCTTCTTGATCACCGTCCTGCGGGTGATCGGAATCGGCAGCCGCTCATCCAGCACCAGACGGTTGCGGTCGGTGCGGATCTCGGTGTCGCCGTTGGGCAGCAAGGTGGCCACCACGTTCTCCGAATCCATCCACGACTGGGCCGGCGTGAAGGGGTCGTTGCTGAAGGCCATCCGGTCGGCCGTGATCGTGGTGGGGGTGAAGGCCATTTGGCGGGCCTGCACCCGCCAGCGGCTGATCGTGCCTTTCACCAGCTGGCTGTTTCCCTGGGTGGCCAGATTGTTGAGCTGGCTGGGCCTGGCCCCCCCGAATTCGTTCACCTGATCCGGGGTGGACAGGGTGGAGGGAAAGCCATAACGCCGCTCCGCCGAGAGGCTCTGCTGGAACTTCACATCGGTGACGCGCTGGTTGAGCCCGGCGACCACCGTGGCCCTTTCCCGCTCCTGGATCCGGGCCCGATCCCACACGGATCCGCGGGTCTTGGTCGGGGGCTGGGCGGCGGCGGGCTGGGCCGGGGCGTTGTCGGCGTTGCGGCGGCTGGAAGGGGCCGGGTCGCCGGCGGCAGGGCCCATGGTCACCAGGTCGAGCTGGCTGGCCAGGTCGGTGGGCGACTTGCTTTCCGGCGGCGGTGCCCCCGGGCAACCCTGGGCCGGCGGCAGTTCCGGCGGTTTGCGCGGCGGCGGGGAGGTGCCGAAGCGGTAGCGCAGGCCCAGCAGATAGCCGTTGCTGCCCTCACTGACGCCGTTGTAGGTGCCGTAGGCGCCGGAGCGGTGGTGGATGCGGCCCACCGCTGAAAGCTGGGGGGTGACCAGGGCCTCCACCTCAAAGGCCAGGTAATTGAGAAAGGTGGAGTAGTTCTCGCGGAAGGTCTTCTCGTAGTTGCTGGGTTCGGTGAGCAGGCTCACCCCTTCCACGAAGTAGACGCTAAGCCAGGGCTGCAGCCAGAAGCGCATGCCGATGCCCAAGGTGCCGTCGCCAAAGTTCTGGGCGGGGGTATTGGCGAAGGGCACCTCCTGGTTAAAGCCGCCGCCAGGTTGGGAGCGGGAGCGATGGTTGAGCAGGTTGGCATCCAGCTCAAAGGCGAAGAGACCACCATCAAGAATCCGTCGTTGCATGCCCACCCCGGCCAAAGACTCCGGCCGGTAGGTGCCGTTGAACAGAAAGGTGTCGCCGAAGTTGGCCGTGTACATCTGGCCACCCCAGGCGGTGACGGACCAGGGGAAGGGGTGCCAGTCCGGCAGCGGCGGCAGTTCCGGGCTACAGCTGATCGGTTCCGGTGGCAGCAGCGGCGCCGAGGGGAGCTGGGCGAAATCCAGATCCTGCTTGCTGCCGTCGAGATCCAGCACCCCATACACATCCTCCATTTCGCCCCGCCCCTCCAGCAGGCTGAAGCGAAGCCGGCTGGCCTGCAGATATTGCTGACCCCGTTGAAAGCGGACACTGCCGCTGGCCAGAAGCTGGCGGGATGCGGGGTCGAATTCAATCCGATCGGCCTGGATGCGGCCCCCGGCCAGGAGCGCCTTCACGTGGCCCGTGGCCACATAGCGGCCGAGCTGGGCGTCATAGCGCTGGCTGTCGGCGCTGAGTTCAAGGTCCAGCGGCGGTGCTGCCGCTGGACCCGGGCTCGTGCCGCCGGCGCCGATAGCAGGAGCCGGGACAGAGGTGCGGGGGGCGAGGGGCCTGGGGCCGGGCCCCAGAGCATCCATGGCTCCAGTCACCGCCGGGGGGGACTGGGCGGCCCCTGGCGCCGTCCCGGGGGCCGCCAGGCCAGCTGGCAGGGGAGTCAGCCAGGCCACAGATGAGCCCAGCAGAGCAGCCAGCCGGTTCAAGCTGATGGAACGGTTCCGCTTCCGCTTGCTTCGCTCAGGCCGGCGATGGGGCACAACAGTCGGCCGCAGGGAGGCAGGAAGGGGGTGATCCTGCCATGGGGGGCCGGAGCTTCCCGTGGAGGCGGGTCGGTTTGCCAGGTTGGGTCAGCGGCTCGCGAACGGTGCTTCCGCCGCCCTCAGCAGCTCCGCGCCCGACGGACCTCCCGTCAGCAACAACCCCCCAATCTTCCGGGGACCGGAGGATTGGGGGGTTGAACCACCCGGATCGCTGGCGCTTCCGAGTGGGATGGAGCGAGGTTCAGTCCTCCAGATCCTTGCGGCTGGGGGTGCGGCTCGGGTCGCTGGCCAGGAAGCCGAAAACGAAGATCCCGATAAAGAAGAAGACGACCGAGTAAACCGAGATCTTGAGGGCGAGCATGGGCTGTCCGGCGGGTGACAGGGCGGGCGGGTGACAGGGGATGACAGGCCGGCCGCGATGGCTGGGCATCCCTGCTTCGGCCCCATCATCCTATGGGGCTGGAATGGCTATCAAAATGCCCGAGGGGCTTCCGGAGGGCCAACAGGCCCGGATTGAAACGTTTCAGTCACGATCGCTGGCCCCACCGCTCGCGCCGCTCGATCTCCAGCCCCTCTGGCGCTGCACCGGTCCTGAGGGAGTCTCGATCGCCGCCCTCCACCATCCCTGGGGGGGGCGGCACCGGCCCGACTGGGCGGCGCGGGGGCTGGTGATCTGGCCGCGCGGCGGCCTCTGGCGGCACCTGCGCCTGCGGCTTCAGCGGCCTGCCGCCTGGGGCCAGCTCGGCCCCGACGACGCCCGCGCCCGCCTGTGTCTGCGCTGGTGGGCCGATGCGGTGGAGTTGCGGGTCGATGGCGAGCCCGTGCACGCCGGCGATCTCTTTGACACCGCCTGCCGCTGGGAGCTGCCCCCGCGCTGGTGGCAGGAGGAGCCGCTGGAGCTGGAGCTGCGGCTGCGCAGCCCGCTCCACGACGACGGCGCCCTGATCCTCAGCCAGGTGGTGCTCGAACCCCGGAATACGGCCGATCCCCTCGGCCTGCTCGCCCCCACCGTGGCGGAGCTCGAACGCCTGCGCCAGGAGGCTGGCGTGCCGCCCGGTCCGGGCGCAGGACTGGTGCAGGTGCTTGGCCATGCCCACCTCGATCTGGCCTGGCTCTGGCCGGTCGCCGACACCTGGCGGGCGGCCGAGCGTACCTTTCGCTCCGCCCTCGACCTGCTGGAGCGCTTCCCCCACCTGCACTTCGGTCACTCCACCCCGGCCCTCTATGCCTGGCTGGAGCAGCACCGGCCCGCCCTGTTCGCCGCCATCCAGGCCGCCATAGCGGCCGGTCGCTGGGAACCGCTGAACGGTCCCTGGGTCGAGACCGACTGCGTGCTGGTGGGCACCGCCTCGCTGCTCCGCCAGTTCCAGGAGGGCCAGCGCTACAGCCGCCGCGCCTTCCCCAGCTGGGAGCACAGCGTGGCGTGGCTGCCGGACAGCTTCGGCTTCAGCGCCGGCCTGCCAGCGGTGGCCGCCGCCACCGGGGTGCGCTGGTTCTGCAGCCACAAGTTGGCCTGGAATGCCACCAATCCCTTCCCCCACCGGTTGTTCCGCTGGCGCAGCCGCTGCGGTGCCGAGCTGCTCGCCCTGATGAGCGCCCCGATCGGCACGGACGGCGATCCGGTAGCGATCGAACGTCATCGGATCGAATGGCAGGCCGCCACCGGTTGCCCCGATGCGCTCTGGCTGCCCGGCGTGGGCGACCACGGCGGCGGACCCACCGCCGAGATGCTCGAGCAGTTGGCCCTCTGGCAGGGCCAGCCGGCCGCCGCGCCCCAGCGCCACGGCAGCCTGCGCAGCTTTCTGGCCGATCTGGAGCCCTTGGCGCCGCAGCTGCCGGTGTGGCGCGATGAGCTCTACCTGGAGCTGCACCGGGGCTGCCCCACCAGCCGGCCGGACCAGAAACGCCACAACCGCACCCTGGAGCGGCTGCTTCGGGAAGCGGAGCTGGTGCGTGCCCTGCAGGGCCTGCCGACCCATCGCCAGCCGGCCCCAGAGGGTTTGGCTCCTCCTCCCCCGGTGCCCCCGATGGATTCCGCGGAATGTTCCTTGGGATCGCCTGCGCCTGCGCCTTCGTCCTCGTTCTCGTTCTCGTTCTCGACTCCGCCTTCGCCAGCCCCCACGAACCCCGTTCGCCCAGCGGATCCTGATCCGATCGACTGGCGGCCCCTGCTGTTCCAGCAGTTCCACGACATCCTCCCCGGCACCTCGATCCCGGAGGTGTTCGAGCAGGCCGAACCCCAGTGGCGCGCCGCCCGCCGCCGAGCCCGCCGGCAGCGCGATCGTGCCCTCGGGGCCCGCGCCGCCGTGGCTGGCGCCCCGGAGGCACAGCGCTGGCGCGTCGCCCAGCTCCAGCCTCGGCCGGCGATGCCCAGCACCCTGCGGCTGCCTGCCGGTGCCTGGAGTGTGGAGGGTTCGGCCGGAGCCAGGCCGCTGCTGGGCCAGGCCGCTCCCGGCGGGGGCCAGTGGGTGCAGCTGGAGGGCATCGCCGGTATCGGCACTGTGGAGCTACGCCGCCATACCGCCGCTGCCGGCAGCCGGGATCCCGGGCCGGGCCAGCCGCCGGCGCCCTGTTCCGGCGGTGGCGAACCCTTGCCGCTGCAGCACCCGGTTGTCCTGGATCCTGCCCCCGAGCTGGGCCCCGGGCACTGGCGGCTGGGCAACGGCCTGGTCACCGCGGTGGTGGGGCCCGCTGGGGTGGAACAGCTGCTGGATCGCCATGGCGCCGCCCAGCTGGCGGCCCCCCTGGCCTGGCGCCGCTACACCGACCGAGGCGAGTTCTGGGATGCCTGGGACCTTGCCCCCGCCGACCGCCGTAGCCCCCTGTCCTGGCAGTGGGATGGGGGGCCCGAGTGGATCGAGGCGGGTTCGCTCTGCGGCCGCTTCCGGTTGCGGGGGCGCTGCGGTGGCAGTGCGGTTCGGCTGGAGGGCCGCCTGCTGGCCGGTCAGCCCTGGCTGGAGCTGGTGCTCAGCCTCGACTGGCGCCAGCGCCATGAGCTGCTGCGCCTGGAGGTTCCCCTGGCCAGCCCCGCTGTGCGCTGGGCCGCCGACACGCCGGCGGGCGTGCTGGAGCGCCCCGCCGAGCCCCGCACCGCCCGCGAGCAGGCCCGCTGGGAGGTGGCGGCCCTGGCCTGGCTGGCCTCAGTCGGCCCGGCCGGGGGTGGCGGGCTGGCGGTGCTGCTCGACGGGCCCCAGGGCGTCGATGCCACGGCGGAGCGGCTGGGGGTGTCCCTGCTGCGGGCCCCCACTTGGCCCGATCCCGGCGCCGACAACGGCTTCCAGCGTCTGCGGCTGGCCCTAATGCCCTGCGGTGAGGGCTGGCGGCAGGCGCAGGTGCCGCTACAGGCCAGGCGCCTGCGCGAACCCCTTTGGTGTCACCCGGTCGACCCGGCCGCGATCGATCTCTCGGGCCCTGCCTGGCCGCCTCTGGCCCCGGACCTGGCCCTGGTGAGCCTGCGCGCCGCCGACGACGGATCGGGGGATCTGCTGGTGGCGCTCCAGAACGAAGGGCCCTGCCGCCGGCGATTTGATCCCGGGACCGGCTGGGTGCTGTTGGCTCGCCTTGATGGGCTCGATGGCCCCGTTGCTCCCGGGGCCTCGGCTGAAGGGGTGGCTCCTGCGCAGCTCTCACCTGAGGGATCCGCTCTCGTGCGCCCTTGGGAGCTCAGTTTCTGGCGACTGGGGAGGCGCTGATCGGATCCCGGCAATGGCGCCCCGGTGTCTGGGGTTCAGAGACGCAGGGGACGCCCTTCCCCAGGCCCGCTGATTTCAGGGCTCGTGTCTCAGTCTTCGTGCTCATCGAAGGGGTCGGTGAGCCGCTTCGAGGGCGGGCCGAAGGCGGTGTAGATGCCGAAGCCGGTGAGTCCCAGCAGAACGGCCAGGACCGCGATGGCCACGGAGAGGGCGGGGGATGCGGTGCTGGGTTCCATGGGATGGAGAAGGGATGGGTGGCGAGGGTTGGGGCAGCTCGGCTGCCGCCTCAGGAGCTGATTGGAGCAGGGGGCTGGAAACCGCGTGCCGCCGTTGGAGTGCCGCTGGAGCACGGAGCAGCGCGACCGGCTGGACGGGAGCGCTGGCCGAAGCGGGATGCTCCTGGTGGAGCGGACTCGGCACGGGCACCCGGTGGGCACCTGGTCTCGCGTCACAAGGCTCGTCACAAGTCGAGACGGCCTGTCCCGGCAGGACCGACGGGACCCTTAGAGTAGCCAGAGCGATCTCATGCCTGAGAGGACCCGGCAGCCATGGCTCAACGCACCCGACTGGGAGACATCCTTCGCCCCCTGAACTCCGAGTACGGCAAGGTGGTTCCCGGTTGGGGCACCACGCCGGTCATGGGCGTGGCCATGCTCCTGTTTCTCGTTTTTCTGCTGGTGATCCTGCAGCTTTACAACCGGTCCCTGCTCCTCGAAGGCATCAACGTCAATTGGAACGGCCTCAGCTGAGGCCGGGTTTTTTCCGGGCTTTTCAGCCCTGCCAGCCCACTCACCATGAATTTCTTCGGCATCGGCCTTCCGGAGATGGCGGTCATCGCCGCCATCGGTCTTTTGGTGTTCGGTCCGAAGCGACTTCCTGAGCTAGGAAAGACCCTCGGTAAGACCCTGCGGGGCTTCCAGAGTGCGTCCCAGGACTTTGAAAAGGAGTTCCGCCAAGCGGTGACACCCGAACCGGAAGCCTCCGGTGCCCATGCCGCCGCTTCGGCGCCCGCAGTCTCTTCCCCTTCCCTGCCGGTTTCCAGCGAGGTCGCGGTACTCCCCGTTTCTGAAGAGCCGGCCTCAGGCACCATCCCGGCGCCCGTGGCGAGCGATACTCCCGGCAGCTGAGCGGCGGCGGTTCATTTTGGATCTCCAGTTGCTCGTGGGCTTAGGTAATCCGGGCAGTCGCTACGCGGAAACCCGCCACAACGTGGGTTTTATGGTGCTGGAGCGCCTTGCGGCCGCCGAGTCGGCGCCATTCCGCAACCAGCCCCGGCTCCAGGGCTTGCTAGCCGAAATCGGCAGCGGCCCGCAGAGGTTGCGATTGCTCATGCCCCAGACCTACATGAATGAGAGCGGTCGCTCGATCCGCTCCGCCCTCGACTGGTTCCGGCTCGAATCCAGCCAACTGTTGGTGCTGGTGGATGACATGGACCTTCCCTTCGGTAGGCTGCGGCTGCGAGCTTCCGGCAGCGCCGGCGGTCACAACGGCCTGCGCAGCACGATCCAGCACCTCGGCAGCCAGGAGTTCGCCCGCCTGCGGATCGGCATCGGCGCCCCGGCCCAGGAGCCCCAGGACCGGAAGGCCCGCACGGTGGGCCACGTTTTGGGCCGCTTCAGCAGCAGCGAGCGCCCCGTGCTCGATGCGGTGCTCGCTGAGGTGATCAGCGGCATCGACCTGATCCGCCGCCTCGGGATCGAGCGGGCCGGCAACCGCCTGAATGCCTTTCGGGCCGAGCCCGTCGCCACCTCCCCGTGAGCCGGCTACCCAGCACCACGGCGCGGCTGCGGGTGCTGCATCAGAGCTTTAGTCCTGCCCTGCTCGAAGGGGAGGTGAGCGCCGGTGGCTTCCAGTGGACCTTTTGCTGGGCCTTCGACCGGGGTGAGCTCAGTGTGGAGCCCTCCCTTGGGCGCGCCCTGATCCAGGACGCCTTGCTCCGCTTCCTGCTCAAGGCCGATTATCAGCTCGAGCCCGGCGGCGATTACATGTTCACGGTGCGGGCGGCCTTCTGAGCCCCGGGCCGGCCGCCGCTGCCCGCTCCAGCGGTTGGCCCAGCCAGCGCTCCAGCAGCAGCTGGGCCACCACGTCGTCCCAGTCGCGGGGGGGCTGGCGCAGCCCTTCGGGAAGCAGGCGCCGCCAGCTGTGGGGTGGCTCCAGC
>Ga0209087_1002251_pt1 | contig 10913 bp, 6 predicted proteins | sample S_130805_EF_Meta_FD_187321 | JGI IMG/M metagenome (GOLD analysis project Ga0209087, IMG submission 187321) | Freshwater microbial communities from Lake Simoncouche, Canada to study carbon cycling - S_130805_EF_MetaG (SPAdes) (version 2) | ecosystem: Environmental > Aquatic > Freshwater > Lake ...
TTTTTTATCGGTCTGTTCTAGTATTGGTTCCATCCACTGGAGTCCGCTGGTCTCTATTGGCAAGGTCCCAGGCGGTATGGAAGATCAATTGAGCACGCTTGGTCATCAAAGGAAATTCAATTTTGTCCACCGTATCGGTTACCTGGTGGTAGTCATCGTGTACCCCGTTGAAGAAAAAGATCACTGGGATATTGAACTTGGCAAAATTGTAATGGTCAGAACGGTAGTAAAAACGATTGGGATCGTCTGCTGCATCGTATCTGTAATCTAGAATCAAGTTGGTGTAGGTGATGTTGTTGTACTCGTTGATTTTTTTCAATTGAGAGGATAGCATCTCCGAGCCGATCACATACACATAGTCCTTGTTCGCTTCTTTCTGGTATTCGTAGTCAATTCTACCCACCATGTCAATGTTGATGTTATTGACCGTATTGGCAATTGGGAATACTTGACTTACTGTAGGAGCAGGTTGGAAATTTTCAACAAATGACAAGTCATCTAAAATATAGATACTTCTTCCTTGTGTTCCCACAATTAAGTTATGATCCTTTATCAATAAATCAGTGATAGGCGTGACTGGAAGATCTAATTGAAAACGCTCCCAAGATGCACCATCATTGATAGATACATACAATCCATATTCTGTACCTGCAAACAAGACGCCTGCTTTTCTTGGACTGGCTACAATCGCTCTTGTAAAGTGCATTGGATCTATTCCATTGGTAATTTTAGTCCATGTAGCACCGTAGTCTGTTGTCTTGTAGATATAAGGGGCAAAGTCATCTAGCTTATACCTTGTACCTGCAAAATAAGCAGTTCCTTTTCTGGTTGGATCTACTTCTACTCTATTCCACATGATCCATTTAGGTGCATCTTTTGGTGTTACATTCGCCCAATTTTTACCACCATCTTTACTTACACTAATGATACCATCATCACTACCTGTCCATAATAAATCTTTTTCAAGAGGTGATTCTGCAGCAGTGAAAATCGTACAATAATATTCTACACTGGTATTGTCTTGTGTAATGGGTCCACCAGAACTTTTTTGTTTTGCTTTATCATCCGTCGTTAAATCCTCAGATAATTTATTCCAACTTGCACCTTCATTTTCTGAAGAAAATAAATGGTTACCTGCAGTGTATAATTTCTTTGGATTATGCGGAGAAAAGAAGATTGGATGATTCCATTGGAAACGATACTTCATCACTTCTGCGCCTGCTCCCATTGGATTATCTGGCCATACATTGATCACTCTATTCTCTCCCGTTTTATGATCATAGCGTGTAATTAATCCACCATAAGATCCACCATACACAATATCACTATTCAATGGATCGGCAACAATATAGCCACTTTCGCCACCCGCAGTGACATCAAAATCGTTTTCGCCAATGAATGCACCATAGGTACTTGACTTTATTCTGAATGCAGAATTGTCTTGTTGCGCTCCTAAAATACGGTAAGGGAAACTATTGTCCGTACTTAAACGATACACTTGTACAGTTGGCTGATTCATCATCGTACTCCAGTTTCTACCAGCATCCATACTCACTTGCGCACCACCGTCGTCTGATACAATCATTCTTTTGCCATTCTTAGGATCAATCCATAAATCATGGTGATCACCATGAGGTGTTCTTAAAGAAGTAAAGTTTTTACCGCCATCAGAAGACACCATAAAGTTCACATTAGGGCAGTATACTTTATTTTCATCCGCAGGATCAACAAACACTTTGGTGTAATACCAAGCACGTTGACGGATATTATTATCACCACTTGCTAATTCCCAACTTTTTCCTGCATCATTGGATACATACAATCCACCATTTGCATTTTCAATCAATGCATATAATTTATCGGTATTTGATTTTGCGATTGCAACACCAACAATACCCCATACACCCTTAGGTAGTCCTTTATTGTTTCTAATAGACACCCATGTATTTCCGCCGTCAGTACTTTTATACATACCTGAACCAGCACCACCACTTTCTAAACTATAAGGTGTACGAATCAATTCCCATGTACCAGCGTACATAATATCTGGATTGCTTGGATCTATGATTAAATCACTAGCACCTGTTTGTGGATTCACATACAATACTCTTTTCCATGTAGCGCCGCCATCTAAACTTTTGTATACCCCTCTGTTTTCATTTGGACCAAATAAATGACCCATTACAGCAGCCCATACAATATCTGGATTTTTTGGATGCACAATTAAACGAACAATATGACGAGCTTCTTTTAAGCCGATATTTTTCCATGTCTTACCATCATCTATTGACTTCCACATACCCTCCAAACCTTCACTTACATTACCACGCATCGAATTCTCCCCTTCGCCAACATATACAATAGATTCATTTGATGGCGCAATGGCAATGGCACCAATGGTACCCCCAAAATACCCATCAGAAATATTTTTCCAGTTATTACCAGCATCTGTTGTTTTCCAAACACCACCGCCTGTTGCACCCATGTAAAAAGTATTCACATCAGTATAGGAACCCACACCAGCCGCAGCTCTTCCACCTCTGAAAGGGCCTACTAGTCTAAAACTTTGTGCTTTAATAATTGGGTCTTGTGTTAATTCAACTGGCTTGATTGGCTCTGTTGATTTTTTCTTTTGCGCTTGCAAAGGACTCACTGAAATCAGTCCAACAAATGCGGCAAATACAAAAAGTAGTTTTTTCATAATTGAAATTTATAATGAATAATCCTTGTTTAAATAGTCAAAATAACGAGCCCTCCAATCGGAGGGCTGCGTCTTTATTTAATCGCTTCTATTTCTTTGAATTTTTTGATTGGTGTTGCTTCTACTAATTTTCTAAAGTCTGTCCAATCTTTTGCAAAGAATGCATTCACTTTTGTAGCTACATCAGCAGCAACTAAAACAGCTTCTGCAATGGCACGGTCTTCTTGTGCACCTGGCATAGAAGTTTTACCCATTACAAGCATACTCGCATTGCGGATAATACCCATTGGCGTAATGGTTGGAACTGTACCGTATCCTTGTTTTTCTTGTCTTTTACCCACCATCATTTCTCTTAAGTTCTTCACTTTTTCAGTAATGGCTTTGTGTACTTTATTCAAGCTATCTACCCCTTTATCTTTTTTATCTTTCCACTCTGACTTTAATTGCGTTAAAATTAAATCTGCATCGTCTAATTGGTCTTGTGCAGCATTGTATTTATCTGCAACAGCTTGCAATTGATTTAATAATTTATCCTGTGCAAGTACCACTTCGTTTCTGCTTGGTAGTCTTGGATCATCTGCTACTTCAACCATGGCTGAATCTTTCCAATTGCCTGCAGTAACGACTACTTTGTATGTACCAGGTAATACATCTCTGCCTGTGAATTCTCTTTCCTCTGCAGGGCTAGCATCAGCTGGGCCTTCTGCCATTCTTCTACCAAATCCTCCACCGCCAGATTTTGGTGCACCAGCGCCTCTTTTTCCTTTTTGCTCAAAGCCCCAATAGCTTCTATTAAAACCTGATGAATCTAATTTTACATTTAAATTTCTAATCACGCTGTCCATAGCATCTTTAATTTGCACTTTTGCTTTCTTCACCGTATCAGTTGAGTAGATTGAGATAGCCATACCAGTTGGTTTGTTTGGCGCATCCCACATACCCCATGTACTCCACTCATAAGGTGAATTCTTAATAGACAAATTAATTGCAGTTGGAGGTACAGTCATAAAGAATTTAGAAGTTTGTGCTTTAGCTAGTTTTCTTAAAGGTCTGATATCATCTAATACCCATAAGCTTCTACCAAAAGTAGCAATGGCTAAATCTGCCTCTCTATCCTGAATAGCAAAATCATAGGTTGATACAGCTGGATAGCCATTTTTCCATTGTTGGAATTGAACACCATTGTCTAAACTGATATACATACCTTGTTCTGTTCCAACAAAAATCAAGTTTGGTTCAGTTGGATCTTGTAAAACTGTTAATGCGTAACCTGTTACTTTCTTTTCATCCACCATTCTAGTCCAAGTTTTACCTGCATCCATTGATCTGAAAATATAAGGTGCAAAATCGCCTTGTCTATAATTATTCACCACCACAAATACTTCATTTGCATTGTAAGCAGATGTTCTTATTTGAGGGATCCATGCACCTTTAGGTAAGCCAGTAATATTGGCTGTTAAATCGTCCCAATTAAGACCACCATTAGTTGTCATTTGCACTTTACCATCGTCTGTACCAATATAGATTAATCCTTTTTGAACTGCACTTGGTGCAATACAAATAATGGTACAAAAATTTTCTGCACCAGTGATATCAATACTCAATCCACCATTGTCTCTTTGATCAATTTTAGCGCTATCATTGGTTGTTAAATCTTTAGAAATAATTTCCCAAGCAGCACCTTTATTGGTACTCTTATGTAAAAATTGAGAACCAAAATAAATTGTTTTTTTATCAAATGGATCTTGCGCAATCGCAGCATTCCAGTTAAAACGCAATAATGTTTTTGCATCTGGAGCTGGAGGCTTGATATAAGAAGATTGTCCTGTTACGGTGTTGTATCTTCCTACATTACCACCTTGACTCATTGCATATACCCAAGTAGCGTCTTCTGCATCTGGCATTACATCAAAGCCATCTCCACCCCATAAATTATCCCAATCAAAATTGCGAATACCACCTTGTGTTGTGGTATATGCAGGACCTCTCCAAGAACCATTGTCTTGCATACCTCCCATCACGTGATAAGGAATTTCGTTGTCTACATTAATATGGTAGAATTGTCCTACTGGAATTTTTTCATCAAACATCCATGTTTTACCACCATCGCGTGTGATACCTATACCACCATCATTTCCGTCAATGATATATTTATTATCGGTTGGATGAATCCAAAATGCATGGTGATCTGGATGGATACCACTGTAAGGAATAATGGTTTCAAAACTCTTTCCACCATCAATACTTTTTTGAACTGTTTGACTGATATACCATAATGTATTTTCATTCAATGGATCGCTAATGATATCTTGGAAATAGAAAGGACGATTGTCAACAATCGACTTTTGACCATTCACTAATTTCCAAGAATAGCCGCCGTCATCACTCTTATACAAACCACTTTTCTTAGACTCAATCAAAGCATACACCACATTTGGATTGGAACGGCTAATCGTAATACCTACACGACCTAAATCGCCATCAGGCAAGCCATGTTCTTTTCCTAATTTGGTGAAATTTTTACCGCCATCAATGGTCATATATAATCCACTTCCCTTTCCACCACTTTCTAAATGATATGGGTTACGGTAGTGATGCCACATCGCCACAAATAATTTATTTGGATTAGATGGATCCATAATCATATCACCAGGACCAGATGTGTCATTGGTAAATAAAATTTGATTCCATGTATCTCCACCGTCTGTTGTTTTGTAAACACCTCTGTTTTTGCTCTGACCATAAGGATTACCAATGGCACCAGCATAGACTGTATTTGGATTAGATGGATCAATGATCACTCTATGGATATTTCTTGTTTGCTCTAAACCCATGCGCTTCCAAGATCTACCTGCATCCATTGTTTTGTAGATGCCCTCTCCAATGCTGATAGAATTTCTTGGATTACCTTCTCCTGTGCCTACCCAAACCACGCTTGGATTAGACTGTTGAATAGCTAATGCACCAATATTTAAAATAGGTTGCTCATCAAAAACAGGCGTCCAACTAACACCAGCATTGCTTGTTTTCCAAACACCACCAGATGCAGCACCAATCCAAATATGATTTGGATTTGCCACTTCCGCATCAATGGTCGTGACACGCCCACTCATACTTGCTGGTCCAATATTTCTTGGCTTCCAATCTTTAAATACTTTATTGATGTCTACTTTTTCTGTAGAGGCTACTGGAGCAGCAGCTGCTTTCTTTACTTTTTGTGCATTTGCTTGACCGATTGTTAATACAGCTGCAAATAGCACAGAGCTAAGGGTAATAATACGCATATGAACTTATTTTCTGATTAAAATAATGAAGTTCTAAGCTATTGCATTTTACCCAAAAAGCAATAAAAAATGGATGAACGTTATTTTAGAGTTTTTCGATGATTCCAGCCACGCCCTGGCCACCACCTACACAGGCTGTAACGATGCCATAACGCTTATTTAATCGCTCTAAGTCATTGATTATCTGTACTGTTAATTTAGAGCCAGTACATCCCAATGGATGTCCTAAGGCAATTGCACCCCCATTGATATTGACTTTTTCTTGGTTTAATCCAAGCGTTCGAATGACTGCTAAAGATTGAGAAGCAAAAGCTTCATTTAACTCAAATAGGTCTATCTGATCTAAATTCATGCCTGCTTGCTTCAATACTTTTGGCACAGCTTCTATTGGTCCAATCCCCATGATTCTTGGATGTACCCCAGCCACTGCACAATTCACCAATCTTCCAATCGGCTTAAGTCCTAGAGATTGCATTAAACTTTCACTCATTACGACTACAAAACTTGCACCATCACTTGTTTGAGAGGCGTTACCAGCAGTCACGCTTCCTTTCATGGCAAATGCTGGTTTCAATTTAGCTAAAGCTTCTAATGTGGTATCGGCACGAACACCTTCATCCGTATCCACTGTGAAATTTCTTGTTGCTTTCTTATTATTTTCGTTGAGATAGGTTTCTGTGATTTCAATCGGCAAGATGCCTTTCTTGAAATGGCCATTGTCAATTGCTTGTTTGGCTTTTTGGTGCGAAGCCAATGCAAATGCATCCTGATCTTCCCTGCTGACCTTGTATTCATTGGCCACCGCCTCGGCAGTTAAACCCATTGATAAATAAAAATCTGGTTCGTCTTTGGCAATCGAATAGGCTGGAACAGTTTTCCAACCTGCAGTTGGGACCATGGACATGGATTCTGTTCCACCAGCAATAATACAATCTGCCATGCCTGTTCTGATTTTTGCAGTGGCCATCGCAATACTTTCTAGTCCGCTTGCACAGTATCGATTGATGGTAATGCCTGGCACTTCTATTCCCAATGCTTTTGCAGCAATGATTCTACCAAATTGCAAACCCTGCTCCGCTTCTGGCACTGCATTGCCCACAATCACATCGTCAATTAATTTGTATTCCAATGCTGGCAAGGATTTCATTAAGCCCTGAATGAGTTCAATGGCCAATTCGTCGGAACGCATAAAACGGAAACCTCCTTTTTTACTTTTAGTCACTGCTGTTCTAAAACCCGCTACGATATAAGCTTCTTGCATAAAAAAGTCTTTAATTGACACCCTAAATGTAGGCTTTTTTATAAAAAGTTGTTTATGCAACTAAATATTTCATTGTAAATTTGTGGTATGATCTATCCATTCATCAGAAACACCCTTTTTTTACTTCCTCCTGAAACAGCACACTTGGTCTCTATGAAGGGCCTAGATGTGGCAGCAGCATTGCCTTTGTTGAATACATGGTTGAGTGGTCAATTTCAAGTGCAAGATCCAAGTTTAGCCAAAACAGTTTTTGGTTTACAGTTCCCCAACCCTGTTGGACTTGGTGCAGGATTTGATAAAAACGCAGCACATTTGGATGGTTTAGAAATGTTAGGTTTTGGATTTGTTGAAATTGGCACGGTGACGCCTAAGCCACAAGCTGGTAATGCGCAACCAAGATTATTTAGACTCACAGATCAACAAGCACTGATTAATCGTATGGGCTTCAACAACGATGGGGTGGACGCGATTGCAAAAAGATTGAAAGAAAGAAAAACATCTACCCAATCCAATTTAATTATTGGTGGCAATATTGGTAAAAATAAAGTCACTGAAAATCAAGATGCTTGGAAAGATTATTGCACCAATTTTATAGGACTAGAAGAAGTGGTAGATTATTTTGTGGTGAATGTAAGTTCTCCTAACACACCAGGCCTTCGTGAATTACAAGAAAAAGAAGCCTTGAGAAAAATATTTTCTGAGCTTCAGTTAATCAATAAAAATAATAAACCCATCCTATTAAAAATTGCACCCGATTTAGAAATAAGTGCCTTGGATGATATCATTGCCTTGACTTCGGAAGTGACAATAGACGGATTGGTGTCAAGCAATACCACATTGGATCGTAGCTCATTGAATCCTAAGAATGCAGCAAAGGCTAAGGAGATAGGTGCAGGTGGATTAAGCGGACTGCCATTACTCAACAAATCAAACGAAGTACTGGACTATTTATACAATGGCATTGGTGATCGATTACCCATCATTGCAAGTGGTGGCATTTTCAAGCCAGCAGATGCAAAAGCAAAATTGGATGCAGGTGCTAGTTTAGTTCAAGTATGGACTGGATTTATTTATGAAGGACCAGCGATTGTAAAAAATATCTTAGAAGCCCTCAAGAAATAAATTTTAATTCATGTTGACCATTCAAAGTTTTTGTTTCAATGCATTTCAGGAAAACACTTTTGTCCTATTCAATTCCGAAAAAGAAGCTATCATCATTGATCCAGGTTGTTATTTAAAACATGAAGAAGCGCAACTTGCCAACTTTATTACAGACAATCATTTGACACCAACTTTATTATTGAATACGCATTGTCATTTAGACCATGTATTTGGCAATAATTTTGTAAGTGAAACTTATGGATTGACTGCTTTATTTCATCAGAAAGAACAAGCAGTCATTGATCGCTTGCCAGAAGGTGGCGCAAGATGGGGCGTTCCTACTGAAGTCTACAAAGGAAAAGTACAATACATACAACAAGACGAATTGATTCAATTTGGTAAAGACCAATTTAAAGTACTTGAAACACCAGGACATTCACCAGGCAGTGTTTGCTTCTACCATGCAGCACAAGATTTTTTGATTGGAGGAGATTTAATTTTTAAAGACGGTATAGGCAGAACCGATCTGCCAGGAAGTAATCCATTGGATTTAATCAAGAGTATACAAACTCAAATTTTTCCATTACCAGATACCATGACCATCTATTCGGGCCATGGACCAGTAACAACCTGGGGTAGGGAGAAAAAAGCAAACCCATATATTTTACATTTGATGAAGGGCTAAAAGCTGTTCCCAGTAGTTCATTAAAATTGTCTAGTTAACAATTAATTAATATTACCCTAGCCTAGTCTTATGCTGATTAAAGGGTATTTTTGCCACATACATTATGGAAAACAATCCGATCAAAATACTCATTGCAGACGATGAACCAGATATCATCGAAATTATAAGCTTCCACTTGAATAAAGCAGGGTATGAAGTTGAATCAGCGAAAGACGGAAGTGAAGCCATTGAGAAAGCAAAACAATTTAATCCAGATTGTATCATCTTAGATGTCATGATGCCAAAGCGCAATGGATTTGAAGTGTGTGAATATTTAAGATCTAACAAACAGTTTGATAAAACTTTGATTGTATTGTTAACTGCACTGAATGACGAGGTATCACATATCAAAGGTTTAGAATTGGGAGGAGATGATTTTATCAACAAACCAATTAGTCCAAAAGTACTTGTAAGTAGAATCAGTGCCTTGTTCAGAAGAATACAACCTGCTACAACAGAAACTAAGACCTTGAATATTAAAGACCTTATAATTGATTCGGAACAATACAAAACCGTTTTAAACGGAGTCGTTCATATATTGGCTAAAAAAGAATTTGAACTACTTTACTTATTAGCAGCCCAACCTGGTCGTGTATTTTTAAGAAACGAGATCTTGTCTCAGGTTTGGGGCAACGACGTAATTGTTGGTGACAGAACCATTGATGTACATATCCGAAAAATAAGGGTCAAGTTAGGCATTGAGTGTATTACGACTGTTAAAGGTGTTGGATACAAATTTGACTATTAGTTTAAACAATCAGATTCAACGCATTCCACTTATCCATCGCATAAAGATGTTTGATCTTACATTCAAAAAGATTTGAATACCTTTACTTTAGCATTCTACAATGCTATTTCAACATGTTTAAAAATAAAAATCTTTCGCCAAAGCAATTGGCATTGCTTACAGCCTTATTGATGTCAACCCTGATTGCATTGAGCGTATTCGTGTTGATTACAAATTGGAAATTGTTATTGGCCTATTTCGTTGCTTGTTTTATAGTCACCTATTTACTGGTCTACCAAATACTTGAATTATTTATTTACAGAAAAATTAAACTTATTTATAAGTTAATCTCTTATACCAAGGCCAGTAAAAGAGAAGAAGCCTATCAAAAATATATTTTGCCAAATAAAGGGATAGACGACGTAAGAGTAGATGTAGAAAAATGGGCCACACAAAAAACGAATGAAATTCAAACATTGCAATCCAATGAACAGTTTAGAAAAGAATTTCTACAAAATCTGTCTCATGAAATTAAGACACCCATTTTCGCAATACAAGGTTATTTAGAATTGTTAGCAGATGGTGCAATGGAAGATCCTGCACTGAGTAAAAAATTTATCGGACAGGCCGAGGCCAATGTCCAACGCCTAGTTGGTCTTTTGAATGATGTAGATGTCATCACTAACTTAGAGATCAACAAAGAGCCAATTTTGAAGCAGCAGTTTATCATACAAGATTTAATCACAGAAGTTTTTCAAAACTTAAATGTGAAATTGCTGAAAAAAAATATCCAATTTCAATTCAAAAAAGGGAGTGAAATACCAGTCGAAGTTTTTGCGGATAAAAATAAAATTTACCAGGTCTTAGTAAATATCTTTTCTAATGCCATAAAATATGGAAAGATTGATGGAGAAATTATTGCAAGCATATACCTCTTAGACGACAAAAAAGTATTGATTGAAATTACCGATGATGGTATTGGCATAGAAGAATCCCATATCCCAAGATTGTTTGAACGTTTTTACAGAACAGACGACGCAAGAAGCAGGGAGATTGGAGGCACTGGATTAGGCCTAGCTATTTGCAAACATATTATTGAAGCCCATGGGGAAAAC
>Ga0209087_1002253_pt1 | contig 10902 bp, 8 predicted proteins | sample S_130805_EF_Meta_FD_187321 | JGI IMG/M metagenome (GOLD analysis project Ga0209087, IMG submission 187321) | Freshwater microbial communities from Lake Simoncouche, Canada to study carbon cycling - S_130805_EF_MetaG (SPAdes) (version 2) | ecosystem: Environmental > Aquatic > Freshwater > Lake ...
GACCAAATCAAGATGCTGCCCGAGGGCCAGCGGGGCGACTGGTTAAGGGCGCTGCGGGGTTTTGATGGGCGGTTGCACTGGCATTGCCACTTCATCCAGAAGCTGGAAAGCCAGCCGAATCTGGAATTCCGCGAGCTCCATCCCCTCACGGCCGTGACTGCGGACACCGATGCGGAGCGATTAGCGGCCTGGGCCGAGGGGCGCACGGGATTGCCATTTGTGGATGCCTGCATGCGCTCGTTGATTGCCACCGGCTGGATCAATTTCCGGATGCGGGCGATGCTGATGTCGGTGGCCAGCCACCATTTGGAGCTGCCCTGGCGCCAGAGCGGCTTGCATCTGGCGCGTTTGTTTGTGGACTACGAGCCCGGCATCCACTGGAGCCAGTGCCAGATGCAATCCGGCACCACCGGCATCAACACGATTCGCATCTACAACCCGATCAAGCAGGGCCAAGAGCACGACCCCGAAGGTGTGTTTATGCGCCGCTGGCTACCGGAACTGAAGGCCGTACCCCTGGTGCATCTGCATGAACCCTGGACCATGCCGCCCTTCACCCAAATGCGCCTGGGGTGGACGATTGGCGTCGATTACCCCAATCCGATCGTCGATCCCGTCGCCGCCGCCCGCCAGGCGCGCGATCGCCTCTGGGCCCGGCGGCGCCAGCCGGGGTTCCGGGAGCAATCAGACGCCATCGTGGAGCGGCATGGCTCGCGGCGCTCGGGTATGGGCGCGAGCGGTGGGGGGCGGCGGCGGCGGAAGGGTGGGGTGGGGGCGAAGGCGAAGGCGCAGGCAAGCCAGGGGGTGATTCAGTTGGGGTTGGATTTGTAGGGGGATGGGACCTGGACATCCGCACCATTCAGGAGTTGCTGGGCCACAAGGACGTGAAAACCACCATGATTTATACCCATGTGCTCAGCCGCGGCCCTCTCGGGGTTCGTAGCCATGTAGATCTTGTGTAGCAGGAGGAACAAGTGGTTCGCGGACCCGCAAACCACTTGTATTGTTGGTGTCCCTATTACCCCAAACCCTATGCTTGTACTGGATTCAGTCGAAGGATCCGAGCATCTTTGGGTGTGGTTTGCAGAAGGACCAGAGGAAGCGGGCTTGGTTCTCGGAACCTCCCAATAAAGAGTTAGCCCCACATAACGCATTAGCATCGTAGGAAGCACAATGACGTTACGACCCCCCAAACTTCCATGCGCACCGAGGACCATTCAAAAAGGCACACTGCTTAAGGACTTGCTCAATCAGGAGGCCATAGACTGCTTGGCTCAAAACATCCTCTACGTACACAAAGATTTTGAAGTTAAGGCATTCTGCGAGTACGCTTTCAGAGGACTAAAGCAGCTTGAACTCATGCAAAGGGGCCAGCACATCGCTAAAGCCCTGCATCACTTTCTGCCCAGTACTTATTCAGAAGCGATTGCAATCATAATGGCGTCACTCACGCCAGCTCATGCCGAAGCAGAGGGATCAGGGCTGGCAGGGTTCTTCTATCTGCCGCACAGCTTCTTCATTTCCGAATACGGGCAAGAAAAAGAATACAATAACGGCCAAGACCCATTCGAAACATCCATGGGAGCATTACACGCATTAACCACTCGCTTCACGTCAGAGTTTTCAATCCGCACGTTTCTCATCCATCAGCAAGATCGCACTCTGTTAAAGGTCTTCGATTGGCTCAGTGACCCTACCCCTCATGTAAGGCGACTTTGCAGCGAGGGAACGCGTCCAAGATTGCCATGGGGCAAACGCATTGCATCGTTTATCTCCAATCCGCCGCCAACGTTACACCTGCTTGAAGCACTAAAGAACGACCCATCTCTCTATGTCCGCCGCAGCGTCGCCAATCATCTTGGTGACATCGCCAAAGACCATCCAGATGTCGCCTTTTCCATGTGTGAACGATGGTTGAAGGAGGATGCATCCACCGACCTGAAGTGGCTGATTCGTCATGCGGTTCGGCATCCCGCCAAGAAGGGTAACGCACGGGCGCACAAAATCCGTGCAACAGCAAAAGGTGCCTAGTTGTATGTGCATGAACCTTGGCTTGGCAAGCAATTCCAGTGGACTGCCTGCGGCAGCCGCTGAATCCAAATGTCAGGCTTTCCTGGAGGGACCATGGTGATTGAAATCGCTGAGGCAGACCTTATGCTGCCGGAGCACGCGAGAGCTGTTGTTCAACTTTTGGATGATTACGCCCGTGACCCTATGGGTGGGGGCAAAGCGCTACCTACGTTTGTGAAGGCCAATCTTGTCGCAGAGCTTAGGAAGCGAGATGCTGCGCATGTCATTCTTGCCTTTATCGACGGCAAGCCAGCGGGCCTCGTTATCTGCCTCGAAGGATTCAGCACTTTTGCCTGTCTGCCGTTACTGAACATTCACGACGTGATCGTATCCGCTGAGCACCGTGCTCTAGGCCTCTGCAAGCGCATGCTGGCGGCTGCGGAGACCATTGCTCTCAGGCTCGGCTGTTGCAAGATGACGTTGGAAGTGCTCGAAGGCAATATTATAGCCCAGGCCGCGTACACGTCCTGTGGTTTCGCGAGTTATAAACTTGACCCACGTATGGGTAAGGCCATGTTTTGGGAGAAGAAGCTCGCGGTGGTTGCGTCCAACACGTAGTTGGAGCAGGCTAGTTATCTCCCGCTCCTCATCCCATCAGCGCTGCCACAGGGAAGAGCAGGTACTCCAGGAAAAAGAGCTTCCAGATCAGCTGGTAAAAGGCCCTCGTCTGCTCGTCGTGACTCACGTCCACGCTGCGGCTGCGGATCCATATCACGCAGAGCAGCAGCAGCTGGCTGAGGGCGAGGAAGCCCCGATGGATGGAGGGCAGGGCACCGGAAAGAACCAGCAGGATCATCAGGCCATAGCTGGCGGTGAGGATCCAGCGGCAGAGTGCGAACACCAACGAGGGGCCCAACCGCACCGTGAGCGTGAAGATGCGGTGCTGGCGGTCGCCGCGGAGATCGGGGATGTCCTTGAACAGGGCAATGGCCAGTGAGAAGATCATCACGAAGGCCGAAAGGGCGATCACCTCCGGCGGCAGGATCAGGCCCGCCCCGCCGCTTTCCGCCCCACCACCGCCTGCTGCGACACCAGGGCGGAAGGTGGCGCGGAAGTGGGAGAAGAATCCCACGTTCACGACGGCCCCCCGTACGCCAACGATGCAGAGGGCCGCCCAGAAGGGAAAGCGCTTCAGGCGCAGCGGCTGGCATGAATAGGCCGTTCCGATCGCCATCGCCACAGCCACCGTGCTGAACAACACCGGTCCCTGCGCGGCGGCGAAAAGCAGGGCCGCAACTGCCGTGATCGCCACGATCGATCGACCCTGGCGCAGGCTGAACCGGCCCGAGGCCAGCGGCAGGCGTGGCTTGTTGATGCGATCGATTGCCACATCGGAGAGCTGGTTGAGCCCCACGATGTACACATTCGCGGCCAGGGCCGGCAGCAGAGCGGCGGCCACCAGCGTGAGGCAGCGCAGCGGGTCGAATCCCGCCGCCATCGGTGAGGCAGGAGGCAGCACGAAGGCCAACATCCCCAGGGCGATCACGCTCAGCAGCGTTCCCCAGATCGTGTGGGGCCGGGAGAAGGCCCACAGGGCCGAGGGCCAGCTCTGAGTGGCGAAGGGAACGGATGGGTTCATGCGAGCCCCTTATGGCTTAACGGCGGTCAGCAGCCCGTAGCGGATCAGCCCAGTGCGATAGCCACTCACCATCAGGGGAATCGCTCTTGCTCCCAGCACTGTTTCCCAGCCGGACCTCAGCACCTCCAGCATCACCCTGGGCTGCATGGCCGACTGCAGGACGTCCGACCAGAAGGGGGCCACCGCCTCGGACCAGTCGGCCACCCGGATCTGGCTGAAGCCAAGATCCGCGGCAATTCGTTCATAGACAGGCAGGGGAATGGTGCCAGGAAGATGGTACAAGTCATAGATTCTCTTCAGTTCGCGCTGCTCGGCAGCGCTCAGAGGCGGTGCTGGCTGCGCGTCATCGCGATGACACCAGGTGGCCAGCACTAGCCGGCCACCTGGCCTGAGCACCCGCAGGCATTCCTGGAGAAAGCGCTGTTTATCAGGCATGTGCTCGCCGCTCTCCAGCGACCACACCAGATCGAAGCGATCCGCCTCAAACGGCATCGCCATCGCATCGGCCACTACAAAGCTGACCCGCCCACTGGCCCCTGCGGCCCGGGCTCGCTCGCTGGCCCGATCCCGCTGCACCGGACTCAGGGTGATGCCGATCACTGCAGCCGAGTAGCGATCGGCCAGCTCAAGAGAGCTGCCACCAATGCCGCAGCCCACATCCAGAGTGGCCTCGGGTTGCTGCACATCGCTCCACTCCAGCAACCGCTCGATCAGTAGTCGCTGCGCCTCCCTCGGGCTGTCCACCCGGGTTCGCCCATCGGGGCCGTAGTAGCCGTGGTGCATGTGTTCTCCCCACACCCGCTCCCAGATCTGCGAGGATTTGTCGTAGAAAACACGGATCTTCTCCGCCAGGGGCTTCCACTCAGACCCATCCATTACCTCCCCGCGATCAACTCCAATAGTTCCATGTGCCCCATCAGCCGCTTCGGAGTTCATGGCAACGCATCAATCATAAGACCAGGCTAACGCAGTCACTGGCCCGTTGCAGTTCGCCATCACCCCAGGTTCCGTTCCATTGATTCATCACATTCATTTCTATGTGCCGGATGCCATGGCCAGCCAGGCCAAGTTCTGTCGTGCCATGGGCATGAAGATGGTGCGCTGTGTTGAGCGCGAAGATCGCATCACGTGTCTACTGAGCTACCAGTCCACCTGGTTCCTGCTGTCCTCCCCTACGTCGCCGCACTCACCGATCGCCCGCTATCTGAGCGACCATGCGCCCGGTATTGCCGATATCGCCCTGAAGGTGGATCACCTGAGCGACGTGTTGGCACGTGCCCCTGGCCTTCGCCTGGAATCCAGCTCCGATTCGCCGGAGGCCCTGTGCCAGCTGGATGAACTGCTGGACTCTTCTCCTCAGGCGCGATGGGGTTGGCTGCCGGGCTGGGGCAGCGTCAACCACACCCTCGTGGAATGCCCGCGGATGGCAAGCCGCTCCCCTGGGCACCACCGTTCTGTGATCGATCACGTGGTGCTCAATGTTCCGGTTGGAGAGTTGGATGCCGTGGTGGCCTACTACGTGCAACTCTTCGGATTCGAGCGCAGGCAGATCTTCCAGATCCAAACGGATCGCTCCGGGCTGAGTAGTCAGGTCTTGATGGATCCTTCCGGCGAACTGTATCTCAACATCAATGAACCCTCCTGTGAGCGCTCCCAGATTCAGGAGTTCATCACTTTGCACCGTGGCGCCGGCATTCAGCACCTGGCTCTTCGCTGCGAACCCCTGCTCGAAACGGTGAAGCTTCTGCGGCAGCAGGGGCTGCCGTTGCTGCCGGCACCACCTACCTATTTCCAAGGCCTCCGAGACCGACTCTCCCAGGCCCCGGAACTGGAGTGGCATGACGCGGAGCTGCAGTGCCTGATCGAGAACCAGATCCTGATGGACTGGCAGCCACGCCTGCCGGAATCGATGTTGCTGCAGATCTTTTCCCTGCCGATCCTGCCTGATTCGCTGTTCTTCTTCGAGTTCATCGAACGGCGAGGAAAGGAGGCCCAGGGATTCGGGGAACGCAACTTCCAGGCGCTCTATGAAGCGGTAGAAGCGGACTTGCAGACACGTTAGCCATGTCCCTGCAGACGCCCCACAGCGGTTGCCACTGGAATGGAAAGCGCCGGCCCTTCTTCGAGGGTTGGTATTACCGGCTCACCCTTCCTTGCGATCCTCCAGTAGCCGCCGATTCCATAGCTTTCATGTATTCTCTGCAGACTGCTGTCGGTTCAGGTAAAGCGACAGATCCGGCGGGATTCGGCGGAGCGGTTCAGATCCTCGGTCCCGCCGAACAGTACCTCTATCGTTCCTTGCCGGACCTGTCCACCTTTTGGGCGAGCAGGGACCGGCTCGGCCATGGTCAGCTCCTTGATGGTCAGGATTGCGCTTCCGGATTCCGAGATGAGTTCTATTGCGTCTCGCAGCACCGTCACGAGGGATGCATCCGCAACCCCGCCACCGGAGCGCGGATTCGTTGGTGCTTCACCGTGGAGCCCCGTTATGGCTGGGGACGTTCCGACCGCCGCCAGCAATCCACGGCTGGTTGGCTGTCCCGTTTCCAGATCTTCGAACCCGGCTGGCAGATCCTGATGGCCCACGGCTGGGCCAGCGGCTGGATGGAATGGCAGCAACCCTCCCCCGCTGCGGGGGGGATCTACCACCGCCATTTCGATCGGGTGCCCGCCTATGCGGAGAAGAACTGGGGTGGATCCTTCCCGAGCAAGTGGTTCTGGGTGCAGTGCAATGCGTTCGAGTGCGAGCCGGATCTCAGCCTCACGTCTGCTGGCGGGATCAGAAAGGTGCTGGGGCAGCGGGAATCCGTGGGCATGGTGGGGATTCATCACCACGGCACGTTTTACGAGTTCGTCCCCTGGAACGCCCGCGTGAGCTGGCAGGTGGATCCCTGGGGCTGCTGGCGCATCCAGGCGGAGCAGCAGCGCTATCGCGTGGAGCTGCTGGGCACCAGCGCCGACCCTGGCGTTCTGGTGCAGGTGCCCACGGCTGCCGGCCTCCGCTTTCTCTGCCGCGACACGACCCAGGGCCAGCTGCGGCTGAAGTTATGGCGCCGGCGGGGCCGGGCTCTCGAGTTGCTGCTCGAGGCCAGCAGCCGTCAGGCGGGACTGGAGGTGGGGGGCGAGGAGTGGCCCAACACCTGGGTGAAGCATCTGTGAACAAACGCTGGTGATGGTCACCAGAGTCAAAGCACTTCCCCAATGGCGAAACATTGGTGTCGCTCCAAGATCAGCTTCTGTTGAACGTAGACATCGTTCACTGGTGATAAGCCGAGCAAGTGGAATCACTGGACCAGTGCACAAGCTCACAGGAACGGAGAAAGCTGGCGTCCCCCGGAGTGGTGTAATTCCCCCGTCCCCCCACGCCAGCTTAGTCAGCATGGGGGGACGCATCTCAAGCGACTGGCTCCGGCTGGTGTTGCAAGAGGTGGGCAGGTCCGTTTCCCTGGTCCGAGTACCACCTCAACCAGACGAACCATGCCCAAAACCCATTGTGCATTGTGCCGCACCTGAGCTGGCCTTGCTCCTGTGAAGCGTAGAGATCTGCTTCGCCACCTCAGCAGTTATAGATGTGATTTACGTAGGGGATGATTAATTCGGCGATAGACCGCCATCAGCTCTCAGCCTCAACACCTCAAGCGCCCTGCCTGCCACCCAGGGGCAACGTTCATGCCTGAACTTGCGGCTCGCCCTGAGGCTGAAAAAAGAAGCCGCTGCCGGGAGCGTCCTGGCGCACCACGGAACAGAGGCAGGCCACCCGCCATAGCGCCAGGTGGATGGGGGTGGGGTCGTGGTGCAACAGATCGGGAAAGCGCATCCGTAGCAGGGCGGTGGCCTGCCAGGCGTTGTAATGCGGAATGCGTGGGTTGATGTGATGGCACAGGTGAGTCGAACCGATGCCGTGGTGCAGCAGGTTTAGCAATGGCCCATAGGGACGATCCACCGTCTGCAGGGCGCCTTTGGCCCAGGTCCAGTCGGCGGTGGAGAAATGGGGAATGTTGGTGTCCGTGTGCTGCATCCAGGTGTAGCTGACCAGCCAGGCATTGATCACCAGATAGGGCAGGCCGTACACGCACAGTACCCGCGCCGGCGAGAACTGAATGGCAGCCAGGACCAGGGCCAAAAACATGGCCGCCAGCCCGAGATTCGAATGCCGTATCAGCTGCCGGCAGGCGTCAGGGAACAGTGGCCGCCGGCCGTTGCGAAAGGGAGCACCGCTCCAGAAGTGGGAGGTGGGGGTGCCGTAGTCTTCACCTCCCGCAATGCCGAACAGCAGGTATAGCGGCCAACCCAGCAACAGGTGGAAGACTAGGGATAGGGTTCCGAACATCCTGGTGCCCAACCGCCAGGCCAAGGCCTGCACCCACTTGCCCGCCGGCGAGTCTGAGCGGGGTGGCACATGGGTTTCACCTCGTTCCAGGTGGTTGCAATTGGCATGGTGCACCGCGTGGCTGTGCTGCCAGCTGAAGTAAGGCACCAGCAGCATGCTGTGCAGCACAAATCCCACCGTGGCCTCCAGCCGACGGTTGGGATGGAAGGCGCCATGACCGCACTCATGGGCGATCACCCAGCAACCGCCCGCCACGGTGCCCGTGACCACGGCATACAGCAACCAGAGGGGGGCGGCAGTGGGGGTTAGGGGGATCTGGGTGCCCAAGCCGTAGGCCACCACAGACAGGCTGAGGGACATGATCAGGCTTCCCCAGGCCTTGGCCGGCTTGAATTGGAGCAGCTCCGGCGGCAGGCAGGCCAGCAGTTCAGCCTTGCTGTGGAAGTTGGTGGGGGCAGGGGAGGCGCTCGCTCGGGCGCCGCTGGAGAGGGAGACAGGGGGGTTCAATGAAGCTGCAGCATGGCTGGGAGAACTCGACGTGGCCGTCAACTGTCTCGGCAACATAAAGGGAGGAAGGCAACAGCCCTATGCATCCACGGGCTTCTGCTCGTGAGTGACATATAGTTGAATTGATGTTGTACGTCAAGGGGCTGTTCGGTGAACACCAGGCTCACATTGAGGCTAGATGAGGAGCTGATCGCGAGGGCAAAACGTCACTCTGCTGAGACAGGCCGGTCTGTCTCGCAGCTGGTGGCTGACTTCTTCTCCTTGATCGAAGTACAAGACCCTGGAGTGGAGATCACACCCCGTGTGCGCGCGTTGCGCGGTGTGCTCGCCGGCTCGGGGCTTGCATAAAGACGGCTACCGTCGTATCTTTAGAAATCCACTATCGATGAACTTAGAACTGGTCGGCCCGCTTGTTTTGCTGGCTCTGATCGATAGCACTAGTTTCGGTACTTTGCTCATCCCCCTGTGGTTGATGTCGGTACCCGGTCGTCTACGCCCAGGCAGGATTGTTCTGTTCCTTGGCACCGTAGCCGCTTTCTATCTGCTGTTGGGGATTGCGTTGCTACTCGGTGCCTCGCTGCTGGTCGACACGTTGCGGCAGACGGGAAACTCCCAACCGCTAAGGATCGCCCAACTGGTGGTCGGTATCGGATTCACTGCTTTCGGTGTACTAAAGGAACCTTGGACAAAAGCGGCTAAGGAGCGTCGCGTAGCTCGCCGCGCCGCAAAATTGGCACGTTCCGGGCCGAGTTTGCTCATGCGGATGCGGGGTCTGGCGAGCGATGCATCGGCCCCCGTCGGCGCGGTCTTCTTATTGGCATTGACGGCGGCCGCCATCGAGGCTGCTTCGATGATCCCGTATCTGGCTGCCATCGGTTTTTTGACCGCATCGGAGTTATCGCTGATCGGGCGGAGTGTGGTGCTTTTTGGCTATTGTTTGTTGATGATCACTCCAGCATTATTGCTGCTGGCGGCGCGGCTTACGCTGCATGGTCATGTCTCGCCTATCTTGATAAAGTTGGAGGCATTTCTTTCCCGTAATGCAAACGAGGCGATAGCTTGGGGGTTATCTTTGATCGGCTTGTATATGGTTGCCGACAGCTTGAAGGCGCTTGCTTGGCAATGAAGCATTGTGCCGGCGCGGGCTTCAGCGGTTAGGGGCAATACCATTGGGGAGCGGTGATACCGCTAAGTACGGCCCTCGGTGAACCATGACACCGCGGCCGGTTGTCAGGCCAACCTTGTCCCTCCCTTTGGTCATTTGTTAAAGCGGCGTTAATCTCGCCTTAAAGTCCGGCTGGGGTATGGCGGCCAGGGTTGGTGCACTCCACTGGCCTTGCGATTTTTACCAATGGCTAATACCTGGTTGTCGATCCTGTTTGATCTTGCCGCCAGCAGGAGTGCCAGTGTCGATCCCATTAAGGCCTCACTCAACCTTTCCACCACGATTCCCCAGACCACGCCGCCCACGGAGAACTTCCAGAGCGAGATCTCCACTGTGGTGTCGGTGGGCGCAGAGCGTTTCACCCTGTCTTCAGGTGGAGGCAGCAGCTTGCAGATCAGCCGATCCACTAATCCGGCGGCCACGGCTCCGGCCCTCCAGCAACGCTTGAGCTATGGCAACGCCATCACCACCGTCTCGCCCAACACCACCTTGCCAAATGGTGCCACTTGGGTGTCCCAGGCGGTCGCCAGCTACGGCTCCTTGGTGGCGGTAGCTCTCTCCCCCTCCGACTACGGCACCCAGGGCGGCCGGGGTGTGGTGCGCTTCTACCGCATGGCCGTCGATGGCAGCCTGGCCTTCCTGCAGGACGTAACGGTTGGCTACCTGCCTGACAGCATCGCCTTCAACAGCAGCGGCACCCAGTTGGTGGTCGCCAATGAGGGTGAGCCCACCGCCAACTACACCATTGCTGGTGTGCCAGGAGATCGCCCTGGCAGCATCGGCATCATCGACATCCGCAATCCCACCGCAGCGGCCAGCTTCACCTACACCGACCTCGGTTTTGGCGGCCTCAGCCTGCCAGCGGGCATCCGCATCAGCGGCAAGCCGGGCCTCTCCACCCAGGCCACCGATATTGAACCGGAATACGTGAGCATCAATGGCAATTTTGCCTATGTGACACTGCAGGAGAACAATGGCGTCGCCAAGGTCAATCTACGCACCCGCACTATCGAACGGGTGTTTAATTTAGGTTCCGTTGATTTTTCGACCCAGCTTGTTGATATTTCCGATCGAGATGGCACTGGTAATACCCCCTTGATCAAGCCGGTATTTGGCAACAATGCGCGTGGACTGCGCATGGCCGATGCCATCGCTGCGTTCACCCTTACAAATCCCGGCAGTTTTGCCAGTGGCAGGGATTATTTCATCACTGCCAATGAGGGCGATGGCAGGGATTACACCGGCTTCAAC
>Ga0209087_1002260_pt1 | contig 10879 bp, 5 predicted proteins | sample S_130805_EF_Meta_FD_187321 | JGI IMG/M metagenome (GOLD analysis project Ga0209087, IMG submission 187321) | Freshwater microbial communities from Lake Simoncouche, Canada to study carbon cycling - S_130805_EF_MetaG (SPAdes) (version 2) | ecosystem: Environmental > Aquatic > Freshwater > Lake ...
GGACTCGCCGGACTCGCCACCGCCATTCGCCTCGCCGCAGAGGGGGTGCACGTCACCGTTGTCGAGCGCGGCACACGCCCTGGCGGAAAGATGGGTCGGCGCGAGATCGGCGATTACCGCTGGGATACCGGCCCCACGATCTTCACCCTCCCCGAACTCTTCGATCAGCTCTGGAGCGCCGCTGGCGCGAAGCGCAGCGACGATCTGACTCTTCTCAAGGTAGAACCGGCGTCGCGCACCTTCTTCGCCGACAGGAGCGTGCTAGAAACGTCGAGCGATCTTGCCAAGCTCGCCGCAAGCTTCGGTGCGCTCGATCCGCGCGATGCGGCGGGAATCCCCGCCTTCATGCGTCGCGGCGAGAAGCTCTGGCGCGAACTTGATCAAACCTTCTTCCGTCAGTCTCTCAGTCCGCTCAGCCTGCTCGCGCCAATGTCGTGGCTCGCTGGCATTCGCCTCGATGCCGCCGCGCCGTATAGCCGCCGCATCAACAGCACCTTTCACGACGAACGGATTCGCCACGTGATGCGCTACAAGTCCATCTACTTAGGCTCAACGCCGCAGAGCGTGCCCGGCGCCTTCCTCTCAATTCCGTACATCGAGGCGAGGTTCGGCACCTGGCATCCGGAGGGAGGCATGCACGAGGCACCGCTCGCCATGGAGCGGCTCGCCCGCCGCCTCGGCGTGGAGTTCCGCTACGGCACCGACGCGATCGGCAGCATCATCAGCAAGAAGCGCATCAGCGCGCTCCGCGTTGCCCCGCGCAGCGATACGCGCGCGCTCGGGAGCGGCCCAGCGGCGCCGAACCAACCAGGCGAAGAGCGCCTCGAGGCCGACGCGGTGCTCTTCAACGCCGACATCGTGCACGCCCATCGCGACCTGATCGGCGACGAGCACCTCGGCATGTTCAGCCGCCGCCGCTTCAAGCACATCACCCCGTCGTCGAGCGCCTACATCCTGCATCTGGGGGTGAAGCGCACCTTCCCCGATCTCGCCCACCACACTGTGTGGCACCCCGAGAACCCGAACGAGGAGCTCGATCGCATCATCGATTCACCGGTGCCGAGCGGCGACCCCACCCTCTACATCCAGCATGTTGCCGCCACGGACCCAACCGCCAAGCTCGACGGCCGGAGTGCACTGTATGTGCTGACCCCGGTGCCGCCACTCAAGGATCGCAACTGGTGGGTGGAGCACCGCGGTGAGTACCGCGCCGCCACGATCAAGCGCGTCTGCGAGCGCACCGGCCTGAAGCCCGAAGAGATCGAAGAGATTGCCGATTGGACGCCACTCGAATTTGAGAACGAGCAGCGCTGCCACGACGGCTCGATCTTTGCCCTCGCCGCGAGCTTCTTCCAGAGCGCCTACTTCCGCCCCGCGAATCGCTCCAGCGACCTCCGCAACGCCTACTTCGCCGGTGGCGGCACGCAGCCAGGCGGCGGCATTCCGCTGGTCATGCTCTCGGGCTACATCGCCAGTCGCCAGATCTTGCGCGATCTCGGCTACGCGCTGCCCCCAAGCGAAGCGGGGCACATCGCGTAACTCGCTCCCCCAGCAACACAAAAGAGCCGACCCCCGAAGGGGCCGGCTCTCTCTTTACCCGCGTGGGTGAGCGCTTGACTCAGACGGCGATGATGCCGAGCTTCACCAAGAAGTACACGAGGAACGCGGCAATGGAGACCCAGAAGAGGGGCTTCACGTCGCGAGCCTTCCCTGACGTCACCTTCAAGATGGCGTAGGTAATGAAACCGACACCGATACCGTCGGTGATCGAGTACGAGAGTGGCATCACGATCAACGTTGCGAGTACTGGGAAGCCATCAACGGCGTCCTTCCACTGCACATCGCGAATCGCCTCAAACATGAGGTAGCCAATGACAACGAGCGCAGGTGCCGTCGCCGCTGCAGGAACGATCCCTGCGATTGGTGAGAGCAGCACGGCTGCGAGGAAGAGGAGACCGGTCACCACGCTGGTCAGACCGGAGCGACCACCCTCCTTGATCCCTGCGGCAGACTCGATGTACGTGGTGTTGGAGGAGACGCCCAGGGCGCCACCGGCCATCGCCGCGATCGAGTCAACCAGAAGGACGCGCTTTGCGCCTGGAAGTTCACCCTTGCTGTTCAAGAGTCCGGCGCGTGCGCCGAGGCCGACCATCGTGCCAGCCGTGTCGAAGAAGTCGCTCAACATGATCGAGAAGACGGCGAGAGCAACCGCGAGGAAGCCTGCACCGCTCGACCAGACGCTGAACATTGAACCGAATGCCTGACCGATTCCAACGAAGTTGGATGCATCAAGCGGGCTGACGAAGCTGGTTGGGATCGTGCTGACCCCAAGCGCAAGTGCGACAGCCGTACCGACGCCGATAGAGATCAAGATGCCGCCCGGTCGGCGGATCAGCGCGAGTGCGGTCAGAAGGCCAGCGCCGAAGATTGCCAAGTGCGGAAGATCCGCCGTTGGAATCTCGGTGCCGCCGAAGCCGATGCCCGAGAAGAGTCCGAGAGGCACGGTGCCAGCGAACGACTTCACAACAACGTTGGCCTCAAAGAGACCGATCAAGAGCAGGAAGAGTCCGATGCCGACGGCAATCGCACGCTTCAAGTTGAGTGGGATCGCCTCGAGGATCGCCTTGCGGAATCCGGTGAGCATCAAGATCGTAATGAAGATGCCCTCCCAGACAATCACGGCCATCGCCTCGGACCAGGTGAGCCCAAGACCAAGGATCAGCTGGAATGCGACGACCGCATTCAGCCCCATCCCTGCGGCAAGAGCGAACGGATAGTTCGCCACCACGCCCATGAGGATGGTGAGCAGGCCGGCACCGAGCGCGGTGACGGCGAAGATCGCTTCAGCGCTTGGTGCGCCCGCAGCGCCGATCGCGCCGCCTGCGGCGCCCGCGCCGACATAGTTCGCGTTCACGAAGATGATGTACGCCATCACCAAGAACGTGGTGGCACCGGCGCGGACTTCTGTCCCTACCGTGGTCCCACGCTTCTTCAACTGGAAGTACGAGGCAATGCTTGCCATGGTTTCCTCCCCTAGGCCGAATGGACGGTCGGCCGACCGGAACCCCACCTCCGGACAGCCTCCGCGCTGCCTGGAGCGGTCACCTGCGTGACCAGCGGCGTGTCGTGCTCAACCTACGGCACAGCGCAGGGCTACAGACCCCCAAAACTGGGCAAAATGACACGATCTTGGGAGTTCTTTTCGTGCAGATGCACAAAAAGGACAGCTACTTGACGGTTACTGCCTTCGTTGCCGGCACGGAGTCCGCCCCTGCCCAGTTGATCGCATAGACCTTGACCGTGGTCGCGCCGGCAGTCAGGCCCGTCAAGGTCCAGGTTCTAGCGGTGATTCCCACGAACACTGTCCTTGAATTCTTTCCCGAAAGAACAATCTTGAATCCTGTCACTGGGTAGCTTGGCTGCTCAATCGTTGTGTAAAGCCAGGTGATCCTCAGGGTTGCCTTAGACGTACTTGTAGCGTTCAGCGAAGAGGCGTGATCTTGGGGTACGCCAATTGCGTCCTGAGTGAGTCCACTCTCAGCACTTGCTTCGCCAGCGACGTTCAGACCGGTGACCTGCACTCGAATTGCCGAACCAAGGTCCGCACTGCCAACCGTATAGGTTCGAGCGGTTGCGCCTGGAATGTCCTCGCAGCTGGGCACTTCTTCTCCCAAATCTTCGTCGTAGTACAACCCACACTGTTGCCATTGATAGGTGTACGTAGGCACTGGGAACCCCGTCGCACCAGAAATAGTGGCGGTCAGGGTGTTTCCAAGCGCAACGCCACCTACAGGAGCTGAAGGCACTGAGGAATTCACGATGGAGACAGTTGCTAGCGAAAGGTCAGGCGCGGCATAAACGCCAGTGGTTGACATGGCTGTCCTGAGCGTGCTCCCCGCGACATTACTCGCGGTGACGCTCAATTTGATCCACTTACCGCTCGCCTCATCGGGCACCTCAAACTCAGGATCAGTTGCGCCTACGGCATTCGTGCAGCTCGTTCCAGCTGCTGACGTACAAATCGCCCATCCGTAGGAGAATTCTGGCTCCGGGCTACCTGTCCATTCGCCTGTCACGGCGGTCAACAAACTGCCAACTTCAAGGTATGCACCATCAAGTCCAATCGAAACTGCACTTCCTGTGGCGATATTTGGCGCAGCGGCGATTGCTATGCTCGTTGCCGACCACGATGTCGCCGTACCTTGCGAGTTCGTTGCGACAACCTTGATTCGGTAGTACTTATCCGCCCTTAGGGCTGTGTACTTGGTCACAGTGCTGCTACTCGGCACGAGCGTGCAGTCATCACCCAACTCATCAAAGCCGTACGGGTAGTCGCAGACATACCAAGTGTGGGCAATAGTAGGGGCTGGCAGCCCTGCCCAGGTGCCGCGATAGGCGGTCAGGCCCCCGCCAACGGTCTTGGCGCAGTAGGCTGCCGTATCACATCCGACAGTGGCCTCTGTCATCACCGCAGGGGGGCCGCTAACAGCGGTTGACGGGGCGGTGCTATACGCCACGACAGTAGCTCCGGCGTTGCTGCCGGTAACGCGGAATCGAATCCAAGATCCAGCGTCGTCGCCAGAAACGGTGTAGCTCAAGTCGGTCGCCTCAAAGATCTCCACGCAGCGAAGGATGTCTGCCGCCGCCGAGCAACGCATCCATTGGTATTCCAGGACTGGCGCAGGTGTGCCTTGCCAGGTGCCTGTGCTGCCAGTGAGGGAAGAGCCAACAGAATACGTTCCAGCAACCGTTGGCAGGGCGGTATTCAGCGTTGGAACCGTCACCATGTTTGACGACGCCGTGAGCACCAACAGTGAGCGGCCGGCATTCGTTCCCGTTGCGCCAAAGACGATGTACTTCTCGAGATCGCTGTCGGTCAGTCGGTAGGAAAGCGCCGAAGTGCCCGAGATGACCGCACAGCCATCTTGCGGTTCGACGGCGGCACCTACCTGACCGTCACAGCGGTACCAGGCATATGCAAGTGTTGGTGCCGGTGTGCCGATCCAGGTTCCTGCGTTGCCGGTCAGCAGCGAACCCCGAGACGGTGTGCCCGATAGCGATGGAGCGACCGTATTGCTTGCGGGAACTGTAATCTGGTCGGTAGATGGGCTTACCGAGGCTGCGGAGCCGGCGGCATTCGTTGCGGTCTCGCGGACGCGAATCCATCGTGCAGCATCACTCAACGTTGGCACGTAGGTTTCACCCGTGGCGAGCGGAATGGCGGTGCAGCTGCTCTCCGCGGTGCTGGTGCAGCGCAGCCACTGGTAGGCCGAATCTGCTGCCGGAACGGCAATCCAAGTGGCCCCACGTACCGCGAGAAGTTCGCCAACCGCAGGCTCGCCAATGATTCCTGGAGCCACAGAGACACGTGGCAGGCTGGCGATACGTGCAGTTGCAGCGGTAGCGGCATAGACGGTGCCTGAGCCGTTTGTGGCAGAGATGATGACCCGAATACCGGAGCCAAGATCTGCCTCACGGGATGTATAGGTGAGAGCGGTCTGGCTTTCAATAGCCGTGCAGTCGCTTGGCACTGCCGAGGCTGCGGCACCGAGAGCTTCGGTACATCGATACCACTGCACGCTGAGCACTGGCGCAGGAACACCCGTCCAGGTGCCCTTGGTGGCGGTAAGTGTCGTGCCCTGGGTAATGCCCCCCGTGAGTGTTGGCGCAGTGCTGATTGCTGGTCGCGACGCCACTGGATAGCTCGCGCTCACCGCCGAGTACGCCACCGCGGTGCCAGACATGTTTGACGCGGTCACTTTGATACGCAGGAATGCGCCAGCATCGGCCGTAAGAGGGGTGTACGAGATGGTGTTCGCGCCTGAGATCGCAGCGCAGCGGGCCATATCAACGGCGCTTGGGCACTTCTGCCACTGGTACGACAGGTCTGGCGTCGGATTGCCATCCCAGGTACCGACCGTTGCAACCGTAGCAACACCCACGACTGGGCTCCCGGTTACCTCTGGTGCGCTGGTGTTCACTGGCGCGAAGCCGATCAGCGGCGAGGTGGCCGAGGTGGCCGTCATCGCCCCAGCGAGGTTCGACGCGCGAACGGTCGCGCGTACGTAGTAGAGCAGCTCCGCTTCTGTCACCGCATAGGTCGCGCTCGTTGCGCCGTCGATTAGCTCGCACTCAGGTGGCGCCGTCTCCATGGCACCCCCGTCGGTTGCACAGCGGTACCAGCTGTATGTATAGGTTGGGGTTGGGTAGGCAAACCAAGTGCCGCTCGTTACGGAAAGCGTGCCCCCAACCCGTGCCCCGCCAGAGACGACCGGGCTGACGGTTACCGTTGGGAAGGCGCGCACATACTTGGCCACCGTAGTTACTGCATAAGTGCCGTAATCATTTCGTGCGGTCACCACAACACGCAGGTACTTACCCGCGTCTGCATCAACCGGGGTGTACTCAGCGACCGTTCCTCCTGGAATCGATGTGCACAGCGCAGCGTCGTAAATACTGGTGCAACGGCGCCAATCAAACGTGATGGCGGCTTCTGGCGAGGCCGTCCAGGTACCGTTTGACACGGTGATCGGCTCGCCAACGAGTGGATCGCCTTGAATCGCCGGAAGAGGGTTTGCAGGCAGCGGTCGAGCTGATACAAGACCCGTTGTGTCGGATTTACTCGTGACTACCGTGTCGCCTGTAGTGCCGGTGACGGCAAAACGGATGAAGTAGCTGGCATCGGCCTGCGTCAGAATGTAGGTGCGCGACGTTGCTCCGTTGATGACGGTGCAGTCGGCGTCTCCCCCAGATTCACTCAGATTTGTTGGACAGCGCTCCCAGGTATAAGTGAGCGTTGGCGTTGGGTAGCCGAGCCAGGTACCCGTTCGGCCCGTCAACCGCTGTCCGACACGCGGGCTGCCAGTGATTGCAGGCACCACTGACGCCGTTGGCGACATGGTGATTTGGCTCGTGGTGGATGTGAGGTAGCTCGCACTCCCGGTGGCATTATTCGCCGTCACCAGGGCCCGGATCCACTTGCCAGAATCTGCAGAAACCAGTGTGTACGAGGTGCCGCTCACCCCTGCAATCGTGGCGCAGCGACGGCTATCTGTGGAATGGGTGCAGCGTCGCCACGTGACGGCCACGGTTGGCGTCGGATACCCGACCCAGCTCCCTGTATCGACCGTCACGGCTTCGCCAACTGTCGCCAGTGACGAGATTGCCGGCGCCACACTACGCCCAGCCGGGCGCGTTACGGCAGACGTCGTTGCACTTGTAGATTCAGCTGATCCAGATGCGTTGGTGCCTGTGACTTTCAGCCTGAGTAGCTTTCCTGTATCACTCGCGACAGGCGAATAGCTCGCAAGCGATGCCCCGCTAATGGCGGTACAAGCTGGATCGATTGGAGTGCCAGCAAATTCAGCACTATCGCACTGATACCACTGATAGGCCATGGTCGGCCATGGCCAGCCAGTCCAGTTTATTTGTTCTAATGTGATGGTACGCGCAACGGCTGCTGCCGCAGCAGAAATAACTGGAGAAGAACTTACGCTCGGCGAACTTGGTCCATCCGTTAAGCGCGCAGTCACCAACTGTGGTGTCGGCTCTGGAAGCGCCACATTGTCGTGAACACCCCGATAGTTAGGAGCCGCAAGCAAACACTGGTCTTGGGAGTCCGTGAGCGTATAGCCCCGATAGTATTTAGGGTTGTCAGTTTCAATTGAGTAATACTCGCAGCGCCATTCGGAGCCCCACGAGTAGTAGACCTTCTGGCCGGACCAGAGCCCTACGCCTCGCCGACCCCATGCGCCAGAGCCAGAACAGTAAATTGACTGAGAGGCGGTAAGCCAACATGTAACCATTCGCCCAGCCGCAACCTGCTTGGCAGACCCGACAGGACCCGTTGGACTGGTGGCAGAAACTGTGGTCCACGATTGCCAATCTGACCATGAGGCGTACGTGCCTCTGCCAAGTTGGCCGTGGCTGTCCGCGCCAAAGCATTTATTACCGCTTGGATAGGTCACGCACCCGTGGCGACTCCCAATCGCTGCATCAATAAGTCCTGTTGGTGTTCCCGCGATAACCGTCCCCGTAGTAATGCCGGATCCCCAGCAGAAGAGGGTGTCGGCAACGGTGATGGCACAGATACGGTCGCTGGTTGGGTCTGTGACGCCGAGCACCGCGACAGGTCGGCTAGAAATTAGCGTTGCAAGAATTGGTGCTCCGGTGCTCGCAACAGATGTGCTGCCGTTTCCAAGAAGACCAGTGCTCCCGGTACCCCAGCACCAAATACGAGTGTCAGCTCGAACGCAGTATGCGCCCGAAGCGTGGGTAATCTGATCAACTTCAACGCCAGCAATGAGCCCACCCACGGCGGTCCAATCAACCCGGCCGTCGCCAGCGCAATACACGGTGCCCGCCACAATTGCACAAGTAGAGTTTGCGCCGAAGGCAACGCCACTAACCACCCCGTCAGGGAGGCCAACAACGGGGACAGGGGTGTTGCGGTTCGATTTAGTTCCGTCACCTAATTCACCGGAGCCATTGACGCCAGCGCACCAGAGGTCGCCGGCAACGATGGCGCAGTAGTTCGTATCGCCAACCCACACATCGGTAACCGAGCTCGGAATGCCGTTCGGGGTGGTGCCAACAATATAGACGGGTGCGCCAACGCGGCCGGTTGGAAGGTCGCCCCAGCAGAAGAGGGCCCCCCCGTCGTAGTCGGCAATCGCGCAACCCATATCTGGACCCATGGCGACCTTGCGCCAGGTCGAAATCGTGAACGGGGCACCAGAGGCAGGCTGCGCCATCGGCAGCAGCGCTACAAGGGCGAACGTCAAGGTAATGACCGTCGCAATAAGGGATCGCACCAGACGGCTCATACCTAACATTTCCTCACATTACTAGGTGTGGGGTGTTAGTGCGAGAAAGTTGTAGGAATTTGTTACATCGCCACTTGGGGCTGGCGGCCCCGGCAGGAGTCGAACCTGCGACCAACTGCTTAGAAGGCAGCTGCTCTAATCCACTGAGCTACGGGGCCAGCTTCCCGTAGAATAGATGCATGAAGGCGCTTTATGACGGAACCGAGCTGGCATCCATGGACCCCCTGGTCCTGATGAAGAACCTCGACCACACCCGCATGACCTCGCGCCGCCTCTCCTACATCCTGCAGCAGCAGGTACACCTCTACACCCCCGAGGCGAACAAGCTCCGCGACGAGATCGACCTCTACGTTGAGGCGGAGCGCCAGATTGAGGGCGAGATGGCCCGGCGGAAGATCCGCGCCTAACCCCTAGCCGTTCGCGGCGGGAGCAAACGTCACGCCACTCCCTGGCTGGTCATCGTTCAGTACCCAGCGGCACTCCTCGTCGAGTTCGAGTCCCGTGAACGGATCACCAATGAGGCCGATCGGCCCATCGAGATCGAGGAATTCTGCGGCACCTGCAACGGCGGCAGCGCCAGCGGTGCCGAGTTTCGTTTCGACCATGGAGCCGAACATGCGGCGCAGACCGAGCGACTCCGCCTTGCGGAAGCCGCGCAGTGATGGGCCAAGGCCACCGATCTTCACCTGCTTCAGATTCACGCCGTCAACCAGGCCGACCAGCTCGGCGATGTCGTCGTACTCGATGCAGTCTTCATCGGCGATCACGGGGATCTCCGTGGCGGCGGCGAGTGCCGCCATGTTCTTGATGCGACCAGGCTGCAGTGGCTGCTCCAGGAACTCGATGTTGCTCCGTTCGAAGAGTGGAAGCAGTTCGAGGGCTCGCTCTAGGCTCCAGCCGCAGTTTGCATCGAGGCGCAGCGGTCCGTCATAGACCTCACGGACGCGGCGGATCAGCTCCTCCTCACCGCCGAGGCCAACCTTTAGCTTGAGGCTCGGATAGTTCTTCGCGGCGGCGGCGGCGCGCTCCACCATGGTGTCGATCGGCGCAATGCCAATCGTGAGGTTCGTATGTCCAATGGTCTCTGGCGCACCAAGAAACCTGCGCAGCGAGGTGTTGGCTGAACGCGCGAGCAGATCTTGTAACGCCTGCTCGATCGCTGACTTCGCAGCACCGTGATGCCCGAGGGCAAGATCCATGGCGGCACTCATCGGTGCGAGTGCGTCGGCAGAGCGGCCGCTGATGCCCGCCAAGCCACGTGCCGCTGCGTATCCGCCACCGGTCGTGGTGCCGCCCGCCTCAGCGAGTGCCGCCTCGATTGCAGGGAGTGCTACCGAGAAAAGAAGCGGCGCGACAGCGGCGATTGTCTCAGGGGTGTCGCCGTAATACGGATCGGCGCAACCCTCACCCCACCCTTCAAGGCCGGTGGCGCGGTCGGTGATGTGCACGAACGCGGTGCGCGAACTCTCCTCGTTCGGATCGGGCCGTGCGATGCGGAATGGCACTAGATACGGGATGTCCCAAAGATGCACCTCAACGTCGAGGCCGCCCGCGCTGAATGCGGCGAGGCGCGAGTGCGTTGGCGCTACGGCCACACGCCCCCCTCGGGGTCGCCACCGAGCGCCAGGAGCGGATCGCCGTTGTTCATCGCAAGTGTGGTCACCAAGAAAATCACCACGCCATCGATTGGTGCCGTTGGGGTTTGCAGCAGATCGCCAAAGACGCCCTGCACCTCGCCGAGCTTCTCGCCCTTCTTCACGACGGAGCCCACCGCAACAGCCGGGTGCCAGTAGCCGGCGATATCGGCAGCGATCTCGGCCCGCAGCCACGCCTCGCTATTGAGGCGAGTGCTGGCGCCAGGCTTGAGTGGCCCAACCTCTCGTTCGATGGGGCTCTGCGGAAAGGCGCCCATCCCCATCTCGGCGATCACACCGCGAACGCCGGCGGCATGGCGCGCTACGAATTCAGGTTCAACGTGCCCCTGCCCACCGAACTCACAGAGGATGCCGATCGCGCCGAGCTGTTCGGCGGTGGATGTGGTGGTGCCAGGGCTT
>Ga0209087_1002264_pt1 | contig 10873 bp, 22 predicted proteins | sample S_130805_EF_Meta_FD_187321 | JGI IMG/M metagenome (GOLD analysis project Ga0209087, IMG submission 187321) | Freshwater microbial communities from Lake Simoncouche, Canada to study carbon cycling - S_130805_EF_MetaG (SPAdes) (version 2) | ecosystem: Environmental > Aquatic > Freshwater > Lake ...
CGCCGCACGCGCTCGGCTACCTCTGGACGCAAGGAAAGCGTCACGTTCGCGAATTGCTGCTTCGATCGCCTGGGCAATTTTCCGGTAGTCATCGGGGGTGAGTTTTACGTGCTTTGTTCCGAGTGTTAGGATGTCTTCACACAACTCCGTGAGGGATTTTCTTTGCGCGGCCGCCTCCACTTCCAAACACCGTTTTAGTTCCAACGGAATCCGGATTGAAAGCATCGCTCTGTCTGGTGCGGGCGCATTAGGCATTTCTCCGCCATTTAACTAGGGCGCTTACACCTTTTCAACCCTTTTCTTCCCATGCCTTCCGTTTTGGGTACCTTCCCCGAATGCACCCAATTGGAGGGCAACGGGATGGCAACGGTTTCCGATTTTCAGGATTTTCAGGGGGATTTCCGGTCATGGCCTCTTTTGACACGGTAGGGGTCACAGGTTCGAACCCTGTATCGCGCACCATTCTTTTTCCCCCGCAAATTTACGTTTTACGCCTGTTTCCGCCCTTTTTGGCGTTTTTCCCTCCTTCCCTTTTCTTCCCTTTTCTTCCCCCATGCGGACCTCCGGGACAGGCGACATTGGGCAACCGTGGGCAACGGCGCCAACCATGAAACTCCGCCGCGTGACGGTTCACGGGCGCCGCCGATGGATGATTGATGGTCGGGTTGCCGGGAAACGGGTCCGGGAGGTTTTCAAGTCCGAGGATTCCGCCCGCGCCCGGATTCGCGAAATTGCCGCGGATTCCCGCGCCCTGGGCGAATGGTGGATTGCTCTGCCCGCTCATTACCGGGCCGAACTGGCAGGCATCGCCCAGGAAGCGGCCGCGGCCGGGGTTTCCCTCCGGGCCGTGTGGGATGCCTATCGGGCCGGCCGGGCGCCGGAAACGGCCCGCACTCGCGTTCTTTTGGGTGCTGCCGTAGCGGAATGCGTCCGAGCAAAGTCCGAGGCTGGCAGGTCGAAAGCCTACGTTGCCGCGCTTGCCGGCGAGCTTGCCCGATTCGCCCGGGGTTCCGAATCCCTCCCGTTGTCCGATCTCACTCCGGATTTCTGCGCGGAACACGCGGCCGCGGCCGGCCCGGCCGCCCACACCCGAGCCACCGCCCTCTCGCGCCTGTCGACATTCGGCGCCTACTGCGTCCGAAAGGGGTGGATGGAGGAAAACCCGGTGGAACGGTTGGAGCGGGTCACCGTGGCACCCCGGCCGCCCCGCATCCTCTCCGCCCAGGAGGCGCGCCGGATGCTGGCCACCGTGGCGCAGGAATGCCCCGAGGCCGCGCCGTGGTTCGCCTTGGGATTGTTTGCCGGGCTACGCCCTTCTGAGTGTGACCGAATCACCTGGGATGCCGTCGACCTTGCCCGCGGGATTGTGACGGTCGACGCGGCCGCCTCCAAGGTCCGGCGCCGTAGAGTGGTCACCCTGTCCGCCCAGGCGGCCGCGTGGGTCACCTGGGCGCGCTCCGGGTCGCTACCGTTGCCGGTCACAACCCGGCGCCGCGCCCTTCGTGCTGTCCGGGATGCCCTCGGGTGGGATACATGGCCCGCGGACGTGCTGCGCCACTCAGCCGCCTCATACGCCATGGCTGAAACCAAAGATGCCGGACGGGTTGCCCATGCTTTCGGGAACTCGCCCGGCATCTTGCTTCGCCATTATCTGGAACTTGTCAGCCCGCAGGAATTGAAGGCTTGGCAAGCTTTACTGCCGTCAACTCTTAAAGGACCGCCGTAAGGTCCTCGGGAATGTGAATTTGGAATCGGTTAGAAAGTTCCTGCGCCCGGCTTGCCAGTTCTTCGCGCGGAAACTGTTCATTGAGCGCCAAGATGACATCCCCGCCCGTGGTCGTTGCCCCCAAAACGATGCCGTCCGGGTTTTCAATGATCGTCTCCAGCGTTTTCATGGGATTAGAACACCCGTCACTTGGTAAGTAACAGAATCCGCAGTCCCGTGGATAATTTGAATCCGGAAATCCTGCGGAATCGAAATGCCGCAGACAGCAGAATTCAGCGAAGCACCCGAAGCAGTACCGCAACCGGGCGCAATAATCCATTGCCCACAAGTTACGCCGGTTATTGCCGCGGTCGTCGTCGCGATCGTCGTATATTGCGCCGTTACAGGGCACTTGCCCTGAAGCCTCATTGTGAGCATTGGCGAGCCTGTAACCGCGGTCACGTTGAGGAACACATGAAGCCCGCGGAATCCGTTGGAGACAAAATCCGCGGACGTTGTGCTTGCCGTTCGCGCCGCCGAAGACAACACCGCAAGGTTCGAATTGCCGCCCAGGAATCGCTTCAACAATTCGACTAGGCCGTCCTCCTGGCTTGGGAATCTGCTCGTGATTGCCTGATTCATACTCGTCGAAATCTAGCTATGAACGTTGCCCACGTCGGGTCCTGACAAATTCCGTCCCCCGGGTCTATCGTACAATGGTTCACAATCATCGATGTTGCGATTCCCTCCGGGTTCTCCACCTCTAGCGATAGCTTGGGAGTGGAAAGGGAAAGGTTCCCAGGCGTCGCACCCGACGCCAGCAACGGAGCCAAAGCGGCTACTGCGTCTCCGCTCGAATCTTCCTCTTTAATCGTTGCCCCCACGTTGCCGTTGACTGAAAGGGCAGGGGCGCCCGTTGCAGCCCCCGAGAACCGGCGCCATAGCCATACGCCAACGGCGCCCACGGCAAGCAAGGTTAGGAGGGTCCTAGTTTTCACGGCTTCACCGTCTTCGATGCACCGGCAACGCCAGCTTCAATTCCAGCCTTGAAGATTTCGAGTAGGCCCGCGGTGCTGGATTCCTGGTCCATACCGGCCGCGCCGATGGACAGGGTTTTGCCGTTCGAGGCGCGCAAGTTTTCGACCGCCTGTTTTGCATCGCCCCGGGTTCGAACGGAAATTGTCACCTCCCGAGTTGCTCCGTTGGTCGAAACGTCGCGAGACGTGACTCGAACCGTGTTGCAGCCCGTGAGGATTGCGGCGCCCAGACTCAGCAGCGCCAATAGCTTTCTAGTTTTCACTGGAAAAGGGATTTGATCATTTCCGCGCCAAGACCGGACGCGCCCCCGGTTATTCCGATGCCGCCCAGGAGCACCCAACGGAATTTAGACAGGCCATGCACTTCCTGTTTCAGGGTTGCAATCTCAGCGTCGCGAGCGGCCGCCCGTTCTTCCAGTCGGGCAAGCGTCGTTTCAATCCTAGCAAGTGCCTTTTCGTGTTCAGTCATCGGATGAAACTTTGTCGATTGCCCAGGCTAGGAGAAGAAGGAGAACAATTCGAAGCAACCAGCAGCCCCAGCACGTAACGGGCGCCGGTTCCTCTGGCTTCGATGGATTCCCGGAGCCGTCCCCTTGGGTCTCCACCGTCAGGGTAGCCTTGGGACCGGATGGAGCCTCAACCCCCCACCAATCATTCAAGCCCATGTCAGCACCGGCCCGCGCCGCATCGGACTGCCCCGCGAACCCCACGGGCGAAAGAACCGGCCGAATAGACCCGGATACAAGGGCAGTCTGGGGAAAGGCGACCACAGGGGAATCAATCTGCGCCCCTTCGTTCCCTTCGTTTGGAAAGTGCTCCGCCATATTATTTCGCCCAACGGTTTCTAAATTGCGTGTAAGCCCCAGTGTACCACAGGGCCGCGCCGACAATTCCGAGGAAGGCAACAATTTTTAGCCAACCGGGGATGGCTCCCCAAACCCATGCGGCCGGTGCGGTGATTGCCGTTCGGATCCCCGCTTGGATGTCTTGCGCGCCGTCCTTGGCCCCTTCTCGAAATGCCTCGCCCACCTGGGAATCCCACTCGTCGCGATCCCCATAAACGCGCCCTTCGATCTCCGCCGACTCTTGCGAAGTTTGCCGGCCCATCGCTTCACGGCGCCGGTTCAACTCTTCGGTTGCCGTCTGGATTTCGTCCGGGTTCTTCCCGTCATATCCACCGGCAAACACTTTGACCCAGAAATCGCTCATGCTCGCTTTCGGAGTGCCCAGGCGAAACCGCCCACAAGGACAAGCCCAATCCCTCCCAAGACGTACCAATTGGGTCCGGAGGATTCCTGGGCTGTTGCCGATGCTTCCGCAGTCGATTTACCGAGGGCGAAACTTTGGACGATGGAAGACCGAAGGCCGCCACCGGCGGAGGATCCCCGGGACGAATCAGAGCGGTCTAGGCTTTGTTGCTCTGTCGACGAAAGGGAAAGATTAGTAGGGAGTCCGGGCATTATTCACCTTTCCCCTTTGATCAGGATAACGACAAGACCGAATACCACTGCGGCCGCCAAAACAAGCGGCGCCCATTCCATGACCCCTCCCCCTTGGGATGGCAGATTGATTGAAACGTTGCCCTTCTCCGACTCGTTGGAAGTAACCGATGTAGTTCGGTTTGCACTATCAGAAACCGAAGTGATTTTCGTGCTTTGGTCCGTGTTCTTGTCCGAGAATGCCGAAAAGAGGGCCATAAACTATTGAACTCCGTTTTGGCTTTGAACGAATAGCCACGCGATAACTTTTCCGTCTCCGCTCAAGGAATCGGTTAGGGTGTCAAATTGTATTTCGATTTCCTCCATCTCTTGAACGAACGTGATTGGCGCCATTGTTACCCGGTAAGTTTCACCCGTTAGGGAATCCTCCCAATACGCGCGGCGGAAATTCTCGCCCAGGGGAGCGGACGCCCCAAAGAATTGCGGGTTCCTCTGAATCCCCAGGTTTTCAACATTCCAGCAAGGTAGGGGAAAGGTGTCCTCCAAGGTTGTAGGCACAAGGGGAATCCCTACTTGGGAAATCCCAAGGGAAAGGGGATACTCCCGGAGCTTTCTCCCCGCAGCCTTGAAGACAATTCGGCCCCGTGTTTCGACAACCCGGTCGTCTGCGGCATCGGTCAAGATGGCAATTCCAAACCAGAGGCGGCGCCAAACAAAATCCCGTTCAACTTGAACGCTTAGCTTCCGGTCTAGGGGATTGGTCGCGTTATTGTACGCCCCAACCTCCCAATCCCAAGCCTTGTGCGAGTAGCCTATGGAATGTCCCGCAGGCATATTTCAGCGACGTTTTAGGACCATGACCACCCCGACGAGCGCAACCAGAATTCCCGCCCCAATGGCCCAGGGGCGCCAATTCATCGCGGACTCTGGGTTGTTCCTCTCCTGAGTTTGGCCGGTTTGCCGCATGAGATTGTCAGACGCAACCTTCAAGAATTCCGCTCCGATTTGGAGTCCGGCTTTTCTCCAATTCGCGGGATCCCCGCTTGCTTGTTGACTCATGGTATTTTTGGTTGGCGTGGGCGGACGTTAGCCATCCGCCCACGCTGCTCCCTGTTTCCCCGTTTGACGGTTCAAGCTCCCACCTGGGCCGCCAAAATCTGCAAGTCCTCAGGCTTCCGAGGAAGAAGCCGATGGTGGGTGATATGCGCCCGAATGGAAGTCGAAGCCGCATCGTTCAAAATGAACCGGAGCTTATCGCCCCCCATCAATTGGGTATCGAGACCCAAAACCGAATTGATGGAAAACGGAGCGGTGCCCGGCCCATCGTTCAAGAAGTCAAACATGAGTTCGTGGGGCCACTGCCGGGAGGTAAGGAAGGAAGAGGCGATGTTTGAGGCTGCAAGCGAAGGGAAATTGTTTATTGAAGTCTCATTCAAGACCCTTTGGTGCCGCGGCTTTTGGCGGCGGATGATGTCGCGGCCATACTCCAACCGAAACTGACCTTCCGAGGAGAACGGGTTTGAACGCGTGACCGCATTGCCGAAATCGCCCGAAAGCCCTTGAACCAAAAAGCCAGTCAACCAGCCCGAAGACGGGAATTCGTAGGCCGGTCCGGAAACAGAGGTTGGCGCGAAGGTATCGCTGCGAAGCTCCGAGGGAATGTAAGGTGTGGCCTCTGGAACGTTGTGGTAATAGACCGCAAGCTCAAAGGTGTTTGTCGAGGTGTATGCCGGAGGATTCGTGGTAAACACGGTTCCCGCGGCCCCAATGTCATGGAAATCGACTTCCACAATGGGGTCCTCCCGGAGCCAGTTTTGGGACAGTGGCAGGGAAAGAATGTTGCCGTAGGGTTCGGCAATCTGCGGCTGTCGAAGGGGAATCACATACGTGATTTCGTACGTCGTCGACACTGCGAACCCGGCCGACCCGTAAGCATCCAGCGTGAGGGAGTCCAAAACCCCGTTGACTTGGCGCCAATAGGACAGGGCGCCAATGCCTGACACTGCGACGCAATTTCGGGATCCAAGCACGTCATTAATACGCACCCGGATTTCTTTGACGATTGCCGCGAAACCGCCCCATGCCGCGCCCGTCATGGCGGAAGCGTTGGAAGTTACGCGAACCGTAAAAGCCAGCATGTGGGCGCGCTTCGTTTCCTGTTTCAGACGAAATTTGACCGTGTGAGCTGCCGTCTGGGAAGCCGGTGCGGACGGCGCCGCGAACGGTTCGTAAAAATCCGCCAACCCTCTGTAAAGCATATTGGGATTTAGGTTCGAGTGTGGGTTTTCCGGCCGATGCTCAGAGACCGACAATATCCCGGATGGGCTTGACCCGGGCAACAATTGCCATTGCAACGATTGTAATCACAACGGCCACAAGGATTCCTTTAATGCTGAACTTCATATTGCGTGCTTCCTTTTTGCCTTGGGACCATTCCCGCCCGCTCCCTTCTCCGGAATCCCACCTTTTCCCTTCCTTTGGAATCCAAAGAGGTTTCCGCGGTGCTTCGCGCCCCCTTCAAGGTCAAACGCGATGAATTCACCCTTCCCCAGGGCTTGGAGTTCCTTTAGGTCAAGCCCAAGGTCCCCAGGCCATTCGAGACCCCGGCGGGAAACAAGCTGGAACGTGACCAATTCCGTAGTCTGCGCCCGTATCAATTCATGCACCCGGTTGCCTCCCTGGGCGATGACTGCGGAGTCTAGGCCGTGTTGCCGTCCGGTGTCCCAAACTAAGGCGCAGCCTTCCCCAGGGGCGCCCGTGGGTGGGACGTATTTTTGAATCTCATCGGAGGCGAAAATTTTCCGCCCGCGCATTTTCCCGGAAACGTTCCAAGCCCATCGGGCGAAAAAGTCGAACCCGGCCCGGTTATCCCCTGGGAACATGCGCGACGGGTTGAAGATGACCCACCCGCTCCCCAGCCGGTCGACCATGCCCACGGGATCCCAGGCAATCGCGGACGAGTGGGCGCCCAGGCGCATTGTCAACGGGCCGTCTGGGTCGAAGACAAAACGCACCTGGGCGGGGGCGCCTCTAAGGTACCGGGCAAGGTAGGACGTTTTGCCGGACCCACTCCGCCCGGCAATGACTAGCCCGTGTCGATTATGGTCTAGTTGCATTCGGCGCCGGTTTGCCCTGCCGTTCCCATTCGACCCGTAGGGCGCGAATCTCTTTCACCACTCCCGCCCACTGCCCTCCGATTTGGGTCAGGCATCCCAGGATCCCCCACTCAGGCCCTACGTTGACGCCATGCTTCTGGCAGAGGGCAACGCACCCTTCAACCAACGGCTCCCGAACCTCTGGGGCAATTGCCATCGCGTCCGCGAAATTCTCCGCCCGCTCGCTTCCCACTACGTCCGCAGTTGCGAGACGGACCCCGAGTTTCGCGCCGCCTTCGAAGGTCGACACAAGTCCGAGAATGCCAGCCCTAGTGCCGTCTGGATCCCACACAAAAGGAGCTTCCGCTTCGTCATCGACATCCAGCGGTTCCCCCTCGCTTCGCCCTGGGCGAGCGCCCGGCCCGGGGCCGTTTGATCCCATCCCCGGCGCCGAAGAAAATTCAGGATCGGGGTTTTTTCGGGGGCGTCCCCGAGGGCGCCGCGGAGACGCTTCGCGAGCTTCGGAAGCCATCGCCACAGTCTCAGCGACCAAGCGCGCCGCGCCTGAATTCTCCGCTCCGCTTGCCGAATCCTCCGCTCCCATTCCCTTTGTCGTTTCCATAGCTCAAAGGCCGAGGAGATTGTCGAGAGCCTGTGTAGCCTTCTCCACGAAGGAACCGTCCTGGGCGTCGTCGTCGTCGTCGTCTTCATCGTTGGGAGCGGGAGGTTCTGCCGGCTTCACCGGCGCTTTGGCTTTCGGGGGCCGGCCGGGTCCGGGCTTTTTCGAACCGGCTTTGACTGCCGGGACACTGGGCGGGGTTCCTTTTTCGATTTCGTCAGACATACGGGCGCAGTCTGCCGGGACTCCGCAGGACGGGAATGGAGGGTTTTCCCATCCACGGCGCGCAACGAACCGGCGCGCATCAATCGCAACTCCGCGTCCGCATCCTGGGCGAGCGTCGCAAGTTCTCGCAGGATGAGGCGCGTTATCCACCCGTTGCGACTCTGCCGAAGCACGCGCAACGGCCCGCCCATCGCTTCGCAGATTCTCGCGGGCAACGTCAGCGTAACTTTCTGCCACTCAGTTTTCAGATTCGAATCCATAAACGTCCTTCAAGAGTTTCCACACGTAACCCGGCCCGTTCCGAATGGCCTTTGCCCTTCCGTCCCGGACCATCTCTTCCCAATCGGCAATGACGCGATGCACGGCGCCGCCATCTTTTCGAATGGCGTTGCGCCATCGGCCGCCCCAAACGCCCATCTCTGCATCGCCAAAGAGGCTTCGCAAACGCCCCAAGGTTGCCTTCTCCTCCCCAGGGCGCGAAACACGGCCTTTCTCAGCGGTAGCCCGTCCAATCCCATCCACTCGCAGCTTGCCGCGCTGTTCTGTCCCTTCTCCGGGGATTCCATCATCCCCGAGAAGTTCAACGTTTACCTTCGATTCCCCCGGAGGGTTTAACGCGGAAGCGTCCCTAGTTAGAACGCGGGAATTTTTCCCGCGGGCTTCGCGGGAATTTTTCCCGCGGTCCTCGCGGGAATGTTTCCCGCGCTCTCCGCGGGAATTCTTCCCGCGGTCTTCCTCAAAAAAAACGCACAGGGCGGGAATTTCGATCTTCAAGGGCTCAATCTGCCCGTATCTCGTCCCGGTCTTGCTGACGTGGATTAAACCGGCTTTCTCCAATTCGCGGCGCCTTGCCCTGTACGTCTTCGGGTCAATCCCGGCCTCCCGCGCCATTCTGCGCTCATCGTTCAGAATCTCTCCCGGGGTGTATGTCACCTCCCGCGCGAAACGGTCCCACACGTGAACCAAGGCAAAAGCCCCCGCGGAGATTTGGCGCCGGGCAAGCATCCCCTGCAATCGCATGAAGAAGCCGGCCCGGCGCCGTGACAACGGTTCTGTCCGGTCGTCGTTCACAAGGAAGGGCGAGGGTTCCGTTGCCAGTATTCCCGAAGCCACCGCTCCAACTCCAAGACCTCCCTTCGGTCGTCCGGGTCATGGTGCTGCATGTCGTGCAACTCGCCCAGGCGCCGGGAAACCGTGATCAGGTTGTCAGGATTGAACTGGAACGGGGGATTGGGGGATGGATTTGGGATGTTCAAGGGAGAAGGGGAAGACGGGTTGCGGGTTTTTCGAGTGGGCGACCTCAACCGCGGGAGGGAAAAACCAGCGGTGCGATACACGGCCGATGAAGTCCCTCCCATGGACAAGGGCGCCGGATTTCATCCACAAGCGGACGTAATAGGGAGTGACATGAAATCCCCGGCTTCGGCACTCCGCCAAGAACTCCGTTTGAGTCATACGGCGCGCCTTGAAATCATCGACGCTTTGCCGATCGTACCGGATGTTCGTTGTTCCCGGCGCTCTACCAAGGACACCAGGGGTTCTGAGAGGCATTCTGCTCGCTTCGATGGCGCCTAAAGTCAGCAGACGCCTTAGCCCTTCGTGCGAAACTCCCAAGATTCGCGTCACCTGCTTTGTGGTCAGCCAATCCCTTGATTCGGTACTCACAAGCCCCCCTTTTGGAATGAGGTTTGACGCTGCGTGGGCATCGGGTCGGGTTCGGCCGGAATCTGGGCAAGCATGGCCTGGGAGTTCTGGATGGTTCCTTCTGCCAGCGAAACCATTCCCCGCACCGAAATGGGGATCCTTGTCGTTTTAAGACGCTCAAGACAGGCGAGCGCGTTCCCAAGCTCTGCCAGTCCATCCCTCTGCGCTCCCTCCAAAACAGTGGTTGTCGGGAGGAATGCGAAAAGGTTCTGGTCACCGTTTCGCATGCTCAAGAGTTCTCCATCCAAGCAAGACATGGAGTGGTACACGCGCCAGCCCGCGGCCGCCATTTTCCGCAGCCCGGCCCGCGTGATGATGTCCGCGTCCGTGTGGTATGGGTGTTTCACGGCGCCACCTCGCTTGCCCCGCTGAAGACGGGCCGGGCCGTTCTAAGCGTGGGCGCAGGATCCGGCACGATGAGGAGCGGGGGCCGGGCCGGCGCGCCGCCCGTCTGGGCGTCGTAGTAGCCCGTCAACCATCCCTCGGAGAAGGCAAAGGCGCGCATAAGCCGGGCGGTCTGAATCAGCGCCAGCACGATGCCTACGACGATCAGGAACCGAATTATGGCTTCCCGGTTCACGCGGCCGCCTTTCCTTGGAATTTCGACATGACGGTCGGCAGATGGAACCTCCACCGCCCATTCAGGCGGCGCCCAGGGATTTCCCCGGCTTCGGCCGCACTTGTGACGCGCCGGGACCCTTTGGGTCCAACGTATCCAAGGACCTTGGCCAACTCCGTGGCGTTGATGAACTCACTCGTTTTCTTCTGTCGTTTCATGGGATAATTACACCTTAGCGTTAATGCTGCTTACACCTTTTCAAAAAAACCAAAACCGCAAATTCAGACAGGCTTTTTGCTCCCGTCTCGGTTGCGGCGCGCCGCACGCGCTCTGCTACCTCTGGACGCAAGGAAAGCGTCACGCTCGCGAATTGCTGCTTCGATCGCCTGGGCAATTTTCCGGTAGTCATCGGGGGTGAGTTTTACGTGCTTTGTTCCGAGTGTTAGGATGTCTTCACACAACTCCGTGAGGGATTTTCTTTGCGCGGCCG
>Ga0209087_1002265_pt1 | contig 10873 bp, 10 predicted proteins | sample S_130805_EF_Meta_FD_187321 | JGI IMG/M metagenome (GOLD analysis project Ga0209087, IMG submission 187321) | Freshwater microbial communities from Lake Simoncouche, Canada to study carbon cycling - S_130805_EF_MetaG (SPAdes) (version 2) | ecosystem: Environmental > Aquatic > Freshwater > Lake ...
GGATTGTGTAACCATTGACAGTTGAGGTGACACCCTGTGTATACCCAAGATCACCAAGGTAATCATAATCTTCGGAAAAGTGACCTAGTTCATAAGTTGTCGAAACAGGAGGTCCATATTGGCTGGCTGTGAGAGGGTTGATCTTTCCCTGAGATTGCTGAGCCCATTTTGGAAGAGAGGTTCGACCTGAGATGGCTAGGTTTGCAGTTCCATAGGTGCCATCTCGTTGGACGTAGCCTGAAATCATTCGACGAACAGGGCTGGCTGTGTCCAACGGATCCGAATAACCGTACGGGCCATAGAGCGGTAAGCCATCGTTGATCCAACCGATAATGGGAGAGTGTTGAAATACCGTTGTGCTGGTGTTTTCTGAGTACTGTTTTGTGGAGTCATTATATAGAACGTTATCTCCCAGCAAATATCGGACACCTATGGCAGTCACATGAGCGTGATATTGGCCGCTGGGTTGAGGGTGATTCAGTGCATAATCAAAAGATATTTTCTCATTGGGCCAAGCATCTCGATTCCAAATACCATCTCCAGGTCCAATTCCTGCGACTGGTGAGGCATCTTTGGAGTTTGCGTAGGAGTAAGAAAAACCATCGGCGGTGTTGTAAATGGAGACGCCATCCACCAGAAAACCGATTGAACCCATACCAGTGAGTGTCTTCCCTGTAGGAAACGTGGGAGTTCGTGGAAAGCGATAAACCCCATTTGCCGTTCCCTGATTTTTTGGAAGATTGGGATTATCCCAAGGGCCCATGACATAAGGAGCAAGTCCTGTGTTTTTGATGTAAATCCAAGTTGGTGAATAATTGATTTCGTGAACCCCCGCATAGGTGGGCAAAATTTGTCCTGTCCAAGTGGTACTTGAGATTCCAGCCGTTCGATCGGCAGCGGTCTTATAGATTTGGGCGTACTTGGTGGATGCCTCTGTGAACCAAGAGGAAAGCTGGGGGTCGGCATGGAGAACCGTCTCCAGGCCAAGTAGCACCAAAGAGATATATGAAAGAGCAAGTCCTTTATGAAAAATGCTCATTCTAAAGTACTTATAGAAGATAAATCGTCAAAATCAATGGTCGATATTTAATCGTTATCAATCAATAACTTGCGTAATTTATTTCGCTTGGCTGGGAGCGAAAAGGAAGTAGGTAAAATTTACGGTGTCAGCGGTTGCTGATGGAATGAATCGAGCCATTCTTTTCGAAACTTTTTCCGTAGGTAAGCTCGGCTTGGGCGTTTTTAGGAAAGCCGGACACCGAAACGAATGGAGTGGAGCTATAGCCCGAACCCCCAGTCACGATCTCGTAGCCGACAATCTTTCCATTCTGCACCATCGCGTAAGCGACGGCTGGTTGGGTGGGCCATAATTCGTTCCGGCTGGCCACATAGCGGTAATAATCCGAAACCTGATCCAATCTTTCGTTGGTCACTCCGTATTTTCCTAATGTGGCCAAGAGGGCGGCTTTGTTGGCTTGGGCTTCGGCTGGGACAGGGCCCTTTTCCGGATTGGCCGGGTGGACTCGGCTAAAGGCCTCGCGGAAGACTTCGGGGGGAACCCCCAACGCTCCGGCAATCAGCACCACCGGTCGGCCGTGGTCTCGGGGATCGGTCTCATGCCCACCGGAAAAAACAACGGGGACCCGGTTAATGTCGAGGCAGTTTTGTGAATGGGAAAAGGTCAGGCCAAAAATTAGAAAAAGGAGTCCACCCGAAAGAAGCCGAAAATTCATCAGGAAGAGCTGGATTCCGAAGGGGGTTCGATTTCCGTCATGATCTGGAGAATCCGGTCGCCTCGGCGCTGAGCTTCATCCACGTGGAAGTGCAGCCGAGGGGTATACTTGATGTGGAGCGTTTTGTTCAGTTCCGACTGCCACTCCTCCTTCAACATATTCAAGGTGTGAATGACGTCGGCGTCAGGGGATGATCCGTCGAGATGGGTTACATAAACCTGGGCGTGTCGCAGATCAGCACTGACCTCGACACCCGTGATCGTGATCAATTTACCATCCAATGTGCGTTCACGCGTGACAAGCCGAGCCAAGACGGAGCGGATCGATTCAGAAACACGAAAGAGGCGACGGCTAGCCATGCGTACAGCCTAGCCGAACTTTTCGTTGAAGAAAGGGAAAGAGGCGGATTAGAGAGTCTGGGGGACTTTTTCGAGCTGGTAGCACTCGATGATGTCGCCCTCTTCGTACTCGTCGAAATTGCCCAAACGAATACCGCACTCGAGCCCCTGACGGACTTCTGGGACGTCCTCTTGGAAGCGTTTGAGAGTGACAACGGCCCCGTCGTAAATTGGCTGTTTTTTGCGGATAACGCGTGCCCGACCACTCTTGGTGATGCGGCCACTCTGCACCTGGGAACCTGCGACCATAAATTTGGAGAGTTCGAACACTTTTTTGACGAGGGCGGTTCCGAGAGGGCTTTCGCGGAGTTCGGGATCGAGGAGACCGGTCATGGCTTCCTTCACCTGGTCGACCAGCTCGTAAATAATACTGAACAACTTGATTTGGATTCCTTCGCGTTTCGCGGCGTTGGCGGCGGAATTGTCGGTTTTCGTATTGAAGCCGATCACAACGGCGCCCGAGGCTTTTGCAAGAAGGATATCCGACTCGCTGATCGGTCCGATCGTGGAGAGGATGATATCGAGAGTGACCTTCTGGCTGGTGATTTTCTTCAGTGATTCGACGATCGCTTCCACGGAGCCTTGGACGTCCCCCTTGAGAACCACTCTTAGACACTTCTTTTGTCCTTCGGCGATGCTGGCAAAAAGATTTTCCAGGGTAACCCCGCTGGGGGCGGCCGGGCCGGCGGCGAGCCGTGTAACCCGCTGAGCTTCCTGCCGCTCCTCGACGATCGAACGAGCTTCCCGCTCGGAACCAACAACAACGACCTCTTCCCCAGGGGAGGGGGCGCCACTTAATCCGATGATGCGAGCCGGAACCGATGGGCCCGCGCTTTTGATCGAGTTTCCTGCGTCATCGAAGAGAGCTTTAACTTTTCCTTGGTGGGGTCCGCAAACAAAGGAGTCGCCGACTTTCAGGCAGCCTTGCTGAACTAGGACGGTAGCTGTGGGACCGCGACCCGTTTCGATCTGGGTCTCGATCACGCGGGCACGGGCGTGGCCGGTGGGATCGGCGCGGAGTTCCAAAACTTCGGATTGGAGGGCGATCATTTCCAGTAATTTTTCGATTCCCGTACCTTTCGTGGCGGAGACTTCGCAGACGACGGTTTGGCCACCCCACTCTTCGGGGGCGAGGCCAAGTTCCTGAAGTTGGCCTTTAACCTTGTCGAGATTGGCACTCGGAAGATCCACTTTATTAATTGCCACCATGATTGTCACTTTGGCGGCCTGGGCATGGCGGAGGGCTTCCAAGGTTTGGGGTTTGATACCGTCATCCGCAGCGACAACGAGAACAACGATATCAGTAACATTCGCTCCGCGAGCCCGCATGGCTGTGAACGCTTCGTGACCCGGAGTGTCAAGGAAGGTGATCGTGGTCTCGCCCCGTTTGACGGTGTACGCACCGATGTGCTGGGTGATGCCTCCCGCTTCCCCGGCCGCCACTTTGGCACGGCGGATCGCATCCAGAAGGGAGGTTTTCCCGTGATCGACGTGGCCCATAAAAGTGACGATGGGTGGACGGGGTTTGAGATTGGCGGAGGGGACCGGTTTGGCTTTGGGCGGTTCCACGACGGGGGCGACTTTATGAACTCCGCCTCCTTCCTTGCGTTTCTCTGCCATGAACGTGAAACCGCGCTTTTCACAGATCTTTTTTGCGACCGCTTCTTCGATGTTCTGATTCAGCGTGGCGAAAACGTTCATCTCCATGAGTTCATGGATCAGTTGGAACGGTTTCAGGTTAAGCCGGGTTGCCAAGTCTCGGACTTGGATAGGGGGCTTCATCTGAATGATTTTCGATTCGTCGACAGCTTCCTCGATTGCGTTCTCAATTACGGGGGCTGCCGCGGGCGGCGGAGGGGTTGGTGCAGAAGCGGGCTTTTCGGCGACGGGAACAGGAGTGGCGACAGGGACTTCCGCAGGTGCAGACTCCAGCTTTTTAATCTTCTCTTTGACGGGACTTTTCTTCGGAGCTGCTTTCTCCGCGGGATCTTTGGCTGCGGTCGATTTTACCGCACGTGGTTTTTTAATCGGGGCGGCTTCCCCCTCGGGTTTGGCCGTCTTTTTTGTGGACGAGGTGGCCATGCCGGGCGAGGGAAGGGGCTTCAGGTCTTGGCGGCTGTGAGGGCCGCCTGGGCCTTGGTGCGGATCTCCGTTGCTTGTTCCGGGGTAAGATCGGGTACGGCTTCGGCGAGGTCGGCTTCCGTAGCTTCGGCGATGGCTTCGGCAGTGCTAAACCCAACCGAGGCGATCTTCTGTGCGAGGGGTAGTTCGATTCCCAAAATCGTGGCCAAGCCTTGCACGGCGGCTTCGAGCTTCTGCTCAAAGCCCTGCACTTCGGTCTTATCTTCCTCGACGTCGATATTCCAGCCGGTGAGGCGGCTTGCGAGGCGGGCGTTGTGACCCTTACGTCCGATCGCGAGGGAAAGGTTTTCCGCATCCACGAGAGCACGGACGCGACGGTTGGTCTCATCGATTTCAATCTTGCGGAGTTTCGCAGGTTTGAGGGCTTCGATGACTAGCTCATGGATGTTGGGGGACCAGCGGAAGAGATCGACTTTCTCATTGTTCAATTCACGAACGATATTTTTTACTCGGGATCCGCGGATGCCGACACAAGCTCCGACCGGATCCACTTTTTCGACGTCGGACCAGACGGCGATCTTCGTGCGGAAGCCAGGCTCGCGGGCGAGGGACTTGATCTGCACCGTGCCGTCGTTGAGTTCATTGACTTCAAGTGAAAGGAGCCGGCGAACAAAATCCGGACTGGAGCGGGAGAGGATGATTTCAGGTCCACGCTGACCATTTTGAACGGCGAGCACGAGGGCGCGGATCCGTTCTCCAGGGGTATACTCTTCCGTCGGGACGCGCTCCCGGGAAGGCATGATGCCTTCGAATTTTCCGAGATCGATGACAACGTCGGCCCGTTCAAAACGACGAACCGTACCGGCCACGATATCGCCGACTCGGCCCTGGAACTCTTCCAAAATCATCGTCTTCTCGATCGAGCGAAGATTTTGGTTCATCGCCTGTTTGAAGACTTGGGCGGCGATTCGGCCGAACTGGCTGGCATCGAGTTCGATCTCCACGAGTTCTCCGACGTGGGCGGTGGGTTTGACCGATCGAGCTTTCACGATGGAAATTTCATCCGCATTGGGCCGTGCACGGTCGCTGGCCTTCAATTTGGCGAACATTTGGATTTTGCCGGACTTTTGGTCGAGATTAACGCGGATTTCGGTTTCGAGAGGGTAGGTCTTGTGGGCGGCGGTAATCAGGGCATTCTCGATGACCGTGGCCATCACCTTGCGGCTTATGCCCTTCTCCTTTTCCATGTAATCGAGTACTGTGAGGAAGTCTTGTGTGTTCATGTGCTTATATTTTCTGGTTGTTGGAGAAGGCTTTTGGCGAAAAAAAGGGTGGAAACCTTCGAGTTCCCACCCAACTTCCGCCGCGAGACGACTCCTGCAAAATCGTATCAAAACCCTTGAATCGGTCAACCCATGAAATTCACCCCCTCCCGATAGGTGTAACCCCTTGATGAAGGCTAAGATTGGTTTGGTTGCTGGGCGCGGAGTTTACCCTCGTCTGGTTCTGGATGGGGCTAAGGCTCAGGGGGTTCCTTTGGCGGTCGCGGCATTTCTGGGCGAGACGGAGGCGCGGGTGGCGGCTCGGGGTCAACCGACCGAGTGGTTGAGAGTCGGGCAGTTGGGCAAACTGATCTCCTTTTTTAAGAAAGCCGGAGTTCAGGATGTGATTTTTGCCGGGCAGATCACGCCGAAGAGACTTTTCGATTTGCGGCCTGATTGGAAGGCCCTTTGGATTTTGGCGAAGTTGAAGGAGCGGAATGCTGCGACCCTCTTTGGCGCGGTGGCGGCAGAGCTGGGGAAGGCGGGGATCAAGGTTTTGCCTGCAACTACCTTTGTGGAGCAGCATCTGGCGGGGCGCGGGATCCTGGCCGGGCCAAATCCTCCCAAGCATCTTTCCTCGGAGATTGCCTTTGGTTGGCCTTTGGCAAAAGCGGTGGCGCGATTGAATATTGGTCAAAGCCTAGTGGTAAAAAAAGGGACGGTGATGGCGGTAGAAGGATTTGAGGGTACGGATGAGACCTTGCAACGGGGCGGGGAGTTGGCAGGAGGGGGGGCGATAGCGATCAAAGTGACTGCCCCTGGGCAGGATATGCGTTTTGATGTGCCCGTGATCGGGCCGCGGACATTGCAGGCTGCGGCGCAGGGGAAAGTGAGCGTGCTGGTGGTTGAATCACAAAGAACCCTGATTTTAGAAATGGAAGAGGTGAAGAAATTGGCAATGCGAAATAAAATTACCGTATGGGGTCATGCAGGGAAGGTGGTCAAATGAGTCGAAAGATTCGCGTGGGAGTAGCTGGAGTGGGGCATATGGGCAAGGAGCATGCACGGATTTATGCAGAACTTCCGGAAGCGGAACTGGTCGGAGTGCATGATTCGGATCCAGAGACGGCCCGCAAGATTGCCGCCAAATGCAAAACTCGTGCCTTTGCGTCGTTGGACGAGATGGTGGAGGCGGTCGAAGCGGCCAGTATTGTCACACCGACGACGACTCATCTGGCGATTGCAGAGCCATTCCTAAAAAAAGGAAAACATGTGCTGGTGGAAAAACCAATAGCGATGGATACCGCGGAAGCCCGAAAACTGGTTGAGTTGGCGGACCAGCATGGGGCGAAGTTGGCAGTGGGCCATGTGGAGCGCTTTAATCCGGTTCTGGCGGCTCTGGAGGAGAGACTGGGTCGGCCTCGCTTCATTGAGGCTCATCGGTTGTCTCCTTATCCAGGTCGGAGCACCGACATCGGAGTCGTGATGGATCTAATGATCCATGATTTGGAAATTATTTTGCATCTTGTGCGATCTCCCGTGACCTCGGTGGATGCAGTGGGCGTGCCGGTGTTGAGCAAGGGAGAGGATATTGCGAATGCACGGATTCGTTTTGCGAACGGCTGTGTGGCAAATCTGACGACCAGTCGGATCAGCCCCGAAAAGTTGCGAAAGATTCGAGTATTTCAGGACGATGCGTATCTCTCCCTCGACTACATGAAGCAGGAGGGAGAAATTTACAAACGGTTGGATGGAAAAATCACGCGGGACAAGATTCCGGTGATGAAAGGGGAGCCCCTGAAAAACCAGTTGGCAGAATTTTTACAGAACGTCAGGGAGGGCACCGATCCACGGGTGGGCGGGTCGCATGGTTTTGAGGCGTTGAAATTGGCATCCCAAATTTGTGGTCAGATGACCTCGGTAGGTTCATGAGTGGGATCGAAGAGAGAGAGCCCCGGGTTTATCTGGTGGCGGGGGAGGCGAGCGGAGACCGTCTAGCGGCCGATCTTTTGAGGGAGTTGAAGAAGAACCCGAAGTTACGTGCGTTTGGAGTGGGAGGACCGATGTTGAAGGCGGCCGGGCAGGAACAGAGCTTGGATCTGGCGAAGCACGCGGTGGTCGGATTGACCGACGTTCTGAAGAATCTCCCGAAATTCTTGAAAATATTTAGGGAGGTGAAGCACGAGATCGCTGAAGTGAATCCAGATGTGGTGGTTCTTGTGGATTATCCAGGTTTCAACCTGCGATTGGCCAAGGCACTGCATGGGGAGCGGAACGGGCCTGCCGTCGTTTACTATGTGAGTCCGCAGGTTTGGGCGTGGAAGGCGGGACGGGCGAAGACGATGGAACGGATTTTGGAGCGATTGCTTGTGATTTTTCCTTTCGAGGTGGATTGGTTTGCCCGTCATGCACCGAGGTTAAAGACGAGGTGGGTCGGGCATCCGTTGGCCGACCGGTGGATCGAGCAGGCCCACGCCCAGCGGGATGAGGTTCCCTGTGTGGCATTGTTACCAGGGAGCCGAACAAAGGAGATCGAAAAGCATTGGCCTGTTTTGTTGAAGACGGCTCAACGCATCGTGCAGGAACAGAGAAATGTCCGTTTCATCTCCATGGCGACTAACCATGAGATGAGGCAGAAGCTGGAGGAGATTTGGGCCAAGTATCCGATGAGTGGTGTGAGTCTGGATATTCTCTCGGGACAATCGCTGACCCAGCTCACCCGCTGCTCGCTGGCGATTGTTGCGTCCGGAACCGCGACATTGGAGTGTGCGATGGCGGGGTTGCCGATGTTGGTGGTTTATCAGGCTTCGTGGCTGACGTACTGGATTGGCCGGATGCTGGTGAAATTGCCGTATCTTTCGATGGTGAATGTTTTGGCGGGCGAAAAAGTGGTTCCTGAATTTTTGCAAGGGGCGGCTGAGCCGGGACGGCTGGCCCGGGCAGCACTTCAGATTCTGCGAAATCCAAAAGGGGCGGAGACGATGGCGATTCGGATTCGGGAGGTGGCGAAAAAGTTGGGCGGTCCAGGGGCGGCAGCCCGTGCTGCGGAGGAGGTGGAGGATGCGATCCGGACGAGGCGGAAATTAATGGTCGCGGCGCAGAAGAGTGTCGGCGATCGCGAGCAGGGGAGCGGCGGAGGATCCGAGGGGACGTAGAGCGGCGCGGGCGGTGGCGGTCAGACGATCCGCCTCTTTCTGAGCACCGGCGAGTCCAAGGAGGCGAGGGTAGGTTGCTTTTCCGGATGACTGATCTTTTCCAATGCTCTTGCCGAGCTTTTCCTTGGTCGAAGTGATATCCAAAATATCGTCGATGACTTGAAAGGCTAATCCGAGTGCTTGGCCAAAGCGGGTAAGGTGGCGGAGCGAATGGGGGGAGGCTCCGGCGGACATCGCACCGAGTCGGAGAGAGGTAGTGATAAGAGCACCGGTCTTGGCCCGGTGAATTTCGACAAGTTTTTTGAGCGGAATGCGTTTCTTTTCCGAATCGAGATCAAGAACCTGACCGGCGATGAGGCCGAGACTACCTGAGGCGTGGGCAAGTTCAGACACCAAATTTGCGGGGGAGTAGCGGCGGTTGGGTTGGGTTCGAGCGACGGAGGCGAACGCTTCGGTGAGAAGAGCATCGCCTGCAAGAACGGCGACAGCTTCCCCGTAGACGCGGTGGCTGGTGGGTCGACCGCGGCGGAAGTTGTCGTCATCCATGCAGGGAAGATCGTCATGGATGAGGGAGTAGGTGTGAATGCATTCGACGGCACAGGCGGCGGGCAGGGCGAGGGATTCTTTTCCTCCCACCGTGCGTGCGGCGGCGAGACAGAGAATGGGTCGGAGGCGTTTTCCTCCTGCCAGGAGGCTGTAACGCATGGCTTTGTGGATGATCGGCGGGTTCGCTTTCGGGGAGATCAAGCGATCGAGAGCTTTTTCGACGACGGGAAGTCGGGATTTCCAGAAGGCTTGCGGGTTCACTAGGCAAAGATATGACGAAGTTTGGGTGAAGAAGGCAAGCGTATCATTTGATTCCCTTTGTTGTTTTTGGAAGGAGGACGGGAGTAAGCTGGAATGGCAGGTTGGGTTAGCGTAAGATTTGGCGATGTCTACGAAGGTGGAGACTTTGGAAAAGTGGAAGATCGGTGATCGGGAGTTCCGCTCCCGATTGCTGATTGGGACGGGCAAATTTTCATCGGTTGGAGCGATGCGCTCGGCTTTGGAGGCGAGCGGGGCGGAAATCGTAACCGTGGCGTTGCGTCGGGTGGATCTGACAGGGCTGAAAGATCCGCAGGCGGATATGTTGGAGGAGATTGACCAAGAAAAGTATTTGGTTTTGGCCAACACGAGTGGGGCGATGAATGCGGAGGAGGCGGTGCGTTTGGCTCGGTTGGCGGTAGCGGCTGGATTGCCGAAGTGGGTGAAATTGGAGATTCATCCCGATCCTCGATATCTCCTGCCGGATCCAATCGAGACATTGAAAGCGACGGAGATTCTGGTGAAGGAGGGATTTACGATTTTGCCCTATATCAATGCGGATCCAGTCTTGGCGAAGAGGTTGGAGGAGGCGGGTGCAGCGACGGTGATGCCGTTGGGCGCGCCCATTGGGTCGAATCGGGGGATCGAGACGCGTGCCCAGATCGAGATCATTATTGAGCAGTCTAGAGTCCCGGTGATTGTGGATGCGGGGTTAGGGGCTCCATCCCATGCAGCGGAGGCGTTAGAGATGGGGGCCGATGCAGTTTTGATCAACACCGCGATTGCTGTGGCGGAAGATCCGGCCGCGATGGCCAAGGCCTTTCGGTTGGGGGTAGTGGCGGGACGAATGGGATATGAGGCGGGATTAGGGCCGACGTGTCGGACGGCGTTGGCGACAAGTCCTCTGACAGGTTTTCTCGACGAATGAGTGGAACTCCGGGAGATCCGCTGGAGGGGTTGCCCTTTTCTAGGTCGAGGGCGGTGGCCCGGTTTGAGGAATTGATGTTCGGGCCGATTCGTCTCGAGGAGTTGGCGGAGCAAGCCAGAGCGGAAACCCGGAAAAACTTCGGGCGGACTATGCGCTTATTTGCCCCTCTTTATCTTTCGAATGAGTGTGTGAACACGTGTCAGTATTGTGGATTTTCGAAAGATAATCCGATTCGGAGGGTGACATTAACTCCGGAGGAGGTGGAAGCGGAGGCGAAACATCTGGCTGGGCTTGGGTTTCGCAATGTTCTTTTGGTGAGTGGGGAGCATCCCCGGGAGGTACCGGTTCCTTATTTAGCGGAGACGGTGAGAAGAACGGTTGGGTTTTTCCCTTCCGTTGCGATTGAGGTCGCACCGTTGGAGACGGCGGAGTATCGGGAGATTGTGGAGGCGGGGGCGGAGGGTTTGGTGCTGTATCAGGAGAGCTATGATCGTGCGGCATATGCGGAAAT
>Ga0209087_1002266_pt1 | contig 10871 bp, 11 predicted proteins | sample S_130805_EF_Meta_FD_187321 | JGI IMG/M metagenome (GOLD analysis project Ga0209087, IMG submission 187321) | Freshwater microbial communities from Lake Simoncouche, Canada to study carbon cycling - S_130805_EF_MetaG (SPAdes) (version 2) | ecosystem: Environmental > Aquatic > Freshwater > Lake ...
GCGGGTTTACGTCGATCATTTTCGAGAATCTCAACCTGCTCAAGGAGCAGCAGATCCGCAATACCAAGTTGGAGTGGGAGCGGTTCACCACCGGCAACACCCACACCGCCTGGGTGATCGCCCAGCAGGTGGTGCACAACGCACCCCGACTGGGCATCGACCTGGGCCGCGCCAAGGTGGCGGTGGTGGGTGCCAGCGGCGACATCGGCAGTGCGGTGTGCCGCTGGCTGCAGCGCCAGGGGGTTGGGGAGCTGCTGCTGGTGGCCCGCAGGCCCCAGCCCCTGCTGGATCTCCAAGCGGAGTTGGGTTCTGGTCGTGTGCTGGAGCTCAACGATGCACTGGCCGAGGCCGATGTGGTGGTCTGGGTAGCGAGTCTTCCCCAGGGCCTCAGCATCGATGCCGACCTGCTGCCCAGGCCTTGCCTGATGATCGACGGTGGCTACCCCAAAAATCTCGATTCCCGTTTCGCGGGCGACGGGGTGCATGTGATCAAAGGCGGCATCGTGGAGTTCTGGCAGGATCTGGGATGGCAGATGATGGAGATGGCCGACATGGCCAATCCCAGGCGCCAGTTGTTTGCCTGTTTCGCGGAAGCGATGCTGCTGGAATTCGAAGGAATCCACACCAACTTCAGCTGGGGCCGCAACAACATCTCCCTGGCCAATATGGATCGCATCGGTGAAGCCTCCCTGCGCCACGGCTTCCGGGCCCTTGCGCTGGATGCGGTTCAGCCAGGCAATCTCGTGCCCGCCTGATCCCCAACCCTGGCCACCCCGGATCCATCACCTGCGATTCTGAACCTCAGCTTGTCCACGCCCATGGCCCGCCGCGCCCTCCTGGATTTCGAGAAGCCGCTGGTGGAGCTGGAGGAGCAGATCGAGCAGATCCGGCAGTTAGCCCGCGACTCCGAGGTTGATGTGAGCCAGCAGCTGCTCCAGTTGGAGACCCTCGCCACCCGGCGCCGCGATGAGATCTTCCGCTCCCTCACGCCGGCCCAAAAGATCCAGGTGGCGCGCCACCCCCAGCGGCCGAGCTGTCTGGATTACATCCAGTTGATCACCGATGTCTGGGTGGAGTTGCATGGCGACCGGCGCGGCTCCGACGACAAGGCCCTCGTGGGGGGTGTCGGGCGCATCGGCGACCAGTCCGTGGTGCTGGTGGGCCACCAGAAGGGCCGCGACACCAAGGAGAACGTGGCCCGCAACTTCGGTATGGCCTCACCCGGGGGTTATCGCAAGGCGCTGCGCCTGATGGAGCATGCCGATCGTTTCCGTCTGCCGATCATCAGCTTCATCGACACCCCCGGTGCCTACGCAGGGCTGTTGGCCGAGGAGCAGGGCCAGGGCGAGGCGATCGCCGTGAACCTGCGGGAGATGTTCCGGTTGCGGGTGCCGATCATTGCCACGGTGATCGGGGAAGGGGGCTCCGGAGGGGCCCTGGGCATCGGCGTCGCCGATCGTCTGCTGATGTTTGAGCACAGCGTCTACACGGTGGCCAGTCCGGAGGCTTGTGCCTCGATCCTCTGGCGGGATGCCGCCAAGGCACCGGTCGCGGCCGAAGCCCTCAAAATTACCGGCCCCGATTTGCTCCAGCTTGGGGTGATCGATGCGGTGCTGCCCGAGCCCTCTGGGGGCAATCACTGGGCCCCCCTCCAGGCGGCGGCAACCCTTAAGGAGGCGATCGAGCACCACCTGGCCGAGCTCGGAGCCCTCTCCGAAGCCGAAAGGATAGAGCGTCGCTACGCCAAGTTCCGGCGGATCGGCCGCTTCCACGACGCAGCCACCACGGAGCCCGCCCGAATTGCTTAAGGTTTCAGGGCTGTTGTCCGGTCTCTCTTGACCGCCATCGTCCCTGCCGGACCATCGGAACGGAACCATTCCATGGACTCCCCGCCGGATCGGAGACTCCGTCCCGGCGGCACCGGGGGCCTTCTTCGATGGGCAGGCCCAGCGTTCCGGCCCATGGGTCGCTCGACTGCGTGTAGGGCGACAACCGAACCCGTTGTTCGGAAAACACACCGCTGCAGCCCCATGAACCTGTAAACAGTCGCAGTGAACGGCGTGCCATGCTCAACACGAGCAGGCTGCCGCTGCCCTGCTGTCCTTGGCGCAGCAGCCCTCCATTCCGTGCATGGAGGTTTCCCCTGAAGCCGGCAGCCGGCCCCCCCTGGATACCCCATGACATCCACATTCCCGACATCGATCACCTCCGTGACAGTTCCGGCGGCGCCACCCCCGAATGGCCTTGGGGCCGTCGGCGGTTCGACGAGCCAACTGCCGATGAGTGCCCGGCTTCGTCAGCGCCTGCAGGAGGCCAACGCCCCGTTTCTGGCCAACGACAACATCTCGGCCCACCTTCGGGAAGGTGAGATGGAACAACTTGAATCTGAAGTCACCGACAAGGTTCGCGAACTTTTGCGCAGCCTGGTGATTGATATTGAAAACGATCACAACACCGCTGAAACCGCAGAGCGTGTGGCGCGGATGTATTTGCACGAGGTGTTTAAGGGCCGCTATCAGGAGCAGCCGAAAATCGCCTCCTTTCCCAATGTCAAGAAACTCGACGAAATCTATACCGTCGGCCCGATCACCGTGCGTTCGGCCTGTTCGCACCACCTGGTTCCCATTCTCGGTAGTTGCTGGATCGGCATCAAACCGGGCGCCAGGGTGATTGGCCTCTCCAAGTTTTCCCGGGTGGCGGAATGGGTCTTCTCAAGACCCCACATCCAGGAGGAGGCCGTTCTGATCCTGGCCGATGAAATTGAGCGTCTCTGTGAGCCGGAGGGCTTGGCCATCCTGGTGAAGGCCCAGCATTACTGCATGAAGTGGCGTGGTGTGAAGGAACCCCAGACCACCATGGTCAATTCGGTTGTGCGTGGTGATTTCCGCCGTGATCCCAACCTCAAGGCCGAGTTCTTTGAATTGGTCAAGCAGCAGGAGTCGTTGCTCGGCTACTGAGCATCTCCACCACCGGCCTCACCTTGCTGAGGCCGGTGGTCACGCACTGCCCGCACCAGGGCTTCCACCCGCGCCAGATTTTTTACGCCCGGGGCGTCCTCCACCCCACTGGAGGCATCGAATCCATCGGGATTCACGACTCCCCGCAGGGAAGCCATCCGCTCGGGCTTGATTCCGCCAGCCAGCCACCAGGGTCGCTCACAGCAGAAATCCCGCAGCCATTCCACCGGAATGCGATGCCCGGTTCCGCCCAGCTGGTTGCTCACCCACGCATCCAGCAGCAGGGCATCCACCACAGGTGCGAAGCGGTGCACCTGCTGCAGGTCTGCAGGATCCCGGATACGTAGCGCCTTCCAGAGCAGGAGCCCCTCGGGCAGGCTTCGCCGCAGCTCCAGGCAGCGCTCCACGGTCTCATTCCCATGGAGTTGCACCACGTTGTGCCCTCCTAGGGTCGGTTCCAGCATGGGGAGATCCGCCCAGGCAGGATCCGCCACCACCAGCACCCTCAGGCAATCCTGCCCTGCAGAGGCCACGGCATCGAACAGGGCCGGACGACGTTCCGGCTCTAGCCATCGGGGAGAGTTCCGCACCCCGATCACCCCCACCGCATCCACCCCCAGAGCGGCCACGGCCGCCGCCTGGTCCGGCTCCCGCAGGCCACAGATCTTCAGCAGGGGAGGCGCCATAGCGACCGACCGGATGGCAGCCTTTCTAAGATCTGGCAGCGTGGGCTCCGGCCGGACTACCTCACGCCCTTTTGCGGCAGCAGCAACGGGTCACCCGGTTCTCTGATATTCCAGGCTCCCTGCCAGCTCCGATCCCATGGCGAACCAGCGTGCGAGGCAGAACCGTGGGTGAGGGCTGGCAGCTTTTCCGGGTCCGCGGCATTCCTCTGCGCATCCATCCAACCTGGTTCCTGATCCTGTTCGCGGCCACCCTGGCTTTTGAGCGGCACTACCGCCTGATCCTGGCCACCACCCTTCCCGAGGTCGGGCTTTGGCTGGTGGCCCTGGCCACGGCCCTGCTGCTGTTCGTTTCCGTTCTGCTCCACGAACTGGGCCATGCCCTAGTCGCCCTCAGCCAGGGTGTGAAGGTACGCAGCATCACTCTGTTTCTGCTGGGTGGCGTTGCCAGCGTGGAACGGGAATGTCCCACGGCTCTCGGGGCTCTCGCTGTCGCCCTGGCCGGTCCGCTTGTGAGCCTGGCGCTGGCTGTCGCACTCCTGACTGGTGTGCACCTAGCCGCCCACCAATCCGTCGTGCTGGGCGAGATGCTCACGCAGCTGGGGGTGCTCAACCTGGTGCTGGCCCTCTTCAATCTTTTACCCGGCCTGCCCCTCGACGGCGGCCTGGTGGTGAAGGCCCTCGTCTGGCAGGTCACCGGCAGCCGGCGGCGGGGCCTGGTGGTGGCCAATGGCTGCGGCCGTTTCCTCTCCTTCCTCGCGCTGGGGCTAGGAGCGGTGCTTCTGCTGCGTGGCGGTGGTCTCAGCGGTGCCTGGCTGATGCTGCTTGGTTGGTTCGGCCTAGGGGCCGCCCGCAACCAGAGCCAGGTTCTGCAGGTACAGCAAGCGCTTCGTGACATCCGGGTGAAGGATGCAAGCCGCCGCCGCTTCCGGGTGCTGGAGGCATCCACCACCTTGCGTCAGCTGAGTCGGCTCGAGCCGATCACCCCAAGCGGCCTCGCCGGCGCGTCCCGCGATCCGGCCCAATCCTCCGAGCCTCGGCCCGCCCCCGGTCTCACTTCCGCTTCCGCCAATCCCCTCGCGGACTGGCTGCTCGTGTGTGACCGGGGTCGCTGGCGGGGGGTCATCGATCCCTCCATCCTCCAGGAGTTGCCCGTGCAGCGCTGGGACAGCGAAGTGGTGGGCGATCACCTCCATCCCCTTGCTGATCTGCCCTCCATCGCCGAATCGGCCCCCCTCTGGCAGGCGGTGCTGCAGATGGACCAGCCCGAGAAGCCCCGCCTCCTGGTGCTCGGCCCTGCTGGTTTGCCCTCCGGAACACTGGAACGCCCCGAGGTTGCCGAGGCCGTGTTGAACAGGATCGGCATTCGCCTCCCCAGCCAGCTCATGGCCACAGTCCGGGAGCAGAATGGCTACCCGCCGGGTCTGGGGCTGGCCCAGGTCGTCCGCTCGATGCTGGCTGCAGGCGAAGTGCAGTTGCCTGAGGCCCTGGCTACCGATGGTTCTTCCGCGGCCTCATCTTCGGCCCCCTAAGCATGAATCCCTATCCGCCTTCAGGGGGAGGCCCGCTTGGGCCGTGGCCCGCACCGCGGTCCAGTCCTTCTGGTTGAGATCCCTGCGAACCAGGCTCACCCCACCGCGACCGAGGGGTAGGCAGCGGGCGGCCGAACGGAGCAGCAAGGCCTCCAGGTCATCGGACCCGAGCGCCAGGGGCGGCAGCTGCGGAGGCTCCTCTGCGAAGATCCGCTCCCAGAGGTCCGCCTGGGGGGTGAGCAGGATGCTCCCGTGCTGGAGAAGGCAGCCGCCCCGCCAGAGCTGGGCACTGCCGATTCGCTTGCTGCCGTCTGCATGGACCAGATCGGCGCTGGTGCTTGTGGCAAAGCAGCTGTTCCGGTCCCGGCTGGGGGCGCTGCGACCGGGATGCAGCGGCAGGCCGAGTTCGCCAAAGGCCCGGCAGAGCCAGCCGCAACATCGGCCATAGACGCTCTTCCTGGGTCCTGGGGCCGCAGGCCAGATCAGCGCATACGAGAGGTCGCCCCCATGGAGCACGGCGCGCCCTCCACTCGGCCGCCGCACCAGATCGATGGCCCCGGAGCTGGCCAGCTCCTGCCAGTGGCATGGCACCACCTTTTGGTGAAAACCCAGCGACAGGGTCGGCCGCGACCAGCGGTAGAGGCGGAGCAGCGCACCGGCGCCAGGATCGGCACGGGCCTGATCGAGGAGATGACCATCGATCGCCATCTGCCATGGGCCCGGCAGGGTGTGGGTGGGGATCCAGCGCACCGCAGCCCGATCTGGTGTGGTTGGCTGGGTGCCTGGACTCAGGGGTTGCAGCACAGGGTTCAGAGGTCGGCCGGGGGGGCGGCGGCGGACCAGAAGAGGGGATCCAGCTCGAATCCCAACACCGCCGCCATTTGGGCGAGGCCCTGGCGGCAGGGAACCCCAGCGCCCACCGACCAGCTATCGAGCCAGAAGAGCCGGTGGGTGATCCACAGGTCCAGGCTCTCGGGAGCGAAGCGGATGCCCTCGCTGCGGCTGAAGGCATGGGGCAGCAGCATCGCCACATGGCGGGTGAGGGTGCCCCGACCGCGTTCGAGCACCAGGGGCAGCCAGGGGTTCAGGGCATCGGCGCGCAGACTCCAGAGGCGCACCTCCGGCACTTCCGAAAGCTCGCGGGGATCGTCGTCGGCCCGGGGCCAGTGCAGTTCCAGTTCCAGCTGGCCCGCCATCGCCAGCAGCGACTCCACGCCGGCCTCCTGCAGAGGCGCCAGGGGGGAGAGATCAAGCTCCCGGATCTGGCGGGTGGTGATGGAAAGCGCCAGGGAAGGCGGCTCCGCAGCGGTGGGGGCCATCAAGAGCTGTAACAGGGCAGGGGCTGGATGTGGACCGTAGCGAGCCCAGCGGGAAGAATGGTGCCGTTGCATTTGCCCAGCCGGACCATGATCAACCAGACCGAAGTGCTCATCGCTCTGGTGGTGGCCGCCCATGCCGGTGTTCTGGCCGTTCGCCTGGCCTTCAGCCTCTACAAGGCCTGAAGATTGCAGCGCCGCCTTGGCAACCCCTGGGTGGACTGCTACAAGCGGTGATCGCCACTGAGTTCCGTGCCGGTGCTTCCTTTCCGTCAGCCCAGCCGTTCCACCCCCTCCTCAGGGGGCCGTGGTGAACCCAGCCAGCGGTTGCAGCGTCGGCAGGCCGGTGAGTCGGCCTCCCGGTCAGGGGCGACCGGTCCCGGAGGGAAGGAGCGGGAGCTCCGGGCGGCACCGGTTCCAGCTTTTGGGCCTCCCGACCAGGCCAGCCGTGCCCGCCAAGGACGGGACCATGGCCTCCGCGGCTCCCGTTCCTCAGGAGTCTCTCCGGCGACGGTGAGAGCCGATGAGGTCCGCCGGCCCGCTGCCTCGACAGCGCCCGCCCCCTTCAGTGCGCTTCCCAGCGGATCCCCTAATCCCCTTCCCCGCCCGCAGGCAGCGACACCCGCCGGCGTCGCCGTGTTCGGAACCGATGGCCATCTGTTGGCCATCACCCAGGAACGGCGTGAATTGGTCTGCAGCGTGATCGGTCTGATGGTGAAGCTCGGCCTGGTGGCGGTGGCCGGTGTAAGCCTGGTGCGCCTGGCAGGGGCCTACCAGCAGCGAATGGATCGCAATGGCGAAATCGTGGCCGTCCTGGAGCTTGAGAAAGCTCGCCTGGCCCGCGCCCGCCAACGCTTTGATCACCTGTTCATGGTGGCGGGCGAGCAGCGTCTGATCCGGGAACAGAGCCAGTGGATTGCTCCGAACCGCCTGCGGGTGGTCTGGCAATCACCTCCGACCCCACTCACCCCCCCGTCGTCCTCCCATCCCTAGGTCGCCTTTCCTTGCCAGACCCCATGGTTCCCGCTTCCGCTGCCCTTTCCACCTCGGCACCCTCAGGGGCGACCAGCACCCCTGGCACGGTGTTGATCACCGGGGCCTCCTCCGGCGTTGGCCTGTTCGCCGCCAAGGCCCTGGCCGATCGCGGCTGGCATGTGGTGATGGCCTGCCGCGACACCGATAAGGCCCACCGGGCCCAGGCGGCCCTCGCCATCCCCTCCGATCGTGTCACCCATCTGCAGGTTGATCTCGGCGACCTCGAGAGCGTGCGCGAACTGGTGCAGGCTTTCCATTCCACCGGCCGGCCGTTGGATGCCCTGGTGGTGAACGCAGCCGTCTACCTGCCGCGGCTGAAGCATCCCGAGCGCTCCCCCCAGGGCTACGAGATCTCGATGGCCACTAACCACCTCGGCCATTTTCTGCTGATCCACCTCCTGCTCGACGACCTCAAGCGCTCCAGCCACCCCTCCCGCCGTCTGGTGATTCTTGGCACGGTGACAGCCAATTCGAAGGAGCTGGGCGGCAAGATCCCCATCCCCGCCCCCGCCGACCTGGGCGACCTCGCGGGCTTCGCCGCCGGCTTCAAGGCGCCGATCGCTATGGCCGATGCCAAGCGCTTCAAGCCCGGCAAGGCCTACAAGGACAGCAAGCTGTGCAACATGATCACGACCCAGGAGCTGCATCGCCGTCTCCATGGCGACACCGGGATCGTGTTCACCTCGCTCTATCCGGGCTGCGTGGCCGACACGCCCCTGTTTCGCAACACTCCGGCGGCCTTCCGCACGATCTTCCCCTGGTTCCAGAAGAACATCACCGGCGGCTACGTGAGCCAGGCCCTGGCCGGCGAGCGAGTGGCGGAGGTGGTGGCCGATCCGGCCTTCGCCGTTTCCGGGGTGCACTGGAGCTGGGGCAATCGCCAGAGCAAGGGGGGCAAGCAGTTCAGCCAGGAGCTCTCCGACAAGGCCAGCAATCCGGAAACGGCGCGCCGGATGTGGGATCTCTCCCTCCAGTTGGTCGATCTAGCCTGAATCCGCCCCGGCTCTGAGGGGGGGGCACCCTGGCAGGAGCTCCCCGGGAGGCGCTGTCTGGGAGTGGCCCCGGGATCTTTCACTTGGTCCGTCGCGACATTGGCGCTGGTTATCAGGAAGCGGGAAGAGTGCCTTTCAGCCTGTTGAGGCTCATCACCACAACCCGGCCTGGCTGCTATCAAGTCGGTAGTCGTTTCTACGAACCGATGTCCCGCTCCCTGCGCTGGGGGATCGGCCTGCTGCTTGTCGCAGGCCTTCTTCTAGGCGCATTCTTCTTTCTGCCCTTCCGCTCCTGGCTGCCCGGGGGCACTGTGGCCAATATCGCCACGCGAGAGGTGGTGAACGGCACGCTTTTCAATCGCCTCTTTCCCAAGCCCCAGACCGGTGAACAGCTCGTCTTCACCCAGGAGAAGCGGGGCTTCAGCCAGGCCCGTCTCAAGCAGGGAGCCGAGGTACGGGCGCTGCTCTCGATTTCGGATGTGACCAGCTCGCCGGCCAGCCGCAACAAGTTCATCCACACCGAGGAGCGGTTGCAGTCCTGGCCCCTGGTGGACCAGGGCAGCCAGGCCAGCGCGCTGCTGGTGGCCGATCGCTTCCAGGTGAAGGTGATCGGCCAGGGCAGCGGGCTGGATGTGCAGCAGCGCCATGAGTTGCTCGGAGCGTTTGACCTCTCGGCGCTGGCCGCCCTAAACCCTTCGGCCCTTCAGGCACCAGCGATTCCTTCGGGCCGTGGGGCTCTGCCTCCCGGAAAACAGGCGCCGTTGCGGCTCCCGCTCCCCGGCCTGCAGCGTGAGGCACCCCAGCCTGCCCAGGCCCGGGTTCCGAAGCCCGCCGCGAATCGCAAACCATCCTTCTTTAATCGCTTCAATCGCGCCACCGCTGCCCTGGAGCCCGCCGCATGAGCGCCACCGTTCTGGAGCGCCTCGAGCGTCTCCCCCGCCGCAATCTCACCGTGCTGGCCCTGAGGGGCATCAGCACCCTCGTTCCCGGGGGCTGGCAGAACCAGACCAGTCCCGAGGCGCTGATCAGCGATGTGCTGGGCAGCGATGACCTCGAACTGGTGCAGCAGGTCCGTGCCCGCGCCGATGAACTCAGCCGGGCCCGCCATGAGGGCTATCGGCGGGCGATCAGTCTCTACGACGCCGTGAACCGCTCCCAGAAGGCCGCCGGCGGTCTGCGGGTGCTGGCCAATGTGGCGGGAGCCCTGCCCCTGGTGAAGCGTCTGGCCGTGGTGACCCCCGCCAGCCAGACCCTGCAGGCGGTGGATCTGAGCCTGAAGGTGGCGGCCGAGATGCTGGCCTTCACCCAGGTGAATGGTCTGCCCGGCGACAGCTTCGCCGCTTTCGGCGATTCCCTGCGCGAGTATTCGGGTGAAGCGCGGGTGCGGATGGCGGCCCTGGTCTGCTTCGATGGCCTGCTCCCCTTGGGCGACAACGCCCTGCACCGCCTGGATGGCCTGCTGGGTCAGGTGGGAAGCCGCGAGCTGCACCAATTGCCTTCCTATGCCGGTATGGCCTCCCTGCTGCCGGGACGGGGCGATGCGGCCCACCTCAGCTTTGTGCGCCGCGGCGTGGATCAGTGGCTTGGTTGGGCCGATGGCTTCGTGGGCGACCTGGGGCTGAGCGGCCAGCGGGCCGTGCGGGCCCTGGAATCCACCATCGGCCCCTGGCATGGGGGCATGGAGCAGCTGGCCACCTTCCTCGATGCCTTCACCGACACGTATTCCCACACGGGCGTGCAGGCGGTGGCTCGGCGCCTAGTGGAGCGTGCCGCGGCGGAGATCTGAGCACAGCAGGTCAGGTGCGGCCCCGGTCCTGGGGTCGCATGGTCCTATTCCGCTCTGCGCCGAATGCGATGCGGGATGCCCCGCCACCAGCCAGACTCGTTCATGCTGATGCACAAAAACCATGCGCTGGGCCGACGGACGCCGGAGTGACAACGTGGAGGACCGCCGGGGCATGGGCGCTCCCGCCGTGGCTGGTGGCGTGGGCCTGGTGGGGATCCTGCTGGCGATTGCCGTGGCCCTGCTGGGCGGGGATCCTTTTGTTGTGCTGCAGCAGTTCTCCGGTGGCGGCAGCCCGTTTGGACCCGCACCCGCCCAGGTGAGCCGGCAGCGCCAGAAAGCTCCAGCCGATGACAAGCTGGCCGATTTCGTTTCGGTGGTGCTGGCTGACACCGAAGACACCTGGAAGAAGGAGTTCCGCGAGAACGGCGGCACCTACCGATCCCCCAAGCTGGTGATCTTTGACGGGGTGGTTGCTTCGGCCTGTGGCCAGGCGGCCGGTGCGACGGGCCCTTTTTATTGCCCCAACGATGAGAAGGTCTACATCGACCTCAGTTTTTACCGCCAGCTGCG
>Ga0209087_1002269_pt1 | contig 10869 bp, 10 predicted proteins | sample S_130805_EF_Meta_FD_187321 | JGI IMG/M metagenome (GOLD analysis project Ga0209087, IMG submission 187321) | Freshwater microbial communities from Lake Simoncouche, Canada to study carbon cycling - S_130805_EF_MetaG (SPAdes) (version 2) | ecosystem: Environmental > Aquatic > Freshwater > Lake ...
GGTCGTGTGGGTCGTGCTGTGCGCGACCGGCGCCGGGGCCGGCGCGGGGGCCGGCGTCACGGCCGAGGTCACGGTGGTGCCGACGCTGCTCGCGGCCGAGCCGACGGCACTGCCCGCGCTGGTCGCACCCGCGACGACGGTGTTGCCCACGGTAGTGGCGGCCTGCTGCGTGCTCTGGCAGGCCGCGAGCGACAGGGCGAGCAGCCCGAGCCCGAGATACTTGCTGGTCATGACATTCCCCTCCTCCGCGCGGTCGGTGGCGATCCGCACGGAACCGGTAACATGGCGGCCGGGGGTCACCAAGTCGGGAAGACGACCAAAGAGTTCCGCCGCCGGGCCCTTCAGGCGCCGGGCGCCGGCCAGTCCGGCCGCTCGAAACGCTGGATCTCGAGCAGGTAGCCGGCCGGGTCGTGGAAGAAGAAATGGGTGATGCCACCATCGGCCGAGAGCGCCGGTGGCCCCTGAAGTGCCACGCCCTGCGCCGCGAGCCAGGCGTGCCAGCCCTCGACATCCGGGCTGACCAGCGTGACCACGACGCCGCCGACGCGGCGCGGGTCGTCGGTCTGGCGCGGCCCGCGCGCGATGCAGATGCCGAGGAAGGCGCGGCCGCCGGGGGCGGCGGCGTAGATGACGCAGCGCTCCTGCACCTGCACCGGCACGAGGCGCAGCGCGCCCTCGTAGAAGCGGCGGCCGGCGGCGAGGTCCTCGACGTAGAGGAAGCTGATCTGCTGCGTGAGGGGCGGCGGTGCGGTCATGCCTCAACCGTACCGCGCCGGCGCGTCAGGCATAGACCCGCTCGGCGGCATCGGCGATCCGGTCCTCGACCGCGGTCACGCCGGGCGTGCTCGCCGCCAGCGCGAGCAGGCCGCGGCGGACCGCCCGGCGTTTCAGGCCATGAACTACGCATGCGCCCGCGCGCCGGCCCGGCGGTATTCCCGCCGCGCCTCGGCCTCGGCCCTCTCGGCCGGCGTCCGCTCGTCGCCCAGCACCTGGCGGATGCGCTGTTCCTCGAAGTCGAGCTCGGCTTCCAGCTTCACCAGCGTCTCCTCCTCGATATGGCCGTCGCGGTGATGCGCGATCAGGCTGTCGCGCGCGGCCTCCAGCGCGGCGAGGCGCAGCCGCCGCCGGCTGGCGCGCTCGGCCGCCGCGGCGCCGCGATTGGCCGCGATCCGGCCGGAATGCCCGGCATGGTCGCGGAACTCGTGCACCAGGTCGGCGGCGAGCGCGCCCTCGAGCGGGTCGTCGAGCCGGCGCTCGATCTCGCCGAGCGAGGCCTCCGCCACGATGCGGCGCGCCTCGGCCTCCTCCGGGTCGATCCCGCCAGCATGCGCCGGCAGCTCCGCCCCCAGCCGCTTAATCAGCCATTCGAGCGTGGTGCCCTGCACCACCAGCGTCGCCAGGATCGCCGAGAAGGCGAGGAAGACGATCAGGTCGCGCTCGGGGAAATCCGCCGGCAAAGCGAGCGCGGCGGCCAGGCTCACCACGCCACGCATGCCGGCCCAGGCGATGATCGTGACATGGCTCCAGGGCGGCATCGGGTCATGCCGGCGGAGGCTCGGGATCCGCCGCGGCAGCCAGGTCGCCGGGAAGACCCAGACGAAGCGCGAGACGATGACGGCCGCCGAGATGCCGAGCGCGAGTGCCGCCAGCTCGCCCAGCCCGCGCCCCGCGATGCGCGCCAGCACCTCGTTCAGCTGCAGCCCGATCAGGATGAAGACCAGGCTGTTCAGGATGAACTCGAGGAAGCCCCAGACCGCATGCGCGGAGATCCGCATCTGCGCCGAGAACTCGGTGTGCTGGGCGCGGCCGAAGATCAGCCCCGCGGTCACCACCGCCATCACGCCCGAGACATGCAGCTCCTCCCCGGCGAGGAAGGCGGCGTAGCAGGCGAGGAAGCTCACCGTCGTCTGCAGCAGCGCGTCGTCGAGCAGCCGCAGGATGCGCAGCGTGATCCAGGCGATGCCCCAGCCGACCGCGATGCCGCCAGCGCCGAGCACGAGGAAGCTCAGCGCGCCCGCGCCGATGCTGAGCGAGGCGCCGGCCATGCCGGCCGCCACCGCCATGCGGTAGAGCATCAGCGCGGTCGCGTCGTTCACCAGGCTCTCGCCCTCGAGCACGGTGACGATGCGGCGCGGCAGCCGCAGCCGCTGCAGCACCGCGGCCGCCGCGACCGCATCCGGCGGCGCCACGATGGCGCCGAGCGCGATCGCCGCCGCCCAGGGCATCTCCGGCACCAGCCAGCGCGCCACCGCGGCGACGCAGAAGGCGGTGAACAGCACCGCGCCGACCGCGAGCAGCAGGATCGGCCGCAGGTTCTTCCGGAAGGCCCGCCAGTCGGTGCGATAGGCGCTGGCCTGGAGCAGCGGCGGCAGGAAGAAGGCCAGCGCCAGGTCGGGGTCGAGCCGCACCTGCGGCATGCCCGGCAGCAGCGCGATCACCATGCCGCCGATCACCAGGATCACCGCATAGGGCAGCTGCCAGCGCCGGGCGAGCAGGGCGAAGCCGATGCAGGCGGCGAGCAGCAGCAGGACGAGATGCACGGTGGCCATGCCCCAGTGTAGGGCCGGAACGCAGCGACGACAGGACGCGCCGGCCGGGCGGTAGGCCGCCGGTCATTTCCCGGATAGGCTGGCCCATGCGCCTCGCCGACCCGGGGCCCGAGCCGTCCATCTGGGGCTACCGGGCCTTCCTGTTCTTCTGGATCTCGCGGGTCCTGTCGACGCTCTGCTTCCAGATGCTGGCGGTCGCGGTGGGCTGGCAGCTCTATGCGCTGACCGGCAGCGCGCTCGACCTCGGGCTGGTCGGGCTGGTGCAGTTCGGCGCCGTGCTGGTGCTGACCCTGCCGGCCGGGCAGCTCGCCGATCGTGGCGACCGAAGGCTGATCGTCGGGCTCTGCCAGGCCACGGTCGCCGGGCTGGCGGCGCTGCTCGCGGTCGGCAGCGCGGCCGGCTGGCTGGGGCGCGAGGCGATCTTCCTGCTGATCGGGCTGATCGGCTGCGCCCGCGCCATCGAGGCGCCGAACATGGCCTCGCTGCTGCCCGGCCTGGTGCCGCGTTCGGTGTTTCCCCGGGCGGCGGCCTGGTCGGCCTCGGCGACCCAGACCGCGCAGATCCTGGGGCCGGCGCTCGGCGGGCTGCTCTACGCCTTCGGGCCGCAGGCGGCCTATGGCACGGCAGCGGTGCTGCTGCTGATGGGCTCGGCCGCGGCGCTTGCGATCGGCCGGCAGGCCCGGGCCGCCGGGCCCGATCGGCCGGGGCTGGCCGGGCTGCTCGCGGGCTTCTCCTTCGTCGCACGGCACCGGCTGGTGCTGGGCGCGGTCACGCTCGACCTCTTCGCGGTGCTGCTCGGCGGGGCGGTGGCGCTGATGCCGATCTTCGCGCGCGACATACTCGGCACCGGGCCGGCGGGGCTCGGGCTGCTGCGCGCCTCGCCGGCGATCGGCGCGCTGGCGACCTCGATCTGGCTGGCCAACCGGCCGCTGCGGGCGCCGGTCGGGCCGCGGCTGTTCGCGGCACTCGGCGCCTTCGGCGTGGCGACGCTGGTCTTCGCGCTGTCGCAGAACCTGGCGCTCTCCTGCCTGGCGCTCGTGGTGCTGGGCGCGGCGGATGTGGTCAGCGTGGTGATCCGCTCCTCGCTCGTGCAGTTGCGCACGCCGGATGAGATGCGCGGCCGGGTCTCGGCGGTGAACTCGCTCTGCGTCGGCACCTCGAACCAGCTCGGCGATTTCCGGGCGGGGCTGGTCGCCGCGCTGTTCGGCGTGGTGCCGGCGGCGATCCTGGGCGGGCTCGGCACGCTGGCCATCGCCCTGCTGTGGATGCGGTGGTTCCCGGAGTTGCGGCGGCTGGAGCGGCTGGAGGGTTAGAGCGGGATGCGTTGAGGCGGACTCGCCGAAAACGCTGAATCCCGCGACCCGATAAAGGCCGGAGCGTGCTGCGTGAGCGAATGCGAACGCAGCACGCTCTGGCGCGGGATGCGTTGAGGCGGACTCGCCGAAAACGCTGAATCCCGCGACCCGATAAAGGCCGGAGCGTGTTGCGTGAGCGAATGCGAACGCAGCATGCTCTGGCGCGCGATCACCGGTGGGCGAGACGCGCTATTCGCCGCGCCGCCGCCCGGCCAGCACCATCATCAGCACCACGCCGGCGATCACCGCGACGCCGATCATGCCCGCGACCACCTCGAAATTCGGCGAATCGCGCGCGACGAACAGTGTGGCGATGGCGCCGGCCGCACCGAGGACGAGCCGGACGATGAGGCCCATGGCTCAGCCCTGGCGGGTCAGGGTCTGCACCGCCTCGAAGCCCTCGAATTCCGGCGGGCCGAGGTAGAGCGGCTTCGTGCTGCCGGCATTGCGGTGCGCCATGCGGAAGGCCTCGGACTTCGTCCAGGCCTCGAAATCCGCCTTCGACGCCCAGATGGTGTGCGAGGAATAGAGCACGTGGTCCTCCCGCGCCGGGCCCTTCAGCAGGTGGAACTCGACGAAGCCGGGCACGGTGTGCAGGTGGCTGTCGCGCGCCTTCCAGAGCGCCTCGAACGCGGCCTCGTTGCCCGGGGCGACGCGGAAGCGATTCATCGCGATGAACATCGGCTGGTCCTCCGTTGCGCGAAGTCTACCAGCGCCCACGCCTCGCACGCCATCGGGCATGAAAAAGGCCGCCCCGGCATCCCGGGGCGGCCTGGTCTTCGTGGCGGCGGGCGGCGGTCAGCCCGCCATCGCCGCTTCCTTCCCCTTGCGGAGGTTGGGCAGCATCATCGCCAGCAGGGCGATGGCGCCGATCGCCAGCAGCGTGCCGCTGATCGGGCGCTGCAGGAACACCATCGGGTCGCCGCGGCTCAGCAGCATGGCGCGGCGCAGGTGCTCCTCCATCATCGGGCCGAGCACGAAGCCGATCAGCAGCGGCGCCGGCTCCATCTTCAGCTTCGAGCAGACGTAGCCGAAGATCGCGAACAGCACCGTCATGTAGACGTCGAAGACGTTGTTGTTCAGCGAGTAGACGCCGATGCAGCAGAACACCAGGATCGACGGGTAGAGGAACTTGTAGGGCACCTGCAGCAGCTTCACCCACATGCCGATCATCGGCAGGTTGATGACCAGCAGCATCAAATTCCCGAGCCACATCGAGGCGATCAGGCCCCAGAACAGGTCGGGCTGCGCCTCGACCATGCGGGGGCCGGGCTGGATGCCCTGGATGATCAGCGCGCCGACCATCAGCGCCATCACCGCGTTGGCCGGGATGCCGAGGGTGAGCAGCGGGATGAAGCTGGTCTGCGCGGCGGCGTTGTTCGCGGCCTCGGGCCCGGCGACGCCCTCGATGGCGCCGGTGCCGAACTCGTGCCGGCCCTTCGAGACCTTGCGCTCCATCATGTAGGCGCCGAAGGCCGCGAGTGCGGCGCCGCCGCCCGGCAGGATGCCGAGGAGCGAGCCGACCAGCGTGCCGCGCAGCACCGACGGCGTTGCCCGCTTCCATTCCTCCTTGGTCAGGAACAGGCTGCCGACCTTGGTCTTCAGCACCGAGCGGGCTTCCGGCCGCTCGAGGTTCAGGATGATCTCGGCGATGCCGAACATGCCCATGGCGACCGAGACGAAGCCGATGCCGTCGGAGAGTTCCGGGATGCCGAAGGTGAAGCGCTGCTGGCCGGTCTGCACGTCGGTACCGACCAGGCCGAGGGCCACGCCGAGCACGACCATGGCGATCGACTTCAGCACCGAGCCTTGCGCCAACACGGCTGATATGATCAGGCCCAATAGCATCAGCGAGAAGTAGTCGGCCGGGCCGAAGGAGAGCGCGACCGAGGTCAGCAGCGGACCCGAGGCCGCGACCAGGATGGTGGCGACGGTGCCGGCGAAGAAGGAGGCGATCGCCGCGGTGGCGAGTGCCGCGCCCGCCCGCCCGTTGCGGGCCATCTTGTAGCCTTCGAGCGTGGTGACGACCGAACTGATCTCGCCCGGCAGGTTCAGCAGGATGGCCGTGGTCGAGCCGCCATACTGCGCGCCGTAGTAAATTCCGGCGAGCATGATGATGGCGGTGGTCGCCGGCTGGCCGAAGGTGATCGGCAGCAGCAGCGAGATGGTGGCGACCGGCCCGATGCCCGGCAGCACGCCGATCGCGGTGCCGATCAGCGCGCCGATCAGCGCGAAGAGCAGGTTGTCGAAGCTGAGCGCGACCCCGAAGCCGTGCGCCAGGTTGGCGATGATGTCCATGGCCTGTGTTCCCTATCCCGGCGCCAGGTCAGAACTGCGGCCAGACGGCCACGCGGATGTCGAGCTGCTTGATGAAGATCCACCAGCAGAGGGCGAGCAGGAAGACCGTCAGCCCGAGGATCCCGAGCGGCCGCTCGCGGTGCTGCGGCTCGGCCAACACCGACACCAGGATGGTGCCGATCAGCGCCAGCATCAGGCCGCCCTTCTCCAGCAGCAGGCCGAAGAGGCACATCGCCGCGCAGATGAAGCCGATCAGCCGCCAGCCATTGGCGAAGCAGATCACGATGAAGCCCACGAACATGGCGAGGCCGACGGCATTGTAGGTGCTGGCGAAGAAGCCGCCGAACATCGGCGCGACCTTCCAGACCACGAGGCCGGCGGCGATGCCGAGGGCGAGGCTCACGCTCTCGAGTCCGGTCCACTTCACGAGCGGGTCCGGACCATTGAACAGCGCGGCGACGAGCACGATCGCGCCGAGGCCGAGCTGCAGCCAGAAGACCAGCATCGGCATGTAGCCGGGGCCCATCCGGCGCGCGCTGCCGAGCGAGTGGTCCTGGTTCAGGTAGAGCCCGACGGCCGCGATGAGCATGAGGAGGACACCGGCGGCGATGTCCTTGGCGTTGACCTTCATTCTCGAACCCTTCTCGGCTCCCAGCCCCGCAGGCGACTGCCTGCGACATTTCCATGAACCACACCCCGCCATGCCCGTGCGGTCAAGCCACCCGCTGCATGACGATCTGTAACCAGCCGGCAATTCCCCTGACGCAGCGAGACGCCGCGCGCAAGGGGCCGCCGAGGTGACCCACCAAAGGCGGGGTACATAGCCTACGACCTGTCGAAGGGTTGGCACGTCCGACGGCAGAGCGCCGATGGCGGCAGGCGGCCGGACGAGGTCCTCCCCATTGTTCTTCTGCCGGGCGTATGCCACGGCGGGCCTCGATCGCACAAGCGACCGCGCGCGGGCCGTCCTTGCCACATGCGCTGCTTCCCGCGATCCTGCCGGCGAACCCCGCCGGACCCGCCGCATGCACGCCGCCCGACTGAACGATCCCGAAAGCCGCATCCGCACCGCCGTCGAGCAGATCGAGCCGCGGCTGGTCGAGATCCGCCGCGACATCCACGCCCATCCGGAACTCGCCTTCGAGGAGGTGCGGACGGCGGGCGTGGTGGCCGCCGAACTCGCGCGGCTCGGCATTCCGCACCGCACTGGCATCGGCCGCACCGGCGTCGTCGGTGTGATCGAGGGCGGCCGGCCGGGCCCGACGCTCGCCATCCGCGCCGACATGGACGCGCTGCCGATCCACGAGGCGACCGGCCTGCCCTTCGCCAGCACGATCGACGGCAAGATGCATGCCTGCGGCCATGACATCCACACGAGCACGCTGCTGGGCGTCGCCGAGGTGCTCAAGGGCCTGGCGCCCAACCTCGCGGGTCGGGTGGTGCTGGTCTTCCAACCGGCCGAGGAGGCGCTGGGCGGCGCCGCGGCCATGGTCGCCGACGGCGTGCTCGAGGGCGTCGACATGGCGCTCGGCTTCCACAACCAGCCGGACATGCCGGTCGGGCGCTTCGGCTATTGCCGCGGCGCGACGCTGGCCGCCGCCGACCGCTTCGACCTGGTGGTGCGCGGCCGCTCCGGCCATGCCGCGCATCCCGACGACGCGATCGATCCCATCGTGGCCGCCAGCGCCTTCGTCGCCAGCGCGCAGACCGTGGTGAGCCGGGAGATCGACCCGCTGCATCCGGCGGTCGTGACCATCGGCATGTTCCATGGCGGCACCGCGCCCAACATCATCCCCGAGACGGTCGAACTGCGCGGCACGGTGCGCACCCTGCACAAGGATGCCCGCGAGACCGCGCAGCAGGCGCTGACCCGGCTGACCCAGGGGCTCGAGGCGATGCACCGGGTGCGCTGCGAGCTCAACTATCGCCGCGGCGTGCCGCCGCTGGTCAATGCCGACAGCGTGCTCGACCCGGCCATCGCCGCCGTCGCGCGGCAATTCGGCCAGGACATGATCGACGCCGGCGTGCCCAGCATGGGGGCCGAGGATTTCGCGGAGTTCGCCGAGCGGGTGCCGGGCTTCCAGCTGCGCATCGGCAGCGGCGCGCCGGGCCGGCACGACCACCTGCACAACCACGACTACCAGCCGGATGAGCGCTCCATCGGCCTCGGCGTCCAGGCGCTGTCGCGCATCGCGCTGGACATGCTGGCATGAGCGCGGTGGTGATGGGGCCTGGCCACGAGGTCTACCGCATCGCCGAACTCGCAGCCCCCGAGGTCGCCGAGCGGATCGGCGCAGGGGCGACGGTCATCCTGCCGCTCGGCAGCCTCGAGACGCATGGGCCGCAGGCGCCGATGGGCGACTATCTGCTGGCCGAGACCATCGCCGACAGCATCGCCCAGGCCGCCGCCAATCTCGGCGCGGATACGCTGGTGCTGCCGGCCATTCCCTTCGGCGGCGAGGATTTCTTCGCCGGCGTCCCCGGCAGCGTCTCGCTCAGCAGCCCGGTGCTGCAGGCGATCGTCGAGGAGACCGTCGCCGCGCTGCACCGCAACGGCGTGAAGCAGATCCTCTTCGTCAACGGCCATGCGGGCAACATCGCGGCCGTCGAGGCGGCGGCGCGCAAGGCCCGGCGCGAGTTCGGCATCGTCATCCCCTCGCTGCACCTCTGGAAGGTCGCCGGCGCCTGGCAGCAGGAGCTCGGCGGCAGCGCCGCTTCGCTCGGCCATGGCGGCGACCCGGTCTGGTCGGTGGCGCAGTTCCTCGCACCCGAGCTCTGCGCGCCGGAGCGGGCGCGGGCGCGCGTGCCGAAGCGGCCCTTCCTCGGGCTCGAGCTGACCGGCTTCGGCACGGTGCGCTGCCAGGGCGTGGAATTCGCGGTGCCCGTCGAGGTCGACGAATTCGCGCCCGGCGGCGTCGCCTGCGACGACAGCAGCGACGGCTCGCCCGAGCTTGGCGCGGCGATCGTCCAGCGCCTGGTCGAGGCGGGTGCGGCGATGATCGCGCATCTGAAGGACATGGCGCGGTGAAGCTCTGCGTCTACGGCGCCGGCGCGATCGGCGGGCATGTCGCCGCCAGGCTGGCCAAGGGCGGCGCCGAGGTCTCGGTCGTGGCGCGCGGGCCGCATCTCGCGGCGATCCAGGCGGAGGGGCTGACCGTGCACGCCGCCGACGGCGTGCTGCATTGCCGGCCGCGCGCGAGCGCCGACCCGGCGGAGCTCGGCCCGCAGGATGCGGTGATCGTGACCACCAAGGTGACGGCATTGCCCGCGGTGGCCGCCGGGATCGCGCCGCTGCTGGGGCCGGAGACGGCGGTGGCGTTCGTCACGAACGGCATCCCCTGGTGGTACTTCGACCGCACGCCGCAGGAGGGCCAGCGCCTGCCGCTGGTCGATCCCGATGATGCGATCCGGCGCGCGGTCGGCGTCGAGCGGACGCTGGGCGGCGTGGTCTATTCGGCGGCGACGGTGGTGCGGCCGGGCGTGATCGACTCGCTGGCGCCCGACAGCCGGGTGATCCTCGGCGAGCTGGACGGCCGCATGTCGCCGCGGCTGGTGGCGATCACGGAGGCGATCGCTGCCGGCGGCATGGGCGGCGTCGCGGTGCCCGACATCCGCGCGCAGGTCTGGGCCAAGCTGCTCGGCAACCTGATGAACGGGCCGCTCTGCCTGCTGGCGCGCGCGACCATGCAGGACACGCTGGCAAGCCCGGTGGTGCGCGATGCCGCCATCGCGGCGGCGCGCGAGGTGATGGCGGTCGCCGCGGCCTATGGCTATCCGATCACTGGGACGACGCCGGAGGACCGCATCGCGCGCTCCTCGAAGATCGGGCATCGGCCGTCGATCCTGCAGGACATGGAGGCGGGGCGGCCGATGGAGATCGACGCCATGTTCACCGTGCCGCTGCAACTCGCGCGTGCGGCCGGCGTGCCGACGCCCTGCCTCGACCTGACGATCGCGCTGGCGACGCGCGCCGCGATCGGCGCCGGCTTGCATAAGGACACCGCCGCATGAGGCTCTGCATCTTCGGCGCCGGCGCGATCGGCGGGAACCTGGCGGGGCGGCTGGTGAAGGGCGGCGCCGAGGTCTCGGTGGTGGCGCGCGGCGCGCAGCTCGCGGCGATCCGCGAGCGCGGCCTGACGGTGCGCGCCGCCGATGACGTGATCGAGGCGCGGCCGCGGGCGAGCGACGACCCCGCCGCGCTCGGGCCGCAGGATGCGGTGCTGGTCTGCACCAAGGTGCCGGCGCACCCCGCCGCCGCGCGCGCCATCCGGCCGCTGCTCGGGCCGGAGACGCCGGTGGTGTTCGTGACCAACGGTATCCCCTGGTGGTACTTCGCGAAGCATGGCGGCGCCGAGGACGGCGCGCGGGTGCCGGAGGCCGATCCCGACGGCGTGGTCTGGGACCTGGTCGGGCCCGAGCGCGCGGTGGGCGGGGTGATCTACTCGGCCTGCAACGTCGCCGAGCCGGGCGTCATCGAGGTGAGCAGCAAGACCAGCAAGCTGATCCTGGGCGAGCCCGACGGCAGCCGCAGCGCGCGCGCCGTGGCGCTCGCCGAGGCCTTCAAGGCCGGCGGCCTGCCCTGCAGCGTCTCGGCCGATATCCGCACCGAGGTCTGGGGCAAGCTGCTGAACAACCTCTCGAACGGGCCGGCCTGCGTGCTGACCCGG
>Ga0209087_1002271_pt1 | contig 10868 bp, 8 predicted proteins | sample S_130805_EF_Meta_FD_187321 | JGI IMG/M metagenome (GOLD analysis project Ga0209087, IMG submission 187321) | Freshwater microbial communities from Lake Simoncouche, Canada to study carbon cycling - S_130805_EF_MetaG (SPAdes) (version 2) | ecosystem: Environmental > Aquatic > Freshwater > Lake ...
GAAGGTAAGATTGCAGCTTTCTTTAAGGAGCAAACTTTATTAGCACAGTCTTTTGTTAAGGACGGTTCTAAAACAGTGGGTGACCACGTTAAGAGCGTAGGTGCTGATATTAAAGTAATTGAATTCAAGCGTGTAGCCTTAGGGTAGTAATGAACTAGTATAATAGTATAAAAAGGGTCCCCCAATACAATGGAGGACCCTTTTTTGTTGCTCCAAAATTCTTATCTTGCAAGTATAAATTTCAAAGACTATGGAGCCAAAGTACAAACGCATCTTATTAAAATTATCTGGAGAAGCCTTATTGGGAAATGAAAGAAATGGCGATCCATTTAATCCAAAAATTATTGAACAGTATGCGAATGAAATCAAGCAATTGGTGGACTTAGGTATTGAGGTAGCGATTGTGATTGGTGGAGGTAATATTTACAGAGGGATGAATGAGGCCGATAGTGGTATTGAAAGAGCGCATGGTGATTATATGGGTATGCTAGCAACTGTGATTAACGCAATGGCAATTCAAGCCATGTTAGAAAAAATAGGCGTGTATACAAGACTACAATCTGCAATCAATATGGAACAGGTGGCAGAACCTTATATCAGAAGAAAAGCATTAAGACATTTAGAAAAAGGACGTGTAGTGATATTTGGTGCAGGTACAGGTAATCCTTATTTCACAACAGATACGGCTGGATCATTAAGAGCGATTGAGATGAAGGCGGATGTGATCTTAAAAGGCACAAGAGTAGATGGGGTATATGATGCAGATCCAGAGAAAAATCCAAACGCAAAAAAATTCGAAACTATTAGTTTCCAAGATTGTATTTCAAAGAATTTGAAAGTCATGGATATGACGGCATTTACCCTATGTATGGAGAATAAATTGCCAATCATTGTCTTTGACATGAATCAGCCAGGTAATTTAATGAAGATTGTACAGGGCGAATCAGTAGGAACCCTTGTAAAATAGAATTTAAGTCAATGTGAATCCGCCGCTGATGTAAAAAACGATGCTAATTTGCATTTTTTACAATTGCTGGATTAAATTTATAGTATGCAAAAAAATAGTTTCATCGTCTTATTATTGGTGCTTTTATTTTCACAAGAAAAAATTGCTGCACAAAATAATTTAAGTTTAAAAGAGGCAGTGACCATTGCCCTTCAAAATAGCTACGATATTAAGTTGGTAGAAAATACTGCGACAATTGCTAAGAACAATAACAACTATGGTATTGCTGGGGGATTACCAACTGTTACTGCAAATGGTACTAACAATAATACACTCACTACAATCAACCAAACATTTCCTGATCCATCCAGGAATACCACAAGAAATGCCGTGGATGGGTCTACCTTAAATGGTGGCTTGTCGGCAACAATGATCTTGTTCAATGGCTATAGAATTGCAGCCACTAAAGATCGTCTAGAAAGTATTCAAAAGCAGACAGAAGCTGCATTGCAAGTTCAAATGTTGAACACGAGTTCAACAGTGATGCAACAATACTATAATGTGATTAGACAGACTGCATTTTTAAAAACAATCGAAAAATCAATCGAAGCTTCAGAAGAAAGAGTTACGATTGTAAAAACAAGACAAGAGATTGGAGTTGCTAATCAAGCAGATTTATTACAATCTAGTTTAGATTTAAATGCCTTATTACAAGCTAAGCAAAATCAGTTATTGGTATTGGATCAAGTCAAAGCAGATTTATACAATAGCATGGTAGTTCCTGCAAATTCCAATTTTATTTTCACGGATAGTATTCAGGTAGATCAAAAAATGATTTTGTCTGATGTAGAATCTAAAATGAAAGCGCATCCATTGCTACAATCTGCACAGCAATTAATCAATGTAAATCAGTTTTTAGAAAAAGAAACAAAGGCATTGATGTATCCAACCTTAAGAGCCAATTCAGGATTCAATTACAATAGCAATAAATCAGCAGCAGGTTTCATCTTATTAAATGAAAGCTATGGTCCATTTTTGGGCTTTAACTTGAGTATTCCAATTTATGCTGGTAGTACCAGTAAACGTGCCTATAAAAATGCACAGATCAATACGGTGAGTGCAAAAATACAATATGATAATACTGCACAAGACTTAGCAACAGAATTATTTAAAACCTATCAGAACTATCAAAATAGTTTAAAGCAAACGCCAACGGAAATACAGAGCTATGAAATGTCAGATGCTTTATTGACCTTGGTGATGGAGAAATTCAAATTAGGACAAGCCACTATTGTAGATGTTAAACAAGCGCAACAAAGTTTTGAAGCAGCAGGTTTCAGATTAACTAGTTTAAAGTTCAGTGCAAAAATTGCAGAGATCGAATTAAAGCGTTTATCTAATCAACTGAGTTTTTAAACGTATACTATATAAAATTAAAAAGGGCGCTTCTTGATGCGCCCTTTTTTTGGGAATAATATCTTTTATTTTAATAACCCCTCGATTATTTAGAGGGGTTATTAATTTTATTTAAAACCATGAACCATTGAATGTCGCATCGCCATTCGCGTTGTTTTTTGCAGCCCTTCTTTTCACTTGTCTATTGTGAATCCATGTGCTTACAAACATCAATGGAATGAATACAAAAGTTAAAGGAGGGATACCCAACATGCTAATCCACTTGCCACCAAATTGACGACGCATTGGACGACGCAATCTTTCTGCAATTAAATACATAGCAGGCACAATAAATAAAGTCATAAAGAATGCAAAAGCCAATCCAAAGATAATGGTCCAGCTTAAAGGCTTCCAGAACGCCACGTTATCACCACCAAAGAAGATATGTGGGTTTAGTTCACTAAATAAAGTGACAAAGTTGATATTGAATCCAACTGCAATTGGAATGAAACCAAGTATGGCTGCAAGTGCAGTTAAGAGTACAGGAATAATTCTAGTCTTACCAGCCTGGATTACCGCTTCTCTTGTTTTATAACCACGATTTCTTAATTCGTCTGCAAAATCAATCACAAGAATACCGTTTTTAACAACAATACCTGCTAGTCCAACAATACCAAGACCAGTCATGATACCAGATACCTTCATACCTGTTAAAGCAAACCCTAACAAGACACCAATGATACTAAATAAGATCTCCGTTAAGATAATCACCGACTTAGAGATAGAGTTAAACTGAAGTACCAAAGTGAAAAGTATCAACATCAATGCAATGATCAAGGCTTTACCAAGGAATGCAACTGTTTCTAATTGTTGTTCATTCTCCCCAGTTTGTTCAACAGTCACGCCTTCTGCGATGCCCTTGTAGTTTTGAATGTATTCAGCAATCACTGCATTTACTGCAGTTGGGTTATACCCCTCGTTCGTCAATACATTAGAACGTAATTGAATTTGTCTTTTTTGATTCTTTCTTTTCACACTACCTAAAGTACTTGTAGGTTCTACTTTTACTAAAGAACTAATTGGAATATTTTTCACCATTCCTCCAGCAGCCATGTCACGGAAAGACAAACGCATATTCAACAAGTCCACTAAATTTTTGCGTTGCATTTCTTGGTTGCGCAATTGAATTTTATATTCGTCTTTGCCATCTTTGATTTTAGAAACTTCTTTACCAAATAATGCGGTACGAATTTGCATACCCACTTGAGCAGAGGATACACCTTCAATTAATGCTCGGTCTCTGTCAATCGTTAATGTTAATTCAGGATTTTGCAAATCAACGTCCATCTTTAATTCTTCAATACCAGGAATCTGTGCTGCATCTAAATAGTTCTTTAATCCAACAGCGGTTTTAATTAATTTATCAAAATCATCTCCCTGAATTTCAATGTTCACTGGAGGGTCTGTTGGCGGACCATTAGATTCCTGTGTGACTGTAATTTCTGCACCAGGAATGCCTTTCATCTCCTTACGCACTGCATCTAAATAAGGTAAGGTAGAAACGCCATCACGTTTTTCATACTCCACAAAATTCACCTGTATACGACCTAATTCAGATCGAGTACTTCTGTCTCCACTCTTTGGATCGCTTGCGCCTACTGCAATATTGGCAATGGTAGATTCAACTAAAGGATTCTTTTTACCATTATCAGTGCCTAGTACTTTATTCACTTTAGCTTCCAGCACTTTTGTGATTGAATCTGTGTGTTTCACTTCTGAACCCACTGGTAATTTTATGTACACATAGATTTCGTTAGGATCTGCTTGAGGGAAAAATTCAATTCCTGTTCTGCCTGTACCAACACTGATCCCAAATAGGACGAATGATAAAATTAATAAACCAAAAGTGGCAAATAATAATTTTACTGGTCTCCATCCTGTTAGTGATCTTCTTAAAATACGCTCATATAAACCCATCATATTTGGCAAGGTCTTTTCTTGGAATTGCTTGATAGCAGCCGTAATAAAATATTTATTGGCTACTACTAAAAGCATGAAGAAGATAATTAGGTTACCTAAGAAGGTAGCACCCATAATGTCTAATACGATTCCAAAACCAATTGGTATCCAGAAATTCTTTTTCTTAAAGATGGCAGATTTTGGTTCCTTACTATCATGCTCCTCGTGGTTCATGAAGTCCACCGCAAAAACTGGGTTCATAATAAAGGCTACTACCAAGGATGCTGATAAAGTAAAGATCAACATGGCAGGCAGGTAGACCATGAATTTACCAATAATACCAGGCCAGAATAACAATGGGAAAAATGGTGCCAAGGTAGTGATGGTTCCCGCTAATACAGGAATAAACACTTCACCTGCAGCCATTTTAGCCGAAGTGGTAGCAGTCAATTTACCCTTGCCTTGTACAAAAATTCGGTGGGTATTTTCAATGACTACAATCGCATCATCCACAATAATCCCCAACCCAAATAAGAGTGCAAAAAGCACCATAAAGTTCAAAGTAATATTGGTACCTATTAATAAATTACCTGCTGGTAAAAATACAAAGGCGACAAACATACTTAATGGCACAGATAAGGCCACAAAGAACGCATTGGTCACACCCATAAAGAACATGAGTACAATCAATACCAATATAAATCCAATCACAATGGAGTTCACCAACTCTGTGAAGGAAGACCTTGTTTTGATACTTTGATCTCCAGTGATCACTGTTTTAAGGTCTTTTGGTAAACTTGTTAATTTAGCTTCGTCAACAATTTTCTTGACTGCATCAGAAGTTTCAATTAAATTTTCACCACTACGTTTGATGATATTTAAAGTCAATACATTCTTTCCATCTAAACGTGCATAGCTTTCATTTTTCTTTACGGTATCCACAATTTTTGCTACATCTCTTAAATAAATAGGTGCACCACTTGTATTGCGAACAATGATATTGGCAATGTCGTTGGCATTTTTCAGCTGTCCTTTTAATTGAAGATTACGCTGCATGGTACCTACTTCTAAAAGACCACCTGATAAATCAAGGTTCTCTCTTTGAATGGCATAGGTGATATCGTCGAATGTAATGCCTGAGCTTTGCATTCTAAAATTGTCTACATTAATTTGAAACTCACGTTCAGGTGCACCTACTAAGTCTACGCGGTTCACCTGTGTGATATTCTCTAATTTATCTTTTAAGTCGTCTGCGTATTTCTTTAATTGCACCGAACTATAATTACCACTTATGTTCACATACATAATTGGCTGCTCACTAAAGTTCACTTCAATCACACGAGGCGCTTGTGTTAAATCATTTGGTAAGTCGCTCTTTGCTTTATCTACTGCATCTTTTACTTTTTGTAATGCAATATCAGGTTTTACGCTGGTGTTGAATTCCACGGTGATGGCAGAGAAGTCTTGTTGAGACACCGAAGTGAACTTACTGATTTTGACACCTGTGATAGCTTTGATTTGTTTTTCTAATGGACGCGTTACTAAGTTTTCAATATCCTTAGGCGAATTACCTACATAGACCGTTTGCACATACATAGTAGGAATCACAATCTCAGGAAATTGTTCTTTAGGAAGGGTCAGAAATTGGTAGATACCACCAAGGCTAATAAACAACATCAATAAATAGATAGATGTTTTGTTGGTAATACTCCAAGAAGTAGGTTTAAATTCTTTAAACTTTTCTTTGATTTTATTAAGTGTCGACATTTGGATCGGTTGTGCTTTTATGAATTATTTAATGCTAGTGGTGATCAATTGACCATCATAGATCGACTGATACCCTTCTGAGATCAAGATATCGCCAGCAGCTATACCGCTAAGCACTTCGATATTGTTACCATAGAATTCACCTGTTGAAACCATTTTCTTACGTGCAAACATTTTACCGGCTTCCATTATAGCTACATAAACAAATTTACCTTTCTCGTCGTTTTGCAATAAGTTCACCGGAATACTAATCGCATCCTTCTTTTCGTAGTCTTTAATTTTAACTTGAGCTAATAAGTTTGGTCTAAAGTTGTTATCAATTGGCAATTTAGATTCAATATAAAAGCTTCTGCTTAAAGGGTCAATGATATTGCCTAATACATTGACTTTATTGTTGATTGTTTTTTGAATATCAGGGAAGGTTAAAGTTAATTCTGTACCTACTTTTACTTTACCAGCGTAATTTTCTGGTACTTGTGCAGTTAATTTTAGTTTAGAGGTGTTCACTATTTTTATTTGACCAGGTCCCATGAATAAATCACCTACTTTCACATTCACTTCTTCGGCTACGCCGTCTACATCACTATTAATACTTGTGAAAGCCAATTGATCTCGCACCATACCAAGTTGTTCATTTGCTGCTCTTAATTGGCTAGCCAATGCGTCTGCATTGGTTTTAGCAGTCATCAATTGAATTTCACTTCCAATATTTTGTTCCCAAAGGTTCTTTTGTTTTTCATACACCGCTTTTGCTAAAGCTGCTTGAGATTTCAAAGTCTCAATATTTTGTGATGCAGCTGCAGCGCTTTGTTTAATCAAGGTATTGTCTAATTGTAAAATCAATTGGCCTCTTTTTACCCTGTCGCCTCTTTTAATATAGATTGCTCTTACCTGACCACCCCCTGCACGAGGCGTAATATAAGAAACACTTTCAGACTCTACTTTACCTTGCAATTCGATATAATGTGTAAACGTTTCTGTTTGGATGGTATCTGTAGCAACCAAGATGGCTTTTGCTGCAGAAGCGCCTCCAGCTTTTTCTACTTCTTTTTCTAAAGCAATTATTTTAGTGTTCAATTCAAGTGCTTGCTTTTTTAAGCTTGCCAATGATTTTTGTTTTGCTTCAATAGTATCACCACCGCCACAAGAAGTTATAAGAACAAGTAGGCTAAGGGTAAATAATGTTGTGAATGATTTCATTGTATCTAAATTTTATATTGATTGTGTATTTGTTTTAATTATAGTTTTCCGCTTGCTTTTAATAAGTCTACTTTAGAAATTAAGGCAGTATATAGGGCATTCATGAAATTATTCTGTGCAGCTACCAAATCTGCCTGAGCAGCAGAGATCTCCGTATTAGAACCGGCACCTGCTTCAAATTTCTTTTTGGTTTGGCTGTAGACATTTTCTGCTAATTGCATATTCTTTTTTTGAAAGTTCACAGTGGCTACAGACGACATATAGTTCAACTTAGCTTGACTCAATTCATTGTCAATATTATTTTTTAAAGCAGTCATTTGATTATCTACCTGTTGTAATTCAAGTTTCGCTTTATTGACTTTCGCCATTCTAGACATACCAGTAAAAATAGGTAGGTTGATGTTTAAGCCAATTAAGGAAGTTTTAAACCAATTACCATTTTTTTCAAAAAAATCAAACTCTGTTCTTTGCGCATTTTTTGTGTAAGCACCATTTAATGTAATGGTTGGTAAAAAACTCAATTGGTATCTTTTTATATTGTATTGGCTTAATTTTTGAATACTGGTTAAGTACTGAAAGTCTTTACGCAAGCTATATTGAAAATTATCTTCATAAAGCACATCGGTGCTTAAGTTAGATTCATTAATGATATCGGTTAATACCAAGCTATCTTTTACAGGCATGCCCATTAACATTTTTAAACCCATAAATCCAATGGTGACACTATTGGTTGCTTTTAGTTTTTCAGTTTGTAAATTATTTAATTGCACATTCACTTTGTCTACGTCTAATTTTTCTGCAAAACCATTTTTATACATAGCCGCCGCATCATTGGCTAATTTTTGTAAGCGTTCAATATTCGCATCTAAAATATTCAATTGCGTTTTACTAGCAGAAAGCTGGTAGTAAATTTTATAAATATTGGCTTTGATATTTTCTTCAGTTAATGCAGCATTTTTTCTTTTCCAGTCTAAAGAAGTTGCTCTTGCTTGTAATGCAATGAATACTTGGCCATCAAATAAAATTTGGTTAAAGTTAATACCATAAGTACTATTGTATTTTGTTCCAAACTGAACAGGGATAAAGGTTCCAGCGGCACCACCAAATATTTGACCAGGCAATAAAGAAGTTGGGATGGTTAAAAAGTTTGTTGCACTTAAATTACTTCCAATAGTAGGTAAAGCAGCCGATGCAATTTCTTTATTGGTTTGTATTTGAATATCAACATCCAATAATGAGTTTTTAACTTGTACATTATTTTTTTGCGCATAGCTCACAGCGTCAGCAAGAGAAAACGCGTATACTGGTTTTTGTTCCTGAGCTAATACTGTAGTTGCAAAAAATACGGTTACAAGTAAGAGATTTTTTTTCATGTGTATATTTAGATTGCTTGTTTGTGTAATTTTTTATATTTATCCATTAGTTCATGACCCTTAACTGTCATAAGGCCATACACAAAATGTTCCATCAATTGTGTATGCACTTCTAAAGAGTTGAATTTTTCCAACGGAAATAGGCGAAGGTTAAAAGGAATAAAAACGGTTTCTAAACGAAATTTAGAAACGATATCTATATCAAGATCGGCCCTATAACATCCTTCCTCAATGCCCTTTTTTAAATTTTCCTTGATCAAGGAGAATAAAAATTCGTCCTTATGATTTTTAATGATTTCAAAAGAGGTAGGAAAATGTTTTTCCAATTCCATCATCGCATTGGGATTCATTGTTTGTGTCATTGCCTTCATGTTCTCCATCACTAAAAACATTTCGTGAATGGCATTTTCTGCATTGTGCTCACAAGCAACACAAGAAGTTTGATGATTTTTTAATTCCAGGTTCACAACCGCTTTCACCAAATCGTCTTTATCCTTATAGTATTGATAAATCGTCTTTTTGCTGATCCCTAATTCTTGGGCTAGGTCGTCCATGGTCACCTGCCTTAAACCGGACTGGAGCATTAAATCCCTGGCCTTTAATAATATTCTTGTTTCCATAGTTTCAGTTGAAGGCGCAAAACTAAGGAAACTTTTTAAGTTTGCAAAGTTTCCATCGATGAAATTTGTATTAATTATTGATAAATGACCAAAATGAGTGAAATTTGTACCTAAATCATTATAAAATGGGCATTTTTGGGCAAAATTTTAAGAGAAAATCGATTTTAAGCCTATTAGCAAGATTTTTTTTCCAAGGTATTATTGCCTTAGCACCTATCGGAGTGACCCTTTGGATTGTGGTGACTTTGTTTAATCTGGTAGACAATTTTTTACCGAATCTATTAAATAGTTTATTTCCAATCCGATTTGCTGCAGTCAATGGAGAAATTCCAAAAGTAACTGGATTGGGATTTTTAGTTGCTTTATTTTTAGTATTATTTGTAGGCTGGTTATCGTCCTTGTTTTTTGTTGAAAGGCTGGTATCCATTTTTGATAAATTATTGGAACGTACACCTGGCGTTAAAATTATTTACTCTTCTGTAAAAGATTTTTTAGAAGCGTTTGCTGGCAATAATAAAAAATTTGATAAACCAATTTTGGTTTCAATTGACGGGAATGATATATGGCGCATTGGATTTATTACACAAGAAAGTTGTGAGCATTTAGGTTTAAAGGATCATGTGACAGTGTATGTCCCCCATTCCTATGCTATTTCTGGTATTTCATTTATTGTACCATTGGCTAATACTAAAAAATTACCAAAGCATATGAATGCTGCAGAAGCCATGAAATATGCCATCTCAGGAGGTGTAACGACTACTGTTGATGAAGTAGTGAAAGAAGAGAAAGATGCAGTGCATCTTTCGATGGGAAGCACGAGCCCTTCGATTGAAAGTAAAGACACTTCGATGGGAAGCACAGATTAATTTTCAAAAAATAGTATTCTCTAATGCAATTACATAATTTTAATTCAGGCCCTTCCATTTTACCCAAAGAAGTATTAGATCAAGCGGCAGCTGCCATTCATGATTTTAATGGAATAGGATTGTCTATTTTAGAAATCGGACATAGAACAACACATTTTGTGGCAGTTGTAGAAGAAGCAAAACAAATTGTAAAAAGATTGATGGATATCGGCGACGATTATGAAGTCTTATTTTTACAAGGAGGTGCGACGATGCAATTTATGCAAGTGCCCATGAATTTATTGGATGAAAACGGATTGGCTGCAATTTGTGACAATGGCATATGGGGGCATAAAGCAGTGAAAGAAGCACAAATTTTTGGCCCAGTCAAAGTGGTATCAGATACCACAGCAGACAAGCATACGCATATTAATAAGGCCCTTGAATTGCCCTCAAATACCAGTTATTTGCACATTACAACCAATAATACGGTGGAGGGAACCCAATGGCATAGCTACCCACAGGCTGGTGTGCCCTTAATTGGTGATATGAGTTCGGATATTTTTTGTAGACCCACTCCATTTCATCAGTTTGATTTAATTTATGCAGGTGCACAAAAAAATATGGGTGCAGCAGGCGTTACCATGGTGGTGGTTAAAAAATCAATTCTAGGAAAAACGAATAGATCTATCCCTGCAATTTTAGATTATCAAAAACACATAGAGGCAGGCTCTTTATTAAATACGCCTCCGGTATTTTCGAT
>Ga0209087_1002273_pt1 | contig 10863 bp, 13 predicted proteins | sample S_130805_EF_Meta_FD_187321 | JGI IMG/M metagenome (GOLD analysis project Ga0209087, IMG submission 187321) | Freshwater microbial communities from Lake Simoncouche, Canada to study carbon cycling - S_130805_EF_MetaG (SPAdes) (version 2) | ecosystem: Environmental > Aquatic > Freshwater > Lake ...
ACGACCGCGATGAGCATCATCAACAGATCGCATAATCACAGAACCTGCAGCAACTGAAAACATTGACGAGCCAAGACCACCCGCTGCACGGAAAAAGAGGAGTTGTTCATAGCTTTGCGCAAGACCAGCTAAGAATGTGAAGAGAGCAACCATAAATACACCAGAAGAGAACACTGCGCGCTCACCAAATTTATCAACCAAAGTGCCTGAGATGAGTCCAGAGGCAAAGCGAGTAATTGCAAAGGCGGAAACCATGAGGCCAATTGCTGCGTTGTTAACACCAAAAGACTTAGCAAAGACAGGAATGGCAGGTAATACGATGCCAAAGCCCACTGCAACAAAAAAGGATGCCGCGACAAGTATGGAAACTTCTCGCGGCAGATCCTTAAATGGTGATTGCATTAACCCAGTGATTCTCCTGCTGCATCTTCACGCGCTGCGGCGTAATCCTGTGTTGTGCGAAGTGGAGTCTCACGAAGCATGAAGGCAAGTGCTAATCCCAACAAAGTAATAGGGGCTGCTGCATAGAAAACGACGTGGAATGAGTTCACGAATGCCTCTAGTGCAGTCTGCTTAATTACTGGGGGGAATGTCTTTAACACTGCAGTGTTATTTGTAAGAGCAGCTAATTTAGACGTATCAAAGCCTTCAAGGGCGCTTGGATTAGTTTTAGCCAAGTCACCAAAACCTGATGACATGTAATGGACAACGCGGTTAGTCAAAATACTTCCAAAGATCGCCGTTCCAAAGACTGAACCAAGGGAGCGGAAGAAGGTATTAGAGCTAGTTGCAACGCCCATATCTTTGAACTCAACTGAGTTTTGAAGGGCAATAACAATTGTCTGCATTGATAGACCTAAACCAGCACCGACCATGACTGCATAAATTGAAATCTGCCAATAAGGCGTATCAATCTGCAGACGTGTCATAAGCAAGATGCCAACAGTCATAATCGCTGTACCCATGATTGGGAAGCGCTTGTAGTGGCCATGCTTTGAAATCATTTTGCCTGAAATAATTGAAGTTGAAACGATTCCAAGCATCAATGGGATCAATTTAAGTCCAGCCTCAGTTGCGCTATAGCCCCTAACAACCTGGAAGTAGAGAGGCAACATAATGATTGCACCAAACATTCCAGCGCCAATTACTGCACCTAGAGCTGATGTAACCGAGAAAGTATGGTTTTTAAATAGATAGAGCGGAAGGATTGGCTCTTTAGCTTTTCTTTCCCATAGTAAAAACAGGATAGTTAAGACAATTCCTACTAGTGCATAAGTAACTGTACGGCTATCGCCCCAGCCATATTGAGGGCCATAGATAGAGGCTGAAAGCAGAATTAAACAGACAGAGGCAACCATCAATACTGCGCCCAAGTAATCAATTGAATGATCGCGCTTTACTTTAGGAATGTGGAGAACAGCTGAAGTAATAATCAAAGATGCGATTCCAAGCGGAAGGTTGATGAGGAAAATCCAACGCCAGCCAGAGATGCCAAGGATTTGTCCGCTGTCAGAGAAGAATCCACCAAGAAGTGGACCGGCTACTGAAGACAAGCCCCAGACTGCGCCAAAATAACCCTGATACTTACCGCGCTCACGTGGAGGAACAATGTCTCCAATAATCACAAATGTGAGTGCCATCAAACCACCAGCACCAAGACCCTGCAGTGCACGCGTTGCAATCAACTGCTCCATGTTTTGTGCTGCACCTGCCAGCAATGAACCTATCAAGAAGGTAACAATTGCAAACTGGAAGACAACACGACGCCCATAAATATCTGAAATCTTGCCGTACAGCGGAGTAGATGCCGTTGACGTAAGAAGATAAGCAGTAACAACCCATGTGTAGTGGTTGAGGCCATCAAATTCTTCAACAATGTTTTTAAGTGCTGTTGAAACGATTGTTTGGTCAAGGGCAGCAAGGAGCATTCCAGTCATAAGGCCACCCAGGATGATCATGATTTCCTTGTGGGTGTGGGCCTTTGCTGATGCGTTAATTGGGGGGTTTGTAGTCATGTAGGTAAGATTAGCGTGTGAAGTCAGTTATAGCCGAGCATCTAGTCAAGACCTATCGCAATGGCGAGGTCAAAGCTTTAGATGATCTCTCTCTTGATGTTGAAGAAGGTACTGTTTTAGGCGTATTAGGCCCCAATGGTGCTGGCAAAACAACAACTGTGAGAATACTCGCAACGTTATTAAAACCTGATTCTGGTAGCGCAACTGTTGCAGGAATTGATGTAATCAAGCACCCAGACAAAGTCCGTGAATTAATTGGATTATCTGGTCAATATGCAGCAGTAGATGAAACATTAACTGGCTGGGATAACTTAGTGATGTTTGGTCGTCTGTATCACTTAGGTAAATCTGCATCAATCAAGCGTGCTGAGGAACTACTGGAGAGATTTTCACTCACAGATAGCGCTCGCCGCCCTATTAAAACCTATTCAGGTGGAATGCGCCGCCGTTTAGATTTAGCTGCATCTTTAATTGTGCAACCAAAAGTTCTTTTTCTTGATGAACCAACAACTGGCCTTGATCCTCGTGGACGCCAAGAGATGTGGGGAGTCATTCAGGAGTTAGTAAAAGGTGGCGTAACGCTTTTACTTACTACTCAATACCTAGAAGAAGCTGATCAATTAGCTGATGAGATCGCTGTTATTGATCACGGAAAAGTAATTGCTCGCGGAACATCAGATGCATTAAAGAAGCAGGTCGGTGGAGAGCGTTTAGAGATAACCGTTGAGAATGTTGATATCGCGAAAACCCAAGAGATTGTTTCTCGCATCAGCGCGAGTGCAATTCATACTGATATTCGCACCATTTCAGCACCTGTCACAACAGGCTCCATCGCTCTTATGGATGCACTTCGCTCACTAGATGAAGCAAAGATTCACCCACTCGATATTTCCCTTAAGCGCCCTTCACTAGATGATGTGTTCTTATCTCTCACTGGCCACGTGGCAGAAGAAACTGTGGCAGAGCCTGTTAAGAAAAAGAGAGGGGGCAAGAAATGAAATACGTAGTTAGTGATGTCATGACAATTACTAAGCGCCAGCTGCTCCAGCTTGCCCGAATCCCTGAGGTTCTAGTTTTCTCAACTATTCAGCCAGTGATGTTCGTGCTCCTTTTCCGCTTTGTATTTGGTGGCTCAATTTCTACTGGTCAGCCAGGGGGATATGTTCAACTGCTTATGCCTGGAATCTTTGTTCAAACTGTGGCATTCACATTAGCTGCAACAGCAGTTGGTTTAGCTGAAGATATGAAGAAAGGCCTCATTGATCGCTTTAGATCTCTGCCAATCTCCAGAGGCGCAGTTGTTATTGGTCGCACATTTGGAGACGCACTTCTTAATATTTTAGTTTTAAGTGTTATGGCAGCTGCTGGATATGCCGTGGGTTGGCGTCCAACATCAGGTGGACTTTCAATCTTCTTGGCTTTCCTATTTCTATTTATGTTTGGTTATGCCCTTTCATGGATTGGTATCTATGTCGGATTGGCCGTTAAAGAGGCGAGAACTGTGCAGAGCGTGGGTTTCTTAGTTACTTTCCCACTGACTTTTCTCTCAAATGCCTTTGCGCCAACAACTGGAATGCCTAAAGCGCTGCAGTACTTTGCTGAATGGAACCCAGTATCAACAATGGTGGCGGCCTGCCGCCAGTTATTTGGTTTGAAAAATGAGTTTGGGGCAACTGCTAATTCCTGGCCAAGTCAGCACCCACTAGAGACATCTCTGCTCTATATGGTCCTACTGATGGTGATATTTATTCCATTGAGTATTAGAAAGTATAAAAATACTTCTAATTAAGAATAAAACTCGGCAGCTTTAATAACTACCTTTATCTCACGCCCATTAGGTGCGGTGTATGAAACAGAGGCACCAATTTCTGCGCCCATGACTGCAGCGCCCAATGGTGATTTCTCGCTGTAAACATCGAGATCACCTGAAGCAATTTCACGTGAGCCCAGTAAGAACTTCATTTCATCGCCAGCAATCTCTGCTGTAACAACCATGCCTGCACCAACTTTGCCATCAGCAGCTGCTGGCGGAGTCCCAATGTGAGCATTTTCTAACATCTGCTTAAGTTGGCGAATACGAGCTTCCATCTTGCCTTGCTCATCGCGAGCAGCGTGGTAACCACCGTTTTCTTTCAAGTCACCTTCAGCGCGCGCAGCTTCAATCTTTGCTGTGATTTCTTTACGCCCATGCTTTTCAAGGTTCTCTAACTCGGCGCGCAAACGATCGGCAGCTTCCTGCGTTAACCATGTCTGTGCGCTCATAAGGCGTAAAGGTACTAGGTGGGTATAGCTGCCTACAACTTATTTAATGCGGCAGGCAACCACATCAGCGTTAACGCCCTGACTACGCGTAGGAATATCAGTGTTTTTCTGTACTACGGCAAGACCAGGGCCTATTTCATCTTCAATCTGTCCTACGACAGTTTTGTCGTAATCTCTGGCAACTAAGGTGCATGAAATAACCTGATCTTTATCTTCTCTGACTACTTCATATCTAATCGACATTTCACGATCAGTTGTGGCAGTAAATGAAATAACAGAAACACGGATGCCAGGGTTTGAATGGTGAAGACCTGCCCATACCAACCAGCTGATTCCTAAAACGGCAAAAACAAGGGCTGGAGCCACCCACCTCTTGGTCGGGCGCACGCCATAGCGATCCTCGTAGGAGAACTCAGATCCTGATTGCATGCAATGATTATGCCATGCAAAAAAACTATGAGGTAGGCGCTGCGGGGTCTCTAACCATTGCGATTTTGATTATTGCCGTAGTTTTCTTAATGCGCAGTTTCTATAAGCGCTTCATGGGTGTTGATCGAAGCGATGACGGCGCAGACCAGTAATTCCTTCCTTTCCAAAGTTGGTCAAGTTGTAGCAGTCCTACTTATTGTTTCTATCTTCTTCTCACTGGGCCTATGGCAGTTAGATCGAGCTAAAGCTTTAAAGCAAAGTTTGGTAACAGCTACTGCCGTTGATACAAATATCGTTCCACTCACATCTATCGCCACTGCAAGGCAACCACTTGCCGCAGAGGCTTTTAATCAGATGGTGGAAGTTTCAGGGCACTACGTTTCAACTTTTAGAGCACCTAACCAAGGCGATGGTGATGGGCAGGTCAATGATTGGGAAGTTGGCTTACTTCAGATTGGAACTGATCAAGGGATCTTGGTTGTGAAAGGTTTGTGGTCAGAGCGATTACTCAATCCTGATATTTCAATGGCTATGGTGATAGATATCAAAGGACAGTTACGTGCTTCTCAATCGGAAGATCATTCAATCAATGGTGATGGTGCAATCTCACGCCTAGATAGTTCAGTGATCGTGGGATTAACTGATTTAGATTTATTTGATGGCTACGTTTTGGCATCCTCTGAATCTCATAATGGCTCAGAGTTCACTCGCCAGCGCCTCACCCCTGAGAAGTTGAGCTCTCGAATCCCAGGCTATTACTGGCAGCACATCTCTTATGTGGTGATCTGGTGGCTTATGGCAGCGGTGGTGCTTTACCTTCCCTTCTATCGCCGTAGAGTTAAGCCATGAAATCAACCCTTTTGCGTTTTCGAGTAATGGCAATCGTCTCAGGTGTTATGTCACTTCTGCTCTGGTTTGTTTATATGCCAGTCAAATACATATTTGATCTACCCGACCTACACAGTGCAATTATGTGGATCCCAATGGTGCATGGCTATCTCTATCCAATCTATATTTTGACCGCCCTGCAATTTTCGGTAAAGGCCCACTGGCCAATAAAGAAGATTCTGTGGCTGCTCTTGGCCGGAACACTTCCCATTGCCTCATTGATTGCCGAACGCAGAGTTGTTCGCCGTTATTCGTAAACTCATAAAATCTGCGCTCTATCCACTCTATGAGTGGCGTTTAGTTCGAGCGTTAGATTTCACCAAGACACCCCACCACGTTGGCGTGATTCTGGACGGCAATCGCCGGTGGGCAAAAGCTAATCCCAACAACAGTGATCCCAATGGCCATAAGGCCGGGGCAAATAAAATCATTGAGTTCTTGGGTTGGTGTGAAGATGCCGATGTTCGGGTTGTGACCTTGTGGTTGCTATCAACTGATAACTTTAAAAGAAGCTCGGATGAAATTGAAGAGCTTCTAAAGATTATTGGTGAGACCATCGATGAGTTAGCGGCAACTGGTCGCTGGAATATCAAAGCGGTGGGGGCCCTGGATCTCTTGCCGCCCTGGCTGAGTGAAAAACTATCTTCACTCAAGCCCATCCGAAACGATGGTGTTGAGGTCAACGTTGCCATTAGCTATGGCGGGCGCCGTGAGATTGTTGATGCGGTGAAGTCATATCTTGGGGAAGAGGAAAAATCTGGCCATTCCCTTGATCAAGCTAAAGCGAAGTTAACCAGTGACGATATTTCTAAGTTTTTATATACCGCCGGCCAACCAGATCCAGAGCTTTTGATTAGAACATCAGGAGAACAACGCCTAGGAGGATTTCTATTATGGCAAAGCGCGTTATCTGAGTTCTACTTCTGTGAGGCTTACTGGCCTGATTTTCGTCGCGTTGATTTCTTACGTGCCCTACGTGCTTACTCACTTCGACAACGCCGTTTCGGCAGTTGAGATTTAGCTCTAAATCATCGACAAGATTTAACTTTTATAAGGCGCGTGTTGCCACAGAGTTAGCCTCAAGGTGTTCTACCTTTTTACATATCCGAAGCAGCATCCCACTAGTACAACTAAAAATGAGGAGTCCAGCCATTGGCTGCTAAGAGTCAAAGCTCTAGAAAGACTTTTGTTTTAGATACCAGCGTTTTATTAGCTGATCCTGGCGCCCTGCATAGATTTGCTGAGCATGAAGTAATCATCCCTATCGCTGTTATTGGCGAACTTGAGACTAAGCGCGATCACCCAGAACTCGGATACTTTGCCCGCGCCGCCCTACGTGCTCTCGATGATCTTCGCGTTACCCATGGCCGACTTGATCAACCTCTGACTATTACCCCAGAGGGTGGAACCCTTTCTGTTGAACTCAACCACACCGATCTTTCCACCTTGCCCCATGGCTTTTTGCGAGATGGCACCAATGACACTCGAATCCTGGCCATTGCAAAGAACTTAATGTCTGATGGCAAAAACGTTGTTTTAGTTTCTAAAGATTTACCACTTCGTGTTAAAGCATCATCGGTGGGTGTTGAGGCCCAAGAGTATTTAGCAGAACTTGTTGCCAATAGCGGCTGGACTGGAATTGAAGAGCTCACTGTTGGCTCATCGGTTATCGATGATCTCTATTCATCAGATCGCGCTGATCATGAAGCGGCCCACAGCCTTCCTATTCACACCGGAGTTGTTTTGCACTCAGATCGAGGCAGCGCGCTGGCCCGAGTAACGGCCGATAAGCAGCTGCAGTTAATTAGAGGAGATCGTTCAGCTTTTGGTTTGCATGGTCGAAGCGCCGAACAGCGAATCGCACTCGACCTTTTACTAGATGACTCCATCGGAATTGTTTCTATGGGCGGACGAGCTGGAACTGGTAAGTCAGCACTGGCGCTGTGCGCAGGTCTTGAAGCTGTGATGGAAAAGCGCATCCATAAAAAGGTAGTTATCTTCCGCCCTCTCTATCCAGTGGGCGGTCAGGAACTTGGATACTTGCCAGGTAGTGAGGGCGAGAAGATGTCGCCGTGGGCCCAGGCAGTCTTTGACACTTTGGGAGCCTTGGTTAGTCAGCCAGTTATCGATGAGATCGTGGACCGGGGCTTGATTGAGGTTTTGCCTCTGACCCATATCCGCGGTCGCTCACTGCATGACTCATTTGTGATCGTCGATGAAGCTCAGTCCTTGGAGCGCGGCGTGCTCTTGACCGTGCTCTCTAGAATCGGCACCGCCTCCAGAGTGGTCTTGACCCATGACATTGGCCAGCGGGACAACCTGCGGGTCGGTCGCCATGATGGTGTGGTCGCAGTTGTCGAAACTTTGAAGGGCCATCCACTCTTTGCCCACGTGACCCTGACTCGAAGCGAGCGCTCGCCAATTGCAGCCCTTGTGACCGAGATGCTGGAAGGTCCATTACCGGGCTAAAAGAAAGTCACAGTCACATTTAGGGCAATTCGGACATTCGCCTTGGTGACCTGGGGTTTTACCCTATCCACAGCTTCTCCTTCTCTGTGAATCTGCGACTTAGGCCCAGTTAGATTTGCCGATGTCAGCCCCAGAGGCCACTCTAAAGCCATTCCCCGTTAGTTATGAAGCCTCATTTCGAGGCTGATGGCTTGCGGATATGGGATGCGGGTGAGAGATAAGGAGTAGGACGATGACGATTAAGAAAAAAACTATCGCGATCTGGAGCGTTGTTGCCTCCATGCTCATTTTGTCCTCAGCCCTTCCATCTGCCTATGGTCTTGAGTTCCCTGCCAGCTCTGTGGTTGAAATCGAAATCGACCCAACTACCTTGTCGGCCTCAGTTAATCCGATCGACGGTGCGGGCGCTTTATACGGCTCTATCAATTTGGCCTCCACATCAGTGGGCGCAATGTTCTCTTCAGATTTAGCTCTGGTCTCAGCGATCAGCGCTTCAGTTGAAATGGCCCGCACCCCCATCGGTGCTAAAAAAGTAGCAGAGGCGATTTTGAATGAGGAGTATGGTTTTGATGATTCTCAGTTCACATGCTTAAACTCGCTCTGGACTAAAGAGAGCCACTGGAACTACAAAGCTCACAACTATCGCTCCGGAGCTCACGGCATTGCCCAAGCTCTGCCAGCTGAGAAGATGAGCGTGGTTGGAACGGACTGGCGCACAAACCCAGTCACACAGATTCGCTGGGGAATTCGCTACATCACCATGCGCTATGACACTCCATGCAAAGCATGGTCTAAGTGGAAATCTCACAACTTCTACTAAAAGTTGTTAAGGCTTAGTTCCAATAGTCAGTGGCTTTGAGGTTTCGGCAAAGAAATCATTTCCTTTATCGTCCACCACAATAAATGCTGGGAAATCAACAACATCAATTTTCCAGACAGCTTCCATTCCTAGCTCTTCATAATCTAGAACTTCAACTTTCTTAATACAGTCCTGTGCCAGTCGAGCCGCTGGGCCACCGATGGAACCTAAGTAGAAACCACCATGGGTTTTGCAGGCATCGGTCACAGCCTTTGATCTATTTCCTTTTGCCAGCATCACATGAGATCCGCCGTGGGATTGGAAATACTCAACGTATGAATCCATACGACCTGCAGTTGTTGGACCAAAAGATCCTGAGGCATAACCGGCAGGAGTCTTTGCAGGACCTGCGTAATACACCGCATATTTCTTTAAATACTCAGGCATGGGTGCACCGGCATCCATCGCCTCTTTAATCTTTGCATGTGCTAAATCGCGAGCAACGACCAATGTGCCAGTCAAGGAAAGACGTGTTTTAACTGGGTGCTTGGAAAGCTGGGCCCGGATGACTTCCATGGATTGATTTAAATCAATGGCCACGACATCATCATTTAAATGCTCATCTGTGGTTTCAGGCAAGAAGTGGGCTGGATCTTGCTCTAATTGCTCAAGGAATATGCCCTCTTTAGTGATCTTGGCTTTGGCCTGACGATCGGCAGAACAAGAAACTGCAATGGCAATCGGCAGAGATGCACCATGTCGTGGCAATCTCACAACTCGAACATCGTGGCAGAAGTACTTGCCGCCAAATTGAGCGCCGATTCCTAGTGTTCTAGTGAGTTCTAGTACTTGCTTCTCTAACTCAAGATCGCGGAAACCATGTCCTGTTGTGGCATCACCACTAGTTGGAAGTGAATCTAGATATTTAGTACTAGCTAGCTTGGCTGTTTTGACGGTGTGCTCGGCGCTGGTTCCACCGATGACAATTGCTAAGTGGTAGGGCGGACAAGCTGCCGTTCCAATAGAGCGCAGCTTTTCATCCAGCCAGGCCATAAAGGATTTGGGATTAAGAATCGCTTTAGTCTCTTGATAGAGGAAAGACTTGTTAGCACTTCCACCGCCTTTGGCGATAAATAAGAAGTTGTATTCATCGGCATGCTCACTATCGGCATAGATTTCAATCTGGGCCGGCAGGTTATTGCCAGTGTTTTTCTCTTCCCAGGTTGTCACTGGTGCCATCTGTGAATAGCGCAGATTCAAATTAGTAAAGGCATCATAAATACCTTGTGAGATTGCAACCTCATCATTAGATGTGGTTAATACGTATTGACCTTTTTTAGCCATGACCAGGGCGGTGCCAGTGTCTTGGCACATCGGCAAGATTCCACCGGCGGAGATATTGGCATTTTTTAATAGATCTGTTGCAACAAAGCGATCATTAGGCGAAGCCTCTGGATCTTTGATGATATTTGCTAACTGCTGCAGATGATCTGGGCGCAAGTAATGTGAAATATCGTGGATTGCCTCTGACGTTAGCTTTGTTAGCGCCTCTGGTGAAACTTCGAGAAACTCTTTATCGCCTAGCTTTACAACCTTCACACCCTCTTTACTCACAAGACGGTATGTGGTCTCATCTTTTCCAAGGGGGAGAAGCTGTGAGTAGGAGAAAGTTGGCGACATTGTTTTTTACTTCGCCGCCGGCTTTGCAGAATCTAACTTCTTCTTGGCGCCATCTAGCCATTCCTGACAGATCTTGGCTAGCTCTTCACCGCGCTCCCAGAGCTTGAGTGATTCTTCTAGTGTGGCACTGCCATCTTCCAGGGATTCAACAACTTCGGCTAACTCATCTCGGGCAGCCTCGTAAGAAATCTTCTTTTCACTCATGGGCTAAATCTACTCCTTCACATTCATCGGCGTCACTGTGGCATTGGTCTCGCCCTTTGCAAGGCGCAAGCGCAGTACGTCGCCTGCTTTTAACTTCGTTGCATCACGGGCGATATC
>Ga0209087_1002274_pt1 | contig 10859 bp, 3 predicted proteins | sample S_130805_EF_Meta_FD_187321 | JGI IMG/M metagenome (GOLD analysis project Ga0209087, IMG submission 187321) | Freshwater microbial communities from Lake Simoncouche, Canada to study carbon cycling - S_130805_EF_MetaG (SPAdes) (version 2) | ecosystem: Environmental > Aquatic > Freshwater > Lake ...
TTTATTACTAAACTGCTTTCAGGTACGGGTGAATCAGGCAAAGTAGGCCAACTTGCTGGTATTGCGGGTCTGTATTCTTTGATTAATTCTATTGGTGGTGGGTTGGGTCAAACAGGCCAAGGTGTATATAAAGGATACCAAGGCGGTATTCCAAATTACACGGCTACACGTACTATGAATCCAATTCCACAAACTGTAGATGTGCCAGCTAGAGCGGCTGCCCCTGCTACGGCAACTACGCCAGCAGTTTCTGCGGCGCCTGCCATGACTATTCCACGTCGTCCCGGTTCTGGTGGAGTTACATATTTCACGCCTATGACTTATACCCCTGTGGCAACAGCGGCTCCGACTACAACTCCAGCTCCCACTGCTACACCTACAGTTACTGCGGCAGCAGGCGGCATGATGTCTGGTGGCGGTATTTCTGCATTGGGTGGTTACTCCGATGGTGGTCACTTACTCAAAGGCCCAGGAGATGGTGTTTCTGATTCCATTCCTGCTACTATTGGTGGCAAGCAACCCGCACGTTTGGCTGATGGAGAATTTGTAATCCCTGCACGTATAGTGTCTGAAATTGGTAATGGTTCTACGGATGCTGGTGCTAAAAAGTTATATGCCATGATGGATCGTATCCAAGGGGCTCGTAAGAAATCTATTAAAAATGTTGCTGCCAATACTAAGGCAGACAAATACCTTCCTAGTTAAGGAGTAAATATGCCTGATACAACTGCAACAACACCGGGTTCTACTGGTTCTCCCTATTCTGGTTCTGCAAATATGTCCACTCTTTCAGAGTGGGCTGGCCCATATGTAACGGATATGATGGGAAAAGCGCAAGCTATTTCCAATACCCCTTATCAAGTCTACCAAGGCCCACAAACTGCTGGCGAATCTGGCTTGCAAAGTAAAGTGTTTCAAGGTCTTGGGAGTCTTAATTTTCCTAGTCAGTTAGGCCAAACATTTAGTTCTAGTGGCGCTTATCAACCGCCAGCAATGTCTCAAAATACTTTTGCCAATCAGCCAATTGGCATGGGCGCTGGTGCGCCACAAGGTACGGGTACAGGTACTGGGACAGGAACACTAGGTACAGGCGGTAATCAACCAAGTGCTACTACAGGTATTGCTCAGCAGTACATGAACCCATACTTGCAGTCAGTCCTTCAGCCTCAGTTAGAAGAGTTGCGTCGCCAGTCGCAAATCAATGCGCAACCCGGTATGGCTAAGATGACTCAAGCTGGTGGTTATGGTGGTGGTCGTCAAGCGATTATGGAATCTGAAGCTAACCGCAATTTGTTGCAAGCTCAGAACCAAGCTATCGGTACAGGTTACTCGAATGCCTATGACAAGGCTATGCAACAGTTTAATACTGAGCAGGGTCAGGCTAAGACTTTGGCTGACTTGATGGGTACAGCTGGCGCTACACAACGTGGTATTGAGCAGGAAGGTATTACTGCTGACTACAATGAGTTCTTGGCTCAGCGTGACTACCCACAAAAGCAAGTGCAGTTCTTGCAATCTATGCTCCAAGGTTTGCCAATTAATACAGTATCTAATGTTCCGCAATCCCAGACTGGTGCGCAACAGGCAGTGGGCGGTATGACATCTGTTTATCAGATGTTGCAAAATCTTGGCGTTATTCCTAAAGCTTGAGGATAGATCATGATTCAACCCGGTCAAATTGACTATTTAAAGCAATTAAATTCTTTAAAAAACTTGCCTGCTAGTAAGGAGTCGGTACAGTATTTAACTGGCCTTTTGCGTAACCCTAGTTCTCCGTTTGAGAAGTTTTTGATTGACGGTCGTTTACAGCAACTTACCAAAGCTTTGCAAAGTCAAGCTGGCGCTCAAGCACAAGAAGCTTCTCCTAAAGGAACAATTACTGACAGCATTGAACAAGCTGCCGGACTTGCTGCACTGCAATCTGCCCAACAGCGTCAAGTTGCAGAACAAATGCAACAGCAAGCAGGCCAAGCGCAGATGCCAGTTCCGCAGGGTATCACGCAACCCCAAGCACAGCCCCAGCCAGAAGCAGAGTCTGGCGTAGCAAGTGCGCCCGTGGATTCTGAAATGTTTAACTTTGCCCCCGGCGGTATTGTTGCATTTGCCAATGACTTAGATAAAAAGAAACAGTTGGTTAAAGAGGACGAGGAAAAAGCAAAGCAAAGAGAAGCTGACCGCAGAGCGCTTTTAGAACCTCTTGCTGCTGTAGGAGACATTGTTCAGCTGCCTGTAGCCGCTGGCTATAACTTATTGGCTGATGCAGCTAGTGGCACGGAAGGTTTTTTAAATCGTGTAGGCAGTGCTTTGACAGGCGAAAATGTCAATACACAAACTGATAATCAAGTTGGTGGCAAGTTCCGTTTTAGTCCAACTCCTTTTACAGACATGTTGCGTCAACCTACTAGCAGAGAAGCAGCAAAACAACAAGCTCAACAAGCCGCTGTAGCCGCTGACCCAGAAACTCAAAAACTTGCGCGTTTAGCGGCTAACCCTCCAGCAGCGCAAAATACTAACCCTGCTTTGCAGCCCAATATAAATGTTGCGCCGCCTCCACCAGCTGCCGTAAATACAGGTATTAATACGGCTAAGCCTCCTGCTCCTTCTGCGCCCAGTGGCCCACCTACAGGTATTGCCGCTACGCTTGCCGCAATGCAAAACATGCCACAACAGGCTGCGTTTGATGCCGCAATTGCAGATGCTCGTAAGTCTGTAGAAGGCACGTCACGCGAACAAAAACTTAAAGATGAATTAGAGTTGCAAAAGGCTCTTGGTATCGGCACGTTTGAAAAACAACAGCAACAGATGTATGAAGAAAACAAAGCGCGTCAAGCCAAAATTGATGCGGGTCGTGGACAACGTGATCTTTTTGCACAACTTGCCGCATATTCACGCCCCGGTGCAAACTGGAGTCAAGTGGTAGAACGTGATATTGCCAGTAAGTCTGCTGCTTTGTTAGCGGATGAGCAGTTTGCTAATTCACAAAATAAATTGCTTACAGACATACAGCGCACAGCTGAAGAGCGTCGTGTTGGTACAGCCAACAGTATTCGTGCGGCAGAGGCAACGGAGAAGAAAACCAAGCAAGAGATGCTGCATTACATCATGCAGTCTCAAGGTGTTAACTTGCAAGTTGCCCAAAAAATTCTTGGCGATACTCTACAGTCTCAAGTACAGATGCGTGGACAAGATTTCCAACGTGAAGTTGGTATGGCTAATGTTGATGCCAAACTTGAAATTGCCAGCGTAAAAGCAGACATGGCAGCTCAAAAACTTGCGGCTACTCTTGCGGGTATGGATACTGCAAACAAGCTTAAATTGAGCAACTCTGACCCATACAAGAAATTAGAAGCGCGTATTGCTGGCCTTGACCAAGCTATTAAATACAACACAAATCCAGATGGAACTCCCAAAGATGTGGAAAAAGTTGGTAAACTAAAAAATGATTTAGCTGATTTAAAAACCCAACAAGCAACTTTGGCTACAAACATTCTTGGGGGCGGTGGAATCGGTACATTGCCACAAAGCACTTCCGGAACAGGCACAAAAGTAATAGACTTCAACAAGATTAAATAAAAGGTCGCGTAATGCCATATGCAATTCGACTGCCTGATGGCACTCTTGTTGAGAACATCCCTGATGAGTTATCTCCTGAAGCAGCTAAAGCAAAGATTATTCAATCAATGCCGCAGTATGGTTCTAAGGAGCGTACTTTTGGCGAAGCATTTGGCGATATAGGCGCGGCAGGGCTTAGTGGTATTGGTTCTCTTGTTCAGTTGCCTGGTCAACTCTATGGCCTAGCCACCGGAGACTTTTCTAAAACAGGCGCTTTGGGCGCTGGTCAAGAACTTGAAGAATACGCTAAAGGACTTAAGTCCAAGGGCTTGCTTGCCCGTGAAGCCGCACGCGATGTGGCTATGCAAAATGCTGAAAAGCAAGGTCAGCTACAAGCATTTAAAACTGCTATTGGTCAGACTATTTCTGATCCAGCTTTGCTATCTACATTTCTTGCAGAACAATTACCACAACTTGTACCTGCCGCTTTGACAGGCGGTGCTACTGCCGCAGCCGCATCAGGTAACGTATTGGCAAAGGCAGCTGCTAGACAAATCTCTAAAGAAGCCGCAGAAAAAGTAGCTCAGCGTGAAGCTATCCGTGCAGGTACATCTGCCGCTATTGGTACAGGCGCAGTGCAACAAGGCGCAGATATTGGTGCTGGCACTTACGATGAAGTGGTCAAAGAACTTGTTGATAAAGGCGCAACTCCTGAACAAGCTGGTAAAGCCGCTATTAATCTGGCAAGGGCTTCTGGTGTGTCAGGCGCGGCTCTGTCTCTTATCGCCAATAGATATTTACCCGGTGGTCAAGCTCTGGAACGAGTGTTGGCAGGCGGGACAACAGGCAAGGGCTTACTCATGGGCGCAGCTACGGGTGCGCTTAAAGAATTGCCAAGCGAAGTATTGGAAGAAACAGGCGGCAAATTTACACAGAACCTTGCTTTGCGCGAAGTCAAGCCAGAGCAAAGTCTTACACAAGGTCTGGGCGCAACTGCTGGTCAAGCGGCACTTGGCGCAGTGGGTCTAGGCGGTGTGACTGGAGCTATTGGTGGACGTGGCGGTGCTAAACCTGAAGCACCCGTTGATCAGCAAGAACCTGTTGTAACACCCGCACCCACTGCGGCTCCTGAAGCAGAAAAAGAACGCACACTTGAAGAGTTACTTGCCGCTGGCAAAAAGCCTCCTGTTGAATACAAAGCGCCAAAAGATGTAGTAATAACTGCGCCCAAAGGCTCACTGGATGAGCTTGATCAAATTATTGCTGCACAGCAGCAAAAGTACGACACTCGTAAACAAGAGATTGAACGTAAACAAGGGATGAACCAGAATCCCAAAGGACAAATAACTGCAAATGAACAACTTGCTGCTGAACTCACGGCTATGCGGGAAGCGCTTGCCAAAAGGATTGAGGCTGGAGAAACATATGTTACAAAATCTGACCAAGGAACAGGTAGAGATGGCGCTGGAATATCTATACCACCAAGTAGTAATGTACCCCCCGCCGAAGGAATTGGAGCACCTGAACGAGGCGGAGTGGATAGTACTAGACAAAATGCTGGAGCGGCTAATACAGGAACAGCAGGACAGCAGACTTCAGTAACTCCACCCGCAGAAGCACAAGTTACACCACCCACAGGAGCAAACGTTGGCACTCAAACCACTCAAACCCAGCAAGCAGAAGCGCAAGGACAAAAACCACCCGCAGCCCCCGCTGTAAAGACTGCCGCACAGCAAGATGAGGACTTGCTAAATGGTCTCTTTGGAGATGATGGTCTTCCTTCAACCGGTTCTGCGCGTCGCACCAAAGAGCAGATTGCAAGGGATAATCAAATTGCAGAGCTTGGTAAAAAATATGGTTTGACTCAAGGAGAAGAAGAGTCACAGCAAGACTTTGGTAAGCGTTTGCGCAACGCCGTTGCGTTTGAAAAAGAACGTGAAGGCAAACCACTTTCTGCCATGAGTGAGCAGGCAATTGCAGGTCAAGAACTCAAAGAAGCGCAAGGGTATTTTCCTCCTCAAGAGCAACGTGACTTGTATGAAGAAACACGTCAAGAATATAACCAACGTGTTGATGAGCAGATTCAAACAGGTGAAGCAACTGAAGATGACAAGTTACCTGCATATAAAGAATTGAGTGACGATGATCGTCGTGTTTATTTTCAAAATAACATTCAACAAAACAATCAAGTAGAGCACGACAAAGCGGCCAAAGCATTGGCTGAACATCTATCTGATAAACGTTCCGAAAGCCGTGCCGCACCAGACTATCAGCGCACTGAAGCTACGGATCAAATTCGTGCACAAAAGAGCTATGAGCGTGAGCGTGGTGGCTTTGGCTCTAAGACAGGTATGGCATATACATTCCCTGGATGGAATAGTTTGTCAGATGAAAGCCGTAGACTTTTCTCTAGTATTAACAAAACAGATACTGTGCTTGAACAGGATATGGCATTCCGCGCCGTAAAGAAACAAGTACAAAAAGAAAAGTTGGAAGAGCAATCTCGTGAAAGATTACAAGAAGCAGAGAGCCGAGCAAAGCAAGAGATGCTTGCGGCTGCGGAAAAAGCTCGCGCTAGTCAGCCAGTAGGCAAAGGCGCAGTTCTTCCTAAAAATATTGTAGAAGCTTTGTTTGATGGTGACATCAAAACTGTGCTGAGCTATTTAGCTTCTGATGAGTCTAAGGGCATAAAGAGCCCAAGCAAAGAACGCAATATATTTACACGCCAAATTTTCCGGTTGTTAGCTAGTTCTCTTAATAGCATTGAAAACTTCCATGTAAATGTTGTGTATGACGAGAACATGGGCTTGGTAAATATTGCCAAGTACGATGCCAATACCAACACATTGTATGTAGGCCCAAAAGGTTTAGATGAAGCCACGATTCTTCATGAGCTTACCCATGCCGCAACAGTTAAACTTGTCCACCAATTCTTTACAGACAAAACCAAACTGCCTCCAAACGTCGTAAAGGCAATTGAAAACATCCAAACAATTGCATCTGCTGCACAAAAATTATTGGGTGAAAAATACCCCAATGCATTTGATAATTTGTATGAGTTTATAGCGTACGCTATGACCGATTTGGATTTCCAACATGACTTGGCAAGTAAGCAGATACCAAGGCTTGCTACTGTTACAGAAAAAAGCGCAGAGCAATCGCAAGCAGTGCAAGATGAACGCGCATTCAACATAAAGGGATACGACTTTATGTTTGACAACCTGTGGAAATACTTCACAGGAAACTTGGCATTCATGTATCAATTGTTTACGCCAAAGCCTAAATCTCAAAGGCTTTTAGTTCCTGTTGATTACTATGATGAGGCAAGCAAGCGCACTGTTCGCACTGGTACATACACCAAAGCGCCTAAAAACGCGCCAGTCAGATTTACTCGACAACGTAGCGTAGGGCTTGAAAATTTATCGGAAGAAGAACGCAAAGATGCCGTACTAACCCCACTTGTTAGTGAGCTGGTTATGGAGCGCGGTGTCTCCAATTTAAAAAGTCTTATTCTGACCCAGCCCGGCTATAAAGGCAATTTGCTGCTTGAGGCGGCAGATGCAATTAGCCAGATATTTGAAGCGCCTACAGGCGGTATTGAAAAACTTGCTGGTAAAGAAGCTATTGGCTCAGAGTTATATGCTGGAGCAAAAGGCGCGGTTGGCAAACCTACTACGAAAAAAGCGCCAAAAGCAACTACGCAACGTTCGCCTGATGAAATCATCGCGGAACAAAAACTGCCTGAAGATAAGTCAGCGCACAAAGTTCGTGACTTTATGACTAGCACTGCTGGTGCGCGTAGGCTTGCTACTATCTTTGCAAACAGCCGTTACCCCATCAAGGTATGGGAAGATGCATTGCAACGGGCAAAGAAGACTATTGATGCTGGCCCCAAGCTAAATAACATTTACACACAGATCACACTATCTGCGGCGCGTGCTAAAGATTTGTATCTAACGATGGTCAATAAGCCTGCGGCTGATTTGCAAAAAGCTATTGGTGAATATGCTGAAGCCGCCAAGGTTGATTCTGGTCTAGCGCTTAAACAGTTGCATACATACTTCATGGCACTGCATGAGCCAGAACGTCGCGCAGTTAAATTTTTGCGCAACGTACCTTTGAAGAATGCGAACGTGCAATTCAATGGGCGCACAATTAATCCTGCCAACTTCCGTCAAGATGTGCTTGAAGCAGTTGAGTCTGGTAAGTTAACTAAAAAAGAAGTTCAGCGTCTGCGTAAAGAGCTGGATGACGTTGTTGCACAGTTTGCAGAAGCTTCAGGCAGTAGCCCCGGTGGTTACAAGACTACTGACATGAATGGCTCAGACTACAACGTGATTGGCAATCTATCCCCTGCCGAAGCGCAAGCTATCCGTAATAAGTTTGATGGCAACAAGCAAGCCAAAGCAGTTATCACTGCAATGGAAGCCATGAACGATGTCACAGCTGAGCTGAATAAGAAAGCTAACTATTGGTCTAAGCCTGTGCAGAGTGTTGTGGATTTCTATGGCTGGAAACATTACATCCCATTTAAAGGCAAGGAAATATCAGGTGCGCAAGATGGCATGCTTGACTTTGATATTCTTAGAACTGACAAGCGTTTTGCAGAAAAGCTGCAAGATTTCCAAAGTGAGTTTGAAGGCCGTGAATCATGGTCAGACAATTCATTAACGCAGATCATGAGCGACGCTACACGCGCTGCAATGCGTGCTGGACGTAAAGACCTGACGTTGGCAATTAAAAATGCTATCGAGCAAAAGTTGTTGATGGGTTCAGTCAATGAGGTAAAAGGTCTGAACGGTAATCCAGTTGAGTTTGCTGATCGCAACAAGATTGATTTGGGTGAGTTGTCTGGTAAGACTACTATCTTCCATTACAACGAGAACGGCAGCATTGATGTGTTGCAGGTATATAGCGAAGCCGAGCGCAACGCTATCCGTCGCGCATACCAACAGACCAATCCTTTGATTGACATGCTCAATCAAGTTACTAGCACTGTGGGTCAGTTCCACACACGCTATAACGTTGCGTTTGCGCCAATGAACTATTTCCGCGATATGTTGACCAATGCATTTACCATTGGTACAGACATGAATGCGACTACTGCTGCGCAATACATCGGCGCTGTTACATCGCAAGTTGTGAATGGCGGTATGTACAAGACATGGAAGATCGCTAGTCTATATAACTCTGGCAAGATGGCTGAACTTAATGCGTTTGTTGCTAAAGACAAGTCAGGTTTTTCTAAAGATGTCATGGAGTACATCAAAGAAGGTGGCATGGTGTCATACCTGCAAGGCTTGTCTGCCAAAGGCACATTCCAGAATCTACAAAAAGATCTAAATTCAAGCAAGCCTAAAAAAGCATTAGAGGCTATGAATGGGTTCTTTGATGTGTATGCTGACATGTTTGAATTGTCTAGCCGCACTGCCGCTTATCGCATTACTCGCAATAGGATGATGCAAGAAGACAAACTGTCTGAAGAAGCGGCTAAAACTCGTGCGGCTGCGTATGTGAAAAACCTTGCAAACTTTGAGCAGACTGGTGAGTGGGGGCGTGGCGCAGGTGCTATGTTCATGTTCTTCCGTCCAGCCGCTACAGGTGCAGTACGCGCTATTGAAACGCTTGGCCCAATGATTCGCAGTACAGATGAAGCAGTCATGGACTTGCCGCCTGAAGTGCGTAAAGATGCAAAAGCAGTTGCCGAGTTCCGTAAGAGCCATGAGAAGCAACGCAAGGCCGCACAAGCTATGACTATGAGTCTTGCTGGTTTTGGTGTCGCTATGTATCTGTTGTCTATGGCACTGTCTGACGACGATGATATGGGTCGCAACCGCACCAAGACTGATGACATTAATCGTTGGACACGTTATGCGCGATTCCATATCCCTGGGATCGAGACTCCGATTCAAATTCCTTGGGGCTTCGGCTTGGGTTCATTTGCAGCCGCTGGTGCGCAAGTTGCCGCTATGGGTAACGGACAAGCGTCGCTTAAAGAAGGATTTAGTAATGTACTGTCAGTAATGATGGACTCATTCTTGCCACTGCCAGTATCACGCATCAACATGTTTGATAACTTCCCTGCATGGTTGATGGACTCTACGTTGCCATCTGTGGCTCGCCCCTTGTTTGAATGGCAGATGAACATGGATGCATTGGGTCGTGAGATTTACAACAATCGTCAGACTCGCGTAGGTGATGCGTACACAGGTGGCGATAACATTCCTGAGTTGTATAAGTATGCCGCCCGTACTATTGCGGATGTTACGAACGGTGCTGTGGACTGGAGTCCCAACACAATGTACTTCTTCGCCAATAACTATGGCGATGGATTGATGCGTATTGCTCAGACAGGCATGAACTTGTCATTACTTGCAACTGGAGAGAAGGCGTTCAACCCCAAGACAGATACAGTTCTGTTTGATAGTTTCTTTGGCTCTGCCTCAAACTACGATGCTAAGCAGTTCTCGTCTATTGAGAATCAAATCAAAGACATGGAACGGAAGCTCAAAATGTTTGAGTCCAATCCAGAGCAGTATCAAAAGTATGTTGAAGCCAATCCAATGGATGAGTACCTTGTCAAGATGTACAACGAAGGCGTTAATGGTCGCTTGAAAGAGTACCGCGAAGAAGCCAACAAAATTCGCAAGATGCCTGACTTGTCTCCCAAAGACCGCACTGATGCACTAAAGAATATTGTGCAGATGCAGAACTTTGAGAAACGTCACATGATCGATGCGTTTGAGATGTTTGACATCAAGCCCTAGCGCATGCGCCATGCTCGTACACCAAGGACACCGTCCTTGGTTGTTACAAATGTTTTTACTTTGACACCCGCCTTCTTGGAGGTAGTGTCTATTATGAAAAGCATATACGCAGGGCGCATAGTAGGCACAAAGAAGCTATCCCCTACTCGCAAGGAGTGAAAGGGGAATATCCACTCAGGCTCATTCGGTGGTTGTGGTGGCGGTGGTGTCTTCGTCATCTTTAAATATCTGACTGATGTCCATTACAACTTTGTAGGCTTGTACATTGGTAGAACCAAATGCCGCCTTCCATCCTGCCGCCATCTGCTTGCGAGACTTCTCTTTCAAGATGCCTCTACGCTCAAGCTCACCTTCAAACCAAGTTGGGCTAAGTTTATTCTGACGTAGGTATTCTTTGACTGCGCTGGTAGACAACCAAATCACACCCTCATCCACATCGGCAGTAATGCTCAGCGCATTGCGAGGCTCCATGACATGCTTGCCGTTACGGAACACCAATGCATTTTGAATGTTCTTATTGATAAAGTCACCGAGTACGCT
>Ga0209087_1002275_pt1 | contig 10858 bp, 10 predicted proteins | sample S_130805_EF_Meta_FD_187321 | JGI IMG/M metagenome (GOLD analysis project Ga0209087, IMG submission 187321) | Freshwater microbial communities from Lake Simoncouche, Canada to study carbon cycling - S_130805_EF_MetaG (SPAdes) (version 2) | ecosystem: Environmental > Aquatic > Freshwater > Lake ...
AGATCGCATCATGCGTGGCGATATTGCGCGCGCGGTCGACGAAACCGTCGGTCACGGCGCGCAACTCCGCGATCTCGGCGGGGCTGAGCACGTCTGGCACGACGATGGCGCCGACGCGGTCGTATTCCTCGATCTGGGCTTGGGTGAGCATGGGCGTGTCCTCTAATTCCGGTAGTAACGCTGGGCGGTGCGCTGGGCTTCGCGCATGGAATCGGCGGCCGATTGCTGGCCGGTGACGACGCGGGCGAACATGTCGACCAGAACCCAATTCTCGGCGACGGCGCCCGCGGCGGCGTTGAGTGGCCCGCGGAAGCCTTCGTAAAAGGGCGTGTCCATGGCGTCGCGATAGACCGCGAGCTTCGGGTCGGAGGACCAGACCGCGCTCTCGGCATAGGCCTTCAGCGGCTGCGACCAGTAGCCAAGGCAGCCGGTCAGCCAGGGGTCGTACTGCTCGGCCTCCATCATGAAGCGGAGGTACTCGCGCGCGGCATTCGGCACGCGGGTGTAGCGCGGCACCATGCCGACCAGGGTGAGTGCGATCTGCGGTGCTTTGGCGGCCGCCCCGAAGGGCATCGCCGCATGGTCGGTATCGGCGGCGAGCGCATTCTGCGCGGGATCGCTGGAGGTCTTCAGCGAGTAGTAGACCGAGACGCCGTTCTGCGTGAGCCCGATCTCGCCGGCGATGAAGGCGCGGTTGTTGGAGACGCCGTTCCAGGCCATGGTCCCCGGGATCATGGTTTCCTGCATCGCGCGGGCATAGTCGATGGCGCGGAGCGTGGCGGGGGTGTCGAGCGTGACCTTGCCCTCCTCGTCCGTCATCGCGCCGCCATGCGACCAGAGCAGCCAGTTGGCGTAGCCTGGTGCATCGCCCGGCGCATGGCTGAGCGCGAAGCCGCAGGGCTTGCCGATGCGCTTCAGCTCCTGGCAGAGCCTGAGGAACTGGCCGAGGTCGTTCGGGATCTTCTCGAACCCGGCCTGCTTCACCAGCGAGGTGCGATAGACCAGCGGTCCGGTCGTGCCGCCCATCGGCAGGCCCAGCCAGGCGTTGCTGCGGAAGCGCTTGCCGTAGACGCCCGCCAGGTCGTACCAGCCGCCATACTTCGTGCCGAGATACTCGGCGAGATCGGTCAGCTCGAGCAGCTTGTCGGCATAGACATGCGCGTCCGAGCCGAAGCCGATGATGACGTCGGCGCCCTGGCCGGTATTGGCGGCGACGCCGACCTGCACCGGCATATCCGGCCAGTTCACGTAGTCGACGCGCACCTCGATGCCGGTCTGCTCGGTGAAGCGCTTGGTGTTGGCGTTGAAGATCGCCTCGTCCGGGTCGATGTACTTGGCTGGCCGCAGCACGCGCAGGCGAGCGCCGCGCTCGAGCGGCCAGCTGGGCGGCGTCACGGCCGCGGTGCGGATGGCAGATCTGGCAGGCGCCGCGGCGAAGAGGCCGGCGCCGAGCGTGACCGCCTCTCGGCGGCCGAAGCGTCCCTGGTTCATCGTTTCCTTCCCCGCGGTTGACCCGCATGGCGAGGCTATCGCGATCCGCCCGGTTGCAGGAAGCGGGAACGCGCGGCAGCCTCGCGGCAACACGGGAGGATGACATGTCATACGCGCTGGAGGGCCTGCCGGAGCGGATCGCCGCCGACCCCGAGCTGGCCCGCCGCGGCCGCCACCTGGATGCCGATGTGCTGTTGACGCTGGGCGCCGAGAGCTGGCTGCTGGCGATCCGCGCCGGCCGCGTGCTGGAACTGCGGCGCGGGCCGTTCGTGCTGCCGAGCTTCGCGCTGGCGCTGCGCATCTCGGAGGAGGGCGCGGCGAAGTTCCTCTCGCCGCAGCCCGTGCCGGGCTGGCACGACCTGCTGGCGCTGCGGCGCCAGGGCGCGCTGCAGATCGAGGGCGATACCACGATCTTCTTCGCGCATCTGCTGTGGTTCAAGGGCGCGCTCGGCCTGCTGCGCGATGTGCCCGTGCCGGCGGTCGAGCCGGCGCGGCCCTGGGGCGAGCCGTCCTTCGAGCCGATCAGCGGCCGCTACCTCCGCATGGACATCGAGGGCCGGCCGCATCGCGTCTATGTCGAGGAAGCCGGTGAGGGCGTGCCGCTACTGCTGCTGCACACCGCCGGCAGCGACGGCCGGCAATGGCGCGACCTGCTGAACGATTCTGACGTCACGCGCCGCTTCCGCTGCGTCGCCTTCGACATGCCCTGGCACGGCAAGTCGAGCCCACCCGCCGGCTGGCAGCGCGAGACCTATCAGCTCACGACCGCGCGCTACACCGGGCTGATCATGGCGGTGGCGCGGGCGCTGAAGCTCGACAGGCCGATCGTCATGGGATGCTCGATCGGTGGGCGCATCGTGCTCGATCTGGCGGCCGAGCATCCGGAGGCGCTGCGCGGCGTGATCGGGCTGCAGGGCAGCGCCTTCACCGGCAGCTACTACGATCTCTCGGTGCTGCACCATCCGCGCATCCATGGCGGCGAGGTGTGCTCGGGCCTGGTCTCCGGCCTGGTCGGGCCTTCGGCGCCGGCGGCGGGCAAGTGGGAGACGCTGTGGCACTACGCCCAGGGCGGGCCGGGCGTGTTCCGCGGCGACCTGCATTTCTACGCCGAGGAAGGCGACCTCCGCGGCAAGCTGGCGCGCATCGACACCCAGCGCTGCCCGGTTGCACTGCTGACCGGCGAGTTCGACTATTCCTGCCGGCCGGAGGATACCCGCGCGACGGCGGCTGCCATCCCCGGCGCCGAGGCGGTGATCATGCCGGGCCTCGGGCATTTCCCGATGAGCGAGAACTGGCCGGCGCTGAAGCCGCACCTCATGCCGGTGTTGGAGCGCTGCCTCAGCACACCGTCGCGTGGCGCTGCTTGATCAGCGGCAGAACCGCTTCAGGGTCTTCCGACCACCACCGCTTCGACAGCAGCTCGACCTCGCAGGGGCCATCATAGCCGGCGGCCTCGGCCATGGCGCGGATGGCGGGGATGTCGATCACCCCGTCGCCCATCATGCCGCGGTCGAAGACCAGGTCGGTGGTCGGCACCAGCCAGTCGCAAACGTGGAAGCCGGCGATGCGGCCGCGGGCGCGCGCGACCTGGCGCGGCAGATCGGGATCCCACCAGACGTGATAGACATCGAGCGCGACACCGGTGCCCGCGCCGAATTCCTCGCAGAGGTCGAGCGCCTGGGCGAGGGTCGAGAGCACGCTGCGATCGGCGCAGGTCATCGGGTGCAGTGGCTCGAGCGCGAGCGTCACGCCGGCGGCGCGGGCCTCCGGCAGCACCGCGGCGATGCCGTCGTGGAGCATGGCGCGGGCGCCGGCGAGGTCCTTCGAGCCCGGCGGCAGCCCGCCGCCGATCACCACGACGCAGGTGGCGCCGAGCGCGTGCGCTTCTTCGATGGCGCGGCGGTTGTCCTCGATCGCCGCGGCGCGGCCGGCGGCGTCGGCGGCGGGGAATATGCCCCCCCTGCACAAGCCTGACACGAAGAGCCCGGCATCGCGGATCTGCTTCGCCGACTGCTTCAGGCCCAGCTCCGCGATCTTGTCGCGCCAGGGCGAGATGCCGGGGATACCGTGGCGTGCACAGCCCTCGATGCATTGCGCGAGCGACCAGCGGTCGCGCACCGTCACCGTGTTCAGGCTGAGAGGCCCTGGCGCGCGAGAGGTTTGGCGCGGCCGATTCAGACCTCCGCGCCCTTCGGCGCTCCGGTCATCGGGCGCGCTCATGCGACGCCGTGCAGCGCGAGCAGCGTCTTCATCCGCGATGCCGAAATATCCGGGTCGCGCAGCAGTCCCGCCGCGTCGGCCAGCCGGAACAGCTCGGCGAAATGCTGGATGCCGCGCGCCGATTGCTGGCCGCCGACCATCGTGAAATGGTCCTGGTGGCCGTTCAGCCAGGCTAGGAAGACGACGCCGGTCTTGTAGAAGCGCGTCGGTGTGCGGAAGACGTGGCGCGAGAGCGGGACGGTTGGCGCCAGGATGGCGTGAAAACCAGCCAGGTCGTTCGCCGAAAGCGCCGCCAGCGCACCACCCACTGCCGGCGCGATCGGATCGAAGATGCCGAGCAGCGCGTCGGAATGCCGCTCGACATCGCCTGCGATGAGCTCGGGGTAGTTGAAGTCGTCACCGGTGTACATGCGCACGCCGGCCGGCAGGCGGCGCCGCATGACGATCTCCTTCTCCTTGTCGAGCAGGCTGATCTTCACGCCATCGACCTTCGCCGCGTTCGCGGCGATGACGGCGAGCGCGGTCTCCATCGCCTGGAAGTGCTCGCCGGCGCCCCAGTAGCCCTCGAGCGCGGGGTCGAACATCTCGCCGAGCCAGTGGATGATCACGGGCTCCTTCACCTGGCGTAGGATGCGGTCATAGACCCGCTCGTAGTCGGCCGGCCCGCGTGCCGCCTTCGCCAGTGCGCGCGAGGCCATCAGGATCAGCCGGCCCCCCAGCTTCTCGATCGCATCGCACTGCGTCTCGTAGGCGTGGATGACGTCGTCGATGGTGACGTCCGGGCCGGGAGCGAGGTGGTCGGTGCCCGCGCCCGAGGCGATCTGCGCGCCGGGCACGTCCTGCGCTGCATCCAGCGAACGCCGGATCAGCTCGAGCGCCGCCGGCCAGTCGAGGCCCATGCCGCGCTGCGCCGTGTCCATTGCTTCCGCAACGCCCAGGCCGAGCGACCAGAGATGCCGGCGGAATGCGATGGTGCGGTCCCAGTCGAGCCTGGCGTCCAGCCAGGGATCCTGCTCCGCAAGCGGATCGGCGACGACATGCGCGGCGGCGAGTGCGACACGCGGAAAGGGCGGTGTCGCGCGCGGGAAATCGCGCGGCGGGCTGAGGGTGAAGGGCCGGAGGCCATCCGGGGTCGGCAGGGTCAGCGTGGGCATGCGAGGGAACCGCCCTTCGAGATGAGGTCGCTGCGGCGGGCAGTCTGTCGCCGGCCTGCGGCCAGCGTCAACGCGCAGCCGCGGCTCAGGCGAGCGCGCGCTCCAGCAGCGCGTCGACGACCGCCGGGTCGTCCTCCGCCAGCGGGTCGCGCGGCAGCACGCGGTGGCGCAGCACGGCCTCGGCCAGCGCCAGGCGCTCGGCCTCGCCGAGCCGCCCGGCCTCCCAGGCCATCGCCGCCGCGCTGGTCAGGTGGTAGAGCGCGCTTGCTGCCTGGCGTGCGAGTTCCGGCCGGGCCTGCGCGGCCTCAGCCAGCGCCGCGGCGCGATCGAACAGCGGCAGCGCGACCGGCAAGGCCCCGGCATTGCCGAGCAGCCCCGCGACATGCGCGCGCAGCACTGGCAGCGAGCCCTCGCGCTGCGCCGCCCGCAATACGTCGAGCGCGACGATGTTGCTGGTGCCTTCCCAGATGCTGCCGAGATGGCTGTCGCGCAGCAGGCGGGCATCGGAGAATTCCTCGATGTAGCCGCAGCCGCCGCGCACCTCCATCGCATCGCCCGTGACGCGCCTTGCATCGCGGCAGGCGCGGAATTTCAGCAGCGGCGTCAGGATGCGCAGCAGGGCATAGGCGCCCTCCTCGCCCGCATCGCTCCGGCGCATGGCCTCGGCCGCCTGGAACATCATGCTGCGGGCCTGCTCGGCCGGCAGGATCAGCTTGGCGAGCTGCCGGCGCATCAGCGGCATGTCGACCAGGCGCCTGCCGAAGGCTATGCGGTGGCGGGCGATGAAGATTGCCTCCGAGACCGCCCGCCGCATAAGCCCGGCCGCGCGCATGCCGTTCGACAGCCGCGAGGCATTGACCATGTCGGCCATCTGCTTGAAGCCGGCCTCGGGGTCGCCGACCAGGAAGGCGGTCGCGCCCTCGAGCCGCACCTCGCCCGAGGCCATGCTGCGGGTGCCGAGCTTCTCCTTCAGCCGCACGATGCGATACGCGTTGGGAGAACCATCCGGCCGCTCGCGCGGCAGCAGGAAGAGCGAGACGCCGCGCAGCCCCGCGGGACCGCCCCTCCGGCGTGCCAGCACCAGCGCCATGCCGGCGTCTGGGTTGCTGCAGAACCACTTGTCGCCGGTGAGCCGCCAGGTGCCGTCCGGCGCTTCCTCGGCGAGCACAGCGGTCGCGCTGATGTCCGAGCCCGCGCCCTGCTCGGTCATGAACATCGCGCCCTGGCGCAGCGCGTCGAGATCGGTCGCGGTCAGCGCCGGCAGGTAGCGCGCGACCAGCCCAGGGTCGCCGAAGCGGCGCAGCGTGCGGGCTAGCGCATCGGTCATCGAGAGTGGGCAGCAGAGACCGAACTCGGCCTGCACGAAGAGATAGGTCAGGGCGTATTTCGCCGCCGGCGGCATCGGCGCCGGCCAGCCGAGCACCCCGCCGCGATGCGACATGGCGGCCAGGCCGTACTCGCCGAAGGCCACCTGCTCGAGCGCGCGATAGGCCGGGTGGTAGTCCACCACCTGCGCATCCTCGCCGCGACGGGTGCGGTGGTGCAGCACGGGTGGGTGCTTGTCGGCGACCAGGGCCAGCTGTTCCAGCCGCCCGCCGGCGAGCGCGCCCATGCGGTCGAGATGCGGTGCGAGATGCCCGGCGAGATCGGCGGGCAGGTAGAGGTTCAGAAGCGCCTGGCCCCAGGGGTCCGTGCTCCAGAGGTTCAAGCCGCGGCTGTCCGGCACCGCTTCGGCGCCAATCGGCTGCACGAGATTTGTCTCATTTGCGGCAATGGGCATGACCGGCCTCCCCGTGCCGCAGGATAACGCAGTGCCCGCGGTCTGCATGCCGGTGCCGCTTCACTGACTTTACCGGTGGCTGCGCGCCCTCGTGCAGGCTTTACTGCTTCACGGGCAACATGAACGGATCTTCATCCGGAATTGCCGCCCCTGGCCGGCCGCGCCGATTGCTTAGCCGCGGCGCTTTCCGATATCGCCTTTCGGTCCCCCTTGGGGAGATCGATCCGACTACCGCCGCGAGAGGGTTTGCGCATGACCATCGCCACCGTGCTGAAGGAGAAGGGCGCTTCCATCATCTCGGTCATGCCCGAGACCGGGATGGAGGAGGTGGCCCACATCATCTCGACGCGCAGGATCGGCGCGGTGGTGGTGATGGATGACCAGAAGAAGCTGGTCGGCATCCTGTCCGAGCGCGACGTGGTGAAGGCGCTGGCGCAGCGCGGCGCCAAGGTGCTTGAGCTCAAGGCGCAGGATATCATGACCCGAGAGGTCACCATGGTGGACCCGAGCACGCCGGTCGACCTCGCCATGGAGATCATGGATCGCGGCTATTTCCGCCACCTGCCGGTCTGCACGCGGGAGGGCGAGCTGCTCGGCATCGTCAGCATCCGCGACCTGGTGAAGTACCGCATCATGCTGCACCAGCATGACGTCGAGAGCATGAAGGCCTACGTCACGCGGATGGCCGGCACCTGAGCTTGGCGGGCGCCGCGGCCCCCGGCATCATCCCCCGAGTATCTGTTCGCGTGATTCACGCCGTTCGGTCGAAGCGACCTCCGGCGACCACGCTCATCGGGGGGAAGCATCCATGGCCGAGTGGCAGCAGAGTTCGCGCTATCCGGATCCGGCGATCGTCGCGCTGGATCCCTCCTTCCGGCAATATCACTTGGCGCTGTCCGCGGTGGAGCGGCTCTGGACGGGCTCGCGCTGGGGCGAGGGGCCGGTCTGGCTCGGCGACGTGCGCTGCCTGCTCTGGTCGGACATCCCGAACAACCGCGTTCTGAAATGGGACGAGACCACCGGCGCTGTCAGCGAATGGCAGAAGCCCTCGAACAACGCCAATGGCCATACCCGCGACCGGCAGGGCCGCATCATCGCCTGCGAGCATGCCGGGCGGCGGGTCGTGCGCTTCGAGTATGACGGCAGCATCACCGTGCTGGCCGACCGCTTCGAGGGCAAGCGGCTGAACAGCCCGAACGACGTCGTGGTGAAGAGCGATGGCTCGATCTGGTTCACCGACCCGCCCTTCGGCACCTATGCCTTCTACGAGGGCATCAAGACCGAGGCGGAACTGCCGCACACCAATGTCTACCGGGTGGATGGCCAGACCGGCGCGATCAGCCTGGTGACGAACGAGGTCGACCACCCGAACGGGCTGGCCTTCAGCCCCGACGAGAGCATCCTCTACGTCATCGAGAGCCGCAGCACGCCGCGCAACATCCTGGCCTTCGACGTGGTCGGCGGCACCAGGCTGGCCAATCGCCGGGTCTTCCACAAGTGCCTGCCCGGCGAGACGCCGGACGGCTTCCGGGTGGATGTCGACGGCAACCTATGGTGCGGCTGGGGCATGACGGCGGAGTATGACGGCGTGCACGTCATCAACAGCGCCGGCGTCGCGATCGGCCACATCCACCTGCCGGAGCGCTGCGCCAACCTCTGCTTCGGCGGCTTGCACCGGAACCGCCTCTTCATGTCGGCCGCGCAATCGCTCTTCTCGCTCTACGTCAACACCCAGGGGGTGGCGGGCGGCTGAAACCGGCCTTTGAGCTTTCGGACACCACTTTCCGGAAGCTTGACGAGGGCTTCGGACACGACCCCGCCGGGCCCGCCGGGCGGGGGGTGACGAACGGATTGACAGTCTCAATGAGCAAGGACTATATACCTAGTTCATCGAGGCCCGGTCTGTCCACCACAATCGGCCGGCCTCACAGGAAGCCGTTGAGCGCCGCGAGCACCTGCTCGGGCGCCTCCTCGGCGAGGTAGTGGCCGCTATCCACCGGGCCGCCGGTGAGCGGGCCGTCGGCGTATTGCGCCCAGATCACCATGGCGTCGTACCAGCGCGGGATCGCGCCCTTGGCGCCCCAGAGCGCGAGCAGCGGGCAGGCGATGCGCTGGCCCGCCGCACGGCTGGCGCGGTCATGCTCGAGGTCGAGGCCGGTCGCGGCGCGGTAATCCTCGCAGATCGCGGTGACGGTCGCCGGGTCGCGCAGCGCGGCCAGGTAGTCGGCCCGCGCCTCCGGGTGGAAGAAGGACTTGTCCTTCGGCTCGCGCGAGGTGTGCAGGTCGAACCAGTCCTCGACGTCGCGCAGGATCATCCGCTCCGGCCGGTCATGCGGCTGGGCGAGGAAGAACCAGTGGTAGTAGCCCATGCCGAAGGCCATGTCGGCGCGCTCGAAATGCTCGAGCGTCGGGATGATGTCCATGACGCATAGCTTCTCGACCGCCTCGGGGTGATCCAGCGTCAGCCGGTGCGCGACCCGTGCGCCGCGGTCGTGGCTGACCACCTTAAAGCGCGCATGCCCGAGGTCCTGCATCAGCGCGACCAGGTCCTTCGCCATCTCGCGCTTGGCATAGTGCCGGCTGTCCGGCGTGACCGGCGGCTTGCCGGAGAAGCCATAGCCGCGGATGTCGGGGGCGATGACGGTGAAGCGCTTCGCCAGTACCGGCGCGACCTTGTGCCACATGGCGTGGGTCTGCGGGTTGCCGTGCAGCAGCAGCAAGGGCGGGCCCTCGCCGCCGCGGCGCAGGCGCACGGCCTGGCCGTTCGCGGTGCGGGTCTCGAGGGTGAAGCCGTCGAAGAACATGGCGCGAGCCTAGCGCATCTGCGGCGGTTGACCACCGGCCCGGCGCGCGCGACCCTCCCCGCCCCCTGTTCCACTGGAGGAAACCGATGTCCGACGACAGCGCCCTGTTCGACAAGGGCCTTCCGATCCGCCGCGCCGTGCTGGGCAGCGAGTATGTCGACGGCTCCATGGCCAAGGCCGACGACTTCATGATGGCCTTCCAGCGTGCCACCACCGCGATCGCCTGGGGCTGGGCCTGGGGCGACCCGACGCTGGACCGCAAGACCCGCAGCCTGCTGAACCTCGCCATGCTGACCGCGCTCGGCAAGACGCCGGAGATCAAGCTGCACGTGAAGGGCGCGCTGAACAACGGCGTGACGGTCGACGAGATCAAGGCGACGCTGCTGCACGCGACCGCCTATTGCGGCATCCCCGCCGGGCTCGACGCCTTCAAGGCGGCGCACGAGGTGCTCGTCGCCGAGGGCGCGCTGCCGGGGAAGAAGTGACCGTGGCCGCCATCAAGACGATCGCCTTCATCGGCATCGGCAACATGGGCTGGCCGATGGCGGCGAACCTGGTGAAGGCCGGGTTCGACGTCACGGTCTGCGACGTCACGCCCGGCCGCGCGGCGAAGTTCGCGGCCGAGGTGGGCGGCAAGGCGGCGGCCGATGCCAGGGCGGCGGTCGAGGGCGCCGAGTGCGTGATCACCATCGTGCCGACCAGCAAGCAGGTGGCCGATGTCGCGGCCCTCGTTGCGCCGGCGCTGGCCAAGGGCACGCTGGTGATCGACATGACCAGCGGCCAGCCGGCCAAGACGCGCGAGATCGCCGCCGATCTGGCGAAGCGTGGCGTCGCGATGATCGACGCGCCGGTCTCGGGCGGCGTGCCGCGGGCAAAGTCGGGCGAGCTGGCGATCATGGTGGGCGGCGAGGACGCCGACCTCGACCGCGCCGAGCCGGTGTTGAAGGCCATGGGCACCAGCATCCATCGCTGCGGCGGCATCGGCGCTGGCCAGGCGATGAAGGCGCTGAACAACCTGTCCTCGGCGGGCACCTTCCTGATGGGGATCGAGGTGCTGCTGATCGGCCAGCGCTTCGGGCTCGACCCCGCCAAGATGGTGGATGTGCTGAACGCGTCGTCGGGCATGTCCAACAGCAGCCAGCGGAAGTTCAAGCAATATGTCCTGAACCGGCGCTTCGACGACGGCTTCGGGATGGAGCTGATGGTCAAGGATCTCGGCATCGCGCTCGAAGTGGGGCGGGAGACGCATACGGCGACGCCCTTCTCCGCGCTGTGCAAGGAGATGTGGGCGGCGGCGCTCGCCGCGCTCGGCCCCGGCCACAACCACACCCATGCCGCGCTGCTTTCGGAAAAGCTGGCCGGCGAGACGCTGGGAGGCAACAAGTGAGCACACCGCACTGGGAAGCCTA
>Ga0209087_1002278_pt1 | contig 10852 bp, 16 predicted proteins | sample S_130805_EF_Meta_FD_187321 | JGI IMG/M metagenome (GOLD analysis project Ga0209087, IMG submission 187321) | Freshwater microbial communities from Lake Simoncouche, Canada to study carbon cycling - S_130805_EF_MetaG (SPAdes) (version 2) | ecosystem: Environmental > Aquatic > Freshwater > Lake ...
CAACGTCAAGAGAGGTTCGCTGTCCCCCCTGCGCGCTACCGGCATGAAAAAGGGCGGCAAGGCTCACGAAGACGTTGCCGCTGACAAGGCGCTCATCAAGAAGATGGTGAAGTCTGAGGCCCGCACCGGCAAAGCTAAGGGTGGCGGCATGCCTTTGAAAGGGCACAACTACCACGCCAAAACGGACGCCGAACTGCGCTACATCGCAAAAGACGCTTCTGAAGCTGCTAAAGCCATGAGGGGCATGGATAACAAAGCAGAAGGCAAGTATCTGGATCAGGCGAATGATGCTTCTACCGTTCTTGGCTATCGCGGTCGCGGTGGGCAGCGGCTCCCCGCATCCTCCAAAGGCGATGATACCATTATGAACACTGGTGGCCGTGCCAAACGCGCTACCGGCGGCGGGATCTTCTCTGGCCCCGGCTATCCCGGTAAGGTTCCCGGCGCAACTGGTGGCCGTACGGCTCACGCTGCTGGCGGCAAGACCAAAGGCAAGGGAAAGACCGCGATCAACATCGTGATCAACGCTGGCAAGGCTGACGATGGCAGCGTAATGCCTCCCGGCCCGATGGGCGCTCCAAAGGGTATGCCTATCCCCATGCCGCCTCCGGGCGCTGGGATGCCCCCCGGAGCCGCGCCGCCTATGCCGATGCCCCCTCCGGGCCTTATGGGCGCTGGTGGCCCTCCCGGCGCTCCTCCAATGCCTCCCGGTGGCATGCCTCCAATGGGCCGTAAGGCTGGCGGTCGCACTTATCGTTCCTACAAGGACATGGATGCGGGCTCTGGTTCTGGTATGGGCCGTCTGGAGAAGTCCGAAATTGAAGAACACAAGCGCGGCGAGCGCAAGGCCGGTGGCCGCACCTACCGCTCGTACAAGGACATGGACGCTGGATCTGGCAGCGGTCTTGGCCGCCTTGAGAAGACAGAGATCGCGGCTCGCAAGGGTGGTATCCAGCGGGCCTAAGTAATTCGCAGTGGCGGGCAGCTCCTGCGGATGACGGTGACAGCCTCGGCCCCCCTCGGGGCTGTCACCACTACCACATTGAGGGGGGACCGCAGGGGGCGGATGTGCAGACGTATTCAGCGTTCTATCAGCATGAGTTGAGCAAACTCATCTTGGAAGAGATCGAACGGCGCAAAGAGCAGCTAGTTACTGCAAGCTCTACGTTTGACTTTCCTGCTTACCGTCACCATGTCGGAATCATAGATGGTCTTCGCACGGCTATAGAGCTTTGCGAAGAGGCCGAGCGTGTCGTCAATGGTGGCGAGCGTAATCGTTAAGGGGGACTACAATGCCGTACATGTTGATGCACCATGAAGTTGATCCTGTGCAAAAGATCTTAACCGACATCGGTGATCTTTCTACAATTCGACTTTTCAATAACGAGGTTCTTGTGGGCATCTATCTTCGCCCAGAAAAAACAAAGAGCGGGTTCTTTTTGACGGATCAGCACCGAGACGAAGACCGCCACCAGTCAAAAGTTGGTTTGCTTTTAAAGGCTGGACCTAAAGCGTTTGAGCCAAATGCTGAAGGTTGGTTTGAGGGTGAAACATTTAACTTGAATGACTGGCTTGTCTTCCGCCCTTCTGACGGGTGGCAGATCACCATTCATGGCGTTCTCTGTCGCGTCCTAAAGGACGTTCAAATCAAGATGCGCGTCACAAATCCTGATGAAGCTTGGTAAGGAGATAGCAATGAACGACGACAACGAACGGATTCCGGTAGATATTACCCCGGACAAGGGCAATAAACGCGACAACCTTGATGTTGTTGTGCTTGAAGACGATCAAATTTCATCCAGCGCGGATGATTCCGATGATACGGACCCTCATAGAGCCATTGAAACGCTTAAAAAGAAGCTAAAAATGGAGCAAGAGGCCCGTCATGAGGCTGAACAGCGCGCCAAACAGGCTGATTTTCAAGCTCGCAGGGCCAGCCATGAGGTAGAAGACACCCAGATGCATCTGGTTGCCAATGCAATTGAGACAATCAAGCGCGACAACGAGATCCTGACGGCCAACTACGCCGAAACCATGCGCAGCGGGGACTATGAAGCCGCCGCGCGCATCCAGATGGCTATGAATCAGAACAGTTCTAACCTCAAACAGCTTGAGGATGGGCATGTTCGCATGCAGGAAGAGGCGCGGAACAAGCCTGCTACGCCTCCAGAGCCCCCGCAAGTGTTGAAGCCTGAGCAGCAGATCGATCAGATCATTGGTCAGGTGTCGAAGCCTTCTGCCCAGTGGTTGCGGGACAATCGGGAGCATTTTGCTGATGACAGGACCATCAACAAGATGTTTCGCGCGCATGGTGACGCTGTCGATGACGGTATCGAGCCCGACACGGCAGAGTATTTTCGCTACATCGAGAAACGTCTTGGCTTCAAGCAGGACGAATATGGAGGGTCACCTATGTCGTCCGCAGCAAAGCCGTCTTCTCGGCAGTCCCCGCCGCCTTCCGCCCCTGTAAATCGTGATACCGGGCGCACAAACACTGCGCATCTTACAAAAGCGCAAGCAGAGACGGCTAAAGCTCTTGGCATGACCGACAAGGAATACGCACTTCAAATGATAGCCCTGCAAAAAGAAGGCAGGCTTCCTCACTAAGGAGATAAACTATGGAAAATGAAAACGAAGGCTCCCGCCGCCGCAGCCGTCCTCTTGAGGGTCTTGCTGCTGCTATACCCCGCGAAGATATGAGGGAACCAGTGAGAGAAGACGATTCCCTTACCCGCGCCGCCAAGCGCGTTGCAGAACTGCGCGGTCACCTTGGAACGCTTGATGAAGGCCAAGACGAGTTCTTTGTCGATCCTTCAATGATTCCAGAGGGTTGGGCGTATGAATGGAAACGCCATTTGCTTCTTGGTGCGGAAGACCCGTCTTACAACGTGTCGTTGGCGCGTGAAGGTTGGGAACCCGTGCCCGTAAGCCGTGACGCCAAGCACCGCGCCATGATGCCGATGAATTGGTCTGGCGGCCATATCGAGCGCAAAGGCATGATCTTGATGGAGCGTCCCGCCGAGATTGTTGAAGAGATGCGCCTTAACGAGAAGCGCAAAGCTCGCGATCAGGTTCGCGCTAAGGAGGCCCAGCTTTCTGGAACTCCCGATGGCACTTTGACCCGCGATCACCCGCAGGCCAAGCCGCAAATTAAAAAGGGTTGGGCTGCAATTCCAGTTCCTTGATGTAAAGCTTTAAGTTTACAATACTGTAGGGAGCCGCTGTAATAAGCGGCTCTTTACTTTTGCAATTATCATGCTAATCTCTGGCCCAGAACCTGTATTGGTTTCTCCTGTCCCCCGGCGTGGACAGATAGCTTCCCCCGGCTTCCGAGTTGCCCCGGTGTGCGACGACGAGCCTCCTGAATAAGGAGATTCCGTCATGGCGAACACTGCCGCCTATAACGGCTTCCAGCAGTACAGTGGCACTGGCTCTGCACCGACCTATGAACAGGTTGCGGTCCAGATTGCCTACAATGCTTCCGCCATCTTCTACGGCGACCCCGTAAACCCTGACGCCAACGGATATGTCGTTGTGGGCGTCACGACCGGCGCTTCCGCTAACACCCAGATCGCGGGTGTATTCGTTGGTTGCAAGTATCTCTCGGTTTCGCAGAAGCGCACCGTCTGGTCCAACTATTGGCCCGGCTCCGATGTTGCCTCCACGAGCGTCGTCGAGGGCTACATCATCAACGACCCCAACGCGAAGTTCGTTGCTCAGTTTGGCAACGTCAGCGTCACCCAGTCTTATGTGAACTCGGCTGTCGGGTTCAACATCGGCACCGGGAACACTGCTAACGGCATCTCTGGTGCGTTTCTTGCCACTCTTGGCACGACGGACACTACGTTCCCGTTCAAGGTGGTATCTCTCGTCACTGATCCGCCGGGGGTAAATGGCACGGAGTCTGGTGCTTACCAGAAGGCTATCGTGGCGTTTAACTTCGTCAGCACCAAGGCCCTTCCGGGCGTCTAACAAGGAGTAAGGACTATGGCTGTTAATCTTTCTGCCATCAAAGACCTTCTCCTCCCCGGTCTCCGTGGGGTTGAAGGCAAGTACGAGCAGATCCCGTCGCAGTACGACAAGATCTTCACCAAGCACGATTCCAAGATGGCGCTTGAGCGCACCGCAGAAATGCGTTTCTTGGGTCTCGCCCAGCTTAAGACCGAAGGTGGTCAGACCGCTTTCGATAACGGCGCTGGCGAACGCTACGTCTACAATCAGGAGCACACTGAAATTGCTCTTGGTTACGCCATCACTCGCAAGGCGATTGATGACAACCTTTACAAGACCCAGTTCATGCCTTCGAACCTCGGCCTGATTGAATCGTTCCATCAGACCAAGGAAATCTACGGCGCGAACGTGCTGAACACCGCGACGACCTACAATGCGTCTGTCGGCGGTGACGGCAAGGCTCTCTGCGCCAACGACCATCCAATTGATGGTGGTACTGTTTCGAACATTCCTTCCACCCCTGTGGAACTCAATGAGTCCACCCTGTTGGCTGGCATGATCGCGATCCGTACTGCCTTCAAGGATCAGGCTGGCCTGAAGATCTTTGCCCGTGGTCGCAAGCTTGTGGTTCCCCCGCAGCTTGAGCCGGTTGCTATCCGTCTGACAAAGACTGAACTGCGTCCCGGCACCTCGGACAATGATGTCAATGCGATTATGATGACCGCCGGAGGCCTCTCCGAAGGTTACATGGTCAACGACTTCTTGACCTCCACGAAGGCTTGGTTCTTGCTCACCAACATCGACGGCCTGTCGTATATGGAGCGAGTTAAGTTCGAAAGCGACATGCAGGTCGATTTTGTTACAGATAATCTGCTTGTTAAGGGCTACGAGCGTTACAGTTTCGCGTACTACAACTTCCGCGCGATCTGGGGTTCGTTCCCGACTTAATGCTAAGAGGCGGGGTTCAAAGCCCCGCCTTTCATCTAGGATCACAGTCGCGTTGACCGGCCTAGCGGATACTGCACAAGACAACGCGACGACTCGTGCAGGAGGTTCCTATGGGAACAAGCACTTTTACCGGCCCCATTAAAGCGGGCGATGTTCTTAACACCACCGGCACTACTGCTGGCACGGTTAAGAATGTTGGGTTCGTTATGATGGCGCAAACCGTAGCGATCACGCAGGCTGGCACTGCCACGGCTCTGGCTACTACCATCTGCATCCCCGCCAACAGCCACATCGTCAACATTCAGGTGTTGGCGACTGTTGCGTGGAGTGGTGCGGCTACGACAATCAGCCTTGGCACTTCTGCAACCGCTACTGAACTTGTCTCGGCGGGCGCTGTTGGCACCATCGGCCTTGATGCTCTAACGCCCGGAACTGACGCAACTCGCACGGCACTTTGGTCCAACACCGGTACAACCGATGTGATCATCTACGCTCTTTCCGCCAACACGGGAGCCGGTGTCGGCGACCTTGTCGTCCGTTACATACAGGCTGAGAACGCCTAAGCCATAGGAGGCTCATATGAAGGGTAAAGGTCAGCACAAGCTTGGGAACCCGTCTCCCGAATCTACCGGCGGCGAGTTCTACGCTGGTGGCAAGTCAAAGGTCGCGTCTGAGGCTATGGACAAGACTGAAGGCTTCAAAAAGGGCGGCAAGACCGTGAAGATGTCTGGCAACAAGGCCAAGGCTTCTGCGGCCCGCATGCCTCGCAAGGCTGGCGGAAAGGTCCTGTCTTCGGCTTCTGGCGGTACGCCGCGCAGCAAGTCTTCTAACTATTAAGATCATCCTCCCCGATCTAATGTTAGACTAACGGGGGCCGTGTGCCCCCGTTTTGCTAGGAGGGTTCTATGACTGGTGCTTGGACTCGTAAAGAGGGCAAGTCTGCATCTGGTGGACTTAATGAGAAAGGCCGTGCCTCACTGAGGGCGCAGGGCCACGATATTAAGCGCCCGCAGCCAGAAGGCGGTTCTCGGAAAGATAGCTTCTGTGCTAGAATGACTGGGATGAAGCGCAAGATGACTGGCTCCGCAAAAGCTGCTGATCCAAACAGCCGCATCAACAAGTCGCTCAGGAAATGGGATTGCTGACATGGCCGAGAAACCTTTTTGGGAGCAAGACGCCCCCAAGGACGCCAAGGAAAAGCACCTGAGCCGCAAACAGGTTCAGTCGGCCAAGGCTAGTGCCCGTGCGGCTGGCCGTCCCTATCCAAATTTGGTCGATAACGTAGCCGCCGCCCGCAGCAAGGGGAAGTGACATGCAATATTCCAATCTTACAAAAACTGGGACAGGTCGTAGCGCCATTTGCGCTGTTGACGATTTCCAGACGCCATTCAATATCGGCGTTGCAGTTTCCCTGAGTTCGACCGCGACGTTCACGGTTGAGTATTCTCTTGATAATCCAAACGCTGATGGCTATTCGGCTGGTTCGGCTACTTGGTTTGTCGCGCCGGGATTTACATCGGGTTCGGCTGCTGTAGGTGGTGCAATCACCATCCCTTGCCGGGCTATTTGTTTGAACGTATCGGCTAACGCTGGCACGGTTACGGCTCAAATCGTTCAAGCTGGGCCTGCCTGATGGCGACGAGCAGCACCTATTCGTTCAATCCCGGTTTAGGCGAGCTTACGCTCTACGCCTATAATTTGATCGGGATTCGGAACACCGCGCTGTTGCAAGAGCATATGGAAGCCGCTCGCATGGCTTCCAACATGCTATGCTCGCGTTGGTCAAACATGGGTGTAAACCTCTGGGCAGTTGACCTTGTGACGACGGCGCTTGTGACCGATCAGGCAACCTATGCCGTCGATGGCAACACGGTCATGATTTTGGATGCCTATGTCCAGAACGACGACTCTGGCGCAAACATCGACCGCATCATCATGCCGGTCAGCCGTACCGAGTATGCCAGCTATCCTAACAAGGAGCAGCAGGGGTTCCCAACTGTCTACTGGTTCGACCGTCTAATTAGTTCTTCGCGCTCCACGGGCTCCGCTGGGCCTTCTATAACGCTTTGGCCGGTCCCCAACACTGACAACGGTCCACAGTCGCTAAAATACTACCGGGTGCGACAGATACAGGATTCGGCGCTCCAGAACGGGCAGACCGTCGAGATCCCTTATCTGTGGCTTGAGGCGTTTGCCTACGGGCTCGCGATGCGGCTTGCCCAGATATGGAACCCGGCTGCGATGGCGATGATCAAGCCGATGGCTGATGAATCGTACCAGATTGCTGCAAGCCAGAACATTGAGCAGGCCCAACAGTACATCTCCCCGATGATTTCCGGTTATTTCCGCTAATGGAGGGGATGAATGGGTTACGCATCCCGATCCGGCAGAGCTAGAACTAGCGCCAGAAACCCGCAAGCGTTTGCAATCTGCGACCGCTGCGCGATCTGGTACAACCATGTGAACCTTCGCTGGCAGTATGATTGGGCGGGTGCTTCGCTTATCAACAAGCGCATCCTCGTCTGCAATACTTGTTATGACGAGCCGCAACAGCAATTGCGCGCCATTATCATCCCGGCTGACCCCGTGCCGATTGTGAATCCTCGCGTTGAGCCGTACGCTTGGGACGAGATCGACCGGCGTCAGGTGTCCGGGAACAATACCACCAACACGCAGACGGGCATTCCCGTCCAGCGCGGCGACACTCGCGTCACCACGATCGACACCGATGTACCCGACCAGACTCGCGTCACGCAGCAGACTGGCGAAGCTCCCGGCGGGAACAATCAGAAGCCGGGCACTGACCCAAATGCGGTTACATATCGCAACATCACCAATGTCACGAACAACGGTATTGGAATCATTCGCGTCACGGTCAGCGTCACTTCTGGGTTCATCACAGGCCAGCGTGTAATCATCAATGATGTTGTTGGCGTCACTGCTGCTAATGGGAAGTGGACGATTACGGTCATCAACCCTAGCCAGTTTGATCTCCAAAACTCATCGTTCACGGGCGCATACATCAGCGGCGGATATGTTATAAACAATCCCAGCTTGCCTTATGGCTTTGACGAGATCCCCAAGACAGGACCGCTCTGATGCCCCGTTACGCAAGTAATATCCAGATCCCCAACCTTGGCGCGGCCGTTGCCCTCAATGGCACGGAGCAGTTGGAGATGGTCCAAGCGGGCACTTCGGTTCGCGGGACTACCCAGCAGATTGCCAACTTGGCGACATCAACTCCCGGCCCGACTGGCCCGCAGGGAAATGCCGGGCCAACCGGTCCCACGGGGAATCTAGGCCCAACAGGCCCAACTGGATTTGGCGTTGCAGGCCCTACTGGCCCTACGGGGAATACTGGGGCAACGGGCAGCGTTGGTGCAACTGGGCCTACAGGCGCTGCTTCAACAGTTGCTGGACCAACCGGGCCAAATGGGCCGACTGGACCAACGGGCAGCAATGGCCCGACAGGTGCCACAGGCGTTAACGGGGACATCGGGAATACCGGCCCGACCGGCCCCACAGGTTTTGGCCCGACAGGTGCCGTTGGGCCTACTGGAGTCCAAGGAGTTGTCGGCCCCACTGGCCCCACCGGGTCTAGTGGTGCTGCGTCAACTGTAGCTGGCCCCACCGGCCCAACTGGTCCGACAGGCGCAGCTTCTTCAGTTGCTGGGCCAACAGGTCCTACAGGTGCAGCCTCCACTGTAGCTGGCCCGACAGGCCCCACCGGCACGACCGGCCCCACGGGCTCAATCTACCCAACAGGCGGATCTCCTGATCGCATTTTCTATGAAAATCAACAGACGGTCACTGTGAACTACACCATCAGCACCAACTACAATGCCATGAGTGCTGGCCCCATAACGGTCAACAGTGGTATTGTCGTCACTGTGCCCTCTGGCAGCACTTGGACAGTTGTCTAGTCGAAATCCCTAACGCGAGTAGGCAACTTGGCAAATGCACAAATCCCAAATCTCCCCGCAGCCACGGCCCTTAATGGGACGGAGCAGCTTGAGATTGTGCAGGCCGGGACTTCGCGCCGCACCACTACGTCACAGGTTGCTGGCCTCTACCCCGGTCCCACGGGCGGTCAAGGTAGCGTAGGACCAACCGGCCCCACCGGGCCAACCGGAAGCACCGGAAACACCGGCCCAACTGGCGCGGCCTCAAATGTGACCGGCCCCACCGGCAGCACCGGCCCGACCGGCCCCACCGGGGTGACGGGGCCTACGGGTGCCGCATCGACTGTTGCCGGTCCTACCGGCCCACAAGGCGTCACGGGCCCCACGGGCGTTCAGGGGGTTACGGGGCCCACTGGCGTAAACGGGGATATTGGTTCCAAGGGGCCCACTGGTCCTACGGGGTTTGGTCCTACGGGGGCCGTTGGCCCAACCGGAGTGCAGGGAATTGACGGACCTACGGGGCCGACAGGGGCCGCTTCCATTGTCGCCGGGCCAACCGGTCCCACAGGAATTGTTGGGGCCACAGGCCCAACTGGGGCGGCTTCTACAGTGGCTGGACCCACAGGCCCTACTGGAATTGGATCAACTGGCCCCACAGGGCCAACTGGAACAGCTTCAACTGTCTCTGGGCCTACAGGCCCCACGGGTCTTGCTGGCGCTACAGGCCCCACGGGTGCAGCATCAACTGTTGCCGGTCCCACGGGATCAACTGGACCCACCGGCCCAACTGGATCGACCTCAACTGTAGCTGGGCCTACTGGGCCTACCGGCCCAACTGGCGCGGCCTCCACTGTTTCTGGACCGACTGGCCCCACTGGCCCTACAGGTGCAGCTTCTACTGTAGCTGGGCCTACTGGTCCGACAGGCCCCACTGGCGCGGCTTCTTCAGTTGTTGGCCCCACCGGACCCACAGGCCCAACGGGCGCTGACTCGACAGTGGTTGGCCCGACCGGCCCCACCGGTCCTACAGGAACAGCCGGAACCAGCATCACCGGCCCCACAGGACCAACCGGCCCCGCTGGAACCGGCACCAACATATCCGTTTCTGACGAAGGAACGCTGCTCACATCTGGCGTCACCAGCTTCAATTTTGTTGGGGCTGGCGTCACGGCTACTGCTGCAACCAACGCTGTGACTGTGACAGTTCCCGGTGGTGGTGGCGGCACATCAACCGGTGGTGACATCTTTCTCGCTGACTTCTTCGGAGGCTTCTAATGGCCGTTACATCAACTCCCATCTTCACACAGACGCCCAATGCAGGCGCGCTGAACGCCATCATATCGACGGCAATGACGAACACGAAAGCCTATGACGGCACAGAAACGGCGGGGACGCCGCTGGCACTGTGTTACACCGCTGGCGCAAATGGGTCGCGTGTGGATCAAGTTCAGATCAAATTTACCTCTACCAACGGCGCAACTGCTTCAGGCACGTCAAATGCCACTGTGGTACGTTTCTGGCTGAACAATGGGTCAGCCAACACCACCGCTGGCAACAACATCTTCTTTGGTGAAGTGGCGCTGCCTGCAACTGCCGTCACATCCTTGGCGACCACTGCAAACACTGTTTACACGCTTTCGGTCCCGCTTGGTGGCCTGAACATCCCCGCCTCATATCGCATCTATGCTGGCCTGACCGTGGCGGCTGGAGGAACTGCTATCGCGATTGCCATCAACGCAGTTGGCGGGGACTACTAATGTCAACATCGCAGCAGCTTGCAGCATTCAACTATCGTGTTCCGGGACCGCTGACGCTGGCTCCGGTGCAGGCAACTAACTTTAACGCTATTGCTGGCAATGCTTATCCTGTTAACACCACATCAGGTGCGGTCACTGTCACGCTTCCTGCAAGCCCGGCTGCTGGCAACATTGTCCAGATCACCGATTATGCGGGAACATGGGCAACAAATAAAATCACCGTAAACCCCAACAGCGGCAAGATAAACGGATCTACAATAAATGCTTTAGTTGGGAATGCCAGAGAAACTGTAG
>Ga0209087_1002281_pt1 | contig 10848 bp, 10 predicted proteins | sample S_130805_EF_Meta_FD_187321 | JGI IMG/M metagenome (GOLD analysis project Ga0209087, IMG submission 187321) | Freshwater microbial communities from Lake Simoncouche, Canada to study carbon cycling - S_130805_EF_MetaG (SPAdes) (version 2) | ecosystem: Environmental > Aquatic > Freshwater > Lake ...
CCCCCTGGAAAACCATGGTGTTCACCACCCTCTGTCTGGCCCAGATGGGCCATGCTTTGGCAGCGCGCAGCGATCGCCCGTTGGTGCAGGTGCCGGCCTTCTCCAACCCCTGGTTACTGGCAGCCGTGGGCACTACCACCTTGCTGCAGCTGCTGTTGGTTTACGTCAAGCCCCTGGCCGCCTTTTTCGGCACCACGCCTTTATCAATGCGCGATCTGGGGATCTGTTTTGGCGTCAGTCTGCTGTTTTTTGTCTACCTGGAGCTTGAAAAAGTCTTCCGGCTATGGCGTCGTCATCGCAGCGCCGATTCCTAATTCGGCAGCCTTGATCAGGCAAGATGGCATCTATGCATTTGCTGCCGCCGGAACTCGGTTCCCTGGCCGAGGGTCTGCCCAGGTTGATTCTTGTTGGCGTAGAGCGCAACCCCCTGCTGGGTTATGGCTTGATTGCCATGGCCATGTTGCTTGAAAATCTCATCCCTCCCATTCCCTCGGAATTGATCATGCCCCTGGGGGGGGTGCTGGTGGAGGAGGGGCGTCTGGATTTTGTGCCGGTGGTATTGGCCGGTCTGGTGGGCACGGTGTTGGGGGCTTGGTTTTGGTACTGGGTCGGCAGACTGCTTCGGGCCGATCGGTTGGCAACATGGCTTGGGTCCCGGGGCCGCCTGCTTGGCCTTGGTCCCGAGAGCCTGGCTGCCAGCCAGGCCTGGTTTTGGCGCCATGGGGCCACCGTTGTCTTCTGGGGCAGATTGCTGCCGGCGATTCGGACCCTGGTTTCTGTTCCAGCGGGGATGGAGTCGATGCCCCAGGGGCCGTTTTTGCTTTGGACGACCGCCGGTAGCCTGATCTGGGTGCTGGTCCTCACCCTGGTAGGGATGCTGCTGGGCTCTAGGGCCACTGAGCTGTTCACAGCCTTGGGGCCGATTAGCGGTTGGCTGACCGCCTGTGTGCTGCTGTTGTTAGGGCTCAGGACGATGGTCCCCTGGCTGAGTTCGCTGGTGCAAAGGCAGCGGCAGAGTTAAGTGATCCGCCTTGCCTAGGCCAAGCTCCCTGACAGACTGAGCTTTTGCGTGCTTGTTTTGAAGCGCCGGGCTACTGATCGAAGGGGAGGTGGGTATGGGATCAGGCGCCAGCAATGCTGGTTCTGGCAACCGCGGGTTTTCGTCCCCATTTTGGGCACCGCCTTCGCTCTGACCCGTTTGGGTAGCCCAGGGCGCCAACCGTTCTTCCATGGCCGCCAGCAAGAAGATCATGCCCCCCACCAGAGTCAGGCTGATCAAGGCCAGGGCGGCATAGAGACGTTGGCGGTGTTGCAGTTGACCCTCAAGGTTCTCAACTGGCACTCCGCAATCGCTGCAGATCAGCAGGTTGCCCCTGCGTCCGACCTTGGTGACCATGCGACAGCCGCAGCGGCGACAGGCCAAGAGACGCTTCCCCAAAGGTCCACTTTGACAGCGTCAGGCGGAGGAATGGGTCGCAGCCGCTGCGGTTTTCCCATCTGCCTGAGACATCTCAAGTTTGACCAATATCTGATCAAGCCCATCATTAGTCTGGGTTGGCAATGATTGTTCAAGCCCCGCCACCCCCCCTTTTGCCATGTCCACTCACGGCTGGTTGGGAGCTGGTGGCCGAGGTGCGTCTGCCGAAGCTTGATGGGGCTGGAAAATCCTCCGGGGGCTTCTCAGCAGCCAGCTACCGCGCCGACCGAGATCAGCTCTGGCTGCTGAGTGACGCCCCCAAGGGTCAGTTGGTCGGCTGGGGCGGATTGGGCAAGCTCGGCAAGGCACCGTTGCGTCCGTTGGGGGTGGTGCGTCTGCGCAGTGGCAAGGGGGCCCCCCTGCCGCAGAGCATCGATGGGGAGGGCCTGGTACTGCTTGGAGAGCGGGCCTGGGTGGCGAGCGAGGGCCGTGGCAGCCCCAAACGTCCTACCCTGTTGCTTGGCTTTGATCGTCGCAGCGGCGAGCTGCAGCTGGCTATTCCCATGCCTGACGAGTGGCAGACTGCTACTGGTCAGGGACTCGCTGCCAATAGGGGTCCCGAGTCCCTCACCCTGTTGCAGCGGCGAGGCAAGCCTGCGCTGCTGCTGATGGCGGCCGAAACCGCCCTGCTTCAGGATCCTGCTGGCCAAGTGCGGGTGCTGGGGTGGCCCCTCGGCGCCGGCATGGCCTCTGTGGCCGGCAACCCCAAACCACTGCAGCCGCTGCGACTTCCCCGGGGTGATGGCTGGGGGCTCACTGACCTCCTGGCCCTGCCCGAGGCCCCCCTTGGAGCAACCCTTGGGGCACCCCTGCTTGGTCTGCAAAGAAGATTCCAGGCGCCGGATCAATGGAGCAATCGCCTTGTTCTATACCCTTTGCCCAAGCCGATCACTCCGGCAGGAAATGCCGCTCCCCTAGCCCCGCTGATGTCATGGGACCTCAAAGCCATCGGCCTGTCTTCGGACAATTGGGAAGCAATCACTCCTGGCCCTCCGCTTGAGGATGGGCGCCCCACCCTGCTGCTCGCCTCTGACAACAACTTCAGCCCTTTTCAGGCCAACCACTTGGCCCGGCTCGCCCCCCGACGCAGTGCGACTTGCAGGCCATGGGGCGCAAATCAATCACTCAGGCCAACGCGATAAGAATCTTGTTCAAGTTGCTTGCGTAAGCCCATGATTCGGTGTTTGGTTTGATCGTACTGAGCAACCCAGAAGATGGGAACCAGAACCAAGGAGAACCCCAAGGTGGGCACTGCCAAAATAAAGCTTAAAGCAGTGCAGAGACGGGGCGATAGGTAGGCCGGCGCAGGAACGGCATCGTTGAGCCCCAGGGCAAGGGCGCGATCAACGACAACTTGGTCTTCAGCAGGGAGAAATCGCATCGCTGCCTAGAAATCTAAGCAACAATCTTGCACCTGCAGGTTAAAGAAGATTTAGCTCCAAGCGTCCTGCATCACCACGTGTGGTGTCCTAGCGCACTACCGCCCAGAAGTTCATTGGGAGTTGATCGCATGGCTCGCTTGGAGGGGAAATGGCAACTCAGAGCTAGCGGAATTGAGGCTGCTTATTGGCATCAAAACTCCGCCGTAAGGCATCGCCGATACTGAGGCCCACCGGCAGATCACCAGCGAATGAGCTTCCGGTGATTCGTTTGTAGAGTTTTGATTCGACCAGTTGATAGGTGCTGGCCGGCAGGGGAACATCTCCTGCCTTGCCAACAAGTTGCAGACCATTGCGAACTGTAAATGATACGAACTTTTGCAGATCAGGTCTGCTAGCGAGGGCCTTGTCGTTGATGTAGATAAACAGGGGACGAGAGAGGGGCTGATAGCGACCTGCCTGCACACTGGCAACCGATGGAATCACGGTGCCTGATGACGTAACAATCCCAAGAGCCCTCAACTTGTCTTGATTGGCCTTGTAATAGCTGAGGCCAAAATAGCCGATAGCATTAGGATTTTGAGCCACACACCTGACAATAACATTATCATCTTCGCTAGAGGCATAATCTCGCCGCGACTTTTCAGCGTTGCCACTGATGGCTTTGTTGAAATAATCGTAGGTGCCCGAGTCCTTGCCAGGACCGCAGAGCTTGATGGGGCGGTCAGGCCAGTCAAGGTTCACTTCGTTCCAGCGGTCGATCTTTCCCTCAGCCTGCTGCCCCCAGAGCCTGGCTAATTCCTTGGTACTGATCTGCTTGGCCCAGGTATTGGCGGGATGCACCACGATGGTGAGAGCATCGAAAGCAATCGGCAGCTCGATGAAATTGATTCGATTGCTGGAACAGGCTTTGAGTTCCTTGCTGTTGATCGGCCGCGAGGCATTAACTATCTCCAACTGGCCGTTACAGAACCGCCTGAATCCATCGCTTGTCCCTGTCTCTTTGAGATCGATTTTTGTGCTGTTTCCTGCCTCGCGAAAAGCTCTGATTGCCTCCTCCATGATCGGGAAGACCGTGCTTGAGCCACCAATTCTGATGCTGGCAGCATTGCTGCCAGCGCGTTGGGCAAGAGAATCAGCGTGGGCTAGCGGCGAAGTGGCCAGGACGGCGGTGAACACCGCCGCGATCTGAATCGAGAAGAACGGCAACTTAGGCAGACAGAAAAATGCCATGGCAACAGGCTCAAAGACAGGAAGGGAAGGGAAGGGAAGGGGAATCAACCGATCAAGAATAATTGATGGATCCTGGGCCGTTCAATAGCTGTGTAATGGTTCTTGACCACATCAGCCTTGATCAACGGACCTAGCTCCAGAATCAGCAACCAACCATCTGCGTTTTGATCTTCTGCAGACGCTGTTCTAGATCATGCAGCATCTCTAGACTAAACACCGGCAATTCCTGCAGGGCAAACAAGAATTCGTCGCGGTTCATCTCCAGCAACTCACTGTCGCAAAGGGCCACGGCAGTGCCGAAGCGGCGATGCTCTGGATCCACCAGGGCTCCAACACCAAAGGAGCTACCTGGACCGATTATCTCAACGCCGTCATCACCCCAATTGAGCTGCACTTCTCCTGAAACTACGCTGTAAAGCTTACTTCCAAGCTCTCCCTTTCGGAAAATACTGTCGCCCTGTTTAACGGAGCTAAGGTTACGTTTACCAGCCAACGCCCTGATGGTACTCATCTCAAGGTTGTCGCTAATGTTCATATCTAAATGGCAGTGGGCCTGAAGGGAAGGGAAGAGAAGCTGGACAGTACGGAGCGCTAGTTGGAATTGTATTTACATTGTCGTGGAAGGCTTGATTACATGATGATAAGCCCTGCGGGCCATGGTGCCAACCGTCGATGCGCTTGCCAGCCGGCCATCTCATTACGGGCATGGTCACGCCACCTCAGGCTCCCACTCCCGCTGGCGGCGCCGGTTTGCCGTCCAACCGCTGCAGCTGCGGGTGAGGTGCTCGCCATGGGCGATCAGGGCTTGATGCAGATGGCAGGTGAGCAGCGGAATGCCGTTGGCCCCTGGGTGGTGGCGGAAGAAATGGCAGGTCATGCAGACCTGGTGGCTGCGGCTGGAGTGGAGCACCTCCTGGTCGAGCCACGGCCAGTCCCCAATCGCCTCAAGGCGGGAGGGCTGCAGCCGGGAGATGTTGAGTGGCACCACAGCGACTTTTGCGGGCGGCCACACATAGCAGGGGTATGGGGATTTTGTCGTCTGTGCCCGATGCACGATCAGGTTCCAACGATGCGGTTGCCTCGATGTCGGGAATCAACACCACGATGGCGAGCAAGTGGAGTTTCCCTTAACCCAGGCACAGCAGATTGGGGCAAGCTTCCGGACCAAGGCCATGAGCAGCACCTTCACCGACACCCCAGACCTGTCACGCCCTGCCAGCTCTGGGGATCTCCAGCGGACCGGCCTCGCTGCCAACGATCTATACGAGGGCATCACCGAGCACCTCTTCTTTAGCCTCGGTCGCCGCGTGGACAGCGCGAGTCCCTACGACTTTTACCTGGCCCTCAGTTATGCCATAAGGGATCGGCTGATGAGCCGACAGCTGGCCTCCCAGGATGCCCTCCGGGCGCACCAGAGGCCTCGGGCGGTGGCATACCTCTCAGCGGAGTTCCTGATCGGCCCCCAATTGGGCAACAATTTGCTGATGCTCGGCATCCAGGCGGAGGCTGCCGCAGCCCTGCAGCGCTTCGGCATCAATGATATTGAACAGATCTTGAACCTTGAGGAGGAGCCGGGACTGGGCAACGGCGGCCTCGGCCGCCTGGCCGCTTGCTTCCTCGAATCCCTTGCCACTCTTGAGATCCCTGCCACCGGCTACGGCATCCGCTACGAATTCGGCATCTTCGACCAGGCGATCCGGGACGGCTGGCAGGTGGAGATCACCGACAAGTGGCTCAAGGGCGGTTGGCCCTGGGAGCTTGTGCAACCGTCGATGAGCTGCCGGGTCGGCTTCGGGGGCCACACGGAGGTATGGCACGACGACCAAGGCCACCACCGGGTGCGCTGGATTCCCTCCGAACAGGCCATCGGCATCCCCCATGACGTGCCGGTGCTCGGCTATCGCGTCAACACCTGCAACCGGCTGCGGTTGTGGAAGGCGGAGGCGGCCGAGGCGTTCGATTTCCATGCCTTCAACAGCGGCGATTTCTATGGCGCCGTGGAGCAGAAGGTGAGTAGTGAAACCCTCTCCAAGGTGCTCTACCCCAACGATGGCAACGATGCCGGCCGCAGGCTGCGGCTGATGCAGCAGTTCTTCTTCGTGAGCTGCTCGCTGCAGGACATGCTGCGCAACCTTCGCAATCGAGACATCGCTGTTCAGGAGTTTGCGACCCACTGGGCGGTGCAGCTCAATGACACCCATCCGGCCATCGCCGTGGCCGAACTGATGCGGCTGCTGGTGGACGAGCATCATCTGGCATGGGATCAGGCCTGGGAAATCACCTGCCGCTCGATTGCCTACACCAATCACACCCTGCTCCCCGAAGCGCTCGAGACCTGGGATCTGGGCCTGTTCGCCTCCCTGCTGCCGCGCCATCTCGAACTGATCTATGAGATCAATGCCCGCTTCCTGCAACAGGTGCGGATTCGGTTCCCCGGCGATGGCGAACTACTCGCCCGGGTCTCGATTATTGCCGAACAGGGCAACAAAGCCGTCCGTATGGCCAATCTCGCCACCGTCGCCGCCCATCACGTCAATGGGGTGGCGGCCCTGCACAGTGATTTGGTCAGGACTGATCTGCTGGCCGATTTCGCCCGGCTCCAGCCGGAGCGGTTCACCAATGTCACCAACGGCGTCACGCCCCGCCGCTGGGTGGCCCTGGCCAACCCGGCGCTGAATGAATTGTTGCGGGAGACGATCGGCCCGGACTGGCCCGCCCGGGAGCAGGAGTGGCTGCGGCTTGAAGCCCTCCAGGCCGACCCGGCCTTCCTGGCCCGCTGGGAGGCCAGCAAGCTCGAGGCCAAGCGCCGGTTGGCCGCCCTGATCGCCGATCGCACCGAACAGTTGGTGGATCCCACCAGCCTCTTTGACGTGCAGGTGAAACGCATCCACGAGTACAAGCGTCAGCACCTCAATGCCCTGCAGCTCGTCGTCCAGTACCTGCGCATCAAGCAAGGCGACAGCTCCGCCATGGTGCCCCGCACCGTCCTTTTCGGCGGTAAAGCCGCCCCCGGCTATTACATGGCCAAGCTGATCATCCGCTTTATCAATGGGATCGGGGACGTCATCAACAACGACCCGGATTGCAAAGGTCTGCTTAAGGTGATCTTCTTGCCGGATTACAACGTCAAACTTGGCGAAAAGGTTTATCCTGCCGCCGATCTCTCCGAGCAAATCTCCACGGCCGGCCTGGAGGCCTCCGGCACCGGCAACATGAAGTTCAGCATGAATGGGGCCCTAACCATCGGCACCCTGGATGGGGCGAATGTGGAGATCCGCCAGCAGGTTGGGGCCGATAACTTCTTTCTCTTCGGTAAAACAGTTGAGGAGATCCGCCAGCTTCGCGGCCATTACCGTCCCTGGGAATGGCTGGCGCGTCTTCCCGCCCTGCAGGAGGCCTTCGCCCTAATCGAACAGGGTTACTTCAGTGGCGGCGATCGCGATCTGTTCCGGCCCCTGCTGGACAAACTGCGGGGCCAAGATCCGTTCTTTGTGCTGGCCGATTTTGACGACTACGTGCAGGCCCAGAGCCGGGTCGACGCAGTGTGGCTCGATCGCCGGCGCTGGACGACGATGTCCCTGCTCAACACCGCGCGCAGCGGCTTTTTCTCCTCCGACCGCGCCATCCGGGACTACGCCAACTCTATTTGGAAGGTCCATCCCCTGACACCCTAGATGACCAGCGGCAACGCCTGAACGCCCATCTCAACTATCTCCCAAACAGTATCACTCAAATAGTATCTCTCAAATAGGTAACCACAATGCAAAACGGCCAGCAACCCCCAGGTGAAGTGTTTCTGATTCGCCACGGCGAGACGGAATGGAGTCTCTCGGGTCAGCACACCGGTAGCACCGACATCCCCCTCACCGACCATGGCGAAGCGGCTGCCCGCCTGCTCGCCCCGGTGCTGGCGGACCGCGACTTTTCCCTGGTGCTTTGCAGCCCTCTCCAGCGGGCCCGCCGCACCTGCGAACTGGCCGGTCTGGGCGGTCAAGCCAGCATTGATCCTGATCTGGCCGAGTGGAATTACGGCAGCTACGAAGGCCTGACGCCCACGGCGATTCGCGAGCAGCACCCCGGTTGGTTGGTGTTTCGCGATGGCTGTCCAGACGGGGAAAGCCCCGCCGAGGTGGGGGAACGGGTGGACCGCGTCATCAGTCGGGTTCGGCAGAACGGCGGCAGGGTGGCACTGTTCGCCCATGGCCACGTGTTCCGGGTGTTTGTGGCCCGCTGGATCGAGCTATCGCCCAGCCATGGAGCCCATTTCCTGCTCGATACCTCCACCCTCACAATCCTTTCCTATTACCGGGGTATCCCGGCAGTGAAGTGCTGGAACGCAGCACTGGTTGCGTCAGCCTGATTCCCCAGGGCCGGCCGCCCTACTGCCGGTCCCAGTCGAGATCCAGCTTCACCGAGCCACCGCTTGGCAGCAGGAAGGTGCGGCAGACCAGATTCTCGTAAACAGGCGCCTGCCCCGCAGAACGCAGCACCACGAACTTGAAGCGAATCGGCTTTCCCGCCGATTCATCAAATCCCACTTCGGCGAACCAAACATCCCCGTTGATGAATTCCAGATGGGGGCATCGGTCCACATCCCAGGCCCCTAGTTCAGGAGCATCACCGCAAACGGCCATCACTTCGCCGGGACGAGTGACATAGTCGTTAATCTGAAACTTGACTACCGTGGTGGCCCTTAACGGTTCTCCCTGTACCGCCAGAACAACAGCGCCCTTGGCTGGAATTGAGAGGTTTCGGATCGACCCTGCAGTCACCACAAAGCTTTCGCCCGAAAGCAGGCAGATGTGGGGTCCTTCGGGAAGACCGGTATGGTCAATGGTGCAGGCAGCATTATCACCTTTATTGACGGCTACGAACACCCGATTGTCGCGGTAATGGCGGGTGTAGGCATAGATCGTTTCCGAGATGTACTTCTGTTCATGCCGTCCGTAAGCAAGGGCGCGATTGGTCTTGCGTAGGAGGGCCAGACGGCGGATGATCTCCGATAGTTTTGAGCCCGTTTCCCAGGACTCCATCATCGGGCGATTGTAGGGATCATTGCCGCCATCGGTGTCGTTAACCAGATACTGCTCTGTTCCGTAGAACAGGCAGGGAATGCCGCGCAGCGTTAGCAGCAGCACCGTGGCCAGCTCCAGATCCCCGTGGCAAGAGCAGATCGAGAGAAAGCGAGGCATGTCGTGGTTCTCGATGAAGGTCACCAGCGTGGTGGAGCGCCGATACACCGGATCCATCGCCAACACCCTCTCGATGAGGTGGAAGCCACCTGGTTCTTGGCCGCTGAAGGCAGAGCGGATCGCCCCGGCAAGAGCGAAGTCGAGCACCGACACTCCCGTGTCGTTTGCATAGTGCAAATAACGCCCATCCCAGGGTGAACCGAAGCCATACTCCCCGAACAGGAACGTGTCGGGCTTGCTGGCCTGAATGTCCGCAACGAACTCCTGCCAGAACCACACCGGCATGTGCTTGAGGGTATCGATGCGCAAGGCATCGAAGCCAAGATCTAGCCAGGCCTTGATGGCGCTTTTTATGTATCGCCTGAAGTTGATGTTGCGTTCGTTAAAGGTGGCAAGTCCGAGCATTTCATGATGAATTAACTGGAATTCGTCATTCCAATCGGTAATTTCAGGATAGTGATGATAAAAGTTATTGCTGTCATTGTGAAAGTCGGCAAGCGGAATGCCATCATCCGTAATAACTCCCTTGCTGCCATGCAACTGAGGCGAGCTATGGTTGCAGACGATATCCAATACTATCTTGATATCCCGTTCATGCAGGGCCTTGATCATTCTGCGCATGGTGACACAGTCCTTCAGCGAGGTCGATTCACCCTCACTTACAAAATGGGGATTAACGCGCTTGAAGTCCTTGGTCCAGTAGCCGTGCATGGGCCCATGGCCATTCTCAATGTCATCGACCTGCTCAAACAGAGGAGAGAGCCAGACTGCTGTTATGCCAAGCTGTTTGAGGTAGTCGGCCTTCACTATGACGCCCTCGAGATCGCCACCCCAGTAATGCCCCCAATGGGTAAGACTCGGATCATGGAGTTTCTGCTTGCTGATCCCGTCATTGGCTCTGTTTCCATTAAAGAAGCGATCGATCACGATAAAATAAATTGTCTCCTTTCTAAATTCCGCCTCCTTTTCGAACAGCTGGTTTGCTGATGTTACCTTGGATGTACTAGCAGCAATAGTTTCCATGATTGGCACAGCCCAGTTCAACCTGTATTGATACTGTGCTCTACTAGGCAAAAAGGGAGGTTAAGGTAGAAGCTTCTTATTGCGACACACAAGATCAGCATCAATCCCAGCCTTGTCTTCAGCCATGGGACTTTGTGTTGATGTGATCCATACCGTTAAAGCGAGGCTACTGGCGTCGCTGCCAGCACCCACCGGGCCGCTGCGGCCCGAGGCTCAACGGAAACCTTTGGCTCAAGCACCACAGGTCGGCTGGGGCGGGCTGATGGGCTGCTGCAGTCCATAGAACCTGTTGGTTGAGGATGTTGGTTCCCTGATTTCCGCCCCCGGTGGCGAGCGCCTTAGCCGTTTCTTAAAGACTTCAGGCCAACATCAAATTCGGAATCCACTTGATCGAAGGGCATGACCGCTTCGTCCATGGCCCCATACGAGGCTCAGTTCTCCAGCCCTGATAGCGAACAGGAGTTGCAGCTAATCGACGCCTGGTGGCGCGCTGCCAATTACCTGGCGGTGGGGATGATCTACCTGCGCGACAATCCGGTGCTGG
>Ga0209087_1002284_pt1 | contig 10846 bp, 5 predicted proteins | sample S_130805_EF_Meta_FD_187321 | JGI IMG/M metagenome (GOLD analysis project Ga0209087, IMG submission 187321) | Freshwater microbial communities from Lake Simoncouche, Canada to study carbon cycling - S_130805_EF_MetaG (SPAdes) (version 2) | ecosystem: Environmental > Aquatic > Freshwater > Lake ...
ACAGAGATAGCTTCATCAAACAAAACCATTAAAGCTTCAGCAACTAGAGATGTCACTGCAGGGCAAACACTTTACATAATCCCAGATAACATCCCTATGTATCAGGTGCAAGCCCTATTTATTGATGGTGTTCCAGTTAAACCTGTATCCTTTCAAGCAGCTCAAGAAATCATCCAAAGCGACGACCCCGCTTTAAAATATATTGGGCAGCCAAAGATTTGGTATGAATGGGATAACGACCTATACATTTTCCCTGCGCCTGAAAAAGACATCACAGGCGGGCTAACTATTTACTATGTCGGAGCACCAAGCCAGTTAACGGCAATGACAGATGTACTTAATATCCCAGACCGCTTCTACAATCAAGTAGTCGACTACGTGCTAAGCCAAGCGTACCGTCTAGATGAAAACTGGCAAGCAACACAATATCAAGATGCCCGCTTCAGAGACTCTATGAACAGAATTACTGGACAAGAAGACATTGTCGACCAGCAATCATACCCTGTAAAGACAGTTTTGGAAGAAGACCTATAATGGCTAGCGGAGCTTGGCAGAGAAAAGCAGGAAAGAATCCTGCAGGTGGTTTAAATGAAACAGGACGCAAATCCTATGAAGCACAGAACCCTGGCTCAAACCTACAGGCACCAGTTAAAGCAGGAAACAATCCACGCAGAGCATCATTCCTAGCTCGCATGGGAGGGATGCCTGGACCTGAATACAAGAACGGTAAACCTACAAGGCTTCTACTATCTTTACAGGCTTGGGGTGCGTCATCTAAAGCAGACGCTAAAGCTAAATCTGCTGCAATGTCGAAAGCATTAAAGAAAGTTAAAGATGTCTAGAGAAGGCATAGTAATAAACAGCTTTCAGGGCGGAATAAATAACGTCTCTGACCCTTCGCTTATTGCAGAAAATGAAGTAGCTAAAGCTACCAACTTTGTTTTGTCTAGTACAGGTAAATTTGTGAGCAGGCCTCCTTTTAAAGTTGTTTCCGGATATCCTGCAGGAGTAAGCCTTTCAGCTATCCCAAGTTTTCTAGGGTATTGGCGTAACGAAGAAAACGTGACTTTTGCTGTAGTTTCATTTAGCACAGGAACATATATATGCAATCTAAGCACTTTTGCTTGGACAACCATTTGGGGCTCACAGGCTGTAGATATTACAACTTATTTGAATAGATTGTATGTTATCAGCCCTACAGCTGGTGGCGGATACTATGGAAAGGTTGGTGGCGCATACTCCTTCACTTCTGTAGCCGCAATGCCTATTGGCTCAAACATACATGCCGCTGTAGGTAGAATTTTTATTGCCAGCCGAGCAGACGGCTCAAAGTCTGTTTTACGTTACAGCAATATTACAAACGCTGAAGCAGCAACAACTATAGACCAGTTCCCTGCAGCTAACTTTATTGGTGTAAATGAAGGTGATGGTGAAGATTTAGTTAAAATTATGCAGGGTAACAATGAGCTATTCCTTTTCAGGTCTAACTCTACATGGCGTCTAGCTTTCAGCGCATCAGACGACCCATCTAGAGGTATCCTATCTCAAATATCTGGAACCATCGGAGTAGACAACGTAAACAGCGTTGTAGATGCAGGAAACTTTATTGCAGTCCTACACGCAGGAATCTTATACCAATTCGCGGGATACAACTTTTATCCACTAAACGACTACACAAAATTTAGATTTAAATTACCTAGCACTGCAGACACAGGCTACCCTTTTACAAGCAACATCACTACAGCCCTATCCACTATCGGCAAATATTTGCTCGTCTACTACCATGGTAGCTTTTACTGCTATGACGTAGATTTTAGAATCTGGACAGAATTTATTACGCTAACAAGAGCCGCACACATAGTAGAAGCACCTAGAGGAACGTTTTTAACTTCAGACCAAGTAGTTACAGGGTTTGGCATACATGACAGCATTTCTGGAATACCCGGACAAGGAACTGGTTTAGTTAAATTTGCTTTAGAGTACCCTGCGACAGGTGTCGCGGTAGAAAACATTAAATGCGTTATACGTACAAAAGCTTACGACATTGGCGAGCCATCCAAGTTTAAAAGAATATTTAGCTGGGAAGCTTTAGTAGTTGCAGTAAATACTGTTACAGGAGCCTTCACGCCTATAGAGCAAGTAAATGCCAGCACCACTACATGGAATTATTGGGCAACAAACAATATTACATGGGCTTCACTAGCAGCAAACCTAACCCCTTGGAATGCCCTACAACCTACCATAGTTTCTTTAGTAACAGGGTTACCTGCAATAAACCCAGCACCTCAAGTAATCAAGTTTGGCGGTAAAAAAACATTTAAGAGAGCATACTTCACAGTTGAATTCTCTAATGACGGCGACTCTCAAACCGCCCCTTCCCGCCTAGACGGCATAGTTCTCTACATGTTAGCTGGTAAAACTTTGATAGGACAGGCGCAATGATAAAAAATCCCGGTGGATCTGGTTTCAACAAGTATGCTGCAGGAGCTAAAAGGTATGGTGTAGGTGTCCTATCTGGCCCTAACATGGGTATGACCTTAGATAAGACAGGATATCAGGAAAGGTCTGCTAGGCAGCGTGCAAAGAACGCGGCTATGCTAAAATGGATGAAGGGCACTAATGGCTCAAGAAACTTCGGTAAACCGACGATAGGTAAAATATAATGGCGGATAGCAACTCCAATCCGGTTTTTGATTTTTTGGGGACAGTAGGCAAAAATGTTGCTTCACTAGTCGATAAAGGCATTAAAGCTAACTCTACCGTAACAGGTAAAACAACTACCCCTAAAAAAAATACCCCCAAGACAACTACACCTAAGACAGCTACTGGAACAAAACTTCAAACTAGAGTAGACAAAACTAAACCTGCAAAACTAACTCCAGGACTATCAGACCAGTTAGCCATAAACAAGCTAGAGTCAGACAATAAAGCGTCAGAAGCGCTTAGAATGTACCAAGCTCAAGCAGCACAGCAGCAACTGCAAAACTCTCTTGCAACAATTCAGCGTTCAGCAATGCAGCAATACGAAGGTATCGCTAACGACTTTGCTTCCCGCGGAATGCTACAAAGCGGAGGCTACCTAACTGCAGGTAACCGAGCTCAAGCAAATGTGAATGACCAAACTACAGCCACACAAAGCGCTGTAAGAGACTTCATAAACCAAAACAACCTGCAAGGAACAATTGAAAAAGGCGTTAAACAAGGAAACCTTCAAGACATCCTTATGAGACTACTTACCGAATTTAACGCAGGCAACATTAACCAGTTAGGGCAATAATGTCAGACATCAGCGGATTGGGCGCACCCCTAAACAATAACAACCTAGAAAGAACTGTAGGCGAAGCGCAAAACGTTATTAACAACTATTCTTTTGTAACTGGCGGGCCAAACCAAAGCCTAATCAACTCTTTAAACCAGCAGTCAAAGCAGAAAGCTAGCCAGTATAAACAGAATCGTGCAGACGCATCAAACATGTACGGGCAGTTAACTCAGACAGTAGACGAAGGTGCACGCGTAGTTCAGGAAGGCTACGAAAAAAACATTAAAGAATCAAATGTTAGTGCTACAGGAGCTACATCTGCTTTGGGTGACATCCTTCAGCAGCAAGTGCAGCAAAGACAGAAATCTGCTAACGAACTGGGTGTTGGCAAGCAAGCCGCAGGAATAAACTTTGAATCAGATACCCGCGGAAATGCGGCTATGGGTGACATTATGGCTTCCCAACAGAACTGGGAAAACCTTTTAAGGTCACAGCAACTAAACGCTAAACAGCAGGATGTAGATACAAAGACTGCTTTAGGTCAGTCAAAGAATCAAACCATGCTAGCCCTACAGCAAGCACTACAGCAAGGTAAAAGCAACATCGCAAACCAGATAGCTGCAGAACGTGGCAAACAGGGCACACAGCAAATGACTCCTCTAGGTAGCATCCTTCTAGGCGGCATTGGTAGCAAGATTCAAGGCCTAATGAACCCTACTAACGCTGGTGCAGAAACCCTTTCTAGCGGCTTGAACTTCTTCGAAAATGACCCAACACTTATTGACGCTATGGGCGGGGTAAAACCTTCACAGTTCGTTAATCCAACCACAGGCGAATACGGTCCAAACGCATTCTACAACTTCTACCTAGGCAAACTACAGGAAGCTTATAGCAATAATCAATGGAAGGCAGGCGCCCCTCTGGCTCCAGAGTTAGACCGCTTTGCAGCAATATTTAAACTGCCAAGAACAATGGCAACTAATGCTTCCGGCGTATTTAATACAGGAAACATGTAGCACATAAACTGCTATAATTGTCTATAAAGAAAGGCAATAATGTCTCCAACCAACAAAGAAACCGCTGATTTAATACGCAGAGTTTCTGGTATAACCTCCACAAACATACCGCCACAAGCGGCTATGCCTCAAGGTGGACAGCAGAGACAGTCTTCAATTATCCCAACTGACTGGGCTGCTAAAACAAAGCAGACAGAACAGGGGCAAGACCTTGCATCTCAGATAGCTCAAGGCGGAATGAACGCTGTAGGTTACGCGTTTCGCCTAATCACAGGTTTAGGTAGAGGTATAACTAACCTTGCAGGTGGCGTGCTCCCCCACGCAAACGCAATCTGGGACACATACAAAGATGGTTTCCAAGCAGAAGACATCCCTAAAACATTTGAAGAGGGAACCAAAGCAGTATTTGGTGGACTAGGTGGACTACTTAAAGGTATTGCCGTATCAGGTGTTCCACAGGTAGAGAGCATCTTAGAACAAGCTGATGGAAGGCCAATCTATGAGTTTGGTTCAGATCTATTTAAGAGCAAAGACTTCTCTAAAGCAATGGAAAATCTACGTGGCGCAGGACTGCCTGTAGGTAACCTTGGAACTAAAAAAGCAGATGAAAAGCTCTTTAACATTGCCACACCTTTTGGAGATTTCGGCCTTACAGAGAATGAAACCTGGGGTCTAGGATGGGATATTTTAACAGACCCTACAACCTACGCCACCATGGGTATAGCAGGAGCAGTCAAAGGAGCCTCCAGAGGCATCAGCACAGCCACAACCTACGCTAAAGCAGGTAAGCCAGCCAACTTTGCTGATGTAGCCCCTAAAGCCCTTCCACGCCCGTTCTACACTGGTGCTAATTTAGACAGAAAAGGTCGAAAAGCCTTTAAAAACACCCCTCTACCTAATCCGACGTACACTATCGCCAACACCTCACCCCTAACTTACATCGCAAAAGAGATGGGTCGAGGATTTATGGAGGCACACAGAGCTCGACTCAACCACGTGGCATCAAGAACCACAGCATTTTCAGCAGTAACCCTTTTTAACAAAAAAGCAGCCGAATCAATGATAGGTAAAGGCGACGAAGTTACCCAACAATACGTCGAAAACATCCTTGCCATCAACAGAGACGAAATTCTTGCAGGACAAAGAGAGCTACTAGCCAAGCAGGGCGTAACAGACCCGATGGAACAGGAAAGAATCCTTGCAGAAACAACTGCTGCGCTAAACGCGCAGGTGTCAGAAATCGTTAAACAAGCCCCCGTATGGAAAGAACTGTTTAGCAGTAAAGAAGCAGCAGATAACCTGTCCCGATTAGCAGCAGAAAATGGTGTTACACCTATTCAGCAAGGTGCATTTGAGATAGCAGACCGCACAGCAAGAGGTTTAAGAAGAACTAAGCCAGCAATTGCAAGAACACAAACTGAAAAGTTTAAAAGCGAAGAAGCCTTAAAGTTTGGTCGCGCAATGGAGAGCGCATCAAACCCTAAAACTGGTTCAGCTAACTTTGGTGAAATCTGGGATTCTTTTAAACAGTTAGATAAAGCAACTGTTAAGAACGTTTTTGATTCAATGGTTAGGCCTATTGGATATCGTGAACGCTCTGCCTTGGATGCTAAGGCTGCCAAGCAAGCGGCAATGACTGAGGACCAAGACCTAATTGAAGCCTTGTACGGCACAGGTAAGCGCGTCACAGCTAGCGGCAACCGCACACCAGTACAGGACATTAAAGCCGTAGACGAAGCCATCCCTGGCACAGGTAAAACACGCCGCAAATACATTCAGACAAATAGCAAAGAACTTAAGCAGCTTATGAAAGCTGTTCGTATGGCTAAAGACACCAGACAAGGTGCAGGAAGTAAGTTAACAGCAAGCAAGAAAATAAACATTGCATCAGCTGCAGACATTGAAAATGCTCCAAAAGAATTCTTAATCAATTTGACTAAAAACTTCTATGAAGACCTAGTCCTGCCTACAACACCTTCAGCTAAAGCATGGGACGATTTAACCACAATCGAAAAAGGCAACCTTACAGAACAAATCTTAAACGACCCTACAGTTATCACTGCAGACATTTTTAACAAGTCAATTGTTAGCCCTACAGTTATGGCTGCGAGAGTCAGCTATCTTGGTGAGCGTTCTGCATCTGCGGCAACAAAAGAATACAACAAAATTAACTGGTTTAGAGACCAAAAATACAATCCACTAACAGCCACAGCAACACACCCTAAACTGCATGAATTTGCTTTTAGTCAAGACGAAATAAGAGCAGGTGGGCTATCCTTTTCTGAAGTAACAAAGCTTATGCTTGCCGCATCAGGACGTGTTCAAGACCCTGACGTAAACAAAGTTCTCCGCCAGCTAAACGTTAGAGTAGATGACCTATATGTAGGTGGCGACATGATGAACCTAGCTAAGATTGAAGAAAAACTTCATGAAGCTCACATAGCTGTAATAGCTAAGAAGCGTGCCGACTACCTAAGAAGACTTAAAGCAGAGAACACAGGAGAACTTGGGGCAGACAATCTAGTAGACCCAAACTTTTTAAACGCAGATATGGAAGCAATTTTAGGGCAGCACATTGCAGACCTAACTGCAAAAGGCAATTTAGCTACAGAAGAAGAAATCTTAGAGGCAATCAAAAAACTAGATTTGGTTCAAACTGCTCAAATGGAAGCAGGTGAAAAACTAACAGCATTAGGTTTCGACTGGATGGGAATTGGTAAGCCAGGCTTCCTAGTTCTAAGCAGACTAGAGTCACCTACAGCATTTAAAGCGGACAGCACCGAATCAAAAGTATTCTCAGAAATTAAATCAATTCTTAAAGCCCCTGCAAATAAGCCAACACAGCCAGTATCTCAAAGAGAATATTTTGCACCAATTGTACAAAAACTTAAAGAAATAGAAGCAAGGCCAACTACAACACAAACAACCAAAGATACAATAAACAAAATAATTCGCATAACCATTGAAACACCAGATGGAGCAAAAATCACTCCTGCAACAAAACTAGATTCAATTGCTTTAGGAGAGTACTTTTCCCGCATAGGAAACATTGCAAAACAGTTAGAAGACAGAGTTCAGCGCGGAACAGTTGTAGGTTTTGACACAGTATTTGCACGCAAAGGTGGGGAATACGACCAGCAGGCATTCCTGCCATTCCTAGAGGCATCCTACCGTGCCAGCCGCACACAAGACTCAGTGGACGGCGGATACTTTGCAAACAAAATAGATCAAATGGTTAAAGCAAATAACAAAAATGCTAAACCTCTTGCAGAACAAAATTCTACAGAGATTAAAGAATCATTAAAGTCTTTAGGCACATGGGGTGGAGAAGGTATATCTGCTGCCCTACTATACACAGTTATCCGTTTAACAGAAAAGCAGGCAGCAAAAACTAAATCAACTCCTTTGCCTCCAGAGATGGAAGCTGACATTAACCGTGTTTACGAAACCACTTTCAACAAAATGGTTGACGACATTATCCGTGAAGACGAAGCAACTTACCGTGTAGAAACAATCGCTTCAGATGTTGTTACAGAAAATACTGGCACAGGCAGAATAAAAAAAGTTGTAGTTGAAAAACTTCGTTCCGACCAAGAACGAGCAGTCTACAGGGAACTAATCGACCAAAAGATGCTTACAGTGGACCCTAATGGACAAGTGCTTGAACTATTAAAGAAACTTTACAATGACTACGTGTTCTACCAAAAGAACGCTGCACAGAAGCTTCCTGAAGACTCCTTAGCTCCACCTAAAATCTGGAGAAACGGCAAATGGATGAAAATTAAATCTACTGCCGACATCCTGCCTGGCGATGAAATTTCTTACGAACAATTTACAAAACTTTCTGTATTCATAAAAAATAAATATGAAAAGAAATCACCTCAACTTGTAGCCATCCAACAATCAGCTAAACAACTTTCATGGAGAGGAATCTCAAACGCCGAACAAAGAGCTGGAAACAAGATTTCTAGGATGAGAGCAGAAGAAGAAATCTTTGCCCGCTTCCCTAAATTTGCTGACTCAGGCACGATGATTAGAGCAGCACAAAAAATCCCTAACCGCACACTAGCAAACATAAACTGGCGTGCAAGAACATGGCTAGCAACACTAGTAGATGAAGGTGACCGCGGTATTCGCGCACTAGAATCTAAAGACAGCGTTATGAAGAGGCTTCAAGACAAACAAGCCAAAGGTATTGACGCTCTAAAACAAGAACAAAAAGACTTTAACATTATCTTAAGCAAACTAGAAACAAAGCTTAAAAAAGAAGAAACTGCAACAAAAGCCAACGTAGCAAAAATGAGTGTAGGCGAGCTAATTGCAGCAGGGAACAACCTAGACTTTATCCGCAAAGTTAAAATTATGCAGGTTACCGACGGAAAAGAAGAAGAAGAATGGCAGTTTGCCATGAACCACCTCCTAAACATGCAGGTAGTAGACAGAGGCGGCCGCTACGAAAGTTTTAGTGAATTAGCTCAAACATATAAAGCAGCACAAAGAGACGAAAAGCCTGGAGACTTCAGTAGAGTAACAAAAAAGCAAATACCTACAGACAAAGAAGTTTTAGAAATCCTTACAACCATGGGTGGAACAATAAGCGAAAAGGCCGCAGAGTTCCTTAAAAACCCTACCGTAAAACGCACCAATGTTGTATCTTTGCTGAGAAAGCTAGACAAGGACATCGCTAAACAAGATCTTGCAAATGCAAAAGCACTCGACTTTATTACATCAACAAACATCGCTGGCGGAGCACAAGTAAGATACATCGCTAGTACACTAGGGTCAGATAAAGTTGTGCAACAAGAAATCCTAAACCAGTTAAATCTAGAAGTTGTAAAACTATATAACGAAGGTCTAGATTTTATTCCATATTTGGCATCCGTTTCTCTAGGCAAATCAAATAAACAATACTTTTCAACGAGAGCTAAAGAACTAAAGAAATCTGAAATAGACGCCTTAGGTAGAACTATCGACGTAGATAAAGCAGCACCTAACTACAACAGAAAATCTTTTAAGAGAACCTACGAAACAACTAGCGTGCTCTATACTGGATGGGCATCAACAGTAGCAGCGTTAAGTAGCATGGCTAAAGAAAAAGGCCTAGAAGGTGCGGCAAGACAAGCATTCATGACAGAAAATGCCATGCGAGTTCTAAGGCTAAGAGACCTTATGCTACAAGTGCAAGGTATCTTTCCAGTAACTACCTTGTCGCTAAAACTACAAGAACAAAAAATCCTAGGCTTGAACGTGCACTCACCTGAAGAGATTGCAGGGCTAAGCAAGCCAGTTTACCTAACTGACGCAGACGTACTAGATATCTACCCTCAAGACGTTATTGGAAACATGCTGTTTATAGGTAAAGAAGCATCCATGCCTATAACTTCCTTTATATCACCTGCAAGACTCCTAGTTAGTGCAATGGACAACTTGCCTGCTGGAGGAAATTTTACCGAAGAACAGTTGCAAACTTTAGCAGAACGAATGGCAATGCTAATGCGAAACGCTGCAAAAAAAGCCAACACACAAGAAGGCAACAAAGGCCTAAGCCACTACGCCGTAGACTCAGAAGCTTTCGAAGAAAAACTTCGCATCGCAATTGCTTGGATGCTAAAGCCAGAAAGCCAAACAAAACTATTTGAACAACATGTAATTAACGCTGCAATTGCAACAAAAGTTTACAAATACCAGTCAGCAGAAGTTACAGCAGACATAACTAAAGCCATGCTTAAAATGCTTCAAAGCCCATTCGCATCAACAGGCACAAAGATTCAAGCAATCTTAGATTCAAGCGAAGCAATTAGAAACCTCACCGGCAGAGGCGACCTAAGCCCAGAAGTTCTATTCCAGGCAGAACTAGACCTAAATATGGTGTTAGCCTCACAGCTAGACCTAGACAGCTTCCACGTCGCACAAGCAGCCTTAAAGATAGAACAGTCTGCCCAAGAAGCCACCGCTAAAACAAAGTTAAGAAGTCAAATTAAAGCAGCTAACGGCGAACATGTTAAACGAATGAACCAAATTCGTGCAGACCTAGAGCGTAGCCGCGGGGAACTTTACAATAACCTTGCTGCCATGAGAAACCTTGCCGAAGTCAAAAAGGGTCCTGATATCGAAAAAGATAGTCCATTTGACGTATATCAAGACCATCTGATAAGCGACGTGCAAATTAGACGTTCACTAAAATATGCTGACAGCAACCTAGGTAGACTTTTTTACGACTATGGAATGCAAACATTAAGAAACCTTTACGGACCAATTGAACGCCGCAGAATTGACGCTGTAACTACATTTGAAGTTATTGCAGGTAACATGAACAAGAAATGGCAAACCGCTCATCCTGACCGCAACATTCTTGGTGACGCATTTAGAATTATCCAACAAGTTCCGGATGAAATCTTGGACGTAGCGTTGCAAGCTAGATCGACCCTTCTAAGAGCCGCGGCTAACAAAAAGAAGACAGGTGAGGCTGCGCTAACGCCTGAAGAATACGCTGACCTAATAAAAGACTCAAAATCGCTAGACCCATACCTAGGATTGGAAGATAGAGCACTAAACGAAGCAGTAGATGAAC
>Ga0209087_1002288_pt1 | contig 10838 bp, 8 predicted proteins | sample S_130805_EF_Meta_FD_187321 | JGI IMG/M metagenome (GOLD analysis project Ga0209087, IMG submission 187321) | Freshwater microbial communities from Lake Simoncouche, Canada to study carbon cycling - S_130805_EF_MetaG (SPAdes) (version 2) | ecosystem: Environmental > Aquatic > Freshwater > Lake ...
TCACTCCAAACTGCTACACGAGCTTGATCAGGTATAGATGAGTAGTCTGCAGCAACAATAATTGGGCTGATATGTCCCTGATCCCACAAATCTAGTCCTGCCACCTTGTTAGTGAGTCCAGCGTCATAAATATCATCTAGGAACGCATAAGCACCTGCCGTAGCGGTATATGCAGTAATAACTATAGTTGCATATCTGCTGTCTGTAGATGAGTAGTAGGCAGTTAATGTCCAGGGCAACCAAGCTCCTGTTGTATTTGCCATATTTACAGTAGCGTCAGGCGATGCAGTAAGCAAAGTATTTGGTAGATACAAGGATACGTTTAATATTCCAGAGCTAAATGTGGCATTGCGATATAGATATCCATAGACCTGTACTTGAGAAAGTGGGTTGGCAGGAACTTTGAATGACATTTTAGCACCGTCGGTAGCGTTCTCAGGCTTGATTGCAACAGCTAGTGAGCCAGCGGTTCTTACAGTTGTATCTCCTAGACCAGAACCACTTGACCAGAACGAGCCTTTATTGGAATACCAGCGGTGAGATGAGGAGTTTGTCCCAAAATCTTGGAATGCTATATCTGAACCATCAAGCTGGTTTAAGTACCCACTTATTAGAGTGGCTGAACCAAAACTACAATCTTTGAATAGTGCTGTATTGTAAGTGGTAGTTAGCGTTAAGACATCTATTGCATTGGTAAATAAAGTTCCAAAGTTGCAACTGTTAAATAATACAGCTACAGCTGAGCTAAAATAAACTGCATTAGTTCTGGCGGCATTTACTGTACAGTTATTAAAGGTAATATTATTTGAACCACTTACATATATTGCACTGATTGTAGATGTGTTTGAGCCATTAGCACCATATGAATGACAATTATTAAACACTATATTAGATGAGTTTGTTCTAACAGAGAAAGATGAACCACTTACAGCTGCACCTGCTCCACCGAAATCAAGACAATTTTCAAATGTTTGTGCTGAACATGTGAGAGTACCAATGGCAGCGTTTGACGTGTTGGTACAGAGATTATTATAAGCAACCACATCTGTAATTGTAGCGGCTGTAGTACAGTTGTTAATGTTTAATGTATTTCTTGTACCTACAGAGTTTTGATATAAGACTGCCTTATCCATTGTATCTACGCTTGCAGCTGTGTTCTTAAAGTTAAGTCCGTGTGCTGAGGCTGCACTAGAATATTCCCATCGTGTTAATCCAAAGTCTGATGCATATAGGGTTGATTGTGAATATACTTTATACCCTCTAGTCGTTGTAAGAGCTTTCACAACACAGTTTCTAGTTAAGTTAGCCATATGCACACCAGCGGCATGAGTGTAGGTTAGAGCGGCTTCTACACCACCAGGAGTACTACTTAATACAAATGATGTAGATGAGTTTCTAGTTTTTACATATCTTATTTCGTTTTGGTTGTATGCGGTTGAAGTACCGATTACTATTTCGTCACCAACTGCAGCGTCCCAGCCAGAAGATACGATAAGTGGGTCAGCGGCTGTACCTACGCCAGAAGCGTATTTAGTTGAAACTATATAATCTGCTCCTGAAAATAAAAGCCGACCGCCCCTGTTACTTCCAGATGTAAAAATACCAAATTCACCGTTAGTTGTGTTACAGTCTATTGTTAAAGTTGATACTTTTGTTTTATCCGAAATATTACCTGACCAGTTAAATATACCGTCTCCAGAACATATAATTGAACCTCTGACTGTAAGTGAAGTTGATACACCAGTATCTGCTGATACTCCACCGCCAGTTCCAATAGTTATAGCTGCTCCCATTGTAACTGCAGTTCCATCTTGCATTGTCTTATCTGTTCCTGAGCCGACAACATCTGTAACCGCTCCAGAGAATACTAATTGCTTAGATGCAAGTGACGTATTATGAAAGCCACCTACCCATACATCATCATTGGCTGCTAGAGCTGAAGCCGTGTTATAGGTTGTAGTTGTCAAAAGAGTTGATGTAGTTGCACCAAGAACTGTACCTGATGTACCACCTGAGCTATATACTTTAATCCTATAAGCTGATGCAGTTAAGGTTGCATAAGTATAAGGCGTAGCAAATCTAGCATAATTCCAGCCAAGTTTAATATATGCATTAGTCATTGTCGCAGTAGCCTTAGTGACGGTAGATTCCTGTAGTTCAACAATTACGTTAATAGTTGTAGGTAATGCTGAGATATATACCCAAGCACCTGTAGCCGCATTTACTAAGTTAGGTGCAGTAAATCCAGCACTAGTAACACCAGCAGCAGTAATGTTCTGTGAAGTGGTAGTTACTGTACCCGTTCCGACGTGAGTATCATATACTCCTGAAGATACAAATGTCCTGAGTGCCATTAGCTTATCTCCGTTCCAATTCCAATGTCTTGTGACACTTGATATTCAGCTGCAAATGCGTCTAATCGGTTCTTAATTTCAGCTTCAGCGTGAGAAGGTATAGCTTCTACTACTTGGCTTGTAAGAATAGTAAGGTCATCATCTAAAATATCAAATATAAACTGCTGTGTAAGGTTTAGTGTAAGTTCTGACTTTGATGTTATTATTGCTCTCATATTACTCCTTTCTAAAATGCTGTCGCATAATCTGTATAAGTTTGACTTGCTCGGTTTGTCCACGCTGTAGAATAAGCCGAAGCTCCTGCTACATACTCAAATTTTTTAGTTGCTAATGTCTTTCTCATAATATACCAATACCCATCATCTCTTTGGAAGCCAAAGTATTTATAAGTAGCTGTTGCTTCAATATCTGCAATAGCATATCTTTCAGTTGGTTTCGCATAAGTTACATCTTGACTACTGGTTGTGCCAGCAGCCCAGCAAGCTGTTGATAATGTTAGTACAGTGCTTCCACCAGTATTCTTTTTTATATCCATTGTCATTGGAAGATTAGGCTCAGCAATACTTGGTATAGTAGCACTATTTGGGTGTCTGATAATGTGGAAGGTTACCCACTCGCCATCTGGGGATAGTATTTCATAGTAAATTGGTGCTGCACCTAACCAACCAAATCTTATTCTATATAGATTATCTTTAGTAGGGTCTAATGCTTCTGGTGTGCCATTTCTTGTAAAGCTAGAGCCCGTCTGTCCACTAAGAGTATCTTCGCTAAAACTTGCTTTAGCTGTTGTGGTGTCTGCTCCACTAGTTCTTTTGGTTACACCAAATGATGTACCTTCATATCCTATAAAGAAACCATTGTTGTCATCATAAAGACCTATTCTTTGATAAGAGTTAGCAATACCTGTAGTAAAAATAGTAGTAAATGCAGCATATATTTCTGAGTGTGGGTGATATGTAGTTGATAGATTTGATTCAGCCTTATAGCCACCATTAGTGTTTGCTCCTGTTGAGATTGTACCTTGCCCATTACCTACTGATGCACTACCACCACTGGTTGGAGTTACTGTTAGTTCAGTTAGTAAATTAGCAGCAGCAGTTGAGAAATCAATTTCTATTTGATTATGGCGAGTGCCAATAATTGTCTGGTTGAATATATCAGTCTGTGCAGTTGAGCCACCACCACCGCCTGCAGATATATTGTTTACTGCATCTATAATACCTTGAGTATCTACCCTGTTTGCATCTGCATAGGCTGTAATAGCGTTATAAAAGCTCTTGCCATCACTTAGTCGTACAGATATAGGTGCATTAGCACTAGTCGGAAATACTACGTCCTGCTTCTCTACATTGACATAAGGCTGTGGCAGATTAGCAATATTATCGTTTAGCTGGTCAAAGAACTTAGATAGCTCCTTGAAGTTTGTAACCTTTATATCGGGTTGCTGAGCGTCTGCAATATTCTTAACAGTAATTTCAGTCACTTGCTCTGGTTTATTAGTCTCAATAGCTTCTGTGACGGTCTCACCTAGATTGCCAAGCCACTTCTGCAGTTCTTGTAGGTTAGTTACCTCTACGGCTTTCTCAGTGTTCACCTTTACGTTACCTTCAACTTTAACATCGCTGACCGGTGGCTGATAGGTATCTATTTGCTTCTGAACTAAACCACTAAGCTGATCAATGCCCTTATTTAGGGACATCAACTCTGTTCGTTGCTCTTCAAGGTATAGTGATAGATCTTTCTGATCCATACTATTCTCCTGCTGTTCTGCCGCCAGGTACTAGTGAACATGTACAGTTCGGGTGTAATGGTGGCGTATCTATGTCTGCATACTCAATTCTCATTGTCCCACCACTCTCACCAGTAATAACATCTCCAATGCCAGTAAAGTTTGTTCCAATAGTCTTAGTTCGTCCGGCATAGGTCCTACAGAACTCGCAAGCTCCAGGATTTACAAACCATTCTACTGTTGCATATCCATTCTGCTTGTATACCATCTCAGCTGTGCGGTTACTAGCTTTCAGGCTTTCAGTTCGTGCAATTCGTTCTGCCCGGTATCCTTTAGCATCTGAATATACTGATTCAACTCGCTTCTTAATCTTTACGAGGCTTTCTCCGGCTTGCTGTCCCTCTGTAATAGTCTTTTCAAGTGCAGCAATAGTATCTGCGTTATATATACCAGCAATCTGCTTAATCTGAGCTTCTACTGTAGACCGCATTTCAGGAGTTATAGTTAGTAGCTCGCCAGTAATAAAGTTTGCTACGTCTTGTCCCTGTGCTTCTATTAGGTCAATGATAGTTGGGGTTAGTAATGTTGCAAGTGCTTCTGATTCGTCCTTAACGCTGAATAGCCAATCTTCGTAAGCCTTTTTAGATGCGTCAATATTAGCAATGACACGATTCTCTTGCGACAATGTGAACTTTGATATGTCTCTCTTAACACGCTTAGCATAGATATCATTTGTTTCCACCAGTTTGCTCCTGAATGCTTCTTGATCTGTATTAAGTTTCTTTAGCTTTTCGGCTTTAGTAAGTGCAGTCTTTAACACTATTTGCTTTGACATTGATGGATCTTCATTATGACCCATTGGAGGCATTACTCCTGTGGTAGTTGGTAGATCATCGCCACCCTCTATAGGTTCATATCCAAGCTCTTCACGAACCTCATTTACTGTAAGCACTACATTGACTAGGTCTTTGTGTAGCATGTGTTCATATTCTTTATCTTCTGGCACTGGTGATTCGTGAGTAATATCTATAGACTCACCACGTCCTGAGTCCATCATAGCTATTTGCTCATAGATACGGTCTAATCGTCGCATGATAGGCTCAATCTTCTCTTTGTTGTAGACATAGCTAAATGCTTCAACTGTGTTGCGTCCTAGAGCACCACCGTCTGTCATACCAAGCATCTCCTTTGGTACTTCTAGCATCATCAGCACGTCGTTCTTAGCCATCTTACGTGTAATCTCTTGGTCAACGTCTTTTAGTGTTGCACCTACGGCTTTGAAATCAGCTTGCCCACCCCTAATGAAAGCTGTTTTACCTGCATTATGTGGTCCTTCGTATCCTTCACGCCATTGTGCAGCAAACTGTTTGAATGTTTCTCGGTCCATGTCCGGCAATGAAACAATACCGCTTGGGCTTGCGTTGTTCTTCATGTAGTTGAGTGTGAATATAGCAGTAGTTATTTCTGTATCAATATAAGTACTAGCCTTCTCCATAACTGACATACCACGCCATTCATTAAATGGATTAGGTCGCTTATCATGCAATACTTCGTCAACAGTCAATGGTACTTTAGCTCCGTCTGATTTATTAAGCATGTAGCCAACAAGTTCACCTTCTTCTATGACAAGTTCCATCTGTGCAGGGTTTAATAGGTATACTTCTTTAATCTTACGGCTGTTCTCGCCACGAGCTAGATACCAGAATGTCTCACCATATATTTCAAAGAGCATACCGAATAGGTGTACAAAGTCTGATGGATTCTTCTGTATGCGGTTAGGATAGTTAAATAGCGTTAAGATTGGGTGATTAACGTACATATCGCCATTAGCTTTGTGTATTTCAGGCTCATAAATAGAGAGGCTGCTACCAATCTTATCTATAGCTTTGTATGTTATACCGTAAAGTTGTCTGCGAGGTGAGAAATCTGATTCACCAGTTAGGTTTCGTATGACTTCTCCATTAACAGAGTTGCCGAGATTTTGTTTGTTTATAAAAACTGTATAAGCGTTGCGAAACCGCTGTGATAGTTTCATGTGTTGTTACCCTCAAATTACGGTCTCCAGGACTCTAATACTATACTAGCATAATCACAATATAATGTCATCAAGCGTGATCATGTTGCTATTGTTTATCTTAGTTATAAAGTATCTCATGCTATCTACTGCATCATCATTATCTTTAATTGGCTGGTCAGTCTCGTGATTATCCTTGTCCATTTTCCAAGCGTACGTTTCAAGTTCATCAATTAGGTTTACGCATCTATCACTGATAGTTAGTTGCCCAGAATGAAATGCCGACTTAACCGTGTTAATACCTTGTAGCACGCTGTCCTTGCCTTTAACTGCTGGATCAAGCCTAAATGGTAGTTCTCGGTTTAATTGCATGATAGCTATTGGGTCTTCTGAGTCAGCTACTGCTATATCAATATTATAATTAGCTGTCAGGTTTTTAATTGCATTGGTACGCATCTTGTCGTCTAGCTTACGCATATACAGTTCTTTCATAACGTGTATCTTGTCGTCCTTACTAATAGCATAGACATAGGCCGCTAACGGGTGATTGTATCCAAAGTCTAAGCTGAAGCCATATCGGTCGGGCTCAAACGGGCATTCCCTAAGTGCATCGTCTCTAACAAATTCAGTATAGATACGTCCCTCAAGGTCTGTAAACTCTGCTAGATACTGTTGAGCAAATACGCTAGGTGCTATGTCTTTACGCTTTCTATCTAGATCATATTTAATATTTGGTATAGTTTCATTGTCGTAGCTTGTAAAGTGGAAGTCTTGCCAATCATCTTTATTCTTTGATTCATCTATTAATTGTTTAAATTGTCCTTTACCTCTAGGCATAGATGCGAATACAGCTTCGCCATGATAGTCCAACAGTGTCGGTTCTATAACGTCATTCCAAGCTTTTTTTAGGTTCTTAGCTACAGCACATTCGTCTAGGTATACTTTGTGATACTTCTTACCGAGCATGTTATCTACACTATCCCACGAATAAAGTTTAATCCTAGAGCCGTTATGAAGTTTAATTATAAGCTCTTGAGAGTTTTTGTATTCTATATACTTACCGGCAATCTTTAAGTAATCCTCCCATACAACATCTTTAGCGTGTCCATAAGTAAGACCTACATATGCCATAGACAAGTTTGGGTATCTTAATCCATAGTTAAGACTGTCTATAATAAAATAATAAGTCTTGCCAGTCCTACGTCCACACCTAAGTATTTTGTGTCTAGCTTGATTATTCGTTACTGTTTTCTGCCAGTTTATCAGTCTCGGCAACTTCATTGTCAATTCTAAAGTTTGGCTTTCTTGCATATGCACTCTCTATTATTATTGTTGGTAACTTATCACCACCAGATGTAACATCTAAATGCTTGCCATAGCCATTCTCTGCAAGCCACTTCATGGCCTGTACATCACCGGTCATAGCTTTAGTAAGTGCAACGTATGCTACAGCCTTAAATCCGTTCTTGCCATACTTAGCTTTCAGCTCTTCTTTATTCTTTAGAGTTGTTTTGTCCCAGTCTATATCCTCTGCTAGTTCTTGAATAATAGTAGACAAGTGTTTAGAGCCTTTAGGTTTGCCAGCAGGGTTGCCTGATTGACCCGGCTTAAATTGAGTTTCTTTGCCTATATCTGGTGTTGTATCTTTGCCTATCATGCCTGTATGTTGCCTGTATTTAATGCTGGTGTTAGTTCTTCCCAATTATCAGGTAGCTCGTTTTTATTAGTAAACTTAGCATACCTCTTTCTAATAACATCAACATATTTAGGGTCTAGCTCCATTCCATAACAAGTACGGTCTGTTTGTTCACAGGCTATTAGAGTAGAGCCGGAACCGAGGAATAGGTCAAGAATATTATCTCCAGACTTACTACTATTGTTTATTGCTCTAGCAACAAGCTCTACTGGCTTTTGAGTCGGGTGAAACTCGTTTTTTGTCGCTCTGCTTATATCCCAGACGCTTACTTCATTATTTGCACCATACCACTTCGGAGATTTTCCTTTCTTAAACATATAAAGACAAGGTTCATGTTTGCTTTTATACTGAGCACCTATTGCCCCAAACTGTGCCATGTTCTTGTTCCAGATAATATGATTTCTAACCTCAAGACCAGCTTGAAGTACAGCTTGAAGTACAGCTAGTGATTTGCTATCGCTATACCATACATAAAAAGCTGCTCCATCCTTAGACAACTCTACTGCATTAGGTAGGCTATCGGCATAAATATCAGGTGTCCCATCATTCTCTAATTTTTCCCTACGCTTGCCCTTTACTGCGTGTCCACCATCATAGTCAACTCCATATGGTGGGTCTGTGAATACCATGTCTGCTAGATTGCCGTTCATTAGGTCGCTCACTATACCAAAGTCTGTACTATCCCCACACATAACCCTGTGCTTGCCTAATTGATAAATCCCACCAAGTTTACTAATTGCAGGTTCACTTGATACTTCTGGGGCCTCATCTTCTTCTACTTCGGTTTCTACCTCTGTTTTGCCAAACGCTAAAGCGTCAAAGCTCGTTGCTTCGTATACCTCGGCATCATTTAATTCATACTTACCAATAAACTCATCAATGCCTTCTTGAGTAATAGTAGCGTATTGTGAAGTAATCTCTAGTAGTCTAGCCATAGCTTCTTGTAAATCTTTAGCAGGTACTTTTAAGTAAGGAATAGGCTCATTCCACCCCTCTCGGTTTAGTACTCTTTGGCGTTGATGTCCGTCTAGTAAATGTAAGATTTTATCGTTATCTTCCCATACATAAACTGGGTAGCTAAATCCTCTGCGTTGAATAACATTTTTTAGCTTGATATAGTTTACTTCGGTTAGGTCTTTTAGATCGCCCTGTGTAGGCAATAAATCAGCTATCGGTATTGTTGGCAGGTTATTTGGGTTGTGTACTATCATAGTTGTTTATATATCCATTGTCCGTTTTCCATATAGAACTTTACATTACAGGTACTGACATCACTAGGTCTTATTATACCACTGGAAGTTTTATGTCCAATGTGCAAATCCATATCTACATATTTGTTCTTGCTTATAGACAAGCCCCATACTACATCAGGACCATATCTTTGACCGTCCCAACTGCATACACCAGATAGCCATACTTTAGCAGGTGCTAGTAAACAATAGAATCCTGTAGCGTCTATATCCTGTATACCAGTTTTGTTATGATCTATGCTGTCAAAGCGTGATCTGCCATAGAATTCCCAAGCTCCAAGACAATACAATCCATGCCTGCCTACCTGAATACCCGATACATAGCCAAAGTCTTTATCCTGTAAGCGTATATAGTGTCCTAGTAAGCGTTCTAACGTGTTCTCTGGTAGTTCAGCATCTCCCTCTACTTGCCATACTAGGTCCGGGTTGTAAGCCTTTACAATGTCTCTAAGTCTCTCATGGTTTTCTGCTATGCGTATACGTCGTGCTTCTATTCCCTGTGCAGGGTTTTCGTCTACATATAAGATGGTCCGAGTAGGCTGAATAGTTTGCTTTAATATCTGCTGGTCTATATATTCACGATCCTCTACCTGACCAATACAAAGTATGTTCATAGTGACTCCAATGCTTCCATATACTTAGGTAATAATGCGTCCCAGCTAATTGTCTTGGCTATCTCATACGCTTTACGGCTTTCTGTAGCCATGTCGCAGTTCTTAAACCATTCTATCTTTTCATACAATGCAGGCTTTTCTGCTTCATGTAATTGAATTGTAAATCTTGGTGCAAATTGACCTGAGTAATGCGTTGGTACAAGCCACTCAGGTGGTAGCAGATGGTTGTTAGGTGATATATCAGTCATTATTACTGGCATACCGCTTGCCAGTGCTTCATTTAGTGGTAGACAATTGCCACCGTATTTACGAGGTAATACCATTATGTCACCAAGCTTATAGATAAACTGAGCATCTTCTATACCTGTATAGACTGTACTGTGCCTGTATCGTGAGCGAATCTGATGTGCAAGTTCTTCACTCTGTGTAGTTACTATTCCCTCTGGACAAGCGTTCATAAAGTCGTATGTACCGTTGCGGTCGTTGGCTGCAGGTTTCCCAGCTAAGTGTATTGGGAATGCTGTTGTACGTTCTCTGTACGGGAACTCTTCTAAGTCTACAGGGTGATGCAGTTGTATAACCTTAGTGCCTTTACTCTCAGCATGATTACGTATGTAATCCTCTAGCCATACGCTAGGCAATATAATTAAATCTGGCAATTCATACTGTGGGTATACGATGTGGTCATAAAACTCAGGGTTTTCAACGCATACAGTCTTTACACCGAGTTCTCTAGCTCGCTTGTATAGATTTAGGTTGTACGGTGTTTCGGCTGTAAGCAGCACGTCTATGTCGCTAAGAATCTCATCTAACTGGTTGTCGTGTGGTATGCCTTTAAGCGTCAAAGCGTCTGGATACCAGCCATTCTGTTTGTTGCCGTTAAGCGGTGATAGGTCTATTACAATAGTCTTGTGTGGCTTTAGGTGCTTGTAATAAGCCCATGTTTGATAGCCTAGTCCAGTGTTATCATCTCGGACTAGCAAGCCAAGTTTCATATTCCAACCTCGTCGTCACTGGTGTATTTAAGCCCTCCAGCTCTCCCATCAAGATTCTCGCTGCGTTTTATATGCTTACCGTTGTCTGGATAGTAAATCCATAATCGGTGCTTGTGCCACCCAATCATGCCGTAATCATTCCACGCATTATGCAAGACACCATGAAATGTATCTTCAATAAATTGC
>Ga0209087_1002290_pt1 | contig 10834 bp, 10 predicted proteins | sample S_130805_EF_Meta_FD_187321 | JGI IMG/M metagenome (GOLD analysis project Ga0209087, IMG submission 187321) | Freshwater microbial communities from Lake Simoncouche, Canada to study carbon cycling - S_130805_EF_MetaG (SPAdes) (version 2) | ecosystem: Environmental > Aquatic > Freshwater > Lake ...
CTTCCAAGAGTCGTTAGGATCTTGGGTCATGGTCAGAATAGCGTCGACGGCCTGGGTTTCTAAAAGCCGCTCACCGATACGAGTAGTGATTCCAGTCCATTGCGCACCAGGACTTGGATTTCTCAAACTTGCACGGTGCATTTGAATAAAAGGTCCAAAATGCAATTCATCTTGACGATTAAGATCTCTCGGTCGGCCATGAACTTCAGTTTCGAGATGAGGGTAGTTAGGCTTTATAAATTGACAAGCTTCACCACAGCGTTTGGGATCACTTGTTCGAGAAATACCACAGTCAGTACATAGCGCACGATAAGGCGCTTGGTCTAAATTCACATCATCCTTTTGAATGGATTACTTCTGCAACGATTAAAAGTTAATTGCTGAAAGAAACCATAAACAAATAGAGATAGTGGTGAAAACGCCGATAAAAACAACAATGCCATTACGGTAAAGATTTTTTGCTTTATCACGTGCTTCAACTGCGCGTTCTTGATTCATATTGTCTCCTATGCAAAATTTAATTTTATATGAAAATTCGATATAAATGAAGAAAATTACCCTATGAACTAAGCCTGAAAACAACTATTTAGAAGAACAAAGAAGATGTTTGTAAAGAGAACTAAAAATAAGATATTTTTCAGGCAATATAAATTCGAATTAATATGCAGTTCCGCATATTTAATTAAGCCTAGCCAAAATATTTTTTAATGAATGTCACGAATGGTAACCATTGTAAAAGTCAAATTAACATGTTAAAATGCATGAAATTTTATAAAAAAATCATGCAAAATAACTTCTCAAATACAACTTCAATTAGAAAATCTAAGGTAGATGAGGGAGCTTTGGGAAGACTTCGATCACATTTAAAAAAAGGGCAAGTTTATAGAAGGGAGGATTTTTTGAAAGATTCTAATGCTATTGATCGCCACTTAAAGCAACTGGTTAATGCTGGTTATTTGGAAAAGATGGCACAAGGGATATATTACTCTCCTAAATCTTCGACCTTTGGTAAGGTGCCTCCGAGAGATGAGGATTTGGTAAGGGCTTTTCTAAAAGATGATAATTTTTTATTATTTTCACCAAATATCTATAATTCTTTGGGATTGGGAACAACGCAACTGTATAACAAGACAGTTGTATACAACCATAAGAGGCATGGTGTCTTTCAATTAGGGAATAGAAATTTCGAGTTCCATATGAAACCACGGTTCCCAAAGAAACTAGATAAAGAGTACTTATTTGTAGATTTATTAAACAACCTTGATTCATTGGCAGAAGATAAGGTTGAAGTATTAGCTAATGCAGAGCGAAAGTTAAGAAAGTTCGAAGTTTCTAAATTAGAAAAAATGGTTAAATTTTATGGGGCAGGCAGAACCAAGAAAAGAGTTTTTTCCTGGTTACAAGAATTTCACAGGGCTAGTTCTTGATGCTTTTACATGAACATAGTAACTTTAAAGATTTAATTGCCGCAGTGTCAGGAGAGATGGGTATTGATCCTACTTTAGTAGAAAAAGATTATTGGATCATGCATTGTTTATGGGGATTAAAACAACAGGGGTTTAAATTTGAATTAAAGGGTGGAACTTCATTATCTAAAGGGTTTGGTCTGATACATCGTTTTTCAGAAGATATTGATATACGAATTGAGCCACCGTTAGGTATGGATGTAAAGATTCGAAAAAATCAAAATAAAGAAGCACACATCAAGTCTCGATCTGATTATTATGAATGGGTGGCGAGTAATTTAAGAATTTCGGGAATACAAAATGTTGAGAGAGATTATGCTTTTGATGATCAAGATAAAATGCGCAGTGGGGGAGTTAGACTAAATTATGTCTCAAACGTATCAACATTAAGTGGCTTGAAAGAAGGTGTTCTATTAGAGTTGGGATTTGACGATACAGCACCAAATCAAGCCGTAAATATTTCATCATGGGCGTTTGACTATGCTACTAAGTATGTAAAAGATATTGAAGATAACAGGGCTAATAATGTATTGTGTTATTTGCCTGAATATACTTTTGTCGAAAAACTTCAAACTATTTCTACAAAATATCGTCAATACAAAAAAGGTAATGGATTTCCTAAGAATTTCTTGAGGCATTACTACGACGTGTATTGCCTCCTAGAGTATCGGCCTGTCTTAGACTTCATAAATACTGATCAGTATCAAATTAGAAAGCAAGAAAGATTTCCTAAGTCTGATATCCAAATTATTGCTCAGAATCCAGCTTTTTCTCTGAAGAATGAAAATGAACGAAATTTATTTGCATCCGAGTATCAAAAAGTATCAAGCCTTTACTATAAAGGACAACCGAGCTTTGATGACATATTAAATAAGCTTAGTAAGTATTTAAAGGTTTTATAGCACTTGAATATTGTTCCTTAGACATTACAAGTAGAGTTTAAACTTGATTAAGTATATGAAAACCTTCAATTTAAAAAGTTTGAAGGTTTTCAAGCCAAAATCATAACTATTGAATAATATTTATGCAGCTAATGCATTTGCTGTTTCTGGAACAGAAGACCTGATTAAATAATCAAACGCTCCCAAAGATGCTTTGGCACCTTCACCCATTGCAATGATAATTTGCTTAAAAGGAACTGTTGTACAGTCACCTGCTGCAAAAACACCCGGTAAAGAAGTCTCACCTTTGTGATCAATCACAACCTCGCCATGCTTAGAAAGCTCTAAGGTTCCTTTGAGCCAATCGGTATTTGGTAGTAAGCCAATTTGTACAAAGATACCCTCGAGATCAAGACGATGTTCCTTTGCATGGACTCGGTCCTGATAAATCAAACCATTTACTTTTGTGCCATCACCTAATACTTCTTTCGTTAAAGCGCTCTTAATGACAGTAACATTCGACAAACTATTTAATTTAGTTTGTAACACAGCATCAGCACGCAATTTACTATCAAATTCGATTAGCGTCACATGGCTAACAACTCCTGCTAAATCAATTGCCGCTTCAACCCCAGAATTTCCACCACCAATGACAGCAACTTTCTTACCTTTAAACAAAGGACCATCACAATGAGGGCAGTAAGCTACACCTTTGTTACGATATTCTTGCTCCCCTGGAACATTCATCTCTCTCCAACGAGCCCCAGTACTAATGATGACAGACTTACTTTTAAGAACAGCACCATTCATTAACTCTACTTCAAGACCATGACCAGACTGACGTAAAGCTTTTGCACGTTGCAAATTCATAATATCAACCTCATAGCTTTTTACGTGTTGTTCAAGAGCCTGCACTAATTTAGGACCTTCAGTTTCTTTCACAGAAATAAAGTTCTCAATCCCTAATGTATCCATGACTTGACCGCCAAATCGCTCGGAGATGACACCCGTTTTAATTCCCTTACGAGCAGCGTAAATTGCAGCAGAAGAACCTGCAGGACCACCACCAATGATTAACATATCAAACTCAGGCTTTGCATTGAGTTTGGCAGCATCTTTTTGAGGACTGTTTGTGTCGAGTTTGGTAATGATTTCTTCGACACTCATCCTACCTTGACCAAACACTTCACCATTCAAAATAACAGTAGGTACAGCCATGATTTGATGTTGATCCACCAAGTTTTGGAACCACGCGCCGTCAATCATTTCATGTTGAACCTGAGGATGAATCGCAGCCATTAAGTTCAATGCCTGAACTACATCTGGGCAGTTATGGCAAGACAACGAAATAAAGGTTTGGAAGTGGAATGTGCCTTCTAAACCACGAATCCGTTCAAGGATTTCATTTTCCACTTTCGGTGGGTATCCACTTGCTTGCAAAATCGCCAAAATAAATGAAGTTAGTTCATGTCCCATCGGTAAACCAGCGAATGTGATGCGAGAAACTTCATCGATTTTGCCAACAGTAAAGCTTGGCACCTTTTGGCTATCGCCATCTAGCTTGACAGTAATTTTGTCCGATTGCTCCGCCACCTCATTTAAGAGTTCAAGCATTTGTGAGGATTTTTCAGAGTTATCAACGCTCGCAGTTAAAACGATGGGGCTCACAATTTTCTCAAAATAAGCTTTTAATTGTGATTTGATATTAGTGTCTAACATGGCATTTCCTTTACATTAAATGAAGGTGAGTCTATTGGGCAAGAGAATGATTCTTCTCCAATAGACTCTCCGAAGAGAGTCTGGTTGGTTATTTCAATAATGCAATTAGATCTTGCCTACGAGGTCTAAAGAAGGAGTCAATGTTGCTGCACCTTCTTGCCATTTAGCTGGACATACTTCGCCTGGATGAGCAGCGGTATATTGAGCTGCTTTGAGCTTGCGAAGAGTTTCTGAAACGTCTCTTGCGATTTCGTTTGAATGAATCTCAGCAGTCTTGATAATACCTTCTGGATTGATAATGAATGTGCCACGAAGTGCTAAGCCAGCTTCTTCAATATGCACACCAAAACCACGGGTTAAGGTATGCGTAGGATCACCAACTAATGGGAACTTGGCTTTACCAACTGCTGGTGAAGTTTCATGCCAAACTTTATGGGAAAAGTGTGTATCCGTTGTTACGATATAAACTTCTGCGCCCATCTTTTGGAACTCAGCATAGTTATCAGCGGCATCTTCAATTTCTGTTGGGCAGTTAAATGTAAATGCTGCAGGCATAAAAATGAGAACTGACCATTTGCCTTTTAAGCTCTCATCAGAGACAGTAATAAATTTTCCGTTATGAAAAGCTTCTGTTTTAAAAGCAGGTACTGCTGTATTGATAATTGACATAGTGTTTCCTTTTAAGATAAATGATTGACAACAGGATGCATTGTGAAGGGTTTACTTTAATCAGTCCAATGAATTAAAATGATAATAATTATCGATTTATTAGATTACTAAGAAGGACTCAGTTTTGGCATCTCTACCAACCATTAAACAACTACGTTATTTGATTGCTATCAGTGAAACCCTCAATTTCACAAGGGCAGCTGAGGTGTGTTTTGTAGGACAATCCACTTTAAGTGCTGGACTTAAAGAACTGGAGGATTCCCTTGGCGTGCAGTTAGTGGAGCGCGACAAGCACTCAGTCTCATTAACCCCCATTGGACAAGGGGTGGTTGAGAGGGCGCAAAACTTAATCGTACAAGCAGATGATTTAGTAGATTTTGTAGAAGGATCAGCTGGTGCCATGATGGGTGTTATTAAGTTGGGCGTGATACCCACGATTGCACCATTTTTATTACCCTTATTTTTACCAAAAATGAGAGAGCAATTTCCGGATTTAAAAATTGTATTACGAGAAGATTTGACTGCTAATCTGATTGATAAATTAAACCGTCATGAACTAGACTTTGCTTTAATTGCACTGCCCTATGAGACTAAGGGATTTTTAATAAAGGAGTTATTCAATGATGAGTTTTGGTTAATCGGCAAAGAGGACGACCCTAGTCTTAAGAATAAAGAGATTCAACTGACCAATCGTCTGACGGATAGGATTTTGTTGCTTGAGGAGGGTAATTGTTTACGCGATCATACTTTAGCAGCTTGTAAGAAAACAGAAATTGCTAGTCAAAGTGGCATTGAAGCAACGAGCTTATTAACTTTGGTGCAGATGGTGGAGTATGGCCTAGGGATGGCTCTCATACCTGAGATGGCAATCAAATCAGGATTATTAAAAAATACGAACTTAATTGCCAGACCCCTAACAGCACCAGCACCTAATCGAAAGATTGCTTTAATTGCAAGATCTTCTACCGCTCGGATCGAAGAATTTAATGCTTTAGTACAAGTGATTAAAAGATAAGTCAAAAAAATTGAGTAAAAAAAATACCAACACAAGGTTGGTATTTTGATGAAATCGAGTAATTAATTACTTCATCCAATGAATAAATTTCTCACTAGGATTTCTGACTTTAGCAACTTTAGACAACCAGTCTTCATCCGCATTTCTGTAGCCTACGGACATAATGACGCAACTACGCAAGCCTTTTTCTTTCAGATTCAAGATTTCATCTACAGCCGCTGGGTTAAAACCTTCCATTGGTGTAGCGTCTACTTCTTCTTCTGCAGCAGCAATTAGTCCAGTTCCAAGACCAATGTAGGCTTGTTTTGCTGCGTGATGGAAGTTAAATTCAGCACCTCTAGCTGGGAAGTTTTTCAACAACATTTGACGATATGCAGCACCAGCTTCCGTTCTTAAATTACGAATACTTTCTGTCATATCAAAATTGGCATTGATACGATCAGCTGTGTAGTCATCCCAAGCAGCAAAGACGATGACATGAGAGCAATCAACGATTTGTGGTTGATTATTCGCGGCAACTCGGATTTTTTCACGCAGTTCTTTATTCGTGATCACGAATAATTCATATGGTTGGAGACCACTTGAAGTTGCTGCCAATCTGATTGCTTCAACAATACGCTCGATCTTTTCTTGTGGAACCTCTTTTGTAGTGTCGTATTTTTTGGTTGCGTAGCGCCATTTCAATTTGTCAATTAAGCTCATTTGTTATTCCTTTTGGTAAGAGTTATTAAAATTTTAATTTAGGCTATTTTAGATCATGAATATGATTTAGCCATTGCGTCGAGATTTTACCCAACCCATAGACTTCAGAATCAGAATTGAATAATTGATGTTCAATAAAGAAAAAATCTTTAAATATCAATGATTCAAAAGCGATTATTTTGATTTAGTTGCAGCAATAGTTTTCGCCCAGCGGGAGATTTCAGAGGTAAAGTATGCCGAGTTTTGTTCTAAATTGCCACCCATTGGGACTAAATCATTTGTATCGAATTTTTCAATGACTTCCGGACTTTGAAGGGCTAGATTAATCGCTTGATTAATTTTTTGTTTAATCTCTAAGGGGGTATTTTTAGGCACAAATACACCTGTCCAAAGATCGTCTCTGAGCTGTGGGTACCCTGCCTCAATCACCGTTGGAACATTAGGTAAGCTAGTTAAGCGTTTTTCACTTGAAACAGCAAGAACTTTAACTTTGCCTTGTTTTGCAAATTGCGTTACACCAGTCATAGCTCCGCAGGTAATCGGAGTTTCACCGCTTACAGTTGCTAATAATGCAGGACTAGAACCTTTGTAGGGAATATGAGTTACATTTGCTTTCCAAATAATACGAAATAAATTTTCACAAGTAATACTTGGCGGAGTACCAGTACCTGCAGTGGCAAAAGACAAGTTATCTTTTAAAGCAATTTGTTTTAATTCCTCTAAATTATTTGCCGGAATTTTTTCATTAATAAAAATACCCATGGGTAAATTACTAGCAAAAGAAACCACATCAAAATCCTGTGGCTTATAACCGGAAGAGGTTCCAGATAAAGCATTCACGATAATGGAAGGCGATACGACTAATATCGTATAACCATCAGGTGGAGAGTTGGCAACATATTGCACACCAATACTTGCACCTGCACCAGCACGATTTTCTACAATAACAGGTTGTTTAATCAGTTCAGAAAGCTTTTGACCAATGACTCTTGCAGTTACATCCGTTGACCCACCAGGAGCAAATGGCACAATAAAGTGGATTGGTTTATTTGGATAAGATGTATTTTGCGCATGCGAAATTGAGGAAAAAAAACAAAAACTACATATCGCCAATTTCAGCAGTTTTAGATAGGTATTAGACTTCATTATGACCTCGCTTTAAGATTGTCCATCAATGAGAATAAATGCAATGCGTGCTGGATAATCAGACCGATTAGCCCAAGCGTGATTGGTGCCTCTTTGAATCAAAATATCGCCTGCACGAAGAACAGTTTCTTCCGTTTCTAAAATTGCAGTAATTTCACCAGCAAGAACAATTGCATAGTCAACCGTTTGAGTAATATGCATTCCTGGATGATCTCCAGGCTGCAAATCATGTCCAGCATCAGGATAGAGTGAAGCAAAAGTGGCATCTTGCAAACGCTTCACTTCCAATGGATCTTTAGGCTCAGGCGGGTAGTCAATCACTCTTAAAACTGAGCCATATTGAGGCGGTAAAACACCCTGGTGAGTGGCAATAGAGTCTGGAGCATTTATCATGGCCGGAGATTCGGTTGTGCGCCAAATATTAGTTACCCGATACCCAGGTCTTTCTGGAACTTCTTTGATAGATGGTGAGTCGCCATCTTCTTTAAAGTAAGATTTTCCTGATGAGTTATTCGCTGTGATGACTCTTCTGATGGGGGAGGTTACATCGGATATGTTTTTCATCATTGTTTTGCTATTCCAATTTCATTGACAACTTTGGACCATTTAAGAGATTCTTTTTTCAGATATTGATTAAATTGCAGAACACTGCCTCCACCCGCATCAAAGCCGATGTTGGCAAGACGCTCTTTAAAACTGGGGTCATCAAGTATTTTTTGTATATCGGCATTCATTTTTTCAACAATCGCTTCATTCGTAGCTTTTGGAACAAATACACCTACCCAGGTATAGTCTTCAAAGCCCGGAAATCCAGACTCAGCAACGGTTGGAATTTCTGGCAATGACGGAAGTCTCTTTGCGCTGGTAACGGCCAATCCTATTAGCTTTCCTGTTTTAATAAATTGGCTTGCAGCAGGAGCCGCAACGCTACTAAATTGAACCTCTCCAGTTAAGGCAGCATTCACTGCTGGGCCAGCACCTTTGTAATGAATTGGCTCAACATAAACCTTGGTTAGTACCTTAAATAAATACTCTGCAGATAAGTGCGGAGTCGTACCTTCACCAGGGGAGCCATAGTTCAGTTTTCCAGATCTTGCCTCCTCTATTCCTTCCTTTAATGTTTTGGCTTGCAAACTTTTACCCGCAACAATCATGTTGGGACTAGTAGCAATATTTGCTACACCAATAAAGTCTTTGTCTAAGCTATATCCTGGATTATTAAATAAAGAAGCATTGACGGTGATTGAAGTTGTATTTAATAAAATGGTATATCCATCACTCACCGTTTTAGCTACAGCGGCAGTCCCCATGTTGCCGTTAGCTCCAGGACGATTGTCTACAATCACTGGTTGTTTCCAGATGTCAGATAATTTTTGACTAATGAGTCTTGCGATGATATCCGTTGGTCCGCCAGGTGCGTAAGGCACTACCAAGCGAACTGGTTTATTAGGAAAGTCACTTACTGAAGACTGTGCCAAACAATTGGACGAGCAAACTTGCAAAAAAAGTGCCGTCATGACGAAACGCAATAATTGAATATTTTTTATCATTTTTTTAATGCAATAAAACCTGCATTTGTCTCCTGTTTTTTAGTATCAACTTATTTTTTTAATTTGTGTTTATTAGTTAGTGTAAATGCTAATAGGGGGCGATAAAAGAATTTACCAAATTTTTAGTCATTTGTTTAAAAAATTACTATTTGAGTATAGAATAAACAATAAAGAAGTAATTCAAAGTTAAAAGAATTACTCAAAGAACAATTTCGGAGACCTTATGTTCTTAACATATGTTGAGGCTGCAAATGCTCAAAAAAAAACTGGAGCAAATCCAGCAGATCCATTGACGGTGCCGATTGATATTGCGCGTAAACAGCAAGATATCTATTTCCAGTCCTTGAATCAAGATTTACCACAGATCTTTCATTCCTATGATGAGGTAGTTGCAGGACCTCATGGCAATATTGCAATCAGAATGAATTATCCAAATGCACAAAAAGACTTACCATGTATTATTTTTATAAGAGGAGCCGGTTTTTGGGCAGGGCACTTGGACTCACATGCAAGAACTATGAGGAGCTTAGCGATATTAAGCTCATGTGTGGTCTGCGCAGTTGATTATCACCGAGCACCTGAATACCGTTTCCCAACGCAAAGAGATGAAGTCATTGCAGTCATCAAATGGCTTCAGAAAGACCAATCCAGATTGGGGATTCAAGGTCAACAATTTGTATTATTTGGAGAGTCGGCAGGAGCAACAATTGCATTGTCGGTTGCATTGTCTCTAAGAGATCAAAAGGATCAATCGATAGCTGGTTTAAGCTTATTTTATTGTAATGCTGGAGGACCTAAACCAACTGCTAGAGCATACTCCCAGTGGGTTTGGGAGCAATATCTTGGACATTCAGGACCATCTACAGATAATCATGCAGTCCCATTACTCAATTCATTCAAAGATATGCCACCGACGTGGATTGGGGTTGGAGAAAGTGATCCTTTGATCGCGGATAGTCAAGACTTGTATAAGAAGTTATCAGAATATTCCAACCAAGTATCTATAAAAACTTACCCAGATTTACCGCATGCCTTTGTCATGTTTAGTGGAAATTTATTGCCGGCTTATGAAGCTTTAAAAGAAGCTGCAAATATAAGCCAACACTTTTTAACCAAGAATCATTAAATGGAGATCAAGATGAATATAAGATATACACCTACCCAAGAAGAAATGAAAAAACATATTGCACGTTTCAAAGAAATCGTTCCTGTAAAGAAAGTGCACCTTGAGGAAAAAGGAATACCACCTGATGTATTAGAAATGATTATGGCAAAAGTGACCAGAAATGTCATGTCACCCGGCCCTTTGCCAGGACAATTATCCCCAAGACCTGCTGTTGAAGGTGGGGACGCAGGAGTGTTTCGACTTGGCATTGCAACTTGCCCTCCTGGCCAAGGCCCAGGACTTCATGTTCACTATAAAACGCATGAGACATTTATGGCTCTAACCGGTCGTTGGGAAATCCAGTGGGGCGACCAAGGTCAAGAGTCCATCATGTTAGAACATTTAGACTTAATCGCTATGCCGCCACAAGTAACACGTCGATTTATTAATCGTTCAAATGAAGACGCGCATTTAATGGTCATCATACAAGGAGAGAGAGAAGAGTTTGATGATGTGGATCGTGTACCACAAACTTCCAAAGCAATTGCAGAAAAATATGGTCAGGGGATGGTCGATAAATT